>Ga0187875_10000795_pt1 | contig 25400 bp, 16 predicted proteins | sample June2016WEW_17_1_2_FD_132978 | JGI IMG/M metagenome (GOLD analysis project Ga0187875, IMG submission 132978) | Peatland microbial communities from SPRUCE experiment site at the Marcell Experimental Forest, Minnesota, USA - June2016WEW_17_10 | ecosystem: Environmental > Terrestrial > Soil >...
CGCTTAAGGTTTGCGCCTCGGCGCTGAAAGTCTTTCCTCAGTTCAATGCATCCATTGATATGGGGAAAGAAGAAATTATCTACAAGCAGTACATCAACATCGGAGTCGCTGTCGACACCGACCGAGGGCTGCTCGTGCCGGTCATTCGCGACGTGGATAAGAAAAATATCGTCGAACTGGCGGCCGAGATGACGCAGCTCTCGAAGAAAGCGCGCGACCGCAAGCTAGCTCCCGAGGAGATGGAAGGTGGCACCTTCACCATCACCAATCTAGGCGGAATCGGCGGCACCGGCTTCTCTCCCATCGTGAATCATCCCGAAGTCGCGATCCTCGGCCTCTCCCGCTCGCGCATGGAGCCCGAATGGGTCAACAACAAATTCGAGCCGCGCTTGATTCTTCCGCTCTCCCTCTCGTACGATCACCGGTTGATCGATGGAGCCGACGCCGCCCGCTTCCTGCGCTGGATCGCGGAAGCGTTTGAGCAGCCGTTTCTGCTTTCGGTGCAGGGATAGGAACTGTTCACCGCCGAGACGCGGAGATCGCCGAGAATTTCTTTTTGTATTTTTTGCCTCGGCGTCCTCGGCGTCTCGGCGGTGAGCAGGTTTCGAGTGCACCAGCAAGTTTGAGGATAAATAACGAAATGTCAGACTCTTCGAATCTCCGTGTGGCAGTGATCGGTGGTGGTCCCGGCGGATATGCCGCCGCATTTCTCGCCGCCGACCTGGGTATGAAAGTGACCCTGATCGATCCCGAAGTAAACCCCGGCGGGGTCTGCCTTTATCGCGGCTGCATTCCATCCAAGGCTCTGCTGCACGTGGCCAAGCTGCTCGAAGAAGCCGAGCAGGCCAAGAACTGGGGCATAGAATTCGGCGAGCCCAAAGTCGACCTCAACAAGCTGCGCGAATGGAAGGCGAGCATCGTCAAAAAACTGACCGGTGGTCTCGGCCAGCTATCCAAGCAGCGCAAGGTCGAGTTCATCCAAGGCAAGGCCGCGTTCTTGAATTCGACGACGCTGAAAGTCACAAAGACCGCAGCCGCCGGCGAAGAGACCTTGACGTTCGATCGCATCATCATCGCCACCGGCTCGCGCCCCACCGTCGTTACTAGCCTCAAACTCGACAGCCCGCGCCTGATGGATTCAACTGGCGCTCTCGACCTCCCCGACATTCCGAAGACCTTGCTCGTCATCGGCGGCGGCTACATCGGACTCGAACTCGGCTCCGTCTACGCCACGCTCGGCACAAAAGTCACCGTAGTCGAAATGATGCCCGGTCTTTTGCCCGGCGCTGACCGTGACCTCGTACTGCCTCTGCACAAGCGGCTCGAAAAACTTTTTGCCGCCATCCTTCTAAATACGACGGTCAAGTCGCTGAAAGACGAAAAAACCGGAATCCGAGTAACCCTCGACGGTCCGGACGTAAAAGAAAAAGAACAGGTCTTCGACCGCGTCCTGATGTCGGTAGGCCGCCGCCCGAATTCCGAAATCCCCGGCCTCGATAAAACAAAAGTCAAAGTCAACGCGAAGGGATTCATCGAGATCAACGGCCAGCGTCAGACCGCCGACTCAACCATTTACGCGATCGGCGACGTCGCCGGTGAACCCATGCTCGCCCATAAGGCCATGCACGAAGGCCGCACAGCCGTAGAAGCCATCGCCGGACACAAGGTCGCGTTCGAGCCGAACGCAATTCCCGCGGTCGTTTTCACCGATCCGGAAATTGCCTGGGCTGGACTCACCGAAACGCAGGCGAAAGAACAAGGGCGCGAGATCACCGTTGCCAAGTTTCCATGGGCCGCCTCCGGGCGCGCCATCACGCTCGACCGTCCCGAAGGTCTGACCAAGTTGCTGATTGATCCCAAAACCGAACGCGTGCTCGGTGTCGGCATTGTCGGTGCGGGCGCCGGCGAACTGATTGCCGAAGGCGTGCTCGCCATCGAAATGTGTGCGCTGGCCGCTGATGTCGGAATGACCATCCATCCACATCCGACTTTGTCAGAGACGATGATGGAAGCGGCGGAAATTTTCTACGGACAAGCGACCGACATTTATCGTCCCAAGAAGTAGCTGAAAAAGAAGTGAACTGAAAAGAAGTGAGGAAACAAAGCAACAAACACCGGGGGCGGCTTTCCGGAACTGAACGGCATCTGATTTTAATCTTGATCTGATTCACGCCTTGATAAAGATGAAAAAATCCGCGCTGTTCGTTCTGATCCTTTTCGTCTTGATCACCGGGCTTGTCGCCCAGTCGGTGACCGGTCTGCTCGGCGGCGCGCAGGCGAAGACGTCATCTGCAACTTCGAATGATCCGCTCGGGCGCAGCACTCCGTCGGGCACCGTCCTGGGTTTCTTACAGTCCGCACAGAGTGGGGATTATCAGGCTGCCGCCGACTATCTGCAGATGAGCGTTGCTCGCCGCCAGTCGCAGGGTCCTGCTCTGGCCACCAGGTTGAAGGCGCTGATGGATCGCGCATTCGTCGGCAGTTTGCGGCGAATCAGCACGAATCCCGAAGGCAATCCCGAGAACGGCATTCCCGATCAGCAGACTGTAGGGACCTTTTCCGTCGGTGATACCGACGTCCCTGTCGTCCTGGTTCGGGTTAGCGATCCTAACTCGGGCAAGGTTTGGCTATTCTCTGCCGACACTCTCAACAAGGTCCCAGACCTCTACGACAACATCGAAGCTCACCAGGTCGAAACAAGGCTTCCGCAAAGCCTGGTGAAGAATGTTCTAGACGGGATGCCGCTGTGGCAATGGCTGGCGCTCCTCGTGGCCATTCCCGTGGCGACCGGCATCGGATGGGGAGTGGTGTTGTTTCTGGCCATTCCGCGGCTGCTGTATTTGAAATTCAAGAAGCGGCCTGATCTGCACTCTTACAGCCGTGTCTCGATGCCGCTCTTACTATTCTTTACGGCCATCGCGCACCGCATCATCGCCTCCTACTTCGGCCTGCCTTTGCTGCCGCGGTTTTACTACTCCCGCAGCATGAGTGTTCTTGCCAGCATTGGTTTTTTCTGGTTTCTTCTGCGCATCGCCGGCCTGATCATGCAGCGCTTGCGCCGCCACGCGATCAGTGTCGGCCGCACCGGAACCGGAACGCTCATGGTGCTTGGCGAGCGCCTGTTGGCCGCCTTGATTGTCGTCATCGCAGTTCTTTCGATTCTTGGAATCCTTGGTTTCAACCTGACCACCGTGCTCGCCGGTCTCGGCATCGGCGGTATCGCCATCGCTTTCGCCGCCCAGAAAACACTCGAGAATCTTTTTGGGGGAATTTCGGTCCTGGCGGATGAAGTCATTCGCGTCGGCGACTACTGCCGGTTCGCCGACCGCGCCGGAACGGTCGAGGACATCAGCCTGCGTTCGACGCGCGTGCGCACCGATGCCCGCACCGAATTGTCGATCCCGAACGGCACGCTCGCCACCATGAGCATCGAGAATTTCACCCGGCGCAACAAGATTCTGTTCAATCCCGTGCTGTCCATCCGCTATGACACCACGGGAGACCAGTTGCGCTATCTCCTGGCAGAGGTTCGTCGCATTCTTTATCAGCACCCAATGGTCGAAAGTGGCAGCGCAAGCATTCGATTCGCGAACTTCGATCCGAGCGCTTTGCGCCTGGAGATTGTCAGCTATGTGCTGACGCAGGATTCCAACGAGTTCGCCGCCGTGCGTGAAGATCTCTTGCTGCGCATCATGCAGGTCGTGGAACGCTCGGGGACCGGTTTTGCCTTCCCGACGCAGACCCTCTATCTGGGACGGGATCACGGTATTGACCCGGGAAAAACCGCTGCCGCCGAAAAACAGGTGCAACAATGGCGAGATCAGCACGAGTTGCCCTTCCCCGATTTCTCGCCTGCCGACAGGTCTGCATTCCGCGGCTCGATCCCTTACCCGGCGCCTGAATCCGCGATTAACAAGAAACAGTCCTGACCAGCGAAGACCGCTCCACGTCCCTCGGTGCGCGGATGTAGAGCCGCGCCCTTTCGGAGCTGCCGGGAAAGAGGCGTGCTTACCTATGTAACTTGCGGTGTCGAACGACGGTTTCTAGCATAAGAGAGCCATGCCACTTGCTCTGTTGTTGTCGCCCGATGACCAAGCCGTTAGTGTCATCACCGCAATTCTCGAAGAAATGTCCGTTACCTGCGAGCGCCCTCTCGATGGCGCTTCGGCTGCCCAGAAACTCAATTCGAACAGTTTCGATCTCGTGGTCGTTGATTGCGAGAATCTTCCGGCGGCCAAACTCATTTTCGATGTATGCCGGCGTGGCAAGGGTGGCAATAATCCTGTCCAGATCGCAATCGTTGACGGCCGCGCGGGACTGCCCACTGCATTTCGCCTCGGCGCCGAACTCATTCTGACCAAGCCGGTTGCCAAAGACCAGGCCCGCAACACGATCCGAACTGCCGTTGGTCGGGTAAAGAAGGAAGATCCGGCTCGCGCCAGCCATGTTGCCGAGCAGGTCGCTACATTCTCGACGGACGCGCTCGATCACGAAGCAAGTTCTGCCGGCGCGGTCCAGAGCGCTCCACTCGACCGTGGCGCGGATCATTCCATTGGCGCTATGGAAATCCATGAATTGTCTCCGGAACGAGCCAGTTACTCCGCGCCGCAAGCACGCGCGATGGCGGCTGCCGCCGGCGTTGGCGTTTCCCAACTTACTTCATACTCCGATCCGGTTCCCGCACAGACGCTTTCCTCTGCCGCCACTGTTTCGGCCATCACTGTTTCGGCGATCAATGCATCAGCGCCTGTCCTGACATCGTCCGCCCCTGCTTTTACAGCCACGATGAGCGCGGCCGTGGCCGAGCCTGAGAACGTCTCCGTTTCGTCCGCGGAAACTCCCGCCACTTCAGCCGCGCGTGCCTCATCTGTCGCTGCCGAACCGAACGCGCGCAAAGAAGAGAAGCTTTCCGAGGATCCGGTGATGGCGGAGTTAGAGCAGGCCGAAGCCGAACCCAAAGCAGAGCCCGCTCCGGTAGCGGCTGCTCCGCAAGAGCAGGAAAAACCGAGTAAGCCGAAAGCCGCTCAGGCCGAGCGCGGCGGCAAGTCGCGCGGATCGTTGGTCGCATTGTTCGCACTACTGCTGGCTTGTGCTGGCTTTTACTTTGCGTGGGCGTACGAACCTGGGTTCCAGGCCCTTGTCCAATCGCAGGTGAATCGCGCTCGGGTCCTGGCTGGACTTTCGCATCCGGTCAAACCCGCTCCGCCTACACCCGTCAAGCCTGCGGCTCAACCAGTGGGCCCGCAGGGTGAAAGTCTGGCTGCGCCAGCGCAGTCTTCGCAAGTGTCATTATCCAGTCCGAACGCGACAGGCAACGCTGCGACGGCATCCGCGATTGCACCCGCAACCACGCCTTCATCCACCACGCCCGCGTCAACGAATCTGGCGTCCACAAAGCCGGCGACGGCGGGCCCAACGTCTGCAACTCCGGTCCCGGTAACTCCAGCTACAACCGCAACCGGTCCGGCGGCGGTTCCTGCGCCAGCTAAGAAGCCGACACCCAGTCAACCCGACTTGAAGAAGCCCGAGCCAGTTAAAGCCATTGTCAGCCCAAGCCCCGCCACTCAGAGCAAAGACGCCGCGCCATCCGACGCCGAAATGCCCTGGGAAAAGACGACGGTAATCATCCTCTCTTCGAAAGGTGCGGAGAAGAGACTGATGCATTCTGTGCAGCCAACTTATTCAGCCGGAGCACATCCTGACGCAGCCGATGGCACCATGGTTCTGAAGGCGCTTATCGATGACAATGGCAAGGTAACGAGCGCGAGAGTTGTCGAAGGCAATGCCGCGCTCGCACAGGCGGCCATCAGCGCTGTGATGCAGTTTCGCTACCATCCTTACGTTCGCGATGGCAAAGCCTTGCCATTCCAGACTGTTGTGCTCCTTGACTTTCCACGGCCGTGATCGCTGACGAACGGCTGTTTTGCTCGTCACCGATCGCCAAAATCCGCGTCTGCACATTACGCCCGTAACTTGCTGGTACTCACCGCAGTGCCTACGATTGCCTCATTATGGGTTACCAAGCTTTACTCTTCTGCCCCGATGAAAAACTTGCCCGTGTGCTCAGTCAGATTTTCAGCGAACTCGATTTCGCCGTGGATCCCGTCAATGAGCGCGACGCCGTACTCGAGAAGTTGAAGGCGCGCCATTATGATGCGGTGGTTGCCGATTGCGACAATGAGGAAATCGCAGCACCGCTCCTCAAAAGTGCTCACATTTCGGGCTTGAACCAGGGGTCGCTAGCCATAGCAGTCGTGGAAGGCCAGGCGGGCATTGCGAAGGCGTATCGGATCGGCGCAAACCTCGTGCTGACCAAACCCATCAATGTTGAGCAGGCCAAAGGAACGCTGCGCGTAGCCCGCGGACTGCTTCGGAAGAATGCGGACTCCGTTGCCGCTTCCGCCATACCGTCTGCAACCCCAGCCCCGAGTCCCGGGCCGGTCGGGCGAAGTCTTTCAATCGAGGTCACGAACCGGAACGTAGCAGCGCCTCCTACGCCGGTTCGCTCCCAACCGCCAGATTTCGACGCTTCGCTTCTTGCCATGGAGGCGATGGCTAAGATTGAAGAAAAACTGGCGCATGCGCCTGCAGCGGCAGCGCCGACGCAGACTCCAGTCGTAGCCCGGCCCTCGGCCGCGACCTCTCTGTTCTCAGCTGCGGAAGCCGTGAGCCAGGCGAAAACGGCTGCGCCCACATCTGCAGCGGCGCCCGTTGTCAGTATCGCGTCGAAAACACAGGCTACGGCGGCAGCTCCGGCTCCCGCCAAAGAAGGAGCTGCGCCACCCAGGAAACAAGTGGAAGAAACCCAGCAGTGGGAAGAACTCGAATCGGCGGCTCCGGCTGCCGCGAGCCACTCCAGCGCGGGGATATCGGAAGCCCCGGCGTTCGCCGCCATGGAGATCGATGCGGGGCGATCGGACAACAGCAGGAAAATCCTGATTGCGGCTGTCGTTTTGGCGCTGGTTGCCGCCGGCTACTTCGGCTACACCAGGTTTGGTCAGACACACTCAAGCCCGCTTCCGCAACCGACCGCTCCCGCGCCGCAAAATGGAGCCGCGCCTGTGCAAGAGATCCGTCCCATGTCGGCTCCCGCTCCGGCGCCCTCGATCAGTTCGGTCAACCGGGCGGATGCCGTTCCGAACACTCCCGCTCCTCGGATCTCCAATCAACCCGTGCAAATCTCCGCGGCTGATTCAAGCGTCACAAAGATCGGCCTTCGCACTGAGAATGAAGCCAGAGCCAGTGCACCGGCTCCGCTCATGGTGAAACCGGCCGCGCCGACAGTCAAGCCGCAACCACCGGCTGAAGACCCTGCCGCGCCGCCGCCCGGTTCACTTGCCATCGCATCCAATAGCGACAGCGGTCTAAATAGCGTCCTGACGGCAGGTGCGACCACTGTTGCCAAGCCGACGCTCGTTCGAGTCAAGGTTTCCCAGGGTGTGTCGCAGGGCCTGTTGATCAAGCATGTGCCGCCCAAGTACCCTCCGAACGCGCTGGCGGCGCACATTCAGGGAGCAGTCGAGATCGAGGCGACTGTGAACAAAGAGGGGAACGTCATCAACCCCAAGGTGCTGCGCGGAGATCCCACTCTCGCGGCAGCCGCTCTCGCCGCCGTTCGGCAGTGGAGGTACAAACCCTATTATCTGGATGGCGAACCCGTCGAAATCCAGACGCAGATCACCGTCAACTTCAAAGCATACTAATTACTTAGCCGCACGGTATCGTGCTGGCATGGAAAGGCCTCTCCGACTCCCTCACAACCCAAACTCCCGCGGCTCTTTTTGAGCCCGCGGAACCCCGCTTTCTAGTTCATCTGTTCATTCAGTGAGCGTCGCCGGGGACGTCCCGGATGCGCGCTGACGCTGCGGAACTTGTGATAAAGAGCATGCAAGTCGTCACTCAAGAGCCGGACGATCTGCATGCAGAATTCGTGATGATCGTCCAGCAACTGCACGAGATGGTCGCGCGTGACGAAGGCGGTGGTTGTCTGCTCATCAGCCTCGGCCGTCACGCGGTATCTGTCCCCTGACATACTCTCGCTTAACCCCAACACGCCGCCAATACCAACCACTTCCAGCAGTTGGTTTTCATTGTTGCCGGTTGGCAACAGCACTCGAACCGAGCCTGTTTCAACCAAGTGGATGCCTTCGGCTGTGGACCCGTGCCTATACAGCGCAGAACCCTTGGGAAACTCCCGCACTGTCATGATCCCACGAAGGGCTTTCTCCATCTCCTGAGTCAATCGCGACCGCGTAAACTCCAGCACCGTCCGCCTCTTTCCCTTTATTTAGGTATCCTCGTTCCGCTTACGAGCAGGGGGCAGTGATCACAATCACGAATTGGAGTGACTCGCGACCACGTTGGAAAGCGATTGGCTGCTGATTCGCATTTTGCCGCGAAACGTGCGAGTGGAACCGCTCTGGTCGAACTGCTGGACGCAGCCTGACAATCCCTCGGCGAGTTGAGTGGGGGTGCTATTAACAGACTACCGGCCGGCAGTGCTCGCTCGCGTCTATTCGCGTTCGAGAATCTCGTCGATGGCGACCTTGCCGCCTTTTTCAACGTTGACAACTTTGTGGACAGGCTTGAATCCCGTGAGTGTGATATCCACGACGTAGTTACCGGGGCCCATCATCACGTCGACCGGCGACATCTTATCGAGGACGCGCTGGTTGATCACCACCTGCGCTCCTTTCGGCTGGGTATGAATGCTGACCGTGCCCATGCCGGCTGTGCTGTCGCCGCTGGCCTTGCCGAACAGCTTCTTGAATTTACCGACCGTCTGGATCGCCTCCGTGTTGCCGAGCGCCTTTAGTACGGGAGCGTATTGAAAGTTCTGCCCGGGTCCGAGATCGGCTGTCGTCGTTTCGTCCAGAAATCCCTGTTTTCTAAGCACGACCGTGTGGCTCCCTTTTTCCACCGCGAACTGGGATGGCGTCACTCGCCCCGTCGTCCGGCCATCCAGCGAAATGTCAGCCCCTGGCGGTGTGCTGCTCACGACTACCAGCGCGTTGATTGGTGCTAACCGGAACACGAGCGATGATTTGGCGCCCGACACAACGTCCACCGACCGGACTTCTGATGCATAGCCCGATTTGCTGGCCGAAACAATGTGTTTTCCGGGACCAAGCCCTGTCACGCTGAACGGCGTTACCCACGATGGGTCGCTCTTTCCGTCCATCTGAAATTGGGCGCCCTCCGGAGTGGAATCGATCAGCGCTTCGCCCGGGACCACTACGGGCACTGCGGCCGGGGCCGGTTTCGGCTGACCTTTCGCATGGCGTTTTTCGATCTGGCGAACCGTAAGATCAGGTTGCGGATCCACCGGGGGCGGGGTCGGAGCTTGCACGGGCGCGGCTGCCGTCTGGATCGGAGCGGCTGGTTGCGAAGCGACCGCGGTTTTCACGGGTCGCGGAGCTGCCGTCGAACCATCGTCTTCCGAACGAACATGGAAGAAAAGCGCCACCGCAACCACCAGAATGAATGCGACTGCGCCCAGGATCGAAAATAGCATCAGCCGCGGCGGGATCGTTACAACCTCGTTAATTGCCTTCTTCGCAACTTCCCGTGGCTGGATTCTCGCCTTCTCTTCCTTCTTTGAGTAGGAACCCGACTGCTTCGGATAAACCTGATGCACGCTGGGTTGCACCGCTTGTTCCGGCTCCGGAGCCGGGGGCGCCACAAAATCAGGTTCCTTCAGCGGAGGCAGTTCATCGAGATCCGAAAAGCTTACTCCGGGCTTGCTCGCCTCTGCGGCACCCGATGTCATTGCATCGCATCCCTTGCCGGGTGCTTGCGTTCCCGGTTCTTGCTCCAGCGTTGCTGCCGACATAAAAACGCTGGGCTCCGTCCTGGGCACCGCGGTATTTGTCTTAGAACTGACGTTTGGGCTTTCTATCATCCGCGCGCCGGAACTGGGAGCGGTTGTCGAGCGTCCCGCCGAAGCAGGCTTTGCGCCATAGGCTGATGCGGAGGCGGAAGGCGCGCCGAAACTTGTGCCCGGGCTGGCCGACATTCCGGCGGCCGCAGCCGCTGCCTTGGCCGGAGCCGGTGCTTCCGATTTTGCCGACACAAACTTGCTGGCCGCCGCTCGTCGCGCAGCCGTATCTACTTTGACCGCAGAGGCTGCCGTCTTCTTCGGTTCAACGGCCGCCGTTTTGCCGCCATCCTTGCACTCTTCCAGATCCTGCAACAGCTCGTGCGCGGTCTGATAACGTTCTGCGGGATCCTTCGCCAGCGCCTTCATGATCAGCGCGCTTATCGCCGGCTGAATCTTCGGATTTAACTTACTCGGTTCAACGGGCATCTCATTTTCGACCTGGCCCACCAGCGCGACCGGATCGGTGGCGTCGAATGCCTTTTGGTTGGCCACCATTTCATAGAGAATGGTCCCCAGCGTAAACAGATTGGAACGCTGGTCCATCGCTTCCGAGCGAATCTGTTCCGGAGAACAGTAAGACATCATCCGTCCCAGTCCGTTGCCCGATTCGGCCGCGATCAGGCTCATGTTCGAGATGCCGTAGCCGAGAACCTTTACCAGCCCATCCCATTGCACCAGAATCTTGTCCGGCTCGAGCGACGAATGAACGACACCGAGCGTCGCCGCATGCTCCAGCGCCCCGCAAACCTGTCGCGTGATATCCAGCAAGTCCCAGATCGAAAATCCCTCTTTGCGCGCCAGCATCGTCGCAATGCTGTTTCCTTGGATATACTCCGTGGCCGCGCAGAACTGCCCTTCGATTTCGCCTGCGCCATAGAGCAGCCCAATGTTCTGGTGGGCGAGCGGGAGAGCGCGTTCTCCCTCCGCAACCAATGTGGCGACGAACGCTGTAGCATGATCGCCCAGCGGCGCCAGAGTTTGCGTCTTGAGCGCGACAACCTGATTGCTTTCCGTATCCAGGGCCTTATAAATCAAGGCGGTGTCAGACTTTGAGAGTTCGCTCTGAATTTCGAATCGGCCAAACATCGTTGCCATTACAGGTAGCCTCACGGGAACAGACGCACTACTTCAGGGGATGATTCTGGCTGGGGAAGTTCAGGGGGAAGCCAGACCTAGAATATCGTTATCTACCCTACCGTTGGGAGTTACGAAGGTACACGAAACATGTGAACTCGTGTCTTTGCGGATGGCGCTGAAAGTGTTTGCTTTTCTTGAGCTTACAAAGACGTTAAGCCCGGATCGCTGGCGCTCAGCGGTCGATCTCGTTCGAGTTCGATCGCAAACATTCTTCTACCAGTCCGAGCACTTTTCCGCCCTTAGCAGGCTGCGGAAAAACCCAATTTTGCGTTTGATTTTGGGTGGCGCAGCGGTTCACCGCTGCGATAACCGCTTTGTTTTGAATGCGGCTTCAGCCGCTGAGGTGACGATTCTCGATCGAAAGAGACTTTTTCCGCAACCTGCTAGAACGCCTGCGGACTGCGGCCAGAATCTCCAGTCTTACCGTGTCTCTGTCTCCGCGAACACCGATCCAGTAGGACGAAAATGACAACCTGCGGATTTTATTTCGGCAGGAGTCGCCGAAGGAAGGAATTCGTTCTTGCGTGCGCCTACGCCGGAATCCGCGCCGTCATCGCGTTCGAAGCCTGCTCTGGCTCGCTGATCCACTCCCACACGCGCCGGCCGCGATCGTTACTCAGGCTGCGTGCCTCGCCATACTCGACCAGCCGGTTCAAGACCGTTGTCACCGAAGCCAATGGATCCTTGTGCCTCGTTAGAATCGTTGGGGCCAGCCGCTCCAGTTCCACGCAGAGTTCACGCGCACCCATCGGACGCCGCACTTCCATCAGTACTCTGCGGCAGGCTTTCGTGAATCCCGGCTGCCGCCCGTTCCCCTTGCGGTCGATCAGTTCCAGCAAGTCCTCACCCAAAGCTTCCTCGCCGAAAATGTTGGCTAGACCGGCGATGGTCTGCTTCACGGTGCCGATACGCTTCATGATCTCGGCCCGCTGCTGCAATAACTGCCGCAACTCATCGTGGGCCGCCTTCACCACATGGTGCACTGAAACGTTGTTCGCCAGCGTGTTTCCATCATGCGAGCCGTTGTGACTGTTCTTCGCGACTTCCATAAATCCTCCCGGCACGGAACAGACGCAGCAACCGCCAATACCGTGATTTCTCTTCACTTCAGTACGGGAAAAACTCGCCCGAAGTTCCCCACCAAACTCCGTCGGAGAAGAACTGCTCCCCGCTGGCCAGACATTTCTTATCTATTTAGACGTGGTCAGGAGGGAAAAGAAAGCAGCGGGCGCGGCTGAAAAATTGCAGAAAACTAAAAAATTTCACTGATCCAGTCAAGGGACCGAGGCCCGCCTCTCATCGATGAGTGGCAGCCCCGGTTCTAAAAGCTCGACGAGCGACAACCGAAAACTGGGATCCCAAGACTGAGAACTAAGAACCGGGAACTGAGAACTGCTCTCTTACCCCATCACCGTCGTGTGCTCAGGCTTGATCTTGTAAATTACGCGCACCTCGCCCGGCTGGCTATACGGATACTTATCCACCCCCATATATTTCTTCGCCATCTTGTTGATGTGCTCGGCCGCGCCCTCTTCGGTGATCTCAACCACCGTGCCGCGGATTTCCAGATAACGGTAGGGATTATCGGGGTCAACAACGGCCAGCGCAACGCGCGGATCACGCCGCACGTTTTTGTCTTTCTGCCGTCCTTTCGCCGAATTGAAGATCACGTGCTCGCCGTCGAAGTCGCACCATACCGGCGTCACCTGCGGCCGACCGTCCGGCATTAAGGTTCCCAGACTCGCAAAAGCGCGCTTCTGAAAAAGGTCCCGGTACTTCTCAGGAATCACGTTCGACATCGCTCACTTCTCCTCGACGATGATTTCGCCGACACGATTATAGTCGCCTCCAGCGCAAGCGAAAACCGAGCAGGAGCATCTTCGTTCCGGATACAATGTTTAGCTTCACCAAAGCAGACGCTACCTGTGCAGGCAGCCGCCCGCCTTCGCGCGGCGAATCTCGCCGGTTGCGCTGTTCTGAATCTCTAGTAAAATAGTCGTCTTTATGGAGAGAACGTTTTCCATGCTGATCGCAAGCATTTTGTCCCGCAAAACCTGGCTCGTTGTCCATGTCTGTCTGCTATTCCTCGTCCTGAGCAGCGGCCTGCTCGTTGCCCAGCAACCGCCGCCCACGGTCGTCTTCATGACCGATTTCGGAATCGTCGATGACTCGGTAGCGCTCTGCAAGGGTGTCATGTATGGGATCGCGCCCAACCTCCGCATCGTCGACCTCACTCATCAGGTCACGGCTTTTTCTATCGCCGATGGCGCGCGCTTCCTCTTCGGAGCTAGCCCCTATTTTCCAGCCGGAACGGTTTTTGTCGTCGTCATCGATCCCACCGTCGGCAGCACGCGCAAAGCGGTCGTCGTCAAATCCAAGCGCGGCCAGTTCTTCGTGCTTCCCGACAATGGCCTCATGACCATGGTCGCCGACCGCGACGGCATCGAGAGCATTCGCGAAATCACCAATCCCGATTGGATGATCGGCGCCAAGATTTCCTCCACGTTCCACGGCCGCGACATCTTTTCGCCGGTGGGAGCTCACGTCGCCCGCGGCGATGATTGGACTCAGATCGGCCCGGAGCTAAAACAACTCGTCCGCCTCGACCTCCATCCGGCCACCATCGATGAACGCGGACTCGCCGGGGAAGTCATCGCTCTCGACGGTCCCTTCGGCAATCTCGTCACCAATATCAGCGCGGAAGATTTCCTGAAACTGGGCTACCAGCGCGGCGACACGTTGGACGTTACGATCGGCGGGCAGAAAATCCAAATGCCCTTCGTCAAGACGTTCAGCGACGTCCCTCTCAAGCATCCGTTGCTCTATATCGATTCACGAGGACGCGCCAGTTTTGCCCTGAACCAGACCAGTTTTGCGTCTGTCTACAAGATCCAGCCGCCGCAACCGATTTTCATTCCGCGCAAGGGCCATTAACTTTGCGCTACTTGGAAAGTGTCTCTCTTTAGAGGTTTGTCATTCCGAGCGAAGCGAGGAATCTGCTCTTCGATTCCTTGCCGAATAGATTCAGGAAAAAGTTTCGACTAAGCGTTACCAGGAAACCATATGACCAGTCATAAACTGACCTACTCTACACTTGCGATTCTCGCGTCGCTGTTGTTCATATTTACCACTTTCGTTTCCGCCCAGAGCTTTCGCGGATCCATCCGCGGCGTCGTAACCGATCCCACCGGCAGTGTCATTCCGAACGCTAGGGTCACGGCGAAGAACATCGCCACCGGCCTTCGCCGCGAAGCTACCACGGGAGCAGACGGAGCCTATGTTCTCGCGGAACTGCCAACCGGGGAATATACGTTGATTGCTGAGGCCACTCAGCTTTCGCCCGCTGCCCAAAATGTGAAAGTCGAGGTCGGACTCGATACGACGGCCAACTTCGATCTTACCAAAGTGCAAAAAGTGAGCGCAGAGATCGTCGTCACCGAAGAGGTGCCGCTGATCGAGACGACCCGCGATGTACTCGGCCAGGTTGTCGAGCACCAGCTCGTGAATGAACTCCCACTCAACGGCCGGGATTTTGGCAAGCTCGTCGCGCTCACTCCCGGCACGACCGTCGATCCCTCCGGAGTCGCAGGCACGGAAGGTGGATTCGGCCAGTTCAACATCAACGGCAACCGTGACCGCTCCAACAATTACACGCTCGATGGCACCGACAATAACGATCCTTTTTTCAATAATTCCGCTTTGAACCAGACCGGTATTGGCGGCGCTCCTGCATCGTTGTTGCCCGTCGAAGCCATTCAGGAATTCAACCTCGAATCCCAGTTCGGCGCCGAATTTGGTCGTAATAGCGGCTCGGTCGTCAACATCGTCACTCGCTCCGGGACGAACAAGATCCACGGCTCAGGCTTCGACTTTCTCCGCAACAGCGGTCTCGACGCGCGCAACTATTTCGACACTGAGTCCCACAAGTCGGTTTTTCAAAACAATAATTTCGGTGGTTCGTTCGGTGGTCCCATCATTCACGACAAGACGTTCTTCTTCGGCGCCTACGAAGGTGAGCGCGAAAATGTCGGCTCCGATTTTCTTTTGCTCGTCCCCACCGTCTCTGAAATCGCGCAGGCTCGTTCGATCGCCCAGACCCTTAACGGAGGCGTGATTAATCCCGGTCTCGACGCGGTTTTGTCGTTTTATCCGCAGAGCACTACCAACCAGATTGCCAGCGTTGTCAACGACAAAAACAGCGGCGACTATCTCATCGCGAAAATCGACCATAGTCTTTCCGATAAAGAACTCATTACCGGCCGCTACGCCTTCGCCCGTAACTATCAGGTCTTTCCTCTCGGCTCTCCCGGTGGATACGGCACCGGCTCTCGTCTTGCCGCTTTTTCTCAGACTTCCCCGACGCGCGTGCAGGTTCTCTCCACCAGTCTTCTTTCCACCTTGTCTGCCTCGAAGATCAATGAAGTCCGCTTCGGATACAGCCGCTACACGACGTCCTTCAGTTCGCTGAACGCAGACTGGAATCCCGAAGCGAATGGCCTTGATCTCGGCACCGGCAAACTCGGCCTGCCGGAATTCGACTTCACAGGTATCGAGAATCTGGGAGCCATCGGCTATAGCGTTCCCCGCGGCCGCACCAGCCAGAGCTTCCAAATTCTCGACAACTTCACATGGCTTAAGGGTAAGCACACCTGGAAATTCGGCGGCGAGTTTCGCCGCGCCACCATCAGCAACTTCAACGACAATCTCGAGCGAGGCATTTTCCAGTTCACGGCTGGTGTCGGACTCAGCACAGATCCCATCGTTGATTCGTTAGCCGATTTCTATACGGGCGGCTCGCAGGACGTGAACTACTGCTGCTCATACAGCTCCGTTGACACCGGAAACACGCAGCGCACAACTCGCAACAATGGCTTCAGTCTGTTCGCACAGGACGACTACCGCCTCGCACACAATTTGACTCTCAACTTCGGTCTGCGCTGGGAGTATTTCGCTCCGCTCAGTGAAGCGCACAATCTGCTGTCCAACTACAACCCCGTCGATAACACTCTCGATATGGTTGGCACGGATGGCATGAACGGCCTCTACCAGCGCGACCTGCACGATTTCTCTCCTCGTGTCGGATTCGCCTGGTACGTGCTCTCCAATACGGTGATTCGCGGCGGTTACGGCATCTACTATGACTACGTCCCACAGGACCTACTGATCGCCAACTTTACGAATTCAGCCGGCGTCGCCACCAATCCCGTCGGCCCGGTTCCCGTCCTGCCCATGAATCCCTTTAATGGCGCTGCCTTTAATGGAACGGATACTGTCGACCCCATTCTCACCGTCAACACCACAGGTCCCTACGATATTTTTTCCGTTCCCCGTAATTTCCACACTCCCTATACCCAGAATTTCAACTTCAATATCGAGGAGAAGCTGGCACAGCATGCCTCATTTGAAATCGGCTATGTCGGCAGCAAAGGTACCAAGCTCGTCCGCCTTACCGATCTCAACGAACCTGACGCTAATGACAACCGCCTGAACCCAAACTTTGGAGCGATCGACGAACTCGCCCCGATCAGTTCCTCCACCTACAGTGCGCTACAAGCCACGTTGAAAATGCAGGGCAATCACCGTTTCTCTGGATTCGCGACCTACAACTATTCCAAGTCCCTCGACGATGCTTCCGATGGCATCGACTTCGCTCCCGGCGCCGCTTTCCCGCAGGATCCCAGCAACCTCAAAGCCGAGCACGGACCCTCCACATTCGACACCCGGCACCGCTTCACTGCGGCCCTCAACTATCAGGTGCGTCCTTTCCACTCGCTCGGCAAGTTCGGCACCGGATGGCAGCTCAATGGCATCGCCAGTTTCCAAAGCGGCCGTCCCATCCCCATCGTCGATTCCTACGACAATTCCGGACGCTACTATTACAACCAGCGTCCCAACGTCGTGCCCGGCGTCAATCCCATCTTGTCGAACTGGTCACCGTCGACCGGCTATCTGAACCCGCTCGCCTTCAGTCAGCCCGCCGACGGCACATTCGGCAATCTCGGACGCAACTCCGTTTTCGGTCCCGGTTACAAGAACATCGATTTCTCTCTTACCAAGAACACGCAGTTATCGGAACGCGTCGGTTTGCAATTGAGGGGAGAGTTCTTCAACATCTTCAACCATCCCAATTTCGCGCAACCAAACCACAACCTGACACCCGGGTACGATCAGTATGGCAACCTGCAATGCTCGCCCAGCACAGCCTGCTATCAGGGAGTCATCACGCAAACTCCTGACGTGGCCCAGACCAACCCGGGCCTCGGCGGCGGTGGCCCGCGCGTCGTTCAACTCGCTTTGAAGGTGGTTTTCTAATTCGATCGCGGAAGGACAGGCGCCCTGAGCTGTCCCTCCGGATGCGACTTGTCGGGAAACAAACAATGCATCTCTTCCGGCATAACTGAATCTACATGATAAGGAGATTCATGCATGGCAGGAGCAGCAAACTCAGTAGAATCACCCACCGTTCTTTCCGATCAGACGCTCGATCAGCTCTTTCGTGAAGCGCGCACCCATAACGTGTGGCTTTCCAAGCCGGTGCCCATCGAGCTGCTTCGCGAGACTTATGATTTGCTACGGTGGGGGCCAACCAGCGCCAACTCTTCTCCTGCGCGATTCCTATTTTTGACCACGCCGGCCGCCAAAGAACGTCTCAAGCCAGCTTTGTCGCCCGCCAATATCGACAAGACGATAGCTGCTCCCGTGACGGTCATCGTCGCATGGGATACAAAGTTCTATGACAAGCTCCCCAAACTGTTTCCGCACTTTGACATGCGTCCCATTTTCGCGGGCAATCCAGCGCTCAGCGACGAAACCGCATTACGCAACAGTTCGCTGGAAGGTGGCTATCTCATCATGGCAGCGCGCGCTCTTGGACTCGATTGTGGACCGATGTCCGGCTTCGACCAAAGCAAGCTCAATGCCGAGTTCTTTCCCGACGGCAAGTGGAAGGCAAATTTTCTGTGCAATCTCGGCTATGGCGATCCGACCAAACTGTTCCCGCGTAACCCGCGTCTCGATTTTGAGGAAGCCTGCGTGATCCTGTAGCTGAGAGTTCGCAGTTAAGATCCGATCTCTGCTGCAATTCGAGGAAGTATCGCCCTCAGCAGAGCGATAAACTGCCCCATCACGCGTCGTCCGACTTCGAGCACTTCTTCGTGATTGAGCGCCTGGTCAGTGGTTCCGGCCGCCATGTTCGTAACGCACGAAATGGCGAGCAGATTAATTCCCATGTGCCGAGCCGCAATCGCCTCTGGCACAGTCGACATCCCCACGAGGTCCGCTCCGATCGTCCGCAGAAAACGAATCTCCGCCGGCGTCTCGTAGCTTGGCCCAGCCAGCGCCGCATACACTCCCTCATGCGGCGCGATGGAAAGTTTCTTCGCCTCTTCCAGTGCGATCTCGCGAAACCGCTTTGCATAAACATGCGTCATGTCTGGAAAACGATGACCGAACCGCTCGTCATTCGCCCCCGTCAGCGGATTCTGCCCCTGCAGGTTGATGTGATCGCGCAGCATGACCAGCGCGCCTTGCCCGTACGCGGTGTTGATTCCACCCGCCGCGTTCGTAAGAATCAAAGCGCGAATCCCCATCCGCCCGAGCACCCGTGTTGGAAACGCAACCTCGGTCGCAGAGTAACCTTCGTAAAGATGCACGCGCCCCTGCATCACCGCAACGGGAACATCGAGGGATTTCCCGATCACTAGTTGCCCCGCATGTCCAATCGCCGTCGACCGCGGGAACGACGGAATGTCAGCGTAGGGAATGCGAACGGCTTCGGTCAGGTCATCGGCAAACGCTCCCAGGCCCGAGCCCAGCACGAGCCCGAGCTGGGGGAGCAGTTTTGTTTGCGAAACAACGAACGCCGCCGCCGATTCGGCCTGCGCAAAAATGTCAGCAGTTGCATTCATTTTAGACTCACGACAATCACTCGCCTCAGGCAGTGCACGAAGATGATAAGGCCACAGATGAAAATAATAACGCGTCCTTCCTTCGGCATGGGGATCGTCCCATATCTGACAGGCCCACCGCGATGCGCATAGAACATGATACTGAGCGCCACAAAGCAGCCGAGGAGGTTCTGGAACGTAGTAAGATTCAATTTGTTAGCCTGCAGACATTTGTCGCCTAGAAACGCCCCTCAAAGCCAGCGAAGGTTTTCTCCAATTGCCACTGCACGCGGGCGCGTTCATTTGCGTCCATGAATCTCTGGCATTTTCCTGAAACGCGATCTTCGGACGCCTTATCTCCTTCGCACGCTGCCACGCGCTGCGACTCGCTTCCATCGCTCCACAAACTCGCGCCCTCAAGAAAGCTATGTTCCAGGCTAGCCCGCGCCATCCGCTTCAGTTCCGCATACGACAAGTCATACGTCTCGACCGCCCGCAAATATTCATGCGTCATATCGCTGCGCGAAACGCCTTCGTCGTCGGTCGCCAGGGCCACCGGAACTCCGTACTTCATATAAATCCGCAACGGATGCCGATCTCCGCTCACGCCCAAGATCACATCATTCGAAGTCAGGCAGATCTCGACCAGTACACGTTTCTTCGCCATCTCCTCCAGCAGTCCAATCGGATCGTGCTCGCTCATCACCGCAACGCCGTGCCCAATCCGCTCCGCCCCCGCTCGCTCAATCGACTCGCGTATATGAAAGCGTAATCCCTCCGGTGGGACGAGTCCCATCGCCAGTTCATCCGCATGCAGCGACACATGCGTGGCCGGATAGAATTTATGCAATGCCTCGATGATCCGCATGTGCAGATCGAAGTCGTGCATTGGGACGTAATAATCTTCCGGCATCACCAGGTTGAAGCCGACAAATCGCGGATCGGCCTTTGACAACTCAAAGCCCAGCAGGATTTGCGCGAACACTTGCTCCCGCGGCAATCCGCGCAACACCTGATACAGATACCGCACCGTGACATTGCATCCCGCGTCGGCCTGCGCCGTCCCGCAATGCAGCACTTCCTTCTTGCGAGCTTCGTCGGCATCGGCCTGCGCTCGAACGTAGGCGACGATGTCGCTCATTCCGCCCGCATCCAGTTGGTCGCGAAATTTCGCGAAGTCGTCGTCCCATCCGATCTTTGTGCCAAGAATCGCCGCCTTCCCGCCGTCCGCGGTGTTCATCACTTCGACATATTGCAAGTGATCGGCCGCCGCGCGCGCAGCCACTTCGGCGAATGCTTCGCCAACGTGCTTCTCCATCGCCGGCCCAAACTTCTCGAACGCCCCGAAGAAATGGTCGTGCCCCGATTCTTCCGCCGCATGCCAGTTGCGCATCGACCACGCATCAATAAGCTGGTCATAGAGAATATGGTCCTGGTAGGCGCAGCGAACCGATGGCTTGGCCTTATACGGCTCGCACGAATCGCACGCCGCATGGATCAGCTTGGACGTGCTTCGGTCCACGCACAATGCATTCTCTGACGCCCAATCGATGAAGCTCTCGGCATAGATCGCGCCGCTCAGGTGAACGTGCAGGTCGCCGCCCTTCGGCATCCCCTGCAGAAATGCCAGCAGCAACCCCGGAGAATGCCGCACCGATTCCATATACTTCGCGGCCTTCTCTTCCGGGCTCTGCGCGAAGCAAAGTGCGGCCAGAACACAGATCGTCAGCGTCAAACGCACAGCCCGCATCATGAAACCGCCTCCCATCAGGAACTCAGCATTGTACTGGAAGGGCGTCGCTGTCTTCTGATTAGCCAGCAAACGCCGCGACAGTCTTGCATTGTCACCAGATTTGCACAGCGCGAACAAGGCTGTCTCCCGCAGCATGCGGATTGAACAGCGCACTCATAATCGGTAAAAAACCGCGTAAACACTGGACTTGCGCGAGCCTCCGTGCGCGGTTGCACAATCTTCGTGTCACCCGCCTGTGGACGCCCTGCACTACGCTGAAGAATAAGAACTTACAAACCTGCAAATTCAATTGACGCAAAAATTAGGCGTGTTAAAACCATAATCGTTCTTTGACACGTTCTGAAGTTTTCCCGGTTGGTGCAAGGTCCGGGGCTCGAGCGAAGTCACTCAGACAACCGCGAGGAAAGTCTGAGAGGGCAAGCAAGGGTCTATAGCTGAGCGCTGGTTGAGGCGAACAGGAACCCATGTCGAAGGCAGGATAGAGTCCCGAGGCGTTGGACTGATTTATCCGGTTGGCGGTGAGCCCGGAGCCCGAGCAAGATCGGCTTACAATGCACCCGCAAGGGAGTTGTGAGAAAAGGTCAGCAAGGGTCTAAACGCGAGCTACTGGCCGAGACGAATGAATCCAACATTACCTCGGGACTCTCTATTTCTGCCGACAGCTCTCAGCTGTCAGTGATCAGTTCGCAGTTGTTTTTGTAGTGACGGGCGCTCCGCCCGTCTGGGCGTTCACAAACTCAGCTCCAACCTCAACCCCGCGGCATTTTCCAACTTCGAGATTTATACCTTTTGTCGTATCCTCAACTGGTTAATCAGAGAATTAGTCCAACCAACATTGCGATTCAAATCTCTAGATGCCCGAGAGCTATCTTCCGACTGAGAACGACGCAGTCGCTCCCACCGAGGAACGATCCACGCAGTCCTTCGCCCTGGTGCAAATTGACGGAGTCACGAAGTCTTTCGGCTACAAGACTGCCCTTAAGAACGTTTCTTTTTCTGTTCCCGCGGGACAGATTTGCGGATTGCTAGGCCCCAACGGTGCGGGCAAAACCACGCTGTTCCGGCTGCTCATGGGCATTCTGAAGGCGACCGAGGGAAAGCTGCTGATCGACCGCCGGGACGCGTTCGAGGAGCGCGTGGAAGTCAAGCGGCTCATCGGATTTCTTCCGGACGAGCCGGTCTTTTATTCCTATTTGTCCGGCCGAGAAGTGCTCGAACTCAGCGCGGCCATGCATGGCTTGGACATACAGTCCACTATGAGTCGAATGGTGCCGATCATTGCCCAGCTGCGGCTAGCTGAGGATATCGACAATTACGCCGAGGATTACTCGCGCGGTATGAAGAAAAAACTCGGCTTGCTGCTGGCGATGTTACATGAACCGAAGTTGCTGGTTCTCGACGAACCGACGAATGGACTCGATGTCGAATCTACCCATCTTTTTTATGACCTCATCTTTGACACGGCCAAGCAAGGGACGACGGTGCTGTTTTCGACGCACCTGATGGATCATGTGACCAAGCTGTGTTCTCACGCCGTAATCATTAATGAAGGGGCGCTCGTCGCGAAAGGTTCTCTGGAGGAGCTCCGCTCCACGTTTGGCGAAGCCAGCCTGGAGGACGTCTTCTTGAAGTTGACCTCTCGACCGCCACAGACATGACGAGTGAGTTTCCCAACCCTCCCAGCTTTTGGAAGACGGTACGACTGCTGCTCGGAGCAGCACGAAAGCGGGCCGCCGGCCGCCGAAGGCGGCAACAGCAGTTGCTTCGCCAACGTTCAGGCAAAGAATCAACCAACTGGGAAGGTGTCGGTTTTAGAGCGGCCGTCCTCTTCATGGCTTTTCTCAACGGCGGTGCTGCGTTTGTCGTGCGCATAGCCGTTGAATCGGGTCAACGCGTGGCAGTCGAGCGCAGCGGAAAGATCGTGGTCAGCCAGAGATTCCTGGACGAAGCAAGAACAGCTGTCGCAAGTTCTGAAAAGCCACCAAGGTACTGTATTACCAAGAGCAGTGGTCAAGTGTACTGTTGGCAGCCTCCTGCCCAACCAGTTGCTGGTCCCGACTACTCCTACGAGGCCAGCAGAATCGTCGACCGGTACGGCGGCGTGCAAGCAGCGGTTGAACAAAAACTTCGGGATGCTGTGCGCACCCATGGAACTCGAGACTTCACCACCAAAGATGAAGCAGCGCCTGGATTAACCGCGCTTCCAAAGACCGGTGGTCTTCCCGCGATGCTGGGCTCGTTGGTGCTGTTCTGGTGGGCAGCGATGTTGATCTTTCAGGGAGAGGGTCTCGAACTCGATCTGCAGCGTCGCAGACATCCTATGTGGGAGTGGCTATTCACGCATCCTGTATCGTCGGGCGCGGTCTTTCTCGCGGAAATGATTTCCCCGATTGCCGCGAATCCAATCTATTGGAGCGGCCCTTTATTCGCCGGATTCTTGTATGGCTTTGTTTACGGACCGGCACTCGGTCTTCTGGCGTCGGCACTGATTGGGATCCCTCTGACAATCGCCGCGGCATGTTTGGGCAAAGCGCTTGAGATTGGAGTGATTCTCCGATTCCCCCAGCGTTCTCGCGGGGCCATGATCGGTCTCATGGGCTGGCTGGGTTACGCATCCATGATGCTGTTTTTTGTCGGCGCGTTTGTTATTCCTAAAATAGTCACCACGCTTGCACAATTTCTTGAAGCCTTCACGATTCTGCCCTGGCCATGGTTAGGACTGTTCTTGGGCAGCCAGCAAGACGGGACTTTTTCGTTCCTGTGGGGCTTCCTCACTTGTTACGTTGTCGCGATTGTCACGGTTGGGGGCGCCATACGCTTCAGCGTTTGGGGAGCACAACAGGGGCTTACAGGGAACTTTGGCCAAACGGATTCGCGGCCTTCCGCGCCACGAAAGAGCGCGCGTTTCGGAAAAGAACCGCTTTATCGCAAAGAGTTCCTCTGGTTCATCCGCGATCGCAGCGCCATTGTCCAGACTATCCTGATCCCAATCACCATTGCGAGTGTTCAGGTCTTTAACCTGCGCGGAGCCGTGGGCTATGCCCAGGGCGCTTGGAATTATCTCTGTGGCGTGGCCATCTTATTTGGAACGTACTTCCTCTGGATTCTCGGGCCAAAATCTCTTACGTCAGAGGGAAGCGCGCTTTGGATCGCACTAACATGGCCCAGAGGCATGGAGAGTTTATTGAAAGCCAAGGCATGGCTTTGGTCACTCATCTCGTATGGCCTTGTATTACTCGTGCTCTGCTATGCAGCCTTTCTCTTTCCAGCGAATATCTGGCAGATTTCGCTGGTCGGCGTCGGCTGGTTTTTCTTTGGCCGCAGCATGGCGGAAAAGACAGTGACGCTCGTATCTGTAACTTCTTCATCCGGAGAAGCGGAGAAGATCCCATGGACTCGCCGGGGCGCAGCTCAACTGGGCATGCTGACGTTCGCGATCGGAATCCTCACGCAGCAGTGGCACATCGCCGTCATGGGGATCGTCTATTCCTACTTGACAGCGGCCGCCATGTGGCAAAATTTCCGGGCCCGTCTGCCTTTCCTCTACGATCCATGGTCCGAAACGCTTCCACCTCCGCCGACGCTAATGCACGCCATGATCGCGATCAGCATTTTGGTAGAGAGCGGCGCAGTGGTGACAGGTATCGTAATAGCGATTGCCGGTCGCGAAAATATTGCGGTCGCGCAAGCTATCGGTTATGGCGTCTGTGCCATCATCGTTTCCATCGGCGTATCGGGTTTCCTAAGCGGTCGCGGCGTCTTGCCTCAGGAAGTCTGGAATTGGCGATCGGCGTCTGACACCGAATCCAGGCCTTGGTGGCGCGCCGGTGGAACCAGCACCGGCAAATATCTTCAGGTGCTTTCCTTAGGAGCAGCCGGAGGATTGGTGTTGGGCTTGTTCGCACTCGGCTATCTCGCGGTGTTGCATCATATCCCCGCCGTTGCCGAACTGATCCGCAAGTCGGAGGAGGAGATGGCGAAGATACCGAACTTGCGAATCTCTTACGCGGTAATGGCGGTGGGGTTCGCTCCTTTTGCAGAAGAATATCTTTTTCGCGGGCTGCTTTATCGGGCGCTCGATCGCGAATGGGGCGGATGGCGCGCCGTAGTTGGCAGCGCGGCTTTTTTTGCGATCTACCATCCCGCGCTTGCCTGGCCGCCGGTTGTCTTGTTAGGAATAACGAATGCGATCTTATTCAAGAAGACCGGCTGGCTGATGCCGGCCGTTGTTCTGCACATGGTGTATAACGCTGTCGTAGTTTTGAGATAGGAAAAGTTTAGTAAGTGGCTGGGCCGCCGCACCCGTGCGCTCTCTGCAAGGGTGCAAACTTCTTGACCTCTGACCTCTGACGTCTAACCTCTGACGTCTAACCTCTGCCCTCTAACCTCTGCCCTCTAACCTCCACCCTCTCCCACCCCTCCACTTCCACCCCATCCCGCGCAACACTCCCCAAGCCCCGGACCCCCAATACCGCCCTCGGCCCTCCCGTTCAATCAATTCCCCCACCCGCCGCACCGTCCACTTCCTCGACCGCATCACCTTTGGACCACGCTCCAACTGTTTCTCCACCCGCTTCAATTGTTCCGCATGGAGCTTCCGTGGTCTTCCCAGTCGCCCCGCCTTCAGCGTCTCTCACAGTTTCAACAAAATGTCAGTCACTTACTGATCAAACCCTCCAAGTCTTTGAAGAATAAATACCTTACAGCTAAGTCCTTATTCCCCAAAGACCCGGGAAAATTTCAA
>Ga0187875_10000797_pt1 | contig 25369 bp, 28 predicted proteins | sample June2016WEW_17_1_2_FD_132978 | JGI IMG/M metagenome (GOLD analysis project Ga0187875, IMG submission 132978) | Peatland microbial communities from SPRUCE experiment site at the Marcell Experimental Forest, Minnesota, USA - June2016WEW_17_10 | ecosystem: Environmental > Terrestrial > Soil >...
ACAAGCCCGAGGCGATTTTGGATCCCCATCTGGGCCCTGCCTGATCGCACGCTGCACGCCTTGGGTGATGCAGAAAACTCACCGATTTCAGGCCAAGCCAACACCTTGACGCTACTGGACGGCCCCTGGCCCGTCTGCTATGCTACCGGCAGGAGTTCGGATTTTCCGGATTTCCGTTGTCCTAAAATAACTATGAGCACCCTTGTTAAAGTCCAACCCAAAGGCCAGATGACCATCCCTCGCAGAGTGCGCTCTGCCGTGGGCCTGGTTGATGGTGACCTGGTGGAAGTCAGAGCAGTTGGCAAAAAAATTGTCATCACCCCCCAGCTGGTGATCGACCGTACCAAGTTCCCCACTGCCGACGACGAATACACCCCGGCCCAGCGCCGCGTCATCGACGCCCAGCTCGCAGAAGGCCTGGAGGACATCCGCAAAGGTCGTGTTTCCCCAAAATTTGATACTGTCGATGAGCTGCTGGCTTCCCTCAAAGCAGGCCCCAGGAGCCGACTGCGGCAGAGAAAAACCCGCAGCCAATGAAATGGCAGCACTCTGACCGCTCCAAAATAGACTACGACAGACTACAACAGAACATCCGCAAAGCTTTCGACAAACAGGTGCGTTTTCTGGCTGACAATCTGCAACACCCGTCCCTGCACGCTAAAAAGTACGACGAACGCCAGGACCTCTGGCAAGCCCGCGTCAACAAGGACTGGCGCTTTTACTTTAAGATTGACAACGACACGATCATCATTACCAGAATCATCCCCCACCCCAAGAAATAGGCCCCCCCGACCACGGGGGTTTTTCTTTTTGCCGCCTCCTAACACCTCCACATGCTAAACTGTCCACAGTGCATACTGTGTAGCAGTGGATATGTCCACATGTACACACTGATATGAAGACCGTGGCAATCATCTCGCAGAAGGGCGGCGCCGGCAAGACTACGCTGGCCCTCCACCTGGCCGTTGCCGCCGAGCTCGACGGTAGACCAACGGCAATCATTGACCTTGATCCGCAAGCCAGCGCAAGCGGCTGGAAGGATATCCGCAACGGCGAGACACCCGCGGTCGTTTCTGCGCAGGCAGCCAGACTGTCCAAGGTCCTGGAGGCCGCCGCCAGCCACGGCGCCGCCCTGGCGATAATCGATACCGCCCCCCATTCAGAGAGCGCCGCGATCGCCGCAGCTCGCGCCGCTGACCTAATCCTCATTCCGTGCCGCCCGGCAATCCTTGATCTTCGCGCCATCGGCACCACGGCAGACCTAGCCAAACTCGCCGGCAAGCCGGTCTGCATCATCCTCAACGCCGTGCCCCCACGCGGCACTCTGGCAGACGAAGCGACAACCGCAGTGCAGGCCTATGGCATTCCGGTTGCGCCGCTGCGCATCACACACCGGGCTGCTTACGTCCACGCGTTGACAATTGGCCAGACCGCCCAAGAGTACGAACCCTCAGGTAAGGCCGCGTTAGAAATCTCACAGCTATACAGGTGGACATGTACACAGGTAGACTTGTGATATGAAACGCAAATCAAGCCTGGCCGACGCCCTGCAAGAAGCCACTGGCCGTAAGACACCGGAGGCCCCGCCCTCAACGACGGTAAAGAACTCGCCGGCCTTGCCTGTTGAAATACCGCCAAGCCGGGCGGGCAAGAAGACCATCGCCGGCCACTTTGATCCGGCTGTCTCCCGCCAGCTACGCCGAGTCGCCCTGGAGGAAGACAGCAGCGTCCAGGAGCTTCTCCGCGAGGCAATCAACGATCTGTTTGAGAAAAAACACAAGCCGCGGCTTGCCTAACGTGTTATAAACAATAGTAGTTCCTTCCACCCCCTCAACACTACCCATTCTTCCCATCGTTACTGCACAGTTGTGCAGAATACCGCTCCAATGGGCCGGCCCGAAGCGCCGGAACCACGCGCCCATTTGAAAGGGTCACCACACAATGTGCAAAACGTTCTCTCAGCGTCTCGCCTTGCTAACGTAGTCGGGGTCGAGATCCCGATTCATCCGATCAACTACTTCCATCAGCCCTTTGAGTGCCTCCCGATCCGAATCGCTATCAGATTCTGCGACACGCTCAAAGTTCGAGGGAGTTTGTTTCGAACGGCCAGTTACCTGCTGCCAGAGACGTAGAGCCACGACACCCACGGTACCTGTTACGGCTGCGGCAGCGAAGAAAAGCAGGAAGAACCTTCCTTCTGTTGTCATTTTTGTCCCTGAAACCTTTCTTGGCCGGTCTGTCGGGAGCTGCGAACTCCCGGAAGGCTTGTCAGACCCACCAAAACATTTTTCCACACGCCAGCCCTCGCTTAATTATTCAACAACGTGAATAAAAATACAATACGTGGATGGTACCGTGGCTTGTAATCTGTTGATAATAAAAAGGAAGCCGTTTGTGTTCGCAGCACAAACGGCTTTACGGTTTCAGGGACAAACCCGCAACTTTCCTTACGAAGGCCCTCCTTAGAGGTTTTCGCATTTTGAACAATAAAGGATAATCACAAGTTTTGCAAGTATTTTATTTTTTAACAGATAGAAACTTTTTCGTTGCTGGAAAACTTTCCGTACGTTAAAATAGTGTTCCAAGCCAGCATGGCTAAACGTTCAGACCCGATAATTCCCGAGGACCTCTTTCATGCAATTGCCGCCTTGGTTCCCCGCCTGATTTACATCGCAGAAGAAGAGTGCGGCGTGGAACCCATCGAGTTACTGGTGTTGTCGCAGATTAGGCATTTCGGAAAACCCCATGCGCAAGGCAAGGCCGCGATCCTCCGACATGACCTGACCCAGATGTTGAAGCAGAAGTTTCGCTTCACCGACCCTGCCGTCTCCAAACTGCTGGAAGACCTCCAGGAGAACGGTTTGCTTTTTCGAACAATACTGACCGCCACTCAACGACAAGAGTCGTTTGGTGATCAACATGGAAATAAACTCGTTGTTGTCCTCACCGAAAAGGGTTACGAAAAGATTGAGGAGTTTAAAAATCACCTTCGTTCAAAGGTTGACAAATGGCTCTCCGAACAACCAACTCGTACACGGGCGGCTGTTCGGGTATTCCGTCCCGTGGCAGTGGAGATTTCTCGTTGGCTAGTGCAACGATACGAACCACAGCGTGATGCGCCTGCTACTGGAGAAATTCCTCCGACCATGCCAAGCGAATAAAACAAACCTTCTACCCCCTGCCACACACCACCACACCAAATCCAAAAAAGACCGCTTCCTTGCTCACGGGTTTTTCATTGTAGCGGCACCCCAAGCCCGTCAAGCCCCTTCGATTGAACCTGAGGCTTGTTTGCTTCTTTATCCTTCCGCCGGGCCCTCTCGCGCCGCCCTCGGGCAGCGCCCCCGGCTGAACATAAATCGCTGCAAAGCCCCAAAAGAGAAATGAAGCCGACCGGCTGTGACAGGCTCGGGCGTCCCCGCCGCTAGACCACAGGGTGCAGTGAGCAAGGCAAGCTGCCCGCTGCCAAAGCATTCAAGCTTGCCGAAAGGGACAAACATATATGTCCGAACAAAAAACATCATTCATGCAGGAACTCGACCTGTGGAGCGAGGCCAACGTCGTAGGCCCGCTCTTAAGCGCCGACCCGGACCACCAGCAAGACTGGCAAACCGTGGTCGAGCAGGTCAAAAAGACCATCCGCACCAAAGTGCTGGAGAGCTACCGCAACGGCCAGAAAGCCGGCCCGCGGCAATTCAAACCGCGGAAGTAGCCGCCTTTCAAGGGCGCCAGGGGCAGTCGAGCCTCGGGCGCCCTTGACCGTTTTATCCCTAACCCATACGCTTCCGGCAGTCCCACCGCTTTTCACTCTCAAAGACTGCCCCAAGGAGGTTATATGAATTCGTTTCTCAACCGCGTCACGTGCGGCGATTGCCTGCGCGTGTTGCCCGAGCTGCCTGACGGCAGCGTCGATTTTGTGCTGACTGATCCGCCATACCTGGTCTCCTATCGCGACCGCAGCGACCGCACCATTGCCGGCGACGACCGCGCGGATTGGCTAGCGCCAGCCTTTGCCCAAATCTACCGCGTGCTCAGAGCTGACAGCTTTTGCGTCAGCTTTTACGGCTGGCACCAGGCCGACAAGTTCCTGGCAGCCTGGCGAGCGGCCGGATTTCAGCCCGTAGGCCACATGGTGTTTGTTAAGCCTTATGCCTCTTCCGAGCGCTTCCTGCGCTACCACCACGAGCAGGCCTACCTGCTGGCCAAAGGCAGACCCAATACGCCCCGCGCCCTGCTGTCCGATGTTTTCCAGTGGCGCTACACCGGCAACACCAGGCACCCGACCGAAAAGCCGGTCTCCAGCCTGATACCGCTGGTCTACGCCTTCACCGGCCAGGACGACATCGTCCTCGATCCGTTCTGCGGCGCCGGCAGCACGCTGGTTGCCGCCAAAATTTTAGGACGGCAATTCATCGGCATCGAAGTCAGCGCCCAATACGCCAAAAGCGCGCAAGGGCGGTTATAACGCCCGAACGAGGGCAGGGAACTCCCCTGTCCTCGTTTTTTTGTGTTCGCACAGGCAGGGGGAGGAAACCGCCGACAACCTGGCGGCCTGGTCGTCGAGCCCTCCCGCCCCGGAAATTAGGTGGGCCGAGATCGACAACATTTGTGTCAAGTACTATTTAACCTTTATAATCATATATTTACAATACATGAGTTTATCATTACTCATTTCTGAGTGTTACAGTGCTCGTTGATGAGCACAACACGAATTACGGCTGTTATCTGGGAAAGTCTAGCCAAGAGGTTCACTGAACTCACACGCCAGGTCGGCGTTTCCGGTACGGCATTACTCAGCCGTACTCTAGCCGCCGAAATGGATTATCTTGCGGCACTTCCATCCAACGATGAGAGCGCCGAAAAACGCGCACGCGTGATCGAAGAGCTCGGCAACGCCTTGAGTGAAACTCCTCCAAAGACGGTCCGGTTCAACATCACCCTCAATCGGAAGGATGCGGAACGTATGAACCAGCTCTGTCGAGAAAAACGAATTCCTAGAGATATGTTTATACGCAGCTACATCGTTTTTCTCCTCAATGGCGATGATGGCTGCGAGGCCCCTTTGGTCAAAATCAGCACAATACTGGCCAACCCAAGACACGAGTACGAGGAGAAGCGGTCGCTCAGCCCCAAGGAAGACCAAACTCTTTACGCCCCCGATGGAGAAGTGATCGAGCGTAAAGCAGTCTGCCAACACAACCCTTACAATCATCTCCACTTCGACGACGATATGTTAAACGCCTTGGAACGCTTCATGCAAAACAGGACGCCCGAAAGCAAATGACATCGAACCACGCAACACATCGTATGCAACAGCGGGGCATCCCGCCGCTGATCCTGACCTGGCTGCTTCAGTTCGGCAAGCTGCGCTACGACCACCGAGGCGGAGTAGTCTACTATTTTGACAAGCGCGCCCGTCGAACTTTGGAGCGAGAAGTCGGGAGAAAAGTGGTCTCCCGCTTATCGGACTATTTGGACAGCTACGCCGTATCCACTACTGGCAACGACACGCTTGTCACGGTCGGCCACCGTTATAAGCGATTCAATTTAAACTAGCCACCAGTTTTGCCAAAAAAAGAGTGATGGCTCCCTTGTGGGAAACCCATCACTCGCCAAGAATCAGGTCCTCAGCCATCGCTGCAGCTCGTCGGCCGGCAACTGGTCCGGCTGCTGGCCATCCAGCAGGTGTACCGCTTTGACGAACACGCGTCGCACCAGCCGCCGAGAGCAGTCCTCGGTAACGCCTTTGCCGGCATCGTCGCCATCGAACATCAGGATGACGCGACCGAACTCCGAGCACAGCATTTCTTCCTGCTGCTCTGACAGCGAACTGCCCATCAGCGCCACGCAGGGATACCCGGCTTGCTTGACCTTCATGCAATCGAAGAATCCCTCGACCACGACCACCGGCTGATCCCCTTCCACCTCTTTGACCACGCGGTGGAGGTTGAACAGCAGCCGGCTTTTATAAAAGCCCTTCTCTCCGGACGGGAAAAGGTACTTCGGTTCTTTACTGTCGATGCTCCGGCCGGCATAACCGACGAGCTGGCCGAGCTGGTCGTGCAGCGGAATGATGAAGCGACCGGAGAACGTGCCCTTGGAGACGCACAGCCCGGCGCCGAAATACTCCAGCACCTCGCGGCTCACTCCCCTGCTCAAGCCGTACCCGTGCGATTGGTCCACGCGCAATTGAAAACCGAGCGGCGGATTGATTGGCGTCTGTTTTTCCGGCGCCGTTTTTTTGCCGCCCGTACTTGCCGGAGCCTTTGCCGCTCCGCTCTCCCCTACCGGCAGGGAGAACCACTCTTGCACCTTCAGCGCCGCATCGCGCACCGAGCACTTCTCCATGGCCGCCACGAAGTCCAGCACGTTGCCGCGGGCCTTGCACGAAAAACAGTGGAAGGCGTTCTTGCTGATGCTGGCGTGGAAAGTCCGATCGCCTTCGCCCTGGTGAATGGGACAACGCCCGCGGAGTTCGTCTTCATTTCTCCGTAGCCAGTTGACACCGTAGTGCCCGAGCACCTGCTCGATGGTTACCGCCGCTTTGACGGCTTTGAAATCGACCCAATTCTTCTCTTCCATTAACACCTCCTTTTCGGTGTGGAGGAATTATAGGTAACAATTTAGTTTTCAACAACTTAACAGAAAACGCGTCTGGTAGAATTATAAGACGGCCCCTTGGAGGACTTCCCTATCGCTAACCGGCGCTCTTTCGCAGAGAGAGGACGCCGGGTAAAACCTTCGAGCACAAGGATAAAGCGATAGGAACCTGGGAGCTGCGTTTCTCTCTGCCGTACTCCCTGACGCGAGGATCTCCAGGGGCCGACTTCAAAGTGCACCCACCTATTCGCCAAGTCCTTATTTTTCTGATAGTCTACTGGCAAGCAAACCCAAACACATCAATGTGAACCAGAACCCGAAATGTGTGCACCTCAACCCGAGAGAATGTGAACCTGAAGCCGAGGAACTGTGCACCTCAACCCGAGAGAATGTGAACCTGAAGCCGAGGAACTGTGCACCTCAACCCGAGAAATTCACCAGATCTCTTTGAAACTAAAAGCTGTTTCCAACCTTCAACAGTGTTCTATTGTTTTCAACAGTTTCCAACAACAACATAGCGGCTCCATCCGCTAGTAGGGGAGCACAGCGTTATCTGGACTTATGTTGTTGTTGAAATACCTAAACCCTTATGGAACAATCAACTAAAGCCGTGGAGAGCCAACCACACACCCCGGAAAGCCAACCAGCTATCACCGTCCCACCACAAGTCCCCGCAAACACCTTCACAAAGGTTGATAACAACCTGACCGGCATCGGCTTCTTTACCGCCTCCAGCAAGCGCTCCAGAAAAGAGATCGAAAAAACAACGGTCATCACCGACCAGGGTATAGAGCGCCGAATTTCAATTCTGCCAAGCGCCAAATATGGCCTGCCCATCACACAGGATCAGGACTACTGGCTGGCCCTCATGAAACTCGTGGCCGAACACCTTCAGAGAGAAGGGAAGCTGGTAAACCCCTTCAGCTTTACAACCGCTGAACTCACAAAAATTCTGGGTCAGGCCCACAGCGGCAAGAACTACAAAGCCGTCCAAGAATGGGCCGACGTCATGGCCTTCACCGGTATCAAGGGTGGAGCTTACGACGCAGTTAAAAAACGCTGGCTGACTGATCGCACGCACGCCGTCGAACGATTCGTCAACATCGGAAGAGACCTCCCCGATGGCCGCATCGCAGAAAAAAACTACGTCTGGTTTTCCCAGTGGCAACTCGACAACATAAACGCCGGCAACCTCATCGCCATTGAGCTAACCACCTACATCCAACTCGAAAACAACATCGCCAAAAACCTTGTGCCCCACCTGCAGGAGTGGCTGTTTGCCTCACAGCGTGACGGCCGCTTTGAAAAGCAGTATGAGGACCTTTGTCAATTGCTCGGAATTCGCACCTACCACTACCGCTCCGACATCCAGCGCCAACTCGCCCCGTCTCTTGATGAATTGCTTTCCCACGGCTACCTCTCCAAATGGGCCATCGATACCATGGCCAACCGGCACAGCTACAAACTTGTGCTCTGGCACGGCTCCAAATACCACAGCGATCGCCATACCCGTCTTGAGCAGAAACAACGGATCAAAACAATTCCATCCGGAGATGCCACGGCCAACTCGCTTGCAGCAGCGACAGGGGAGAGCACCACACCTGTTCACCGCCCCCGGCAACGGCGCCTGAAACTTTCGCCAGTGGCCGAGCCCTCAGCATCACCGATCATTGACTATCGCCTGGTGGCCGAACTCGGCAAGAGGGGAGTGGGGGAGATCGACGCCAGGCAATTGCTGGCCAACCTGCCGTCCGGCCAGCTCATCCAAGACCAGCTCGAATGGGGCGACATCCAGGTCGAACAGGCGAAGGGCAAAATTACCAACCCCCCCGGCTTTTATATTTCGCTCCTGCAGCGCAATATACCCCTGCCCTCGACCTTCGAGTCGTCCGCCACCAGAAACGCTCGCCAGCAGGCAGAATTTTCGCAAAGCGAGGCCCTCCAGAAGCAGCGCCAGGCCGCTCAAGAAGTCGAAGACGCCACTCGTCGGCAAGCCGACGAGCGGATGGCCGCCCTGCCGCCCGAGGCTCACCAAGCCTTGCTTGACCAGGCCAGGACGGAAATCTTCCGAGAGCACCCCTTCATGGCCAAGCAGAAAGACGCCAGCGCCATCCACGAGGGCGCCATCCGCGCCCGGATGCGGAACTTGCTCAAAGACGGCTGGAGCTTTCACCAGGCCACAAATCCCGTCATCCGTCAAGCCGACCGCCTACAGGAACCTGTGCAGCCCGTGGCCGAACAGCCACAGTCTGCACCAGTGGACCAGCCGCCCGTGGATCAGGCCGAAGCTCTTCGGTCGCAGTACGACGAGTTCTGCCGGCATAAGGCCCAGGCAGCCATCGACGCCCTGGACATGATGGAGCGCGGCCGGCGGATGCGTGCCGCCCGCATGTACTTGCTCAACGAGCATCCCCAAAAAGATTACTACCACCAACTGGTGACAGACGAGAAATACGAAGAGTTTCACAGGCACTCGGTAGACCAGCTTATTGCCGCCACCGTCGCCTCGCTGAACCTGCCAAACCTTGAGGCCTGGAAGGCAACTCAAACTGGTGCCGACCGGCCCCTAACTGGTGCCGCAAAGCGGCCAGAGTAGGGCAGTGCTACCAGTAGATTGACCAGTAGATTACAGCAATCTACTACTAGCTGCGGCCAAAGCCGCATAAACAAATAGTTCCCGCCGCCTGCTCACCGCAGGCTACCCTGCTACCGCCCGCCTTTTCGCTCACCGCGAAAACCGCTATCGCTGGCGGCTGCGCTTTCGTCCGTTATCACGTCCGAACCCCGGCTATCGCCAGGGACGCTTGGGGTCTCCAGGCTACCGCCTTCCGACCCCGCTAGCAGGGTAGCCTGCGCTTCGCTACGGCGGCGGGAACTAGTGAAACAAAAGCTGCCACCCAATCGGGTGGCAACCCAAAAAAATTAACTACCACACCCATGACCACAGACAATCCAACGATCACCTTCAAGGTCCAAAACTTGTACGTCGCTTACGCTCCGCAGGCCGATCTCTACTGCTATGGCGGCTGCTTTGAGGAGGCCGCCAACGGCTTGGCTGACCAACTCCGCAATCTGCCCGGCAAGGCCGAGCAGGGGACTGGCCCTGAAAGGGGCCAGTCATGAAGTCGGCTGATCGCCCGTTTCACTGTCCGCTCTGCCGACGCGGTTTTGGATCCCACGGCAGCCTCCGGCGCCACATGGACAAGCACCGGCCGCCGCGGCGTTGCCGCAATTGCGGCAAGCAACTCCGCGATGACGAATACCACCGCTGCTGAAATTCGCCGGTTTCAAGCGTTCATCCAACCCCTCATGACCGAGGGGGTTTTCATTCCGGCCCGCAGAGCGTCGCCCCCTCTGGCCAGCTATCCCACCGCCTCCCTCGCAACTACGACAGCCTCCCGAAACTCCAGGGGCAGCTTTGCCTTGCTCACGGGTTTTCCATTGTAGCCGCCACCCCTCCCGCATCAAGGCCTGGCCAGGGTTCCGCCCCCAGGGGCGGAGGCGGTAGGCCAGGCCATTGACGCGGCAGGGAACTCGGCGGCTCGACTTCCGCTTGCGGTGAGCAAGGCAAGCTGCTGCCGCCAAAGAAGTCATTGCTTGCCCGAAAGGGACAAAGCCATGTCCGAACAAAAACAATCGAGCTTCATGCAAGAGCTCGACCAGTGGACGAAGACCACCGTCATTCACCCGCTGGTATACGGCGACCCAGAGGACGCCCCAAACGCACGCAGTTTGGAGGCACTGGTCGAAGACGTAACGAAAGCCATCCGCACCAAAGTGCTGGAGAGCTACCGCAACGGCCAGAAGGCCGGGCCGCGGAAAGGAGACCGCTATGGGCGCTGATCTTTATATCGACTCGCTGTACGAGCCGAACCAGGCGGTCTGGGCGCACGAGTTTGAAGACGCCGCCAGGTTGTGCGACAGCCTCACGCCAGGCACGCCAGAGCACGAAGAGGCGCGCGAGCGCTTGAGGTACTGCCACGAGCAGATGAACAGCCGCGGGTACTTCCGGGACCCGTATAACGACTGGGATGTGCTCTGGCAGTTTGGCCTGTCGTGGTGGACGGACGTTATCCCCATGCTCGACGAAGACGACCGCCTATCGGTTGCCAAGGCCCGGCGCTTGCTGGCCATGCTCGACCAGCGCGAGGAGATTTTCGAGGAGCGTCTGGCCGGCTTGCCCGACAAAAAGCAGCAGTCCTACCGCGACCGCTACATCGAGCTGCGGCAGTTCCTAAACCAGGCGATTGCTCTGGACGAATCGGTGAGTTGCTCGCTTTGAGCAGCAGAGGGTCTTCCGCGTTAAGCGGAGGACCCTCTTTCTTTTTGTTCACCGGTAGCCGGGGCGGGCGAATTGCACGCAACGGCAATTCGCCCGCCCAAAACCAGATGGTTCGGACATGGCAGGGGAGGCGGAACCCACCCACCCCCGGCCTAAAGGCCGGCAATAAGGAAGGCCAGAGGGGGCGCCCGCAACGGACAGGTAAAAAAGAGAGCAGGCCCGAGCCTGCTCTCTAGAGTATGTTCCAAATTCCTTTATTGCTTACGCTACCGCCATGGTCTCCCACGCCTGCCGGTCGAGTCAAGTACGCAGCCCGGTTCCAAGCAAAGTAATGGAGCCGATTCGGGCGGCCATCTTGACAGAACCAATGCACTCGGTAGACTACCTGCAAACCGGTAATCACTTTCCGGGAAATCCAAATTCCAAAAAAACAAAAGCAGGAGGAAATAACCATGAGCGAATCCACGCTCATCTCTTACGGCGGCAAGTTGGGCCGGGAGCAATTGGCTCTCGTGCCGACGCCGCCAGGAACCGCAACCCATCGGCCCATTCCGCATGGCGAGGTCATCGCAGCCCTGATCGAAACCATGGGCTTTCGCCACATCGGAGTGGTCAAAGACGAGTACGCCGTCTCCAAAGACGGCATGAAGCTGTTCGGGGTCTTAGACCTCGACACCGGTATGCACGGCTGCCGGTTTTCCATCGGCATCCGGAACAGCCACGACAAAAGCATGCGCCTGGCCATGACTGTTGGTTATCGCGTGTTCGTTTGCGAGAACATGGCCTTCCACGGCGACTTTCAGCCGGTCCTGGCCAAGCACTCCAAACACTTCTCGTTGCAGAACGCGCTGTCAATCGGCGTGGACGACATGCAGCGCAACTTTGGCGGCATGCGCACGCAGGTGGAAGCCTGGCGGCAGTCGCAGCTCTCGGATGTGCAGGCCAAGCTGATCATTTACCGGGCGTTCATCGAATCAGACCTGGAAGTGCCTAAGCACTTGGCTAGGCCGGTCCACGAGCTGTACTTCAACCCGCAGCACGAGGAATTCCAGCCCAGGACGATGTGGAGCCTGTCCAATGCCTTCACATCGGCGTTTAAGGAGCTGGAGCCGATCCCGCAGTTTCGGGCTACGGCCAAACTCGGCGGTTTTTTGACGGCCGCCGAGGCCTCGTGATGCTTCCAGGCGGTTGAGCCTTCTTCAACTCGGTCCCTGAACTTAGGGATCGAGTTGTTTTTTTTTGACCTGCGCGAGTATGTTTCCCGGTCGTATTTCTTTATTTGCGCATCCGTGCGCATGTTTGCGCTTGCAAAAACTTTGGCTTTGGAGTTTAATATTCTGGACAGGATTGTCGGTTTTTGGTATTGTTCCGGCATAAGTCCTGCTCTGCGCCGAAAGGAGAGCTAACATTGCGCCGCTTCAACCGCTGTTTGGCACCCGCAGGATTGCTTCTGCTGTTTTTTTCCACAGTCCTTCAGGCAGGCACGATTACTCTGGACTTCGAACGCTTTCCCGACAGCACCATCCTGACCAACCAGTACCCCGGCGTCATGTTCACCGATGCCATCATCCTGACCGCCGGCATCTCCCTCAACGAGTTTGAGTTTCCTCCCCACTCCGGCGTCAACGTGGCCTCGGACAACACCGGCCCCATAACCCTCACCTTTGCCAGCACCATCACCAGTTTCAGCGGCTACTTCACCTACGCCGAGCCGCTCACCGTTGATGCCTTCGGCCCCACAAATAACCTAGTCGCCTCCGCCACTTCGGCCTTTTCCAACAACGAAGCGCTCTCAGGCGATACGGGCAGCAGTCCGAACGAATTCTTGCAGGTCAGCTTCGCTGGCGGTATTAACAGCGTAACCATCACGGGAGATCCGGCGGGCGCTTCGTTTACGCTCGACGATGCGACGTACACAAAGGGCGGCAGCAGTGTGCCGGAGCCGTCCACGAACGTTTTGGTGATACTAGGTGGGCTTTTGGCGTTCCTTCTCTATTGTAACGCCAACAATCGAACTAACTAATGCTAACCAATGACTAAGCGCTACATTCTTTTTGCCGCATCTGCTGTTGTCGTCGTTGCCATCCTTGTGGTTGCGCTTTTTGCCAGCACATCGGACATGCACGTTATTTTATACAGCCCCGGTCATCACACTAACCTCTCGGCATACTCACCGGATGCGATTCTCCTTGGACGCTTAGTTGAGCATGCTTTCAAAACCGCTACGGGGCAGCTACAACTCCTAACCCTGCCTAGTGACATCGAACGCCTTCGTTCCACACGTCCTTCCGTCGAAGTCATATTTAGTACTCCACAAACCCTGTCAAACGCCCAATCTCGCACGCCCATTCAGCTCGACCATCTCTTAGTGTATATTGATAATACTTCTAACCCATCGTCTCTGGTTGTATACTATGGTCTAGCGGGTACTTATATGTCCGGTCCTTATATAAACAATCGCGTTTTTGACAAAGACATTATGGAGTTGCTTGACAAATTAACGACTCAATGATGTTTACGAATGACTTGTCAGAAGTGTGAGGTACTCGTGAAGAAGGGATGGTCCACGCAATGCGTCTGATATTGTCGAGTCTTTGTGGTGTGTTGCTCTGTGTGTATCCTGCCTGGTCCACTCAATCGTTGACTTCGTTAGTCGCAGCTCCAGATAGTATTTTCGTTAATGCACCTACCGTCATTACGTTCACCGTTGCTGTTGCACCTGATCCCGGCTTGATCGAGAACAGTGTCGATTTGGTGATGGCCGGCAGTGGCGGTGCGCCCGCAACCGTCATCGGCAGCCTATATGATGATGGCACCCACGGAGATGCTGTCGCTGGCGATGGCATCTACACTGGACAGTTCCCAATTACCCAATCGACGGTTGGAACCATTCAGCTATTCGCATCCGCGGCATATACCCGAGCCTTGCATCGGGTAGATTCCAACTCAGTTGTCGTCAATATCTTTCGGCATCGTACACAAGCTGACATCCAAACCCTGGTGTTAACGCAACAGCACGCGCAGTTGTTGTTTGAGAAGATACAGCAGCAGAGTGGTGACGCCGCCGCTCAAGCTGCTACGATCAAGTATTTACTTGGTCAGAGAGGTGTGAATGGAGCGGGGCTCAGCTCTGATGGACAAACCGTCTGGGCATCTTATACAGATGGGCTGTATGGTGCCATTGTTGCAAGTCCATTGGGCACACAAGGGGCTCTACCGAGGGAGATACAGGCGCGGCGCAAAGGCAGTGTACCATCCGTGTGCACTGCAGCGGCGCGCCCCGCGGACCCAGAAACTGCATTTGTATCGTCACCATTCTACAGTTCATTTGCTCCGGACGATGCTTCCGTCGTGGTTGCAAATGACCTGTCTGGTACCTGTGCCGGCCAAGTATCGGCGTTTCTCGACTCTAATGCCACACTAGGGCAGTTATATGCCGTAAATCAATACAGCATTATTCACCTTAATACTCACGGGGGTATTCTGAACGGGAGTGTTCTCCTTGTAACGAACGAAGCCTCGAATGCCAACTCTCAACGAGTCTACGAGGCCGACCTGCTGTCAGGCAAGCTGATAACATGTGGGACAACCTTCTGTGTAACACCTGCATTTTTTGGCGCCATTGCCGGCACCGCCGGATTTCCAAACAGTATCGTATTTGCGAGTGCTTGTGAGACGTTAGGCGTGAATAGCGTCCTAAATACGACGTTATCGGATGCATTCTTATCCCACGGCGCTGCGGCCTTTCTTGGCTGGAATAACAGCGTCACGACAACGTTCAATACATCTGTAGCCGAGCAGCTATACAGTGTTCTTGCGAACATGAGCACTCCCGCGCAATCAAGGACAATCGGTATTGCGTTTAACAGCTTACCGAGTTGGGTGGACCCAGGCGGAGAACATGCAACGATCTTTTTGCTTGGCAATCATAACCGGACGCTCTGCGTACCTGCTACACCACAACCTACATGGACCCAGAAGTTTCCAATGACAATCCCGCCAAGTAGGTCTAGGCATGCGATGGCGTATGACATAAACCGTCAACTAATGGTCATGTTTGGCGGATGTACAGCGGGACCAGGTAACTCCTGTAACCAACTTAACGACACCTGGGTCTGGGACGGCGCTAATTGGACTAAGAAGTCTCCCGCAACGTCGCCACCAGCACGGACCGGTCATGCGATGGCATATGATGCGGCCCGCGGCCAGGTCGTGTTGTTTGGTGGAGACATCGGCGGTCAGTGCACAGATTGTAGCGATACCTGGATTTGGGATGGGACCAACTGGACTCAGAAGTTTCCGAGCTCCAGGCCGCCGCGACGCTACGCGCATGCCATGGCTTATGATCCCGTCAGAAGAGTCGTGGTGTTATTCGGTGGTGCAGATGTTGAAGGGCCACTCTTCATATATAACGATACCTGGATTTGGGATGGCACCAACTGGACTCAGCAATTCCCTGCGACAGTGCCACCGAGCCGTTATGATCATGGAATGGCGTATGATACTCAAACACAAGGTACAATCGTTATAGGCGGGTGGGGCTACACTTCGACTCTTACAGATACGTGGTCCTGGAACGGGTCGACATGGACACTGGTCCCGTCCCCCAATAGTGGGGCTTTCATGTTTGAGCCACGATTAGCTTATGAGCAACAAAACGCCAGGCTGCTACTCTTGTTTTCGGATGGAAGTGTTATGGAGACATGGACGTGGGACGGAAGCAATTGGAAAAATCAGTTTCCGCCAACATCCCCTACGGTCAGAGACCTTACGGCCATGCAGTATGATGCAACTCGCGGGCAAGTCGTCGTTTTTGGCGGAGCTCCTCATGCGCAGGGACAACTCAGCGACACCTGGGTGTGGCCACAACCGTAAGCCTTCTATTCCCCATTAACGGCTGGAAAACGCCCCCAAAGAACAATGACATTTTAAAAATCGGCACGTCATGGCTGGCGCTCTCGGAAGTGGGAGGTTATTGACGGCCCCTCCTTTAAGGGTTATACTTCGTTTATCTGACTATGCAAGATAAAATCTGTTATCTTGCATAGAAACAGGCGGCTTTTTGGCCCGTTGGGCCTGAGCGTAAGACCGTCTCCCAATTAACCCAAGACAACCAAAATGACCACCCAACTCGCTACGAGAAAAGATGCGGCAGGTCTGCCGCCCATCCTGGCCGGCAATCTGACCCCGGACGTGCGCAAGCGCGTCGAGCAGTTCTATTTTTCCGTAGCCAGTTGTTTTGAGGCCTGGGTCTCGCGCCGGCAGTCGCCGCACACCCAGCGCGCCTACCGCGAGGACGTGATGGCCTTCGTGAAGTTCATGGAGATCGACTGGCCGGACCAGGCCACCGAGCTGCTGCGCGTCTCGGTAAAGGACGTGGTGGCCTTTCGTGATCACCTGCAGGAGAAGAACGCGGCTCCGAAGACGCTCAACCGCCGCATTTCTTCCCTGTCGAGCTTTTACAAGTACCTGGCCGCTGCGGCGGCCGAGCTGCGCTTGCCCATCACCGTGCCGAACCCAGCACACGCCCAATTCATCTCGCGGGAGTCAACCGATCCCCGCGAGGAACGCCGGGCCCTGTCCGCCACGCGAGCTCGCCAGCTCATGGGCCTGCCCGCCGGCGACGGCCTGCTCGACTTCCGCGATCGGGCGATTCTGAAATTCTTCCTCTACAGCGGCGCCAGGCTGTCCACGGTCTGCCGGCTGAAGATTTCGGATTTCCACCAGGACGGCGAACAGGCCACCATCCGGCTGCACGAGAAGGGCGACAAGCGCCGGACCATCGGCCTGCACTTCCAGGCGGCCCAGGCGATTGCGGAATATATAGAGCACGGGGGGTTGGAGAGCGGTCCCCTTTTCCGGCCGCGACTGAATCCGCGCAGCAAAAAACTGGCCAAGCGTCCGATGGACGCCGCCAGCTTATACCGCCTTGTTCAGAGCTACATGAAGCGATTGCCAGTCGCAGCCAAGTGCGAGTTGCAGACAGACGGCAGCGTTGCCAGCCGTTGCGCCTACACCCCGCACTCGCTCCGGGCGACCACCGCCACCCTGCTACTGGACGCCGGCGTGGACATCCGGAAGGTGCAGGACCTCCTGGGCCACCGCCACATCACCACCACGCAGATCTACGACAAGCGCCGGCGGAGCACAGCCGAGAGCGCCAGCCACGACGTGCCGATTTGAGGAGCGGTACAATCCTCTTTCCTTTTGAGCCGCGCGACGGGTACCAAATGAAAGAATCCAAACCAAAGACGACCACGTCGCCTGACAGGATAACCGCCCATCCACCGCGCGGTGGTAGAATCGACGGTTTTATTTGCACAAAAACAAAAGCGCCGGGCAGGTTGAGTCCGGACGCTTTTAGAATGATGGCCACTTGTTTGCGGCATCACAGAGGCGGCAATCCGTGCTTGGCACGGAGCTGGTTTAGCTCCTGGCGATATCCAGGGGCCGTCTTTTCGATTTCCAGGGCTTGCTGGAGCCGACTGGCCCGCATGTCGGCGAGGCCGCCGAGAACGACCTCGCGGCAGATTTCATCGGTTACCCCGCCGATGTCGAGTATGAAGCTGTTGAGGCGGCGGTATCCTTGTTCCTCGGCTGGTGTTTGGTTGCGGCTGAAAAAGCTCACTGGTTCTCTCCTTTTGATTGGTTTTGAGAGCATCACCACCTCCGTGTGTTGTGGGAAGTGATGGGTCTCTGGGGGCCGGTCAAAAGGAAGGCGTAATAGTCGTGTAACTATAACATACTATTAGTGTTATGTCAAGCAAATGGTGGTTTGTATTGTCGGTTGTTTTTCTGATTTTGACGGTGGTTTTCTACCCGCGTCAATCGCCTCGACCCGTTTCGGCACCGGTTGTTCAGCAATCACCGCAAGCAGGGGCTTCTCCTCCAGCCATCACAACTACAGCCGGACATTTTGTTCTCCTCGGCAATATTCCTGACTGGACTGCGAATTGGCTTAATTTCCATGACAAAGAGCCCATATCATTCGGCGACCCTGATCTTTTGGAACGAGGACCAGGTGGTATACTGCGCGTTTATAACTTTCAACTGTTCACTAAGCAGACGTTCAGGGGTAACATGGATGTGGTTGTTAAGCTCAAGCATAAGGGGCTCGGGGGCACTAACTTATACTTGCGAACACCTAACGGCTTAAAATACGTAGAGGTAACCATTAATAATAACAACTTCAGGGCCGGTGTCCATTTCTCCAGTTCTTACTCACATACCGGAGCCATCGAGCCTGGATACGAAGCTGACCTGTCTCCCTATCTAAACAAATGGATTACTATTCGATTCCTGGTTGTCGGCGAGCAAGCTAAGGTGTTTATCGACGGCCGCCTCAAGCGCTCGCTCGCCATCCTCCCTGACGACTACTATGTGGGTATAGATTCAATTAACTTTGGTACAAAGAGCGACCATGAAACTGATATCCGCTCAGTAGAATTGACTGGAACTACTACGTCACAGTGACTACGAACAATGTGGATTCTCTTTTTGATTCTCGCCGTTGTCTGCCTGGCGATTGGTGTTGTCCTGTCTGCCAAGCACCAATCATCTACAAAACCACCGCGCGGGGCTGCAATTACTACCCGGCACGAAAACACCAATCTTGCTACCCAAATCCCTAGCGACATCATGAGCTCGAACATTTCTCTACCGACCCAGTGGGATGAACCGGCAATTACCCGGCAGCTCCAGCAGCTCCGTGACCAAAGACCAAGCCTCATTCCCCACTATATTGATTCCGTAAAAGAGCGTTGGATTGTCCGCCAGGACGATCACACCGCTCAGATTCGGCTGCAATTTCTCAAGAGCCAAGTCGAACAACTTAAGCTCGCCAAGGAATTACAGCAAACTATCGATGACCTACAGATGCTTGGTTTGGAAAAGGCCAAACGAGTCAAGACCTTGCAGCTGGAGACAGAACAAATAGACCACCAGCGCCGTACCCTCACCAGAAAGGAAGAACTGGAGGCCTTGAAGGAACAAAAACAGACCGAGTTGGACATTGAGGAGATCGAGCAGAAGATTCGTACTCTCAAAAATCAGACCAAAACCGAACGGCCAATGACGGCTGAGGAGCAGAGGGCCAAGGACCGCTCCGCTTGTGAGGCAAAGATTCAGAGCCTTAAACAAGAGAAGCAGAAGGCCCTCAAGATAGACGACGAAGACGAACGATTACTAAGGGTTAACGCAGTCGATGCAGCCCTGGAGCGTGAATACGAACGCTGGGCCAAGCTGTTATGAATCCTCTGCATATTGGCTACGACGCCTGCAAACGGCCCATCCGCCTCGACCCGGATGACCGCAAGACCCACATGCACGTCATTGGCTCATCCGGCTCCGGCAAGAGCAAATTCCTCGAATGGATGATCCGTGGCGACCTGCGCAACCGGCAGGGCTTCTGTCTGCTCGACCCCCACGGCACGCTCTACCGCGACGTTGTAAACTACAGCGCACACAAAGTTCTCGGGCGCGACATCATTCTGCTCAACCTTTCCGCGCCAGATTCCATCGTGGGTTTTAATCCCTTTCAGAAGGCCAGCGCCGGCAGCGTGGCAGTCCAAGTGGACCGCCGCATCGCAGCGACCATGCACGCCTGGAACGTGGAGAGCACGGACAAGACCCCCACCTTAGAGCGCACCTTGCGACTCATCTACACCGTGATGCTTGACCAAAATCTCGCCTTACCCCAGGTGCAGCACCTCATCGACTTCAATTCCGGGAAGATCCGCGGCCATCTGGTTGATAAGCTGCAATCGCCGCTCATTCAGAAAGAATGGCGCGAGCTGCAGCAGCTCAAAGCCAAGGAGTGGCGCGATGAAATCCTTTCGGCCAAAAACCGGCTGTTTCGGTTTCTGACTTCCCTGTCCCTCACCCGCTTTATGGGCCTGCCCGATCGCACGCTGGACCTTAGGGCCATCATGGACGAGGGCAAGGTGCTTCTCGTCAACCTGGCCCCTAGCGACGAGCTGTCAGAAGAAAATGCGCGGGTCTTCGGAGCCCTGCTAGTCAATGAGTTTTTTGAGTGCGCCCGGCGCCGGCAGAAGGACGCACGCGGACGTGATCCCAAACCGTACTACCTATACATGGACGAATTTCAAAACTTCGTCTCGCTTGATATCGCTGATATGCTCGACCAGGTGCGTAAGTTTGGGCTGTTTACCATCCTCTCTCACCAGCGTTTTGGCCAGCTCGATGAAAACATCATTGACGCCGTGCTCACCAACTGCCGCATCAAAGCCGTGTTTGGCGGCCTCACTACGGGCAGCGCCAGGCTCATGGCCGAGGAGTTATTCGTTCGCAAGCTCGATCCCACAAAAATAAAAGTGGCCATCTACCAAACCAAGTTTTGGCCCAGAGAAGAAACCAGACAGGTTCACACCCGCAGTACCAGCCACACCAACTCCTCCGGGTGGAACGACAGTTCCGCCACCGGCTCTTTCTCCGGAAGCTCCACCGGCGAATTCTTTGGCCCCGACCAGTGGTTTGCCTCAACAATGACGGGCAGGAGTTCAGGCGACAGCTCGGGCAGCTCGTCGATGAGCGGCAGCGGTTCATCTGGATCGGAGAGTTCCGGCGAATCGGAATCCGTGGCCGACATTCCGGTTTTCGTGCCGGTGCCCTTCCAGGAGCTTTCGAGCGTTCAGTACTACAGCCTCGACGAGCAGCTCACGGAGTTGACGGCAGCGCTCAAGGAGCAGTACGCCCGCCACTGCTTTATAAAAATCCAGACCAACGACACCGAGCCCATGCTGGTGCCGAAAGTCGAACAATTTTTCACGGCGCAAAAGAACATCCACAGGTATGAAGAAAAATTACTCTCGCAAAATAATGCCCTACCAGCGGGCGAGGTAGACCATTTGATCGCGGACCAGGAAACTGCTTTACTACAGGCAGCAGCCGAGAGAAAAGCTCCAGACGATGAAGGCCCACTACAGCCTGAAGTGCTCTCTCCCGCTCCAAAACCGACTCGCCCCAAGAGCCCTCCAAAGGGCCTCTGGAACCGCCAGCAGCCACCGGAATAAAGACCCACTCTTTTTCCCGTAGCGAGTTCTTCCCCGCCCCTATGACCACTACCAAGCGCTTCTCCAAATTCCAACGGCCTACGGAAAAAGACAAAGGCCGCGTCAGTGACCGCGACCTGGACATCATCGCAGCGGTTTTGCGCTACCGCTTCTCGCCGGCGTCGGAGCTGGTCCGCCTGGTCGGAGGCAACGAGGACGTAACGCAACGCCGGTTACGGCGCCTGTGGGAATGGGAAATCATCAATCGCTTTGCCTTCCCTACCCTGCGAAGCCACAGCGAGTTTTACTACTACCTCGACAACCGTGCGGGGCTCGAGTTGTTGACCGATCACCGCGGTTTTCAGGTCCACCCGGCCGCCCTCGAGGAAATCGACAACAACCGCGAGAAGGACTACGCCCAAGCCGCCGTGCGCGGCCAGCACATGCAGCTTGGATTTTTGAAGCACAGCCTCCAGATCAGCCGCTTTCACTTCATGCTGGAGATGGCCTGCAGAAAGTCTGCCGGCAAGATTGCCCTTGCCGCTTGGCACCAGGGCAGTCTGCTGGCCGGCCACAAGGTGGAAGTGCTCACCATCAAATCCGAGCGCCACGCCGGCAATGAATACCTCTGGCAGGAAACGGATCACAAGAAGCTGTTACCGGTGGAGCCTGACGGCCTGTTCACTTTGCGATTTCCCGATCGCCCGGCCGAGCAGCAGCTCGCCCACTTTTTCTACGAGGCCGACCGCGGCACCATGAACAGCACGGACATGTTGACCAAGATGCGGGCCTACTACCACTTCATCAAGAAGCAGCAGCGACACAAGGAGGCCTTCGGCGTCCATCCCATCCGCGCCGTGCTCGTCGAGACCACCGAGGAGCAACGGGCCGTCAAGCTCATGCAACTGGCCGAGCACCCGCTGGTCTCCGGTGCCGGCAAACGCGCCGGCCTGTTCTGGTTTTGTATTTCACCGCTGTTTACCGATCCGGAGAAAGGCAGTCCCCTACCCCGGTACCTGGACAAGCCCGAGGCGATTTTGGATCCCATTTGGGCCCTCCCCGATCGCACCATGCACCGCCTGGCCGACGAGGAAAATTCTCCAGTCCATTCTGGCCAGGCAGGCGGCCCTTGACAGCCCCTCCATTGAGCAAGTATGCTGTTATTGCTAAGTCATACACAGTAGTAACGCATTATATGAGAACTACCAAAGTTTATTCCATCACCATGCCGCCGGACCTGGCCAAGCAGGCCGAAGCCCTGGCCAAGAAGGAGAACCGGACCATGAGCGAGCTGATGCGGGAAGCCCTGCGGCGCTATCAGCAGCAGCCCACCCTTTTTGACCTGCGCGAGTTCATCCGCCAGCTGGCCCCTACCCCTCCGGCTTTTGCGGCCATCCGGGCAGAGGCCAAGCGCAAAGGCACGGACAAGCTGACCATGACCCAGATCGATCAGGAAGTCGCGGCCGTCAGACGCGAGGCAGCCAAAAAGAAAACTAAGCGCTCCAGCAGATGAAAGTAGTAATCGACACCAACGTCGTGGTGTCCGCCAACTTAAGTGACGAAGGCCTGCCCGCTGCCATTTTGGATCTGGCCGCCAGCAAAACCATCCTGATGTTCGTCTCGCCGGCCGTCCTAGCCGAATACGAAGCCGTGCTGCGCCGCCCCCACCTCAGTCTCTCCCCTGCTGCGGTGGCCAGCTCCCTGGCCGTCATCCGCAACATCAGCCGCCTGGTCAAACCCACCCGCCGACTGGCCGAAGCGGCGGACGAGACTGATAACCGCTTCCTCGAATGCGCCGTGTCCGCCGGCGCCGACTACATCATCACCGGCAACACCAGGCACTTCCCAGAGCGTTTTGAAAGCATCAGAATCGTCACGCCCAGGGAGTTCCTCGACCTGATCGCTCCAGAGATCACCGAGAACCGGTAACAGCAGTCAGTTTGAGAATCGGGCAGGCAAGTCTAGACGAGGCCTGTTCCCGGCCCGTGTACTTCAAATTAGTTAAACCGACAACTTATCTCTTAAACGCACTTAGGACAATGAAGAAATGGCTTTTCTATATCTTAATACTTATCGCCTTACTTGCCATACTCTGGTTGCTTGAAGGTACATCATTGCTGTGGCAGTTAGTGTAAGAAGCACCCTTCAGCATCAGGCCAATTATAAGAGCACATAGAAGTAAAGGTCCGGTACTGGGTTCTGGCACAGAAGCTGATGGTCCTATTGTATTATCTGAGGTGACAACCACATTCCCTAAGCTATCTGTGCCAATCGTCACAAATAAAGCAGAATCATTTGGCAACTGTAGACTGCTGAATGAAAAACCACCAAGGCTTGTCCCCGGAGCGATCTCTTGGCTGGGGTCGATCGCAAACCAATCGACGAAAATCGGGGAGAAACTTACAGACCATCCAGCGGGACTTGCTATGGTATCCGTCATGACCGGTCCCTGAAGAAACAAGGTAAACTCGAAAACCGTCTCCGGACCGGCGCTCATCACGGTATAAGCATACATAGTCAATGGTGGAGTAGTGGATGTAGTTGCTGATACGATCGTGCTGGCAGATGCAGCGGTAATTGAAAACAGGACTAATGCCGTGACGTTTCTATACATGTTTGATCTCTCCCGGCTTTTCTGTAACCTTACTGCGGAATGACTTCAATGTTTAACACCTGCACTCCAGTGTAAAGCCCCTTGCTCATCGTAAACGTTCCTGGAAGACCCGTAACCTTCCCCTCTGACTGGATACCAGCGCAAATCTGAAGTTGCTGCCCCATCGACACTGATACGGTTCTGGAAAATGTGAACTGCTGAGCCGGGTTGTATGTAGCAGTCGTTGAGCATACTCCGGGGAGGCACACCGGTAACGTAAGCAACGAACTAAACACTTGTGTACCTATCGAATCCACTGGAGGAATAGCCGATATGAAAATAGATGAGGTCAAACCTGCGACGCCGGCCTGCCCAAGCTCTGGAATGCCGGTAACATAAACCAGGCCAAAGCTTGGGGGTGAAATTTTAACAGTTGTTTGAAGGAGAACCTTGCCAGTGAAGGGGGGGGGTATAATTAATGCCCACGCCACCTTGTCCTTTAGCATCCGCGACAAGGCCTAAGGCTTGAACATTGATGTCCAATGTACCGGTCAGAGGATTGCTGTCGACAATCGCAGCGGCTTCAGCTCCAAAAGAAGCGACTTGGGTCGTATCGTTACAACCCTCAAAAAAATCGTAAGGTGGGGTACGAATCACTGTTGGTTCCGATACGCCCCACACCCATGTATCAGATAAAAAACCGCTTCCGTCGGTGCCGCCGAACATCACAACCTGACTATGAGTCATATCATAAGCAATCGCCTCGCTATAGCGACCTTCAGGTATCACTGAAGGTTGTAGTTGCACCCAGTTTACGCCAGTCCAAGCCCAGGTGTCATTCATTGGCAAGCAACAATTTTCTTCGCCCCCAAAAAGCAACATATAACCCTGAACGGCATCAAAAGCCATAGCCGGGTACAAGCTCGGGGGGGGGCTGTTTGATGGTTGTGCTTGGCTCCAGTTAGACCCATTCCACAGCCAGGTATCACTACCAACGCCACTACCAACGCCACTAAACAGTACCGTCATATTTCGTAACGAATCGTAGGCCATTGCGTAGCCGCCACGTGCTGAGGGACTTGTTGTAGGGAATTTCTGCGTCCAATCTGACCCGTTCCATACCCATGTGTCGCCCAAAAAGGGAGAACCAAACCCAAAGGCTCCACCGAACAACACAATTTGCCGATGAGCGGAATCATACGTCGTGGTAAAGATCCCTCTTGGTGATGGGCTGTGGGCAGGGAATTTCTGCGTCCAATCTGACCCGTTCCATACCCACGTGTCGTTGAGCGAGCTGCCGTTAGAAGAGAAGCCGCCAAAAAGAACGATCTGACTATTAGTCATGTCATAAGCCATCGACGCCCATGCCCTGGCCGGTGGATTGTTAACGGGGAATTTCTGCGTCCAATCTGACCCATTCCATACCCACGTGTCGTTGAGGGTGTTGAAGGAGACTGTTTCGGACAGCCCTCCAAACAGCACGGTTTGATTGCGAGCCGCATCGAATGCCTCCGCCGCATAGCTTCTTGCGCTCGGGCTAGTTGTAGGAAAGCGTTGAATCCAATTTTGACCAAAACTCTCGTGTGTAGCAGTTAATGCCAACAATAGCAATAGGTTACATTGGCCGACGGTTGTTCTCATGAAGTTACCTTCCAGCTCGTAGGGCGATGGCGATACGCAAACCCCCTTTGATAAATCGAGAAGGATTTTACCACCACTCAAGGGCGACTGTCAATCCCATTTTGTCCCATTTTGTCAAAGCCGCGCCGACTACATCATCACCGGCAACACCAGGCACTTCCCCGCCCGCTTCGAAAGCATCAGGATCGTCACTCCCAGGGAGTTTCTCGACCTGATCGCTCCAGAGATCACCGAGAACCGGTA
>Ga0187875_10000798_pt1 | contig 25359 bp, 23 predicted proteins | sample June2016WEW_17_1_2_FD_132978 | JGI IMG/M metagenome (GOLD analysis project Ga0187875, IMG submission 132978) | Peatland microbial communities from SPRUCE experiment site at the Marcell Experimental Forest, Minnesota, USA - June2016WEW_17_10 | ecosystem: Environmental > Terrestrial > Soil >...
GGTCCGCCGCTTCCCGCAATATCTTCGACTTCGCTTTGGCTCCGGTGACTCCGCGATCCGCATAGAACTGATCCATCTCTTTCTCCATCGGATCGAGTTCATCGAAGGCCCGCGCCGCGGCAAAAGCCAGCGATGCGCTCGCTTCGCCGGTCGCCCACACATCGACGAGCCGATGCAGCGCGTCTTGCCGCGCCTGCAATCCCAGTTCATAGCGCACCGATCCCGGAGTCGCCGTTTCCGCGCCCCGGAATCGTCCCCGCTGATACCGGATCACAGGCTCAACGGCAGAAAGTAATTTCGCCGCCGTCATCACACCGACGGTGACGCGGGTGCGGCGGAATACGGCTTCGATGACCGCGCTATGGCTGTGGCGCGGAACCAGAACCCCATCTTTAATGTCGTAACCGCCGACAATCCGGCTGGCCGGAACCCGCAAATTGAAAATCGGATCGCCGGTTGACGACAGCTGGTGAACCATTTTTCGAGTCGGGGTGCCCCGATCAAAAATTCCCGGATCGCCTTCTTCGAGAATCACAATGCAACTGCCCTTGATGCGCTCGTCATCCGAGTCCACGGCCGCGGTGACAAAATTCGCAAATCCGATGTTGGTAATAAATCGTCCGCGCTTTTCTACCTGCAGGACCGGTTCTTCTCCCGGCTTCCACTCGACGATCCGAATCTTCCCGTTGAGCATGCCCGTGTCCACGCCCACATAAGGGATGGGTTCGGTCAGACAGAATGCTCCACGCAATGGCTTGCGATCTTCTCCCGGTTGCGCCGGAGCCGCCAGGCTCATATAGTGACGCTGCTGCTCGACCGTGCCCCGCTCATGAATAGGCGCCAGTGCCAGGCATCCGGCCAGGCTAGCCGTCGCTGCGCCGCCATCCACCCAGGCCAGCTCAAACGCTACCAGCGCGAGCGCCAGGTTCTTCGGACCGGCGAACAGTCCGCCCTGCTCCGGGTCCATGAACACGGCCGTAATGCCCGAGCCGTCAAACGCCTCCAGCAATTCTGCTTTTTCCGGAGTCCATTCATGCGAGTTTCTCCCGCCGCTGGCGACCAGCCGCGCTACCGGGCCGCGCGCCACCGCTCTCGCGGACTGCAATAGCAACTGCAAATCGTAACGATCGGCAAATCCCCACTGTATCTGGCGCGCTGCGTCGGAAGGCAGTGTCCGTAACGTTTCTGGCTGAACCGGGCTTGCAGTCGCCATAGACTTTCTCCTTAAAGCTTTACCGAAAATACCCTCAGCGATTCTGACGTTCGACAACCCATGGGTCTGTGATGAGGATCACGAGTCGCTATGACCTCAACCGCACGCTCGTATCTCTGCGGACTTAGTCGGTTGGAGGCAGGCGTGTCCGGGATCCCTAAACAGGATGCTGAAAAACTCGAACTTTAGGTTTTGAAAGGGCGCGTCTTCAATCCGCGCCATTAGGCCCCGCAAAATCACTAGCGGCTCTACTGTGACTGGGCCTCTTGGGCCAGGCGGCTTGAGAACAGAACGCTGTAGCGGAATAATGGATCTTGACACGGCCTTGCTTTCACCCGTGAAAGGAGGTCCTGCAATGACACGCGAGTTCAGCGCTCATTCTTATCACAGTCTCACTGTTCCCTTCGTCGAGATGGCCCCGCCGCACCAGCCATCGCAGGAGGATTGGAGGGCAGTTCGTGAGGCTGAGCTGCGCGCTGCCACTCTCGAATACGAGGCTGAACTGCGGGACAAGTTTGACCAGCTCCCGAAGTGGACTACTCTCGAGGACGGCCAGTTGCGCCATCACTATTGGAACGGGCAGAAGTGGATCGAGTTCGATTTCAACGATCCGCCCTTGTGGGCAGTTGAGAACATGGAACTGGACAGTCTGGCGGCGCCAGGTGTGTAAGGCAGATGTCTAACAGCCGTTGAGGGAAATTGCGAACATCGAAAATTTGTTCAGCAGCCTGCTAACTAACGCTTCCACAGAGAGTACATCGTCACGGTCAGCAGGATGATGAGAAGTGAGGTTGCTAACAAGATCGTCAAAATCACCATAATCCCTCCTCAGCATGGGACGAATCTTGCTTCAGAATGAGGGCAGAAAGCACCGCGCCCAGAATCTGCTCCACTCCCAGAGAAGAATCCACCGAGAGCAGGCCTTCATGGTCTTTGACTGTTCCGCCACCATCAGCTTTTTTCAAGCGCACAAACTTGACGGACGGTTGATCGTGGCGCAGCTGCCGTTGGTCTTTATCGGTCAGGGCAGGACACGAAATAATCACATCCCGCCATTCACAACTTAACGAGTAGATTGCGTGTGAGAGTACTTCGATCTCCGCAGGGCACTTGGCGTTACTCAAAGGACTTCTCGTTGCGGCGCCCCCGAGCAAGCTCTCAATGTCCGCAAATTCCCATCCCAGGGATTCAGCGAGGAGCCGCCCAACCCCCCGGCTGCTCGATTCCATCTCGCCGATGACAACTATGACCATTTTGCTCACCCGTGGGTGGTCCGGTCGTGTCAAAAAGGCCAGTCTCTTTCTTTAAGTACGAATTCACGATCCCAGTTCGTGCAACTCCTCTTCGTACGGCACATTGTCTGCGTGGGCCTGTTTCGTTTGACGTCGACGGCGTACATAAAAACAATTACGCTTCGTGAGTTGACGCACCAGGCATTGATCCCGGAAATAAATTCCGCATTGCAGGCACACTTCGTCCGGGTGGGCATGGTGGTCTACCAGTTCAGCCGACAAGCGGTCCAGTAACCTCGCCGCGCGTTTTAGTTTGTCTTCCGAAAATCCGCGGAAGACCTGGGCCAGCTTTCGTTCTTTCTTTTGTTCATAGATCGCGAGCAAACCCAGGCTGGAGTCGGTGAGCGAAACCCGAATCTCCCGGCGATCCGGGCTGCCTTCCTCCCGCCTCAGCAATTTGCGGCGCACCAGTTTGTCGACTGCCTTGCTGGCGGCCGCATTGCTCACACCCAGAAACAGCGCAACATCGCTGATGGTGTGCGCGTCGGTCATCGCCACCATCTTCAACAGCTTGAACTGCGACAGCGTGAACCCCTTGCCCGCACTCTGCTCCAAAATCTGCTTCTCAACCACCTCTTCTACTGCCGAGGCGAAGATCTGCGCGCTTCCCATAAAGTCGTGCGCGATGTCGCCGTTCCCGTCCCTTGCCATGTCGATTCTTCCACCCCAAAGGAAATAGTTTCCGTGGTTGATTATCGCATGTGCCTGGTTCTTGTCAGGCGCGCCCGACCTCCTGCGTGCATGGTTGCCGGCCATGTCCCGGCAGGTATTCGTGCATCACCCACTCCGCCGCATGCGGCAATGCCGCCTGCAGGGGCGCGGAAAGTCCCGGAGAGATTTCCGTTGGCAGCGGCCCTGTCTGGCACGCCAGCACTCGCACTTCAACCCCGCAAGTTTCCTGCAATTCACGCAGCAGATTTGACGTCGGCATCTGGTGCATTGAAAAATCGTCCAGTTTCGCCACCGGAATTTCTGAAGGATCGATTTCGAACAGCTCACCGGGACTGCGTCCGGCATCGATTGCATCGATGACAAGCAAGCGCGGCGGACGCACCGGGCTCAAGCACAAAGTGAATAGCAAATTGCGGACGCCCGTGCCTACATCCCGAAAGCAAACACCTTCGGGCAGAGAGTAGTGTCCTTCCAGGCAGTCGATTACCTCGCACCCGAAGCCGTCATCCCCGAACAGGATATTACCGACGCCCAGCACGAGCGTGGACGTCAGGCAATACTCAGGGAGATCGGATCGATCACTCTCCCGCATCCTTCTCCCCCCTTATCTTGTTTGCGAGCGTTCGACTGTACCGCCGTCGTCGCAGCGGCTGTCCGGCCCGCGTTCTCGCCCGCCGCGCCTGCGTCTCACTAACCGTTCTGAAAGGGCGCGGCTTGAGCGGCGCCGTTCCGAGCTGCAGATGATGCGACCTTTACCAGGCTGCGGAAAGACTCACGTATGCTTGCGGGCTTTAGCCCCTGAGGGTTAAGCCCGCAGCCACGATCTACAAAACCAGTTCTAATTCGCGAGCGTATCCAGCAGATTGCCGTCCGCGTCCACAATATCCAGCTTCACCGAAATCTTGCCATCCAAACGATGAGTGGCGCAGGAGAAGCATGGATCGTAAGCTCGAATCGACATTTCTACCATGTTCAGCACTCCCTGGTCGTACTGGCCGTCATGAATCAAACTCTTCGCGGCCTGTGTGACAGACATATTGATGGGAGCGTTGTTATGAGTAGTGCCCACGATGAGGTTGACGTTGGTGATCATGCCGTCAGCGTCTGTCGTATAGTCATGGATCAGCGTGCCGCGGGGCGCTTCCGTGCAGCCCACGCCTCGCGCCGCCCGCGGCGTGACTTTCACCCGGGTTTCGGTGCTGGTAATGTCCGGATCGTCGAGCAAGCGGATCGCATTCTCGGCGTTGTAGAGCAACTCAATCAACCGCGCCCAGTGGTAGAGCAGCGTGAGCTGAGCGGGCCGGCCAAACTTCTGCCGGAATTCTTCCAGTTCGGCCTGCGCCAGCGGCGTGTCGATAAAGTCGCAGACGTTGATGCGAGCCAGGGTGTTCGTGCGGTAAATGCCCGAAGGTTTCGCCAGATCCATGGAGAAGTTGCCCCACTTCTTGGCATACGGGAACTTCAGGTAGCTCCACGACTCGAGATGCTCGCTGATGTAGTCCGTGTAGTTGGCGTAAGGGAACTCTTCGAACGAGCCGTCCGGAGCCATCAGGCGGGCTTTCCCGTCGTAGAGGTTGAGCGCGCCATTCTCCTTCACTGTGCCGAGGAACCCAGTGGTGATCACACCCAGGGATTTCACTGTTTCCAGATACTTCGGAAACACGTTTTCCTTGGCAAAAGCGATTGAGAACTTGGCGAGGTCGAGCGTCTCGTCTGCCATCTTGCGCAGTTGATCGCGCTCTGCCGCCGCCAGTGGCTTACTGAAGCCACCCGGAACGGCTGCCTGCGGGTGGATTGATTTCCCGGCGATGATCTCCAGCATATGCGCAGCCATGGTGCGGACCTTGACCACACGCCGGGCAACTTCCGGCGCGGCCTTCAGGATTCCGATCACGTTGCGCACCGAGTAATCAGCGTCCGGTCCCAGCAGGAAATCGGCGCCCGCCAGGAAATAGAAGTGCAGAATGTGCTCTTCCATGTAGGCAACGCTGTTGCAGAGCTCGCGTAGCTTCTTACCGGCCGGAGGTGGTTCGACTCCGAACACGGCATCGCATGCTTTGGCCGCGGCCAGGTGATGCGACCACGGACAAACGCCGCAAATGCGCGGCGTAATACGCGGCATGTCCTCCACCGGTCGCCCGATGCAGAACTTCTCAAAGCCACGTAGCTCGATGACATTCACGCGGGCCAGGTCCACGTTGCCGGCATCGTTGAGTTGAATCGTTACCTTGGCATGGCCTTCAATGCGAGTGACAGGTTGAATCACCAGTGTTTTCGCCATAGTTCACCTCTTGGGCAGCGGGCGCAAGCGGCCAGCCCCGGCAAAACGGTTGAAAGTGGCAGCCCTGTCCGGAATCTGTTTCGGATCGAGGCCGATCGAAGAGAGCGCACCCATCATGTCCACCATGGGATTGGCTTTTTCGGTCATGGGACCAAAACAGCCTTCGCACGGCATGTAAGCGCGGATGCAGCGTGGTGTGGTCTCGCTCCCGCCGCAACCGCCGCGCGTAGCCGGACCGTCGCACAGGAACCCCTGCTCCATCAGGCAGCGCATTTCGCTGAGCGGCGCCCCGGGTGTAAATTCCGGCGCCTCCAGTCGTCGTTTCAGCGTCGAGACTGCCTTTTTCTCCCGCTTGGTCGGGCATTCGTCGCAAACGCTCTTCGTAGACAGTTGCGGAAGCGGCTTGCCTTCCAGAAGAGCAATCAGCGCTCCGGCCACCATTTCCGGCGTGGTCGGACATCCCGGCAAATACGCATCCACTTTGATGACTTCCTGCAGCGCATAGACCCTGTCGGTCAGCGCTGGAACCTGCTCTTTCGGCAGCCCGTTCTTTTCCGTCGTGACGCAGTCGCGATAAACCTTCTCCAGCAGTTCTTCCCTGCTGCTTTGGTTGGCAAGCGCCGGAATCCCGCCACTGCAAGCGCACGAACCCAGCGCAATCACGGTCTTGCACTTCTTCCTCATTTCCAGCGCCAGCTTCTTGTGCTCGTCGCTCCGGATACCTCCAGATATGAGTCCCACATCCGCGGCCGGGATCTCCATTTCTGCGTTTTCGCCAGTCTGACCAAACAGCTTGTGGTCCATCAGGACTGGCATGTGCACGATTTCCACTTGCTTGAGTACGTCGATCAGCGGTTCTCCAATATCGAGGATGGTCACTTCACAACCTCCACATATGGCAAACCACTCTGCGGCAAGTCGAGCTGCCATGATAAACCTCCTTCCAAAATGAAAATGCTAGAAACTCCCTACGGGTAAATAAGACGCTTGCATCAGAAACCGGTTCTCCCCGCACGTCTGAGCAACGCCTTCGGCCACCTGGTTGTTCGCTCATCAAAACCAACGCGCAGCGCCATCCACGATCGGGATTCACATAGCGCTGCGAGCAGGCAGGAGATGAGGTTGCAGCCAGAGATTTCTAAAGGATGGGTAATGTGCCAGGCCGTGGTCGAACGACGTCGCATAAGCAACCACCAATGTGCGGGATCCTAGCCGCGCACGATATCTCAACCCTGGATGATTGTCAACTAGATTTATGATTAGTGTAGTTAATTATTTTCTTGACTCACGAACGAACGAACGATAGAGTAGCGCCGTCTCACGATTAACCCGCAATTGACGTTCTTCTGATGGAGCTCGCGAATCCTATGAGCCCGAATCTCTCCTTAATCTGCGACGGAAAAAAGTTCATGTGGGACGGCAGCCTCTATGCCTCTCGGGAAGAGGCCTCCCCCCTGGAAGCGGCCTATCAAAAGGACAATTTTGAAGTCCACGTAATCGAAGAAGAGGGAAAGTTTCTGATCTACACCCGGCGGTTCGTGAAAGAAGTCGTGGTGGCAGCACAATAACTGCACCCTCGGAATATGGGGTGGTCGATGGCAGTAGGGACAATTCCAGTCAGCGATCCCACGCTGCTGGCGGATATCCGGCGCTATGGGAAGTTCGATCCTACGGGCTGCTATCAGTGCGGAAGCTGCACGCTCTCCTGTGATCTGGTTGAAAACTCTACAACTTTTCCCCGGCGGAGCATTCGCTATGCACTGCTCGGCCTGAGGCAGCCGTTATTGGCGAGCCTCGATCCCTGGGTCTGCCATGACTGCGGCGACTGCTCCATCGTTTGCCCGCGCCAGTCCGAACCTAGAATTTCCATGATCACGTTGCGGCGCTTTCTCAGCGCCCAGTATGAGTGGACCAGCATCGGCAGCAGGGTCCGCCAGTCCAACGCGTGGTATCTCGGTTCCCTGATCTTTGTGACAGTTTTTACGCTCCTGCTGATTGTCGGCTATCACCTCTGGTACATCGCCTTGGCCCCGCGCGATTTCGCCGGCAACACCCTTGGCGTCGGTCTGGAGCACATGTTCCCGATCATGACCTACTACACGCTCGCGGTCGTGCTGCTGCCCCTCATGCTCCTGCTGTCCCGCATTCTCCACATCTGGCAGCTCACCATGGGCGGTGCCGACAAGCCCCGCATTCCCTGGTCCACGTATGTGGTGGAGGCTTGGGTCTATGCATACGAGACGGTAGCCCAGCCCCTGATGCACAAGTGCAAAGAGCACAGCCGATGGCTCGGGCACTCGCTTCTGGCCGTGGGCACCGTGCTGATGCTGGCCATCAAGGTATTCGCTCTGCGCTGGTTTCAGACCGATAACATTTACCCCATCTACCATCCCCAGCGCTGGCTCGGATATCTCGGCGCTGCCTTCATCATCTACGGGTTGCTGGACATCCTCAACGGAAGGGTGTGGGCAAAGAAGGAAATCTACAAGGAGACAAAATTCCAGGATCTTGTCTTCCCTGTCCTTCTACTCTCAACGGCGGTGACCGGACTCGCCGCGCACATCTTCCGCTACTTCGGTTTTGGTCTCACTTGTCACTTCGCATACGCCCTGCATGTCGTCATTGCTACACCGATGCTGGTGATCGAAATGTCGTTCGGCAAATGGTCTCACATGGTCTATCGCCCGTTGGCCTTGTACTTCCTGGCGGTCCGGGAAAGAGCTGGTCAGCAAGCCCCCGCAGCGGAGGTCGTTCCCCATGCCATCTGAGGAATCCAAAACGCACTCTATCGGAGCTGCTCTGGTCGTCGGAGGCGGTATCGGCGGCATGCAAGCCGCGCTCGATCTCGCGGCCGGCGGCATCAAGGTTTACATGGCCGAACGCGGACCCGCCATCGGCGGCGTCATGGCCCAGCTTGACAAAACCTTTCCGACCAATGACTGCGCCATGTGTACCATGGCGCCCCGCCTGGTCGAGATCGGCCGCCACAAAGACATCGACATCCTCACCCTCTGCGAAGTGGAAGGCATCAAGGGCCAGCCCGGAAATTTCACCGTCAGTATCAAGAAGCAGCCGCGCTTTGTCGATGAGACGAAATGCACTGGCTGCGGCGCATGCACAAGTGAATGTCCCGTAACCCTGCCTTCTGAATTCGATCAGAAACTGGGACCACGCAAAGCCGTCTACCGCCCGTTTCCACAAGCTGTCCCCAACGTCTTCGCGATCTCGCGCCGCGGAACTTCTCCCTGTGAAGCGGGATGCCCGATCCACCAGAGCGCACAAGGCTACGTCACCCTCATCGCGCAGGGACGCTTCGACGAAGCTCTGAAAGTCATCCTGCGCGACAATCCGATTCCTTCCATTTGTGGCCGCATCTGCACTCATCCCTGCACCAGTGCCTGCACTCGCTCCGACGTGGACGATGCGCTCAATGTCCCCGGTTTAAAACGCTTCATCACCGACCATTTTCCCAACTACCAGCTGCCGCAACCTACCGCACCCGAACGTTCGGAAAGGATTGCGATCGTCGGCTCAGGTCCGGCAGGACTTCTCTGTGCGTACGAACTTCGTCAAAAAGGCTATAGGCCGACAATCTTCGAGGCGCTCCCAGTAGCGGGCGGGATGCTCGCGGTCGGTATTCCGTCTTTCCGTCTGCCGCGAAACATATTGAACGCCGAACTGGATCGCATGCGCGCGATCGGCATCGAAATTCTGCTCGACACGCCCGTCGGCCGCGCCATCACGCTCGAAGAATTGCGCAAGAGCTACGCTGCCACCTTTATCGCCATCGGTGCTCACATCGAAAGAAAACTCGGTATCCCCGGCGAAGACTTGCCCGGCGTCACCGGTGGAGTCGAGATCCTGCGCCGCATTAACGTCCAGGGTCCAGTCGCGGCTGGCCGCCATGTCTTGGTCATAGGCGGGGGCAATTCCGCGCTTGACGCCGCACGCACGGCACTTCGCTGCGGCGCCGCTGATGTGACGATCGTCTACCGTCGCACCCGATCCGAAATGCCCGCCGATCCGCGTGAGGTCGAGGACGCCGAGCGCGAAGGCATCAAGTTCAGATTCCTTGCTGCGCCCAAATCATTTCGCACAGGTCCTGACGGCCGCGTCGCCGGACTCGAAGTCCAGCGGATGAGGCTCGGCCCGCGCGATGCTAGCGGACGCCCGGCTCCCGTGCCCGTTACCGGGTCGGAACACATTCTCCACTGCGATGGGGTTATCGTCACCATCGGCCAGGTTCCCGACGTCAATGCCTTGGGCGAAAAGTTAGGCTTGGCCACCACGAAATGGGGAACACTGCAAGCCGATCCGCTCACGCTCGAAACTGGTCTGCCCGGAGTATTTGCGGGCGGCGATTGCGTCACCGGTCCCGATGTCGTGGTCACGGCGATGCTTGCCGGTAAGAAGGCCGCCACCTCGATTGATCGTTGGCTCAACCAGCAGGACCTCCATGCGGGACGCGAAGCGGAAGGACCGTTTCACACCCAATATGTCGTGGACACAACTGGCGTGCTCATGCAGCGCCAGGTCCTCGTACAGGCCCTCGATCCCACCACTCGTGGAAAAACGTTTGCCGAAGTCCAGGTCGGCTACACGCCCGAAGAAGCGATTGCCGAAGCCAAGCGCTGTCTGGCCTGCGGTATCTGCTGCGATTGTCATCTCTGCCAGACGGCCTGCGAGGCTCATGCGATCGACTACTCGCAACTGGAGCAGAAACGCGAACTGAATGTCGGCGCTGTCATCCTCGCTCCTGGATTTGAGGCCTACGATGCGCATTTGAAGAAAGACCTCGGCTACGGACGTTTCCCTAACGTCATCACCTCCCTCGAGTTCGAGCGGATTCTATCCGCTTCGGGACCGTACTCGGGCCACGTGCAGCGGCCATTCGATAAGAAGGAGCCGAAGCGCATTGCCTTTCTGCAATGCGTTGGCTCGCGCGATTCCGAAAACGACTACTGCTCCTCGGTCTGCTGCATGTATGCGACCAAGGAAGCCATCATGGCCAAAGAGCACCTTGGAGAAGGCTTGCAGTGCGACATCTTCTTCATGGACCTGCGCGCCTTCGGCAAAGGCTTCGAGCAGTATTACCACCGGGCACAGGAACAGGGCGTGCGCTACATCCGTTCCCGCGTGCCGATTATCGAGGAAGTTGCTAAGACCCGAGACCTGGTTGTCACATACCTCGGTGAGGACGATCGAAAGCTCTCCCAGGTTTACGACGTGGTTGTGCTCTCAGTCGGCATGCAGCCGCCCAAAGATGTCAAGACCATCGCCGACTGCTTTGGCATATCTCTCAACTCGTTCAACTTCTGCGGAACTTCTGTCTTCCAGCCTGCACAATCCTCGCGCCCAGGAATCTTTGTAGCCGGCCCATTTGCCGAGCCGAAAGATAGTCCGGAAACCGTGATGCAGGCCTCCGCCTCGGCCGCCCAGGTGCTCGCTCTTCTAAAGGATGCCCGCGGCACCCTGATTGCCCCGAAAGTATATCCGCCAGAAAAAGATGTGGCCGGCGAAGAACCGCGCATTGGAGTCTTTGTCTGCCACTGCGGCAGCAACATCGGCGGCGTCGTCAACATCCCGGATGTTGTCGAGTACGCAAAAACACTGCCCAATGTCGTTTATGCCGATAGCAACCTCTATACGTGCTCGAACGATACTCAGGATGGGATCAAGAAAAAGATTGAGGAACATAATCTGAACCGTGTGGTCGTCGCCTCCTGCACACCCCGCACCCACGAACCTCTGTTCCGCAATACGCTTGCCGAGGCCGGACTCAATCCCTACCTGTTTGAGATGGCCAACATCCGCGACCAGTGTTCCTGGGTGCACATGCACGAGCCGCAACAAGCCACTCGTAAATCCAAAGACCTGGTGAGAATCGCAATCGCCAAGTCACGCCTGTTGCAGCCCCTGCACCGGCAGATGATTCCAATAGAAAAAGCCGCCCTCGTAATTGGCGGAGGTGTGTCGGGCATGACCGCTGCCTTGTCCCTGGCGAATCAGGGATTCGATGTCTACCTCGTGGAAAAAGAGAAAGAAATCGGTGGGCATCTGCGGCAAACTTTCTACTTGCTCAACGGCGACAAACCGCAGGACGAACTGGCTCGGCTCACCCGCGAGATCCTCCAGAACGACAACGTCCATTTGTTTACGGACGCCACCCTCGAAAGCATCGAAGGCACCATCGGCAATTTCAAGACGCGAATTTCGGTTGGCGGTCAAACCACCGAAGTGAAGCACGGCGTCGCGATCGTGGCCACCGGCGCAAAGGAGTATCAGCCGAAAGACTATCTCCATGGGCAGGACAAGAGAGTGATGACGCAGCGTGCACTCGAAGCTCGTCTCGCTTCCGGCGAAGGATTCTCGAGCGGAGCCGCCAACGGCCATTCGCAGACCGTCGTTATGATCCAGTGCGTCGGCTCCAGAGAGAATGACCACCCCTACTGCTCCCGCGTCTGCTGCACCGATGCCATCAAGAATGCCCTGAAAATCAAAACGCTCTCTCCCCAAACCAATGTGTATGTTCTCTATCGCGACATCCGGACTTACGGATTCAAGGAAAGTTACTACACCAAAGCCCGCCAGCAGGGAGTCGTCTTCGTCCGCTACGAAGAAGACCGCAAGCCGGAAGTGTCACCGAATGGCGTAGGCCTGCAAGTCACCGTTTATGATCAAACCCTCGGCACGCCGATGATGATTCCAGCGGACTTCGTTGTATTATCCGCGGGCATTCATCCGAATGACGACAATAAGGCGATCGCGCAGTTCCTTAAAGTTCCCCTGAACAGCGAAGGCTTCTTCCTCGAAGCCCACATGAAACTCCGTCCAGTTGACTTCATGACGGATGGCGTCTTCGTCTGTGGGCTGGCGCATTCTCCCAAAACCATTGACGAATCCATCCTTCAGTCCCAGGCAGCCGCCGCCCGGGCCGCTGCCGTACTCATAAAGGACAATCTCGAACTCGAAGCCAACATCTCTGAGGTCGTGGACCAAAGTTGCGACGGATGTGCTTATTGTGTAGACACTTGCCCCTACAAGGCCATCAGCCTCGTCGAGTACATGTGGTCTGGTCAAATCAAGAAAGTTGTCGATACCAATGAGACCACTTGCAAAGGCTGCGGTTGTTGCCAAGCCACCTGTCCCAAGAACGGTATTTTCATTCGGGGCTTTACCCTCGATCAAATCCGGGCACAAATCGAAGCTGCCCTGGAGGTAGCGTGATGGAAGAAAACAGTGTGCACGCAGCCTCAGCCTCAGCGGTCGCGCCGCCGGCTGATACCTTTCAACCTCTGATCATCGCGCTGTGCTGTAACTGGTGTTCCTATGCCGGTGCCGATTTGGCCGGAGTGTCGCGCATCCAGTATCCAGCCAGCATCCGCATGATTCGGGTGATGTGCTCGGGCATGGTTCATCCCAACCTGGTCATTGAAGCCCTCACGAAGGGCGCCGACGGCGTCCTGATGTGCGGCTGTCACCCCGGCGACTGCCACTATCAGGAAGGTAATCTGAAAGCGCAACAGCGGGCGGATGCCATCCGCCTGATGCTCGGCGACTTCGGGATTGAGGAAGAACGGTTCCGTCTGGAATGGGTATCAGCCGCAGAAGGGCCGCGGTTTGCGCAGGTTGTCCAGAGTTTCACAGAACATGTGCAGAAGCTGGGTCCTAGCCCTTACAGGTCGTAGAGATATCTTAGCCCGTTATGGTGAACTCGATCCGAAGGAAATGTTGAAATCAACCGTGTCGCTGACTCACGCCCGCGCATCTGCCCCGGTAAGTAATAGCCAGTCGAGCACCCGTTGTCTTTACCAAACGCATCCTTGCTCGAGGGCTTACTTCAAGTAGGCCCGCACGAGACCAATCAGGTCTTCGGTCAGTTCTTCGGGGGAGTCCGTTCCGCGTTCCGGATGGGTGATGTGCAAGCGGATGTGATCTTCCAGTATCTCCGCCATTAAGCTATTCACGCCGCCTCGAATCGCTGCCAGCAGCATCAGGATGTCGGCACACTCATCGCCGCCGGTGACCGAGCGCTCGACGGCGTCAATCTGTCCAGCCAGGCGCTTAATGCGAGAGAGCAGTTTTTGTTTTTCTTTGGAGATTTCCGGCAGTTTGTCTTTCATAACGTTGCTTGAACTTTCCGAACTTCTTTGATTGACAGATACCCTACGGGGGTACTATATAAAAATCTGAGCGGGAAAGCCAGTTTCCCGTTAAGAATCAGCAAAGGATATATGAAAACAAGCTTGGCGTACGAGCCTCCGCGAATGTGCGGCGGCCTCCCGGTTTAGAAGAAAACGGTTCGGTGTCCCGATAAGCTCCTGTGTCCCGCCTATCGCCTCACCCCTTCTTCTTCTGCTCAAGAAATATCAGAAAAACGCAAAGGGGCGTCGAGGCTGCATGCTCGAAACGAACTCTACTCGACTCCACACTTCTTTGTGCCTTGCAAATACGTCCGCAGTGTCTGGGCTTGACGCGTGGACGAACGTCCGCTGACCCTTTGCCGCGGGTTACAAGGCTCGGGTTTTACAGGCCGAACGGATGTTCAAAGATCTAATCACTCTAGCCGAAGTAAGGCCAGAAAGGAGGGAATGACAATGTGCTGCACGACTTTGTTCGTCCACGAAGCAACGGTGGCAACGACGCAGCTCAGCCGCGCGATTGTGAGGATAGCTGCACGTGCAAATGTCCAAATCAGGAACATGACTGTCCAGATTCTGTACAAAGCGCACCACTCACCGATTGCAAACATTAGAAAATCCAGCGCTTATTCGCGGAGGCTTTGGTCGTTCGAGTGCTGATAGAACAGAAGAGGAGTCTCCTTGAAATCAATCCTCTTAGTTGATGATAGCAAGTTCATGCGAATGGCGAACGAAAGGGCACTCGCCAGAGCGGGATACGAGGTAATAGCCGCAAGCGACGGGGAGGAAGCGCTCCGTATGACGCAGGCGAGGATTCCGGATCTTATTGTGCTGGATATGCTGCTGCCTAAGCTCGGAGGACTTCAAGTTCTGCAAGCATTGAAGAAAAATCCTCTCACCCTGTCAATTCCCGTTGTTGTCTTAAGCAGTCTTCCCCAGAAAAACGAGGCTAAGCTCCTGAAGGAGGGCGCCACAGCTTACCTCGACAAATCGACACTCGGATTCGACCAACATTCGGAATCTCTGATTCAGATCGTGAACAGAATATTGGGTAAACAAACCGAACAGAACGGCAGCGCCGAGCACTGCGGCCGGGGTCTCCCAACCCCGCTTGAGAGAAGGGGACGATGACGCCCGAAATGGCATTTGAATGTTTGCTCGTTTCCCATGATCCAGCGGTATTCGGAACCATGGATCGGATACTGCAGGATTTCTCCATCCATACGAACGTGTGTTCGAACGCTTCACGGGCTACCAATTTGTTAGCGGAGGGTAGCACGGACCTCATCGTGATTGATTTCGAAGACAAAGATTCTACAGAACTGATGCACCTGATCAGCGAATCTTGTATGCGGCAGAAACCGACAATCCTTGCGGTTTCGACGGTGGATTGTGCCATGCCTGGTGTCCACGTCATTCTTCGAAAACCGGTGACGCCAGAATCCGGGACGAAGTCAGTGAAAACCGCTTATTCAAGAATGGTGCGTGACTATCGGAAACACACCAGGTTTGCTCTCATGGCCCCGGTCTTGGCGACCGGTGAGAACAACCGGACATTCTCCGTGACTGTCACCAATATTGGGGAGGGCGGCGTTGGCCTCACGACCAAAGAGCGGCTTGCGATCGGAAGCGTCGTGTGTTTTCGAGTGCCTTTGCCAGGATTGGGGAGCCCAATTCACATCCAAGCCCGTGTGGTGTGGACTCGCAAGTACGGTATTGTTGGCTGCGAGTTTGTCCGCATTTTTCCCGGCGACCTGCTGGTTCTCCACGCGTGGCTCGAAAGCAGGTACCGGTTCAAGAAACCCTTGATTCCGGTCTAACGGCCGATGCCGAGCATTATGAACGAAGGTGTCGTCTGAGATGATGAGTTTCACCCAGTTAGTTTGAGGGCACGGCTGTTCGAAATGGCCGACCCAACACATCATTATGTCCAAGATTCTCGTTGCCGATGATTCACGCTTCCAAGTGGCGCTAGTCACGAAGGCTTTGCAAGAGAAAGGGTTCGAGGTCGTGGCGGCCCAGGATGCCTTGCAGGCGGGCATGCTCGCCTTGCGGACGGCGCCTGATGCCATAGTCCTCGACATCAACATGCCCGGTGGTTCCGGGATAGAGGTTCTCAAAAGGCTAAGGCGCTCTAGCAAGACTCAGCGCATTCCAGTGGTGGTTGTGAGCGGTAGCGGTGACTCGGATATACGTCAGGTCGCTTTGGACTTGGGGGTGGCTGATTTCATGGCCAAGCCGGTTGACCTCGATCAGCTTTGTAGGGCTCTGTCAAATCTGTTAGCGACGGATGGTTAGGCGTTGGTTTCGCGCAAACTCCACGACACGTTGCTGGAGAATTGGAATTGCGCGTGATTCGCCAAGCTAACTCCGGTTAGAGGTGCGCTGCCCCCGCTTGGCATCGCGTTCTTGGCGTTTATGCACAAATTCATGATCACTTGTTCGACCTGAGATCGATCGGCCTGTATAGCGCGCAAGTTGGGGTCTAAGAGGCTTTCGAACCTGATGTTCTCCCCCATTCCACTCTGCACAAAGGTGACCATTCCGGAAATGGAACGGTTAAGATCAATCTCCTCGGGTTGCAGCACTTGACGCCGGGCAAAGGCGAGAAGCTGCCCAGTGAGTCCGCTGGCTCGCTCCGCCTGGGTGCGGATTCTCCGAAAGTGTCCCTGCAATTCGCCCCCAGTGGGCGCTTCACACTCCCCTATTTCAGCCCAGCTGAGAATGGCTCCGATAAAGACCAGGCTGCCGGATCGCTTCAATAAATTGCGCGAAATCTACGGGCTTGCGCACGTAACTATTTGCACTCAATCCGTAGCCGTTTACGCGATCCTGATCCTCATTCGAAGGGATGCCTGTTTCGCCGAGCAGCAGCACTGTCGCGTTCGTGGCAGCCACGGTCCTCATCTCTGTGAGCAGCTCTGGAGAGGAGCACTATTTCCCACGATTTCACAGAAAGCTTCGTCTCGAATCGACTGCCCGCCAAGATCGAAATCTTGGAGCGCTCGTTTGGGCTCTGGCAATACGTCCGAGGTGATTTGGATGGGGTTGGTCTCTGCCGTCAGCCCTGCATCTGAATGTGCGGCGTCTAAAAATTGAGCGATTATTGCAGCTGCACGGCGCAACAACTCATGCGTCGGGTTGGCCTTTGGGACGACAGTCAAACTGCCAAAGCCTATTGCTCCCAGCCTATGATGGCGTGTGGTCAACGGAAAGACATAGTAAGTGCGGACGCCGAGTTGGCGCAGCGACTCCAGAAAGACGGGTAATTTGGATTCGGTGTCCAAATCGTGGACAAGAAAGGATCGTTGATTCTTCCAGACCCATCCGCTCACACATGTGTGCACCGGAATCGACTGAGATTTTCTTTGCGGCTCGCCCGCCTTCCAAGTTTCCAGACGGATGCTTTCCGTGCTTGGTTCGTAAAGACCCAATATGACAAACTCGAAGTTCAGCAAATCCTGCAGGTGAACTGCCAGGGCAGGAAAAAGAGCGCCTACTGAGGAGTGGTTGACTGCGAGATGGGCTACATCAACCAGATCGTGATATTGACGGACTGGCAGATCTGAGAGACAAACGGAATCGAAAAGTCTTTGCTCCGCCATGTCCTCTGCACCCAGCGCTTCAGCGCTTCAGCACTTCAGCACTTCGGATTGGAACCAAGTTTCACTGTGTATCTTAAACCGAACTTGACAGTGACCAGCAATAGACTATTAAATGAAAGATAAGTCAAGCTTAGATTAGAGATCCAGTTATTAATAGGGAACATCAGTAGGAATTCAGTTCGAAGGATACGGGGTATGTGCGACGGTCCCTATGTGATCCCAACCCTTCCGATGAGTCAGATTCTCTGAGGGGAGCTTCTGACAGTATTGTGAGGCATTTGTGCAGTCGCCTCTTCCACAAGACGAAAGCTCCCGTCTCGAAGCTCTTCGGAGCTTGCGAATTCTCGACACACGTCCTGAACAAGCGTTTGACGACATTGTTCATTTAGCCGCGCTCATCTGCGACACTCCCATTGCTAAGATCGGTTTCGTCGATCAACAAAGAGTGTGGCTCAAAGCGAAAATTGGTTTTTGGTTCGATGAGATTCCGCGGGAGCGGTCGTTTTCCACCCATGCAATCTTGAAACCTGACATACTCTCTGTGCCTGATCCAATCGAGGACGCGACGTTCAGGGACAATCTCCTGGTGACCGAGATTGGGGTCAGATTTTTTGCCGGCGTGCCGCTAATCACCTCCAGCCATGAAGCGATAGGTGCCGTGAGCGTGATGGATCGAGTGCCTCACCTCCTCACTACTGAGCAGGTAGATTCGTTGCGGATTCTCGCTCGGCGGATCATGGATGAATTGGAAAAACGAAGCATGCGAGAGACTTCGGCAAGGCATCAGGGAATCCACCTCGCGGCCCAGCCTCTTCCTCCTGCGACTATCCTGCTGGTGGAAGACAACGAGATCATGAGGAATCTTCTTCAGCGGACGCTGGAAAGCGTCGGCCTTACCGTTCTTTCTGCCCCTGATGGCGCTGAGGCACTTGCCATGAGTCAGCAGCATGTGGGCACAATAGACCTGGTGGTGAGCGATATTGTCATGCCCAGGCTCAACGGTATTGAGTTTTCATCTAGAATCCGTGCGGCTCGGCCTGAGACGAAGTTTTTATTCATTACAGGTTTTGGAGATCAGTTTCCCGAATTGAATGAACTGGTTAAGTCCGGCGCAAGCGTCCTCGAAAAGCCCTTCCTCCCATCGGAGCTCCTCCGTAGACTGGAAGAAGCCCTCGACAAGGGGAAGTCAGCAACAGGTACTGAAGGGTAGCAGGAGCGGCCAGGATCAATCCTGCCCGCACTCCAGCAAGGGCTGTTGACTCACCTGTTGGAATGCCTGCTGATTCATGACTATCCGACTATTTCCCTATAACTTTATAAGTAACGCAGGTCGAGCCCCGTCTGAGTTAGCTTGATGCAAGGGGAAAAAAGGCCAACACTGTCTCGGCAAAAACAGAGTTGCACTTCCATTGCCATTACTCGTTCTGTTGGGCGCCTCTCACCAATCGAACCGGCCTCGATAAACGTTTGATCAACATTGGCTGGTTTCATTGAGTTCTGCCATGGCTTAGCGATTGCCCAAACCAATCTCGTTTGGACGTTCGATGCAGTTCACCCGGCTTTCTTGCTTTCAAAGAGTGTCCATGCCGCAAGCAGAAATCCAGAATTTGTACAGAGGCTCTGTTTTGCACGAAAGCGTTATTTCTGCCAAGTGGGAAGGTTCTCAACAGGTTAGAGCTCATAATCCGGGTTGGCCCTGCGCATGCCCATTAGTTATGGGCAGTTCTATGAAAGAGCAAGTCAGACTCGACGGCCTCCTTTTCAGCAATAATGCACAGGTTCTTGGCGTCATGAACCCGATTTTGACTTCCTTTGCGATCGAGACCGAGGTTTGCACTGAACTGGGCGTGGCCTTGGATGCTGTCACTCACCGCCGACTGGACACCGTCATTGTGGATTGGAACGGCGCGGATCCTCCTCGCATCGTGCGAGACGCTCGCAAGTCTTCGCCCAACAGCAATTCGACGATCGTGGCCATGGTCGATGCTGGCTCTGAAACACACGCACTTTTGGTGGGCGCGAATTTCATAATTCACAAGCCAGTCAACCTGGAGCACGCTCGACGCTGCATGCGCGCCGCATATGGAACCATGCTGCAACAGCGCCGCCGCGCCGCTCGTGTCTCAGTCGACATCCCCGTCACCGCCAGGGTCTCAGAGATGGGGACGCTCGAAGCCCGAATTAGCGATCTCAGCGTCGGTGGTTTGGCCCTGCAGTTCAAACAACCGCAACAGGTGGATCGTGAGGTTTCCGTAGTATTCACGCTCCCTGGCACCGATACGTTGATTCGTGCAATGGGCAAGATAGTAAATGCCAACGCGACAGGACGAGCCGGAATCCGCTTTTCCTTCGCTCCCGAAGAGGAGGTTGGCGCGCTTGAGAACTGGCTGGCGATCGAATTGGCCAAACTAGAACATGCCGAGATGCCAATCGACGAGCCCACTACGGCAGAGACGACCCAGTCGCATAGTTTACAGAGCAGCACATTAGGACAAGACGGCACCCACGCCCGATGTGATCATTCAACCAATTCTCCACGCCAGACGGGTTTTCGGTCTGCCGGTGGTAAGGGAGTCTAGAGTGCACAAATCAAAAGGCTTTTCGCTAATTGAAGTGCTGATTGTAGTGGCGATCATTCTCGTCATCGCGGCCATCGCCATCCCAAGCCTGCTGCGGGCGCGGATTGCCGCCAATGAGACCTCGGCGGTCAGTTCGCTACGGACGCTGAATACCGCACAGATAAGCTATAACTCCAGTTATCCGACCATAGGCTTTGCGATCACCCTCGCTTCTCTGGCGGGAGTGAATTGTGCGCCGGCAGGATCCTCAGGCGCCTGTCTCATTGACACGCAACTCGCGTCGGGCAGCAAGAGTGGCTATTCGTTCACTCTGGGGGGACTTTCGGGAACACCGAATGCAACCTACCAATTTCGGGCCGATCCTCTGTCTCCGAACCAGACGGGCGTGCGTTACTTCTGCACGTTTGCGGATGCAGTAATTCGAGTGGGCACCACCTCGCTCACAACCTGCAACTACGGCGTCAGCCCCCTGCAGTAGGCGCTGAATGTAATTGTGGACAGCGATGATAGAAGCCGACAAGGTAACTCATAAATGAAGATCCTCTTGATTGAAGACAGTCGGTTTATGCGCCTCGCGATCGAGAGACTTCTGGTCAAGGGCGGACATGAGGTCACGGGCACCGCGGACGGACTCGAGGGCCTGCGCGCTGCACGCACCACGCTTCCACAGGTAATTCTTCTGGACATGATGCTTCCAGGGCTGGACGGAACGGGGGTGCTTAAGAAACTCAAGCTGGACCCGTTGACTGCAGACATCCCGGTGGTCGTACTGACCGGACTGTCCCAGATCAATGAGACGAAGCTGAAGGAGGCGGGAGCTGCAGCCTATCTCGAAAAATCGTTGCTCAATTTCGAAACCAACCCGGAGGTTCTGATCCGAGTAATTGGAAAAGCGCTCGGAAGGTCATCTGAGGTGCACAGCTAACCTTTCGGTTAAGCCGTCCCAAAGAGACCACAGACTGTTTGCTTGCAGCGGCGGATGAATAGAGCTATTCGAGTTGGCGAAGGCAGGATTCACACGCGTTCTTCTGTCAGGGTTGAAAGCGAACAATGGAGGTAGTCGTCGAGCCGTTGTATTGCCTCCTCCGCTAGATCGATGAACTTGATGCTCATCCCCACGCCCGGGTGACAGGTCTGAACTGAACCGTGTCCTTCGATGGCGCCACCTGCTGTCCACAAGGTAGAGTCGATTGTAGCGCCCAGCGGTAGAGGAAAGATTGTCGCTACAGTATCCTCCGAGGCTCACGTCAATGGTGGCGCCTCGTGAGCGGGAGCCCCGGCAGGTCTCCCTGATTTCGATTTCAGCGCAGGTTGAGTGACAATTGGATCTTCGTCGCTCCTCAAATAGCCTCTTGGACTCCATCAGGATTCACCATCCGCTATTTCGAGACCCGAGCGTGGTCCATGATTCGGAAGTCGAGACTTGGCGACGTATTCTCGACGTGCACCGCTCGATTCCGGCCATCATGTTTAGCTGCATAGAGTCCCCTGTCGGCCTGGTTGAGCAGCGCTCCGATATCGCCAGCCGGATGATCGGTCGAAACTGCCACTCCTATGCTGACGGTGATGCTTCTCGATGCCTTGGAAAGGCCTATTGGCTTGCTGCCAACGCATGTGCGCAGTTCGTCCGCCCTGATCAAAGCTGACATCAAATCGCAGTCCGGCAAAATCATTAAGAATTCCTCGCCACCATATCTTCCCAAACTATCGTAAACGCGCAGGTTTGACCGAAGCCTTCTTGCGATCTCCTTAAGCGCTTCATCTCCATAAAGATGGCCCAGGCTGTCGTTCACTTCCTTGAAGTGGTCGACATCCGCTAAAAGGACGCTCACCGGCTTCATGGTCCTGCTGGCTCGCTCTAACTCGCGACGAAGAGAACCTAGAACCTCACCGCGATTGGTTATACCGGTCAATGAGTCATGGGTGGCGGAATAGCGCATAGACTCCTTTGCCGATACGAGCTCTTCCTGCATTTTGATGATGCGCTGACCCACCAAAAGACGGGCTTTTAATTCCAGCTCATCAAAAGGCTTAACCAGGTAATCATCTACCCCGGCTTGCATCGCTTCCAGTAGGTCCTTCTTGGCATCTTTACCGGTCAAGAGGATCACGTAAGAGTACGGGTGTTCTGAACCAGCAAGCCGGACCCTGCGACAGAGTTCGACACCGTCCACGTCCGGAAGAATCCAATCCAGCAGGAGGAGCTTGGGGCTATTCGAGCGCTGCAGAAGCGCCCAAGCCTCAGCTCCATCTTTTGCGACCGTGAATGGAAAACCCCATTCTTGCAGATGAGAGCTCAAGAGCTGCCGATACACCGGCGAGTCCTCCGCAACCAGAATTTGCACTGACACGATTCTCTGCCTTCCTCGCGATGCTTATTACATCCTCGGAACTAGCATCTCGTTACGTCTATTACGCAATAAGAATATTGTGTTACTTAACAACATCGGCCTAAGAGCAGTGCTATAGCAATTGGTGGGCCTTATGATTGGGCCTCATTAACCTCGATTAAATACATTCTCTTACCGTTGCGACGGTTGCACGGCACGTCATGGGATCCTGGGCAATAGCTGGAAATGTGTATGAGATCTAGACAAAGGGCTGCGGAGTGCCGTGCTCTGTCCAAATGAATTTGTAGGGCGGACCGTCGGGGTTGGCACTCATTGCTGTATTTCGCGCGCTGAGGGCAATCGCGGATGTGAAGAAAGGAACTGGCGGAGCGATTTACAATGGCATTTTAGAGTTCGGGTAACACCGTTTAGAGCAACGCGTCACGCGAGTGTGTGACGAGGGTCACAGAGCAAAGTGCGTCATCCGAGTTGAATGCCAGAAGGGCGGAAGCGATCAGCACGGGGAAGAACGCTGAAAGCATTGCTGTTCTCACCCTCCGGACTCCACAAAGATCTTCCGCCGGCCTGGTCAAGAGTTAGACTCTGAACGAATGAGCTGCGCTATAAACCCAGCCGACTCTTCACCGCTTCCGCTGGTCGAAGCGGAGATTGCTCGGCGCGTGGCGGCGGAGAGGTTGCGGCTGGAACAGGCTGCGGGGCTCGCCGAGAAACCTATCGCCCACTTCCATCGCCCTGTGGAGCGGCCCTTCACCGCGGAAGAACGCGATCGGGTGACCATTCTTTTCGGAGGTTTTACCTGGAAACACGAGCGCTTCGTCGAAGCCGTGTTTCGCGGCTGCGGCTATCGCTTCCAGATGTTGCCAACCCCCAACGTGGCCGCTTTCCAGACCGGCAAAGAGTATGGCAACAACGGCCAGTGCAATCCTACTTATTTCACCGTAGGCAATCTTATCGAGTTCCTGCGGTCGCTCGAAACTCGTGGTCTTTCCCGCCAGGAAATCATTGCCAATTACATTTTTATTACTGCGGGATCCTGCGGGCCTTGCCGCTTCGGCACCTACGAGTCCGAGTATCGAATGGCGCTGGAGAATGCGGGCTTCGGGGACTTTCGTGTCCTGCTTTTCCAGCAGGACCATGGCGTCAATGCTATGACCGGTAATACCGGCCTGAAATTCTCCGCCGACCTCGGCGTGGGCCAGCTCAACGCGGTGAACCTGGGCGATGTGATCAACGACATGGTTTACCAGATCCGCCCCTACGAGGTGGTTCCGGGCGCGACCGATCAGGCGATCCAGGAAGTCGTAGATCAACTCAGCAATTTTCTGGAGCACCGGAAACGTTACGAAATCCTCGAGCATGCGCCGGGATGGATTTCGCGCCGCCTGGCCCGGAACGACAAACTCCAAAAAACCTGCAACACGCTGGGCAAGATTCTCGATCACCTTTACGGCGAGGAGTTCCTCGCAGCGATGCGCCTCGCCCGTGAGCGCTTGAACCAAGTCGAAGTAGACCACACGCGCGTGAAGCCCATCGTCAAGATCACGGGTGAGTTTTGGGCACAACTCACCGAAAGCGACGGCAACTTCAACATGTTTGCCTTTTTGGAGCAGGAAGGCGCCCAGGTATATGTCGAGACAATCGGCGGCTGGGTTACCTATCTGCTGTATCAGGCTCGGGCGAACATGGGCGAGAGAAAAGGACTGGATGCGCCACATCCCGGCGCGCGCTGGTGGGAATTGAAAAAGCAAGTCGCGAACCAGTGGAAATTTCGCAAAAAGTGGTTGCTGTTGCGCTTGAGCGAAGGCATCTGGAATCGCCAGCACGCGCGCGTCGCCCGCCACTTGGGCGGGCTCACGCTCGGTCTCGCCCCCCAGAGCGAACTGGCCCGTATGGCGCATCCCTTTTACCATTCACTCGCCCGCGGCGGCGAAGGCCATCTCGAAGTGGGTAAGAACGTCTACTACACCACGCGCGGCCTCTGTCACATGGTGCTGGCTTTGAAGCCCTTCGGCTGCATGCCATCTTCCCAATCCGATGGCGTGCAGTCCGCCGTGGTGAACCGTTTTCCGGAAATGATCTTTCTGCCCATTGAAACTTCGGGCGAGGGAGAAATCAACGCGCACAGCCGCATGCAGATGGCTCTGGGCGAAGCCAAGATCAAAGCTAAAGCCGAGTTCGAGCAAGCGCTGGCTTCGACGGGCAAGAAGCTTGATGAGATCAAGGCATTCGTCGCCAAGCATCGGCAACTACGGAGCCCGCTTTATCCGGTGCCGCGCCGGCGAGGCGTAGCTGGAGTTGCGGCCAACTTTGTATTGCATGTGAGCAACCTGATGGATGGCAAAGCGCGCCTCGCCAAGCTGCCCGGCAAGAACTAAGGAGGGCAGGAATTCACCTAACCCACAAACGTGGTTGATGGGAGATAGTGGCGACCGTTTCGGTACAGATCGGGGGGAGACGTGACCGAAGATTGCACCCGCTTTGAAAAAGTCCGCTACGACAGTCTTAACGCCCGACAAAGAGAACTATTCAACTTCCAGAAGATCGCGGCTACTCTTGCCGACTACGGGTATAACTGCATCAAATTAGCCGACGACTGGCAAGGGGCGGATTTCCTGGCTTACCACATAAACGCCACGACCACATTGAAGGTACAGCTAAAGTCAAGACTGACAATCGACCAGAAGTATTGCGATAAAGATATCTGGATGGCATTTCCACATGAAGGTTATTGGTATCTCATCAAGCATGATCGCCTGGTCGAGAAAGTCGGGGAGCATACGGCCTGGATCAACAGCTTTTCGTGGAAAGAGAAGCATGGGTATTCATCTACAAGCATCAATCCAAGTCTATTGGAGAGTCTAATTGAAAATAGGCTCGGACCTGTCTACGGTCCTGTTATCGGAGACGCCGCGTGAAACCATTTTGTAGACCGCCCTGTGTGCCGGGTAAGTTATTGCCCTAAGGAGCTGCGAGAGATTTAGTGGAGACGAACGCACAAAGCGCACACGACAATGATCAGCAGGCTGCAACTGGCATCCGCTATCGCGTGGGCCTGGACGTTGGATCGACCACGGTCAAGGCCGTAGTTATTCAAGCCGGAATCGGCGAAGCGGAGATCGGCTGCATTCTCTGGCACGACTATCAGCGTCACGACACGCGCCAACCCGAGAAACTCCTGGAACTCCTCCATTGCATGGAAGCCGAAATCGGCATTGCTCCGGGCAA
>Ga0187875_10000799_pt1 | contig 25339 bp, 29 predicted proteins | sample June2016WEW_17_1_2_FD_132978 | JGI IMG/M metagenome (GOLD analysis project Ga0187875, IMG submission 132978) | Peatland microbial communities from SPRUCE experiment site at the Marcell Experimental Forest, Minnesota, USA - June2016WEW_17_10 | ecosystem: Environmental > Terrestrial > Soil >...
GCAGCGCCCCGCCGCACTTGGGGCAGGGACCGACGAAATGCTGGCGGTCCAGCGCTCCGGTCAGCGTCTCCTTCACGCCGGCGGCGTTCGCCAGCAGCAGCGCGTAGGCCTCCCGGAGCATCTCGCGGGACTCGTCGAGCACCTCCGACTTCGGCTTCTTGGATTCGGCGACCAGCTCCATGTCCTCCTCGAGCCGGTGGGTCATTTCCGGACGGGTGATCACCGGGGCATGGGCCTGAAGCGCCTCCGCCACCGCGATCCCGGTCGACGTCGGCTCGAGCTGTCGCGGCGTCACGTAGTGGCGGTCGAACAGCTTCTGGACGACGTCGTGCCGGGTGCTCTTCGTGCCCAGTCCGAGCCGCTCCATCTCCTGGATGAGCGAGCCCTGGGTGTAGCGCCGAGGTGGGCGGGTCTGGTCCTCGAGAAGGTCGACCTTCACGACCGCGACGGTCTCGCCGACCGTGAGGGGCGGGAGGAGACTCTCCTCGGGATGGGAGTACGGGTAGATCCGATACCAGCCGGGGTCGGTCAGCGTTTGGCCCTTCCCCTCGAAGGTCTCGCCCCGGATCTCCACCTTCGTCGTCCGTGCGCGCCCGATCGCGTCCGGCGCGAGCGTCGCGAGGAACCGCCGTACGACCAGCTCGTAGACTTTGGCAGGGTCGGGCCGGAGCTTCTTGGGGTCGACGACCCCGGTCGGATAGATCGGGGGGTGGTCGGTCGTCTCGGACCGGCCCCGGGTGGGGCGGAACGAAGGTTGCGTGAGGACGAACTCCGCCGCTTCCGCGAACGGACCCTCCTTGAACTTCTCGACGAGGGTTCGAAGTCCGAGTCCTCGAGGGTAGACCGTGTTGTCCGTCCTCGGGTAACTGATGAGACCCTGGGTGTAGAGGTCCTCCGCGATCCGCATCGCGTTGGCGGCGCCGAGACCCAGCCGGGTCGCCTCCGCGACGAACAGGGTGGTGGAGAAGGGGATCGGCGGTCGGCGCCGGGTCTCCTCCTCCGCGAACTCGCGGACCACACCCTCTTTCGCGCCGTCCACGGTGCGGAACACCGCGTCGGCCTCGGCCTTGACGGTCCACGTGCCGTGGTGGTGGTGGAGCGCGAACTCGTCGGTTCCCTTCTGGGCGGTGGCTCGGACCTCCCAGAACGGAGAGGGGACGAATTCCTTGATCGCCTGGTCGCGCTCGACGAGGAGGGCGAGGGTCGGCGTTTGGACCCGACCGACCGAAAGGAAGCTGCGCCCGCGCTGGCCGGCGGTGAGCGAGAGGTACCGGGTCAACAGCGCGCCCCAGACCAGGTCGATCTCCTGTCGGGCCTCGGCCGCCTCGGCCAACGCGTGGTCCAGCTCGGAGAGGTGTTCGAAGCTCTGCTCGATGACCTCCCGGGTGAGCGCGCTGTAGCGCGCCCGCTTGACCTCGATCTTCGGGTGGACCTTCTGCAGGAGCTCCAGGCATTCGAGCCCGATCAGTTCCCCTTCCCGGTCAAAGTCGGTGGCGATGATGACGCGGTCGAACCCCTTGACGATCGACTGGAGGGCCCCCACAATCCCACTCTCGGTGACGCGCTTCAGCGGGGGGGTCTCCAGCAGTCGAGGGAGGCCCTCAAGCGTCCATTCCTTGTGCTCCTCCGGATAGTCGAGCTCAACGATGTGACCCCGGAGTCCCGCGACGGAATAGAACCCGTCCGGTCGCTCAAACTCGAAGATGTTGGTCCCCGCGATGCGGGTCCGTTTCATCCGCCCGTCGGAGAGCACGACGGCGATCCGGAGGGCGGTGTTGAACTTCTCCGCGACGACCAGAGTACGCTGGGGGGTCACGCCCTCACGAGGCCGGGTCGCCTAGATAAGTCCCGACCCTCGCCACCGAGGGGACGGGGCTCTGAACGTGTACGCGCGCGTTCGGCCGGCGGTCCGACGGCCGCCCCTGCCGACCGGGACGAAACTCGCGAGCCAGACACTATAATACCCGGAAGATACCCCGCTCTGTCCGTGCCGCGGTAACTCAGTTTGGGAGAGTGCAAGACTGAAGATCTTGAAGCCGCCGGTTCAAGCCCGGCCCGCGGCACCTCCTTCCCGCTCGTGGGATTGGCCGAAGCCGGTCCCAATTGGCCCTCGGGACCTCTCCAAGGGCAGCTCCCGCGGGAATCCGAAGGATTAAGACCCACGTCTCGGGTGGGGCTCTGTCCCCTGGGCGGCGGGATCACCCAACGGTGGTCCTCCGACGTCCGGGCCGACACCTACAGAGGGATCTAGGAATGGAAGCGAAGTGGAAGGGACTCAGCCTGGTCGTGGTGATCGCGGTGGCGCTCTTGTTCGCGCTGAGCGGTCTCGCCTCCGCATCGGGCAGCGGATACAACCTGTCGTACACCCAGAGTGCGTCGACGAGCAACGCGGCGGTCGCACTCACGGCCGTGAGTTCGACCGATCCGGGCGGACTCAACATCACCGCGTCGTTCACCGTCAGCGGCACCATTGTCCTGAACAATGAGAACTACAGCTACTGGTTCTGGTTCGGCGGCGCGGGAGAGACCAACTCCACCGCCACGGTCTGGTTCAACAACAACACCACCGCCGGCACGTACTACAGCTACGGGGGCGGGACCTACGCCTTCGGTTCGATGCCGTACACCCTCTCCAACAGCGGGAGCACCCTCACCATCAGTATCGCCAAGGCCGTGGTCGGCCCCTCGACCTCCTTTTCGATCAACGTTTGGGCAGTCTACGGGACCGTGCACGCGGGGGCGTTCAGCTACCTCGGCACGAACTACGGCGGAAGTTTGGGGAGCGGCGGCGGGTCCTGTACCGGCACCGGCTGCACGACCACCAACTCCGGGAGCTCGAGTTCGTTCGACTACTGGATCATCATCATCCCCGTCATCGTCGTTGTGGTGATCATCGTGGTCGTGTTGATGCTCGTAATGCGCCGGAAGCCTCCGACCCAACCGGGCATGATGGGACAGCCGGGCCAGCCGATGGGACAACCCGGACAGCCGGGCTGGGGCAATGCGCCGACCCCGCCGGCGGGCCAGCCCAACTGGCAGGCCCCTCCGCCCCCTCCCCCACCGGGAGCACAGTAGGAACCCGAACCCCACCGCGGGCCGGGGGGGACCCCCCGGCCCGTACCCTTTTTTTCCCGCGAGCCGGGGCGACCGGCCCGGGGCGCCGCAGAGCCTACTTCGCCGGGACGAACCAGATGTCCGTGACCGAGTACTTCGGGTTCGGGTCGAACTTCGCCTCGACCGGCATCCCGACGTAGAGGTCCGACTCGACCGCGTCCTTCAGGCGCACCAGAAGGAGGCTCCCAGCCCCCTCGAACTCGACGAGCGCGAGGTTGTACGGGGTCTCCTTCAGGAACGCCTCGCTGCCGAAGTGGCAGGTCGTCCACGAGTGGACCTTCCCCTTCTTGGGGAGGTCGACCCACTCGGTCGGGCTGCCGCAGACCATGCAGTGGCCGCGGGGCGTCGCGTAGACGAACCCGCAGCCCCGCTTCGTGCAGTGGGAGCCGCGGAGCCGTCCTTCGGCGAGCCCGAGGAAGAACGGGGTGTCCTCGGCGTAGCTGTGGATGTACGTGATCGAGTACGGGTAGCGGATCACGAGGCTCTCGACGCCCTCGGCGTCCCGGAAGATCGCGGCGCCGCTGCGCTCGAGCTCGGCCTGTACGTCCCGGAACTTCTGGAACGTGGGGGGACGTGCCTTCATCAGAACCCCCGCTCCAGGATGGAGACGGTCACGCTCGACCCCGTTCCCGCGTGGCTGTGGATGGCCCCGCGCTTCGGGTTGGCGAGCTGGAGGGTCTTGTCGCCGAAATGCCTCGGGATCGTGCCCTGGAGCTGCCAGAAGGCGAAGACCGCCTGCATGAGCCCGGTCGCCCCGACCGGGTGGCCGCAGGCGATGAGGCCCCCCGAGGGGTTCACCGGGGTCGCGCCGGCGCGGGGTACGGGGAACCCGTAGTCGATCCCCTTCAGGAACGGGTCGCCCCGCTCGACGAACCCGTACCCTTCGCCGTACCGGCAGAGGCCGAGGTCCTCGTACGTCTGGATCTCGCTGGACGCATACGCGTCGTGGAGCTCGATGAAGTCGAGCTCGTGATTGGGGTCGGTGATCCCGGCCATCCGGTACGCCTCGAGGCCCGCCGCCCGGCCCGCCCGGAACGAGTGGACCCCGGGGTAGGGGAGATGCGCGTAGTCCTTCGCGTTCTCGTGCGGCATCAGCGGCACCTTCCCGAACGGGCGGTCCGCAAGGCGCATCGTGTCCGTACCGCAACCGACCCCGGTGACGCGGACCGGCCGGTCGGTGAGCTCGCGCGCGACCGACTCCGTGCACAGCACGGCGACCGCGGCCCCATCGCTCATCGTGCAGATCTGCTCGCGGGTGATCGGATAGCTGATCATCTCCGAGTCGAGCACGTCCTGGACGGTGAGCTTCTTCGGGTACTGGGCGTACGGGTTGTGCAGCGCGTTCCGGTGGTTCTTCACCGACACGAGGCTCATGATCCGACTGCCCTCCGCGACGGCGAGGCGCTGGGCTTCGCGCTCGTCCTTCACGTGGGCGAACCGGGTGAGGCGAAGGTACTCGTAGATGTGCCGAACGACCATGAGGGCGTAGTAGCCCGTGTAGAACCCGCCGAGCGGGAAGTCGAAGTTGGTGTCCGAGGCGAGCGCGATGAACTCGTTCCCCTTCCACGTCGGGACCCGGCTCATCGTCTCGTAGCCGGCGGTGAGGCAGACGTCCATCCGGCCGCTGGCGACCGCTTCGTACCCTGCCTGGAAGCACTCTCCGCCGGTCGCACCGCCCCACTCGATCCGGACCGACCCCTTCGGGTTCATCCCGAGGTAGTCCTGGACCATGCTCGCCGCCTTCAGCTGGCGGGAGAAATGGTCGGAGAAGTACGAGATCCGGGTCCCGTCGATCCGGTCCGGCGTCAGGTTCGGGACCTCCTTCAGCGCGTAGTCGTAGGCGCGCTTCACCATCAGCCGGAAGTCCATCGCCGGGTGCGCCTTCGCGAACTTCGTGACGCCGCCGGTCACCATGTACACCTTTCGGCCGGAGGACGAACGTTGCGCTCGGGCGATGGTCGGCTCCGCGCGTTTCGAACTCTTCGCACCCTTCGCACGAGCTGGCACTGAGGATCCCTCGCGGGCGGCAGCCGGGCCCGGGTTTTATGCCTGTCCCCGAGCCCGGGGTCCGGTTCCGGCTCGGAAGCTCCTTGAACCCGCCGGCCCTCCCATTGTCGGACATGGCACGTCGATTCGCCCGGATGCGACCGGGTGCTCCCCCGTTCGACCCCGGCTTCACGGGAGTCCCGTCGGACGGGATGTGCCTCAACGTATTCCTGGTGCTTCGAAAACCGGACGACCCCCGTCGGGTCCTCCTCGGCCGGGTCGCCCGGGACGTTCGCTGGGAGGAGGCGGGCGCCCTGGATCTCGTCCGCCTCGACCGCATCGGAGAACGGTGGATGCTCCCCGCCTCCCAGCTGATCTTGCTCGAAGGGCCGGAAGAGGGCGCCCGCCGAGTCGGGCGGGAACAACTCGGGGTCGAGCTCCGCACGTTGCCCTCTCCCCTCGTGGTCTCCGACAGCTACGCCCGCAAGGGAACCGAGGCGACCGACCCGCACTGGGACCTCCACTTCATCTATGACCTCCCCGGGCCCGCGGGGGTCCCGGCTTCACCCCTGTGGAAGGAGCTCGAGTACGTGCCGGTCACCGGCACGTCAAAGTCGGCCATCGCACGCGACCACGGAGACATTCTCGAGCTGGTCGGGCTCCGCTTCGGACCGTAACGATCCCCACGTCGGGCCGTCGCATTCCCCGATGCTTTATTCTCGCGTCCGGTACCAACGGTAGAGCCCGCGATGACGCACCCCAAGGACCTCCTTTCGATCTCGGACGTCGCCGACCGACTGCCCACCCTCCTCGAGGAGGCGGGGCGGCTGAAGGCGACGCGACGCACGGGCCCGCGACGCACCTCCCTCGAGGGCCGGAACGTCGCGCTCATCTTCGAGAAACCGTCCACCCGCACGCGGACGTCGTTCGAGGTCGGCATCCAGGACCTCGGGGGCCACGCGGTGTACCTTTCGAAGTCGGAGATCCAGCTCGGGCGGGGGGAGACGATCGGCGACACCGCCCGCGTCCTCTCGCGCTTCTGTGACGGCATCGTCTACCGGGCCTTTCGCCACGCCGACGAGGTAGAGCTCGCCCGGACGGCCAGCATCCCGGTCATCAACGCCCTCGACGACCTCGAACACCCGTGCCAGATCGTGGCCGACCTGCTCACGATGCACGAGCGTTGGAAGGGGGCGTTCCGGGGGAAGCGGCTCGCCTGGATCGGAGATGGGAACAACGTCCTACACTCCCTGCTCCTGGGCGCAGCGGCGGTCGGACTCGACCTGACGGCGGCCACGCCGAACGCCTACGCGCCGAACCCCGGCATCGTGAGCGCGGCCGAGGCCCTCGCGGCCCGGACCGGCGCGCACCTGCGTTTTGTCGAGGAGCCCGGCGAAGCCGCCGAGGGGGCCGACGCCCTGTACACCGATGTATGGGTCTCGATGGGCGACGAGGCCGAGGCCGCCGCGCGAACCCGGGCGTTCCAGGGATACCAGATCAACGACGCGCTCCTGCGGCGTGCAGCGCCGGCGGCGTTCGTCCTCCATGACCTTCCCGCCCACCGAGGTCAGGAGATCACCGACGACGTGTTGGACGGGCCCCGGTCGGCCGCGTGGGATCAGGCCGAGAACCGCCTCCACGCCCAAAAGGCGATCCTCGAGCTCCTGATCCCGCCGCCGACGAACCGGTAGCGGAGCCGGGGTCTCGGTGCACGGGATGACGCTCTCCCATCGGGACCATCGGATCGACGACTCGATCGCCCGGGCGTTCTGGTCGATCCTCGCGCTGGTCGGGGCCGTCGGGATCGTCGCGTTCGTCGCTCCGTGGGCTGTCCTGGGGGCGGCGGCGCTCGTTGCGCTCGCCGTGGTCGGCGGCTACTATGTGGTGCGCTCCGAGCGGACGATCCAAGAGTACGTCGGCGACCTGCGCTCGGTTCACGGCGGGGGCGACGCGAGCGGGTGGGTCCGGGTCGAGGTCGGCAGCCAGGTGGCCGTGGAGCGACCGATCGGGCTACCCACGCGACGCTCCCCGCACGCTCGACCGCCGACCGGCCCGGGGCAGACCGTCCCGCCGACGCCGGGGCCCCGAACCTAGGCCGAAGGCTCGGGATCGGCGCGCAGCCGTATCTTGAGCAAGTGCTCCAGCTTTCGGACGAGCGCGTCGGGCGGGTGAAACCCACCGGACTCGAGTTTCAGGACGACCGACTTCTTCTCGTTGAGCTTTTTCGCGAGGTCTTCCGGGGTCCAGGCGACCGCCTCGCGGGCGACGCGGACCCGACGGGCCCAATCCGGGGCGAGGGTGAGCTCGCCGATCTCGGTGTACAGGTCCCGCTCCTCGAGGCGCCGGCCGGTGCCCATCACCCGGGTCGCGGGGGTCCCCGGTCGGGCCGACCCTCGCTCCGGGGAGGCCGGCGCCGGCGGGGGGTCCACCACCGTGCCGAACTTCGCACAGTTCGGGCAGAGCCCGAGCACGGTCCCCTCGACCCGGACGCGGGTGGTCGTCTCAACGTCGTTTCCGCACATTTCACAGAGCATCGGTGTACCTCAGGAAGGAGCGCTCCGGCCACGGAGCCGGCGGCGCTCCTCCATCCGCCGGCGCCCGTCCTCGAAGAGGGTCCGCTCCTCCTCGGTTTCCAGCTCGAGGGGCGGCACCGCCACCGGGTGCCCGCTCCCGTCCACGGCGACCATGGTGACGAAGGCGGACGCCACCAGCTGCGACTCTCCGCCCCGAAGCGCCTCGGCCCGCACGCGCACCCAGAGCTCCATCGACGAATGGCCCACGAACGTGAGTACGGCATCAAAATCGACGACCTCTCCCACGTGGACCGGCGCGACAAAATCGACCCGGTCGAATGAGGCGGTCACGCAGGTCGCCTTGGCGTGGCGCGTGGCGGTGATGTAGGCCACGCGGTCGATCTCCGCCAGGATCGCCCCGCCGAAGACGTTCCCCGTGAAGTTCGCATCGGTGGGGACCATCAGCCGAACCACCGAGGCCCGGCTCGATCGGACGGTCGCTCGCGCAGGGTCCGTCACTCGGTCGACCTCGTGGAGCCGGGCCCTCGAACCGTCCCGTGCGTTAAAGGGGTTTCGAGCGCCCCCGGGGCGGAACCCCGACGGCGGAGCCGCCGGACCGTTCCACGACCCCCACGGGAGCCTTATCACGCGCCCTCGGCTGACTCGCCTGAGGCATTACGCATGGCGAAGACGGCGAAGAAGTCCGCACGGAAGGTCACGAAGAAAGCTTCGAGGAAACCGGCGAAGAAGGCGGCCGGGCGGGCGCCCGCGAAGCCTCGGTTCGTGAGCGTTGCCGTGGTCGTATCGGACCGCAACCGCTCGGTCCGCTGGTACACCGAAAACTTCGGGCTCGAGCACACGGTCGACATGGACCACTGGCAGGTCGTCGGAGAGAAGGGCCAGCCCACGGCTCTGCACATCTGCCAGGTCTCGGAGTACGACGACAAGGCCCCGCTGGAGCCGGGCAACACCGGGATCGCCTTCCGTCTCCCCGGCGATTTCGTCGCGGCATGCGCGGCGCTCGCCGCTCGCGGTGTGGAGTTCTCCGTGCCCGCGACCAAGGCCGAATGGGGCTGGTGGGGGATGGTCAAGGACCCCGACGGCAACGAGATCTGCGTCCTTCCGGCCGAGTAGGCCCGTCGGAGCGAACCCCTTCGTGCGCCCGGTCGGTGGACCACCCCCGACCGGGCCGCCGCGACGCGTGCGCCGCCGTCTCTCGGCGGGCCCGCGAGACAATGCCTAAATAGGGGCACCTTTTGGGCGCGCCCGGAGCCCCTCGATGGCAAACAAGCCCCACCTCAACATCGTCTTCATCGGCCATGTCGACCACGGCAAGTCCACGACCGTCGGACGCATTCTCCTGGACACCGGGTACATCCGGCAGGAGGAGATCGACAAGTTCCGGGCGGAGGCCGAGAGCAAGGGCAAGGCGACGTTCGAGTTCGCCTGGGTCATGGACGATCTCAAGGAGGAGCGCGAGCGGGGGGTCACGATCGACATCGCGCACCGCCGGTTCGACTCCCAGAAGTACTACTTCACCATCATCGACGCGCCCGGCCACCGTGACTTCGTCAAGAACATGATCACGGGGACGAGCCAGGCCGATGCGGCCGTGCTCGTCTGTTCCGCCGCGGAGGGTGTCCAGGAGCAGACCCGGGAGCACATCTTCCTCTCGCGAACGCTCGGCGTCACCCAGATGATCGTCGCCATCAACAAGATGGACCGGCAGGAAGTCGCCTACAGCGAGGCCAAGTACAACGAGGTCAAGGAGGACCTCACCAAGCTCCTGAAGAACGTGGGGTTCAAGCTCGACACCCAGATCACGTTCATCCCCATCTCGGCGTTCAAGGACGACAACATCAACAAGGCCAGCCCCAACATGGCCTGGTACAAGGGGCCGACGCTCCTCCAGGCGCTCGACAACCTGAAGGTCCCCGAGAAGCCGACCGACAAGCCGCTCCGGCTGCCGGTCCAGGACGTCTACACCATCACGGGGATCGGCACCGTCCCGGTCGGACGGGTCGAGACGGGCAAGCTCAAGGTCGGCGACAAGATCATCTTCCTGCCCAGCGCGAAGTCGGGCGAGGTCAAGTCGATCGAGATGCACCACGAGTCGGTCCAGGAAGCGATCCCGGGCGACAACGTGGGGTTCAACGTCCGCGGCATCGACAAGAACGACATCCGGCGCGGCGATGTGGCGGGGCCGGTCTCGAACCCGCCGACCGTGGTCGAGAGCTTCACCGCGAACATCCAGGTGCTGAACCACCCGAGCGTCATCACGGTCGGGTACACGCCGGTGTTCCACTGCCACACGGCGCAGGTCGCCTGCGAGTTCACCGAGCTCCTGAAGCGCCTCGACCCGAAGACGGGCCAGACGGCGGAGGAGAACCCCCAGACGCTCAAGACCGGGGACGCCGCGGTCGTGCGCATCACCCCGAAGCGCCCGCTGGTCATCGAGAAGTACAAAGAGTTCCCCCAGCTCGGCCGCTTTGCGGTGCGCGACATGGGTCAGACCGTCGCCGCCGGGGTCGTCATCGACCTCAAGAAGCGCGAGGCATAGGCCGCCCGCCGGACGAGTGCAGGGGAGGGGCTATCGATGCAGAAAGCTCGGATCTCCCTCTCCGGCACCGACGCCGGCAAGGTCGACTCGATCTGCAAGCAGATCCGGGAGATCTCCTCGAAGACCGGGGTCGAGATCTCCGGGCCCATCCCGCTTCCGACGAAGCGCCTCAAGGTGCCGGTCCGCAAGGGACCGGACGGGGGCGGCACGAGCACGATCGACCACTGGGAGATGCGCATCCACAAGCGCCTCATCGACCTCGCGGCCGACGAGCGCGCCCTCCGCCAGGTGATGCGGATCCAGGTCCCGGACGGCGTCAACATCGAGATCGTCCTGACCGGGTAGGCGCGTGTTCGCGCCGGGCGCAGGGCGCCCCCTCGGGGTCGCGGCCGCCCTCCTGCTGCTCGGGGCGCTGGTCGAACTACTGCGGGTCGTGCCGCTGTATCTCGTCCTCGTGGCCTTCCTGGTCCTCGGGGCGGGGTTCTGGGCGTTCTTCGCCTGGTTCTTCCGGGACCCGGAGCGAGCGGTCGGCGAGGGGATCGTCTCGGCGGCGGACGGGATCGTCCGGGCCGTCACGGAGGAGGGGGACCGGACCCGCATCTCGGTGTTCATGAACGTCACGGACGTCCACGTGAACCGGGTGCCCGTGGACGGGACGTTCTCGAAGATCGGGACGGCGGGCGCGGGGTACCGTCCGGCGTACCGGCCGGACGCCGATCGGAACGTCGCCCGCACCTACGACCTCGACACCGCCTACGGGCCGGTCCAGGTCGTCCAGATCACGGGGATCGTCGCGCGACGCCTCGTCTCGTTCGTTCGGGAGGGGGAGGTCCGGCACCGGGGGGACCGGTTCGGGATGATCGTTCTCGGCTCGCGCGTGGACGTCCTGCTGCCGAGCCAGCGGCTCGTGGTCGTCGTGCGGCCCGGCCAGAGGGTTTGGGCGGGGCGGTCGACCGTCGCCCGGGTGCGCCCGTGACCGACCGCTGGCGGGTGTTCGCGAACCTCGCCACCCTCGCGAACGCCCTCCTCGGGGTCGGCGCGGTCCTCTACATCCTCGGCGGCAACAAGCTCTGGGCGATGCTGCTCATCGCCTCCGCGATCGGGTTCGACGGGCTCGACGGCATCTTTTCCCGGCGCAGCCGCAGTCCGGGTACGGCGTTCGGCCGGGTCGCCGACTCGGTCGCCGATGCGATCACCTTCGGGGTGGCCCCGGCGTTCCTCATCGCCGTACACACTTCGGACACCGCCATCTGGCAACCGGTGGAAACCTACGCCGTGGTACTCGCGGCGGCCTACCTCACCGCCGCGGTCGCCCGGCTGGTCTACTTCACGGCCCGGGCCTACACGCGCTCGGACTTCCTCGGCATCCCGACGCCGCAGAGCGCGCTCGCCGTGATCGTGGCGATCCTCTTCCACGACACGCCCGCGTTCCAGACGGCGCAGCCGGTCGGACTCTTCGTCGGGGTCGCGGCGCTCGCGCTCCTCATGGTCCTCCCGATCCCGTACCCCAAGATCCGCCGCGGCTCGCCGCTCCGGTGGCCGATGGCCGCGACCGCCGTGGCGGCGGGGCTTTCGCTCCTGCTCCTGCAGTTCCATCCGGCGATGGGAACGATCGACTACGACGTCGCCCTCCTCGCGTCGTACGCCCTCCTCGTCGGGGTCGCAACCTACTATGTGGTCGGGCCGTTCACGGTGAAACGCCCCGCGAAGGAGGCGTAGTGGAGCGATGACGAACCCGTCGGTGCACCGGGCGGCCTTGAGCCGGCGCGAAGCGCTCCTCTTCGAGGCCGGGATCAAGCTCGGGGGGATCTTCCACCAGTACCTCGGCGTCCCCGTGTCGCCCCGGACCGCACCCGGACTCGCGCGGACGATCGAGCGGGCGGTCGCGCTGCAACCGTACGTCGCGCACGTCCGGGTCCGGATCGACCCCGCCCGGGGCGGGCCGGTCGGCCGCGGCCGGTACGCGTACCGGTACCTCGTGGCCGAGATGCTCGACGTCCGCGTCCGTCTCGCGGACGGGGACGTGGAGGTGACCGCCCGCCTCGCCCACCGGCCCGACCTCCGCTACTCGCTGATGAGCGTGGACACGGTGCGACCGCCGCATCCCGCCCGGCGCAGGCCGTCGGCGAAGACGCACTAGACCCGCGAGCCGATCGGTACGTAGGGCAGATCGGTCGGACCGATGTACTTCGCCATCGGCCGGATGAGCCGGAGGTCCTGGTACTCCTCGAGCACGTGCGCGGTCCAGCCCGCGACGCGGCTGGCCGCGAAGACGGGGGTGAACAGGTCCGGGGGGATCCCCATCAGCGCGTAGACGGAGCCCGAGTACAGGTCGACGTTGGGGTAGAGCCCCTTCTCGCGGTGCACGACCTCCTCGACCTTGCGCAGGAGCTCGTAGTAGTGCAGGTCGCCCTTCGCCTCGCCGATCCGGCGGGACCACTCCCGCAGGATCGTGGCGCGCGGGTCCTCGACCTTGTAGACCCGGTGGCCGAACCCCATGATCCTCTCGTGGCGGGAGAGCTTCGCCTTCACGACCTCTTCCGCGCGGTCCGGCGTGCCGATCTCGTGCAGCATCTCCATGACGCGCTCGTTCGCCCCGCCGTGGAGCGGACCCTTGAGCGTCCCGATGGCGCTGGTCACCGCGCTGTAGAGGTCGGAGAGGGTGGAGGCCGTCACCCGCGCCGAGAACGTCGAGGCGTTGAGCTCGTGGTCGGCGTGCAGGATGAGCGCGACGTCGAGGACGCGGGCCTCGAGCTCGGTCGGCTCACGGTCGAGCAGCGCGTAGAGGAGGTACGCGGAGTGAGGGAGGTTGGGGCGGGCCCCCAGCTTGGGAAGGCCCGCCCGCCGCCGGTGGAACTGGCCGAGGATCGACGGCAACACCGCCGTGAGGCGCTGGGCCCCGCCGATCGAGCTCGCGCCGGGCCGGGTCTCGTCCGGCTCGAACAGGGCGAGCTCGCTGACGGCCGTCCGGAGGACGTCCATGGGCGTCGCGGTCACGGGCATCGAGTCGATCCGCTCGGCCATCGCGGTCGGGAGCTCCCGAAGCTCGACCAGGCGGTGGCGCAGGGTCGCGAGCTGATCGGAGGTCGGAAGGCGGCCGTACCAGAGCAGGTAGGCGGTCTCCTCGAAGGTAGACTTCGAGACGAGGTCGCGGATGTCGTAGCCGTCGTAGATCAGTCGGCCCTGCTTCCCGTCGATGAAGCAGATGTGCGATTCCAGGGCGATGACGTCCTGGAGGCCCCGCTGGACCTCCTCCGAATCGTTCGCCATCGACCGTGGACCGGGCGGGCCAGACGGACGCCCCCTTAATGGGTTTTCGCGGCGGCGACCGCGTCCACGACCCGGTGCGGCTCGGTCGGGGGCGGCGGAGGGGACGACTCGCGCCCGTACTTGCGGCGCACGTACGCGACCGATGCCGCGGACCAGATGGGGAGCGAGGCGAGCAGCGCGCCGGCCGAGACCAGGAAGACGAGCCGGTAGCTACCGAACGCCGCCAGGACCGCGGCGAGGCCGGCCCCGGCGACCGCGGCCACTCCGCCGAGGGCACTGTTGACCCCCAGCAGGCTGCCGGCGTCGCGCCCCGCGAGCCCCCGGAACAGCATCAGCGAGCTCGCGGTGCTGTAGATCGCGATCGCGCCGCCCAGCACCCCGAATATGATCAGGTTCTCGGTGAACGCTCCGCCCCGGACCACGATGAAGAAGGTGAAGCCGGCGGTCGCGAGGTAGCCCAGGGACCGGACGTACGTCGCCCGCTGGACGAGCCGGTCCGAGCCGAAGCGCGCGACCATCCCGCCCGAGAGCGGGAAGACGAGCATCTGGACGAAGTTGTTGGAGAAGTTGACGAGGAAGATCGCCGAGGCGGCCAGCCCGACGGAAACGAGGTAGGGGGTGTAGGAGATGTTGAACAGGTTGGAGGAGAGGTTGAAGAGGAAGGAGGCGGCGAAGACGAGAGGGAGCTCGTGGTGCAGCTCCTCGCGGGCCCATTTCCGGAGCCGCGCGAGCGAGCCGGAGCGCAGGTTCGGCCGTCGCGGGAAGAAGGGGATGGCGATGTGGAAGGAGGTCGAGATCCGGAGTCGCGAGAGCAAGCTCTCCGGATGCTTCGCCACCTGGGCCGTCGTGAGCGACCGGGTCGGGTCCTGGACGCCGAACCAGATCGCGACGGCGCTGAGGGCCGCCAGCACGGCGAGGACGAAGAGCAGGGAGAGGAGGGCGTCGTTGGCAAGCGTCCAGAAGTACCCGATGACGAGCCCGAGGACCGATCCGATGATGCTCATCTCCTGGAATGAGGCGTAGGCGTTGGCCCGCTCGGCCTCGGTGAACTTCTCGAGGATGAGCAGGTTGGAGGCGCTCGCCCCCGCCGGGGCGATGAGCCCGATGACCGTGTAGATCACGTAGAGGGAGAGGAGGGAGTGGACCTCCCCGAGCGTGAGGTAGAGGAGCGCGTACCCCCCGAAGTTGATGACGAGGAACAATCGGCGGAGGGGGTAGCGGTCGGAAAGGTGGCCCCAGGCGACCGACGAGAGGATGACGGCCGCGTTGAACAGGGTCGCCGCGACCGCGACGTCCGTCCAGGTGCCGTGCAGGACGATGAGGATGAGGAGGGGCAGGACGACCCCGAAGCCGGAGGTGGCCGCGTTGATCGGGACGAACCCGAGCAACCACGGCCGCGCGATGAGCCGGCGCGGCCACGTCCGCAGCGAGAGTACCATCGAGCGACGGGCGGCCTAGTCGGTGGGTATTAAAATGGGGGAGAGTCGAGTGGCGGTGGGCGCGGGTTCGCGGGGACCGTCGCCGGACGCGGCGAAAATTTCCACTCGCGACAACGCTTATAAGGGAAGGTTGTTCCTCGGCTCTCTCGAGAGGCGACTTCTCGCGTGGCGATCGGTTTCGTACTCATCAGCACCGCCCCCGCCAAGGAGCACGAGGTGTACACCGAGCTGCTCCGGGTCAAGGGGATCGTGGAACTCCACCCGCTCTTCGGGGAATACGACCTGATCGCCAAGGTCGAAGCCGAGGACTTCAACGCGCTGGGTCAGCTGGTGGTAGACAAGATCCGCTCCGTCCCGGGCGTCATCGACACGAAGACGCTCACGGGCATCAAGTTCTGAAGGGTCTCCAATGTTCGATCTGGTGGGTACAGCGGTGCAAATCGGCCTGTGGCAGTTCCTCGCCATCCTGCTGCTGGTGTTCGGACTCTTCCTCATCCTGGCAGGGATCTTCACGGCCTACTTCGGCAGTGGCAAGAGCCGGACGATCGGCGTCGCGCTCCTCGTCGTCGGCCTCGTCGTCGGCCTGCTCGTGGGATACCTCTACGCGTACGGCGACTTCGGCGCCTCGGCGCACCACCTCGGGGACCTCCTCCTCGCCTCGTTCCTGGTCATCCTCGCGGCGGTCATCGGCGCTCTGATCGCGATCGGGATCTTCCTGGTCGCCATCATGAAGTCCTAGGCCCGCGGAAAACGGACCGTGGCGCCCCCTCGAGCGGGGCCCCGACGCCGCCCCGGCCTCGTGACGCTCACCTCCGACCTGGGGTGGGCCTACGCGGCGCAGGTGAAGGGCGCCCTGCTCCGGGCATGCCCAACGGTGCCCCTCGTGGACCTCACGCACGAACTGCCGCGCCACCGCATCGCCGAGGCGGCGTTCGTCCTGCGCGCCATGGCATCGAGCTTCCCGCCCGGCACCATCCACGTCGCGGTCGTCGATCCGGGGGTGGGAGGCCAGCGGGCCCCGCTCGCGATCCGCTGTGGGGAGGGTTCGGTCCTCGTCGGGCCCGACAACGGCGTCCTCGCTCCGCTGGCCCATGCGCTGGGAGACCCGAGAGCCTACCGGCTGGACCCCCGACGCATCGAGCCCCACGGCCGGGTCGGCACCACGTTCGACGGGCGGGACCTGTTCGCGCCCGCGGCCGCGCGGATCGCCTGCGGTGAGCCCCTCGGGCGACTTGGGACGGTCGCCCCCTTCCAGGACCGGCGGATCCCGGAGGCGGTCCGGGGGCCCCGGAGCGTCGTGGGGGAGGTCGTGCACGTCGACCATTTCGGCAACCTCATCTCGAACGTTCCCAGCGAGTGGGTCCCCGAGAGCCCGGTCGGGCTGGCCGTGGCGGTCGGCCGTCGGCGCCCGGTCGGCGTACCGTGGGTCCGCTCCTACGAGGCGATGGGTTCGGGACGCCTCGGGACGCTCGGCTCGAGCTTCGGTACCGCCGAGGTCGCGGTCGCCGAGGGGAGCGCCGCCGTCCGCTTCAAGGCGCGCACCGGCACGCCGCTCCGGTTCCGATGGAGCCGCGCTGGCGTCGGGGCGACTGAGAGGGTAAATAGCGCGCCGAGCCTGCCGCGCCACCGCCGGTAATCTCCGGCCTAGAGGCGTCCCCTCCATGGCGAAGAAAGACTACTACGAGGTCCTCGGGGTCCCGAAGACCGCTTCCCCCGACGAGATCAAGAGCGCCTACCGGCGGCTCGCCCGCCAGTACCACCCGGATGTCGCGAAGGAGAACCCGAAGGTCGCCGAGGAGCGGTTCAAGGAGATCTCGGAGGCGTACGAGGTCCTCGCCAACCCCGAGACCCGCACCCGGTACGACACCCAGGGGTTCGATGCCGTCGAGCCGAACTTCGGTCCCGGTGGGTTCGGCTGGCAGAACTTCACCCACCAGGGAGACCTCGAGGATCTCCTCTCCTCCAACCCGTTCTTCCAGCAGCTGTTCGGGAACCTCGGCGGAGGCTTCGGGGGTTCGTACGGCGGCGGGCGCCGTTCGGTCCCCTCGCGCGGGAGCGACGTCGAGGTCACGGTCCGGTTGCCCCTCACCGCGGCGATCCACGGGGCGAAGCCCCTCGTGAACGTGCCGCGGTCGGACCCCTGCCCCGACTGCCGGGGGACGGGAGCCAAGGATGGGACCGCGATCGAGACGTGTTCCGAATGCCACGGGAGCGGTCAGGTCCGCCGGGTCCAGAACCGCGGTCACACCCAGCTGATCTCGATCGGAGAGTGTCCCCGGTGCCACGGTACCGGCCAGCGGATCCTCGAGCGTTGCCCCCGCTGCCACGGCTCCGGCCACCTGAGCTCCGTCGAACGGATCGAGGTCTCCGTGCCGCCCGGAATGGACGACGGGGCCGTCCTTCGGGTCCCCGGCCATGGGCTGCGCTCCGAGGTGGGCGGTCGTCCGGGCGACCTCTACGTCCACGTCGCCTTCGAGCCGTCCGAGCACATCCACCGCGACGGAGAGACGGCGTTCGGCGAGGCGACCGTAGCGCTCGGGGTCGCCCTCCTGGGCGGCGAGGTGACCGTGCCGACCGTGGACGGACACGCCGCGCTCAAGATTCCCGCGGGCACCCAGCCCGAGACCCAATTCCGGCTCCGCGGGAACGGCTTCCCGCACCTGGGCGGTGGGTCCCGGGGCGACCTCATCGTCACCGTGCACGTCGAGATCCCTCGCGCGCTCTCGGGTCGCGAGAAGGACCTCCTGCGGGAGGCCCTCCCCGGAACCGGCGCGTCGACCGGTCCCCGAAAGGAATCGATCTTCCGGCGGCGGAGCACGTGAGCGACGAGGCGCCGGACGAGGGCGCGGCCGACCAGTACTTCACCGAGCGCCCTCGGTCCGCCTCCGCCCGGTCCTCCCACCGATTCCTCTACCGGGGCGAGCTCCTCACCTTCGTGGTCGACCGGGGGGTGTTCGGCTCGCACGGCCTCGACCCGGGGACCTCCCTCCTGATCGAGAACCTGGCCCTCGGCAAGTCGGACCGGGTGCTCGACCTGGGATGCGGCTGGGGCGCGGTCGGGATCGCGGCCGCCCGGTCGGTGAAGGACGGCCAGGTCGTCCTCACCGAAGTGAACCGTCGCGCGGCGCGACTGGCCCGCCTCAACGTCGAGCGCAATCACGTCGACAACGCCGAGGTCCGGGTCGGTGACCTGTTCGCTCCCGTCGTCGGCGAACGGTTCGACGTCATCGCCACCAACCCGCCCTACCGGGCCGGCCGCCCCCTCATCCTCGAGCTCGTCCGCGAAGCGCCCTCCCATCTGAATCCCGGCGGGCGGCTGCTCATCGTCGGGAAGGGGACCCAGGGGATCCTGTACTACCAGGAGCGCCTGGAGAAGGAGTGGTCGGGGCCGGTCGAGGTCCTCGGCCGACGTTCGGGCTACCGAGTGCTCGAGGCGCGCCTTGAGCCGGCCAAACGGAAGCCGTAGAGCCGACTGATGTGCCGGAGGTACCGGCCCATCTCCCCCTGGCCGAGCTTGCTCTGACCGGCCGTCCGCGGCCGGAACGAGATCGGGATCTCGGCGATCGGGGAGGGACGACACCGCACCATGATCTCGAGCCCGATCTTGAACCCGACCGGCGAAAGGCGGGCGCGCGAAAGGATGCGGCGCCGGAGGGCGAAGAACCCCGACATCGGGTCCGCCACCGGTACAAGGGGTCGGGCGAGGCCGGTCGCAACCCGCGAGATCGCCCGACGCCCGCGGGAGAGCCCCGGCCAGCTCCCGCCGGGAACGTAGCGGCTTCCCAGGGCAAACTCCGCACCTCCCGTCGTGACAGCGGCGACGAGCGTCGGGATCGCCGAGGGGGGATGACTTCCGTCCGCGTCCATGACGACCAGGATCTCCCCGTGCGAACCGGCGAACCCCTCCTCCACGGCGGAGGCGAGGCCCATCTTCCGGCCCCGGTTCCGGACGATCACCGGCAACGGCCCGGACAGCGTCGACGCGAAGTCGGCCGTCCCGTCGGGGGACCCGTCGTCGACCACGACGAACTCGCTGGGGTAGGGGGCGAGCGCCTCGCACAGCTCGGGGTAGAGGCCGGCGAGCGACCCCCGCTCGTTGTACGTGGGGACGACAACGGAAACGCGGGGGATGGATGCCACGTCGCCGGCCACCCCCTCTGGTTACATACACCTTGGCCGGCGCCGTGGCGAGGCCCCCCGGGGCCCCCGGGACGGTCCGGAATACGAGGGAATCCCCGGGGGCGGTTTTCGGCCCGAAGCACTTAAGAGGGGCGGCTTTCTCGGCGCGCGCACCCTCGGACCGGGGGTAGTTCGGAGGGCCGCGAGGCCCCCTGCGCATCCGGTCCCGGTACATCAGGAGAGTGAGTCCCGCGCCCAAGGAATCGAAGGACGCGAAGGCCGCACCGGCCGCGTCCGCCCCGCCTGCCGAGGCCGAGCCCACGACGGAAAAGGCCCCGAAGAAGGAGAAGACCGGCAAGGGCAAGGACTCGAAGGATTCCAAGGACTCGAAGGACGGCAAGGAGGGGAAGACCAAGGGCAAGGGCCCCGGGTCCGGCAAGACCCCCAAGTTCGTTTCCGACAACCCCAATTTCCGCTACATCGTCCGGGTCGTGAACACCGACCTGGACGGCACCCGCCCGACCGCCTTGGCCCTCACGGGCGTGAACGGAGTCGGCCTCCGCCTCGCCGAGGTGGCCTGCCTTCTTGCGAATGTTCCGGCCGAGGAACGGATCGGCAACCTCTCCGAACAAACGGTCGAGGGGATCGAAGCGACGCTCGCCTCCCTCCCCACCAAGGTCCCCCTCTGGATGGTCAACCACCGGCGCGAGCCGATGATGGGCGAGACCCTCCACTACATCGGTCCCGAGCTCACGACCCGCCGCCGGGACGACATCAACCAGATGCGAATGGTCCGCAGCTACCGTGGCGTTCGCCACGAGCGGGGCCAGAAGGTCCGAGGCCAGCGCACCCGCTCGAACGGGCGGACGGGCATGGCCGCGGGCGTGCTGAAGAAGGACGCCAAGGCGGCGGCCGCCGCGGCAGGCAAGGAAGAGGCGGGACCCGCCGGGGCACCGGCGGCCGCCCCGGCCACTCCCGCCGCACCGGCCGCGACCCCGGCGAAGAAGGCGTAGAACGATGGGCGATCCGAAATTCCTCCGCCGGACGTACGACACCCCCAAGCACCCGTGGGAGGCCGGGCGGATGGAGGAGGAGCGCAAGCTCCTCGAGAAGTACGGCCTCAAGAACAAGCGCGAGCTCTGGAAGGCGCAGTCGATCCTTCGGGGGTTCCGCCGTCAGGCGCGCGACCTGCAGGCCCGGCTCCGTGCCGGCGAACCCCAGGCCGAGCGAGAGACCGCGGGTCTCCTCGGGCGGCTCAGCCGGCTCGGCGTGCTCTCCCAGTCTTCCCCCTCGATCGACGACGTGCTCGCCCTGACGACGGAGGATGTGCTCCGCCGCCGGTTCGAATGGATCGTCTTCCACCGCGAGCTCGCCCCCACGCCGAAGGGCGCGCGCCAGTGGATCGTCCACGGGCACTTCTCCATCGGGGACCACCGCGTCACCCGCCCCGGCTACCTGGTGCCCGCGGCCGACGAGCTGCGGATCTCCTACACTCCCACGAGCCCGCTCTCGGACGACGACCACTCCCAGCGCTCGGCGCTGCGGGAGCGGCTGTCGGCCCGCTCCGCTCCCGCCGAGGCCCCTCCCGCTCCCCCGCAGGAGGCGTAGGCGATGGTGAAGATCGGGATCGCCCACATCTACGCCAGCTACAACAACATCCACATCACCGTCACCGACCTCACGGGGGCGGAGACGCTCGCGAAGGCGACGGGCGGGATGGTCGTGAAGGCCGCACGGGACGAATCGAGCCCGTACGCCGCGATGAAGGCCGCCGACCAGATCGCGGCCGCGATCAAGGAGAAGGGGTACGACACCCTCCACGTGCGCGTTCGCGCGCCGGGCGGGAACCGATCCCGGTCCCCGGGTCCGGGCGCCCAGGCGGCCATCCGGGCGCTCGCTCGCGCGGGGGTCAAGATCCAGCGCATCGAGGACGTCACGCCGGTACCCCACGACGGGACCAAGCCGAAGGGCGGCCGACGCGGACGGCGGGTGTAACCCCGTGGCGCCTCTCACCATCCAGGAGCTGAAGCCGCGCTCGGCGGTCGTCGAGATCGACAGCGCCACCGCCTCCCAGGTCAACGCCATCCGGCGGACCCTGCTCGCGGACGTGCCGAAGCTCGCGATCGAGGATGTCGAATTCCACCTCGGACCGATCCGGGACGAGGCCACGGGGAAGGACTACGACTCGTCGACGAGCATGTTCGACGAGGCGATCGCGCTGCGGCTCGGCCTTCTGCCCATCCCTACCGACCTCTCCGAGTTCCGACGCAAGTCGGAGTGCACGTGCGGCGGGACCGGCTGCCCGCACTGCCAGGTGATGTTCTCCATCGACCGAAAGGGTCCGTGCACCGTGTACGCGCGCGACGTCGTTCCCCTCGGGGACGCCACGCTCGCGATCCTCGAGCCCGAGATCCCGATCGTCCGCCTCGGTGCCCGCCAGGCCCTCCTCGCCTACGCGACGGCGGTCGTGGGGACCGCACGGGAGCACGCGAAGTGGCAGGTCGCCCAGGGCGTCGGAATGTTCCCCCGCCCGCACGTCAAGATCGCGAAGAAGCCCGACTGCACCGAAGCGTGCCTGAAGCGCACCGCGGCGTCCTGCCCCGTCAACATCCTCGAGTTCTCCGGCGGCAAGCTCTCCGTCACGGACGAGCTGAAGTGCATCGACTGCGGCGCCTGCGAGAAGACGTGCGAGCACGGCTCCATCAAGATCACCCCCGACACGGAGGACTTCTTCCTCCGGTTCGAGACGGACGGCTCGCTCACGCCGCGGGAGGCCCTGCGCTTCGCGCTGAAGGACCTCAAGCGCCGGTACGAGGAGCTGCGCGAGGCGATCCAGGCGGTCGTGTAGGCCGCCCGGCGCTCGTCCAGTCGTAGCGCAGGATCGCGGCGATCGCCCCCAGCCCGTCGAGCTTGGCTCCGTTCTCGCCCTCGTCCCGCACGACGAAGAGGCGCGCCCGGGCGCTGCGGGCCCGGTCGAGCACCGGGAGGACCTCGGGGTCGGTGAGCAACCGTTCCGACACGAGGAGGGTCTCGACCGCGCCCGCGTCCACCGCCTCCGCCACCTCGTCGCGGCCGACCGCGGCCCGCGTGCCGGTCGCGAGCGACCGCACGAGGCGCTCGACGAACTCCGCCTCCTCGGCCGCCACGCTGCCCCGCAGGACCTCGGTCGCCCGTCCCGACTTGAGGAGCTCGTCGACCCCGACGCGGCCGGATTCGGCCGTGGCGTAGACCTTCACCTTCGCGGCGACCGCCGGGTCCTCCTCGTGAAGCCGCCGGGCGAGCTCCTCCTTCAGGAACCCGGGCCCGGCGATGATCACCGCGTTCGCCGCCGGCCCCTCCCGACGGAGAAGGGCGACCAGCTCGTCCGAGTAGGTCTTCCGGTCCTTCTCTCCCTGGCCGCCCTCGAACCGCTTGCCCGCGATCGTCCGGCGCAAGTCGGCGACCGGCTCGATCGCCCGGCCGCGCAGGCGGACGAGGGAGGAATCGCCCCAATCGACGGCGGCGAGGAGGATGGTCGGTTCGCCCGTGCCGGCCAGCCCCTCCTCGAGAAGGATACGGTCCCCCGCGGAGGTCGACCGCTTGAGCACGGTGACCTCGTCGCCCTCGGTCAGGTCGAGGGTGTGGTGGCGCCCGATGTCGAACGGGCCCTCGCGGATCGGACCGGTGAGACGGACATGCTTCGAGAACCCGTGGAACTCGACCTGCTCGACCTCCACGACGATCCACACCCGCCGGCGCACGCGTTCCGCCCCCGGCACGTCCATCGGAGCCTCGGGGTCGCGCCGCGTGGTAGAGCCGCCGGCCAGGTCGCCGGGGCGGACGAACCGCGCGATCCGCCAGAGGTCGCTCGGGCTCTCGAGCCGGAGGCGCAGCTGTCCGGTCGCCTCGTCACGGTGGAGAAGGCGCACGGTGGGCTCCGGAAGGCTCCCGACGGGGGCCGTCCATATTCGGCTTTCGGGGGGCCGCCTCCGCGGCCGCGATAGGCTTAACTCGCAGGTCTCGGTCCCCGCGCCACCGGGTGGAGGGACCTCCTGAGCGGTCGGTACGCGGAACTGTTCCGCCAGCGCTCCTTCGGGTCGTTCCTGACGGCCGGAGCGCTGCAGTTCGCGGCCCCGGGCACCGCCTCGGTGATCCTGTTCTTCTCGGTCGCGGTCGCGTATCCGGCCGACCACCGGGCCACCTATGCGGCGCTCGCGCTCGCGCTCCTCGGACTCTCCTCCACGGTGCCGACGCTCATCGCCGCGTTCTACTCGGGCGCGCTCGCGGACCGGTACGACCGCGGGCACCTGATGCGCCTCGTCAATCTCGTCGGCGTCGTCGCGCTCAGCGGACTCGCGACCCTCTTCGTGTTTCACCCGGCGGGGCGACTCTACGTCCCGGGGCCGCCCGGGTTCTACCTCCCGTACTGGATCCTGCTGATCTACCCGCTCTGGGCGGCCGTGATCGTCTCCTCCACGATCTTCCGTCCGGCGTTCAACACGTCCGTCCCCCGGGTCGTTCGGCGGGAACTTCTGGGCCGGGCGAACGGCGCGATCTACGCGATCGCGGGCGGGGTGAGCGCCGCCGGGACCATCGGGGTCGGCATCCTCCTGACCATCGAACCCGCCGCGTACGCGTTCGCCATCCCGTTCACCCTGTTCTTCGTCACGCAGGTGGCCCTCGCCGGAGTCGACGTCGACCTTTCGGTGACCCGCACGGGCCCCGTCCGGTCGCTCCTGCACGACGCACGCAACGGCTTCGCCTACCTCGCGCGACATCGGGCACTCCTCCAGATCACGGTCGCCGCGCTGGTGATCAACTTCCTCGTCGCGCTCGCGACCGTCGAGCTCGCCCTCTACGTGACCAGCTGGCTCGGGTTGACGCAGGGGATCTGGTACGGGGCGATGGTGGCCGCCGCGACGATCGGCTCGTCGGTCGGGTTCGTGATGGTCGCGAACGCGCGGTTCGAGCGCCGGGCGGGTCGCTGGCTGATCGCCCTCACGTGCGCCCTCGGGGTGACCCTGTTCGCGCTCGCGCTCGTCCACTCGATATGGCTCGCGCTCCCGATCATCTTCCTCTTCGGGACGATCCCGGGCATGTTCACGACGATCTTCCTCTCGACCATCCAATCGACCGTCCCTGACGAGATGATGGGTCGGGTCTTCTCGGCGGACGAGGTGGGCAGCTACGCGCTCGTCCCCGCGGGCCAGTACGCGGGCGGGGAGCTGACCGTGTACGCGGGGGTCCAGGGGACCTATCTCTTCTCCGGGGCGACCATCCTGGTCTTCGGCGTGTTCATGTTCGCGGCGTTCGGTTCCCTGCGGAAGCTGTCGTACGCGGGGAGTCCGAGCGCGGAGGACCATTGAGGATCTCCCCCGGCGCGACCGGGACCGCGGCGCGCGAGTACCACGAGTGCTCCGGGCCGAGGCTTCGGACGAACCCCAGGTTCTCGTAGAGGCGGACCGCCCGAACGTTCCCTTCGGTGACGTTGAGGACCGCGACGGCCTCGCCACGGGCGTGGAGCGCGTGGAGGTTGCCGACCACGAGCGCCCGCCCGACCCCGGCCCCCTGGCGCGCCCGGTCGACCATCACGCTGATCAGCAGCGGCCCGTACGGAGCGCGCACGACGAGGGAGGCCCCGACCGGCCGACCCGACGACTCGGCGAACGTGGACGCCCAGACCAGGAACTCCCCGAACCGACCGCCCATCATCTCGCGGACCCCGCGAGCGGCGTCGACGAGGGGGTCGGGGTCGGTGAGGTACATGTACTGGTCGAACGTCCCGCCGAACGCCGCGTGATGAAGGCCCGCGACCGCGGGCTCGTCCTGGGGCAGAACCGATCGGATCGTGACTCCCTCCGGCACGTGCAACGGAGGTACGTCGCGCCCGATCGGCCAGCGCATCTCCGACCGCGAGAATCGGGAGTATCCCCGGGACTCCATCATCGCACGTTCCTCCTCGTCGGACAGCCCGACGAGTCCGCCCGGGGTGAATACTGACGGACCGACCTGCTCCGTGAGGGCCCGGAGAAACCCGTCGTACACGGCCGGCCGTGCGGCGTCCGGAACGAGGTAGAGGATCTGGAGGGTGATGCCTCGGGGATGGCCGGTGTCCCAGAGCGCGATGCCGACCGTCTTGCCCCGGAGCCGACCGAGGCGTCCCTCGGCGAGCTCTCCGGCGCGGATCCGGTCGGTCACCGAGGCGATGCGCGGTTCGGCGTCGGCCGCCGGCCCGGAGCGGGTGTAGGCCGCAACGATCGCGGCGCGGCTGAGCTCGATGGCCGAGGCGGGATCCTCTGTGAGCGGGACGAGCTCGAGTGGCGTGGCCGGCGGCATCCTCGGGTACTAAGGAGCCACCC
>Ga0187875_10000806_pt1 | contig 25227 bp, 20 predicted proteins | sample June2016WEW_17_1_2_FD_132978 | JGI IMG/M metagenome (GOLD analysis project Ga0187875, IMG submission 132978) | Peatland microbial communities from SPRUCE experiment site at the Marcell Experimental Forest, Minnesota, USA - June2016WEW_17_10 | ecosystem: Environmental > Terrestrial > Soil >...
AGGTAGAGGCTGATGGCCTCGGTCAGGGCCTGCCGTAGCTCCTCCATGCCGGCGCCGGCGGCGAAACAACCGGGCAGCTCAAGGACTTCGGCCCAGAGCTCTTGGCCCGGCTCGTGGTGAACCCGGACGGTGTACACCTCTCCGGCCATCACTCGTCGCCTCCCTTGAGCCCGGCCTGCCGCATGATCGCCAGCGATAACCCGATTGGGTAACCGCTGCCGCCCTTGTCGTGGGGCGACGTGATCGGCCGGTGGCCGCCGGGTTTGGTCTGACGTTCAGACGTTGAAGCGGAACTCGACGACGTCGCCGTCGCGCATCACGTAATCCTTGCCCTCGATGCGCACCTTTCCCGCGGCGCGGGCCGCGGTCAGCGATCCGGCGGCCACCAGGTCGTCGAACGCTACGACTTCCGCCTTGATGAAGCCGCGCTGGAAGTCGGTGTGGATGGCGCCCGCCGCCTCGGGGGCCGTCGCACCGGCCGGGATCTCCCAGGCACGGACCTCTTTCGGCCCTGCGGTCAGGAAGGTCATCAGGCCCAGGGCGCTGAACCCCGCGTGTGCGAGCCGGTTCAGACCCGGCTCCCCCATGCCGAGTTCGGCGGCCATTTCCGCCGCTTCGTCCTCGGGCAGCTCGGCCAGTTCCGCCTCGGTCTTCACGTCCAGGAAGATCACCTCGGCCGGGGCGACCTGAGCGGCCAGCTTGGCCTGCAGGTCCTCGTCCGCCAGTTCGGCCTCATCCATGTTGAACACGTAAACGAAGGGCTTAGCGGTGAGCAGGTGGAGATCGCGCAGGTCAGCCAAGTCAATGCCGGCCGCGGCCGCCCCGGCGAACAGCGTTGTGCCGCTGTCCAGCATCTGCTGTGCGGCATCGGCAGCATCGGCTATCCGCTGGCGCTCCGGATTCTTGGCGAACTTCGCTTCCTTAACGAGGCGGGGTACTGCCTTCTCCAGGGTCTGCAGATCGGCCAGGATCAGTTCGGTGGCCACGGTGTCCACGTCGCGCGCGGGCGACACATCGCCATCGACGTGGCTGACATCAGGGTCGCTGAACACCCTGACGACCTGGCAGATGGCGTCGGTTTCGCGGATGTGCGCGAGGAACTGATTGCCCAGCCCCTGGCCCTGTGACGCTCCGCGGACCAGCCCTGCGATGTCCACGAAGCGCGCGGTGGCAGGCACGATCCGGGCCGAGTTGTAGAGGCCGGCGAGGACCGCCAGCCGGGGATCGGGGATGCCGACGATGCCCACGTTCGGCTCGATAGTCGCGAACGGGTAATTGGAGGCCAGCGCGTTGGCTCTCGTCAACGCGTTGAACAGGGTGGACTTGCCAACGTTGGGCAGGCCGACGATGCCGATCGAGAGACTCACCTGCGCGAGTCTAGAACGGGTCACGGGGTGAACCCGCCGGGCGGACCGCTGGCCCCCCGCCCCGGATCACGCGTGTCGGACCGGAAACTGTCAGTGGCCGCTGCCACCATGACGGTCCATGGACGTCGTCTTGATGTTCGCCCTACTCGCAGTCGGTGCCGTGGTCGGAGCGGCTATCGGCTACCTGTACGCCCGCGGCCGCCTGGCCAATGTGACCGCCGACCTCACCGGGCAGGCCCGCGCGGGCGAGGAGCGGGCCCGGGCCGCCCAGGACCGGGCGGCCATCCTGGAGCGGGCTGCCCAGGAACGGGCCGCGCTGATCGACGGCCAGCTGGCCGAGCGCTTCCAGGCCATGTCGGCCCAGGCGCTCGACCGCAGCGCCACGATGTTCCTGGAGATCGCCGAGGGCAGGCTCAGCGCGGCCAACGCCAAGGCCGCCGGCGAACTGGAGACGCGCCGGGCCGCGGTCGAGCACCTGGTGCAGCCCCTGAGGGACACGCTGGCCAAGGTGGAGGCCCAGCTCCGGGAGACCGAGGAAGCGCGGCACCTGTCCCACGCGGCCCTGACCGAGCAGATGAAGATCACCCGGCAGAGTTCGGACGATTTGCGGGCCCAGACCCAGGCCCTCGTGACGGCCCTGCGGCGGCCGGAAGCCCGTGGCCGGTGGGGCGAGATGCAGCTGCGCCGGGTAGTGGAACTAGCCGGGATGGCCCCGCGATGCGACTTCGACGAGCAGGTCAGCGTCCAGTCCGCCGAGGGCACGTTCCGGCCTGACATGGTGGTGCGGCTGGCCGGCGGGAAGAACATCGTGGTCGACTCGAAGGTCTCGCTCGCCGCCTACCTGGAGGCGGCGGAGACCCCGGACGACGCGGTCCGCGCGGCCCGGCTGGATGCCCACGCCAGGCACGTGCGTGAGCATGTAGACCGGCTCGCGGCCAAGTCGTACTGGGCCACGCTCAGCCCGGCGCCCGAGTTTGTGGTGCTTTTCATTCCCGGTGAGGCGTTCCTGGCCCCGGCGCTGGAGCACGATCCGGCGCTGCTGGAGCATGCGATGGCACGCAAGGTGCACATTGCCACGCCCACCACGCTGGTCACGATGCTGCGCACCGCCCAGTACGCGTGGCAACAGGACGCGCTGGCGGAGAACGCGCGGGCCGCCTTCGACCTGGGCCGAGAGCTCTATGAGCGGATATCTGGCCTGGGGCGGCACATGGACCGCCTCGGCCGCGCGCTCACCTCGGCGGTCACCACCTATAACCAGACCGTTGGCTCGCTGGAGAGCCGGGTCCTGGTTAGCGCGCGCAAGCTGAACCAGCTCGGCGTGGTGGAGGGGGACCTGGAGACTCCTGTCTTCATCGAGGAGGCCACCAGGGCCCTGGCCGCCCCGGAACTGGCCGCCCCGGAGCTCCCCGTGCCGGAGTTGCCCGTGCCGGAGTTGCCCGTGCCCCTACAGCCGGATGCCCCGGAACTCGCCGTCTCCCCGCAACCGGATCCCCGCGAGACCGGCCGGCTCAGCCCGGAACGCCCGGAAATATCCAGCGCCGATGGATCACCGGGGGCCGTGATGGCGATACCAGGCAGCAATGGCGCAAGCTAAGTCCGGGCCGCCCAGGCTGCGCCTGCGGCCCGGTCCGTCCGGTCACCTCGAGTACGACCGGATGCTGTTTTCAGCGACGCCATCTTCGCCATCGCGCAGCCTCCAGGCGTGTCGATGGAGCGGATCGGGCGCAGGGCCGGGGTAGCGTGGCCAGCACGCCGTCATCGGCACGGCAGCACCGGGGAGGGAGCACAGGGTGTCCCAGCCACGGCCCGATGCATCCTGGCCCCAGGGCCGACCGGAACTAAGCCGCTCAGGCTCCTCCCCGGGTACCGCGAACCCCTGGTCCCCGGAGCGGATCGATGTCGCCGTCGCCGGGCGTCCACGGAACGTGGCCGATCCGCACTCCGACCCCACGCAGAGCGAGGAGGAATGGCCGCCCGACCCCGCGGAGGGCGGCGCGGCTCCGGAAAACGGCCCGGCCGAGGAGCGGGGCACGGGTGACGACCGGACCACCGACGCCGACCAGACCACCGACGCCGCGCAACGCCCGGCCGGAGAGCGCGGCGCGCTCACGCTGACCGGGCGCGGCGCGGTCGCGGGCATGCTCGTGCTGTTCTTCTTCACCCTGCTGGTGGCCAGCTGGCTCGAGTGGGGCTGGCTCGCGGGCGCGAGCTTCGTGATCGGCAGCGGGGCCGCGGCCCGGTATACGAGGCGGCGTGATCTGCTGGTGATCGCGGTCAGCCCGCCGCTGCTCTTCTTGTGTGCGCTCATCTGCGTCAAGGCCCTCACCGCGAACGGGAGCACGATCATCTCGACGGTGGAGGGAACCGCGCTGACCCTGGCGAATGTCGCGCCGTGGCTGTTCGCCGGGGTGATCCTGTACCTGATCATCGCCTGGGTGCGCGGACTGCCTCAGTGCGTCACTGACCTGCGCCGCGACCTGCGCCCCGATCTGCAGGCGCCGCGATCAGGGAACTCGGGGGCCACGGGCGGCCAGGCCACAGACAGCCGGGCCGCGTACCGGCCCGGCCCGCGACACTACCGCTGACCTCAGCCGCCTGGCGGACGCTAGCGCGGGGCGGTACGGCGTAGTTCTGGGGGCGGCGCGAACACGAGCCGCTCCTCAACCGCCTCGACCTCCTCGACGGCGCCGAAACCTTGTTCCGCCAGGTACTGCAGCACGCCGGTCACCAGCTCCTCCGGAACAGAGGCGCCGCTGGTCAGGCCCACCGTGCGCACCCCGTCCAGCCAGGCCAGGTCAATCGCGGTGGCGTCCTCGACCAGGTAGGCCGCGCGGGCACCAGCGTCCAAGGCCACCTCGACGAGGCGCACCGAGTTTGACGAGTTCGCCGACCCCACGACGATCAGCAGGTCGGCGTCGTTAGCGATCTTCTTCACCGCGGACTGACGGTTCTGGGTGGCGTAGCAGATGTCGTCACTGGGCGGGTCGGCCAGCTTCGGGAAGCGCTCACGCAGCGCCGCCACGGTCTGGAGCGTCTCATCCACGGACAGGGTGGTCTGCGACAGCCAGGCCACCCTGGCTGGGTCTCGCACCTGGACGTCCGCGCCGCCTTCCGGCCCGTCCACCAGGTGGATGCTGCCCGGCGCCTCCCCGGTGGTGCCGACCACTTCCTCGTGGTTCTCGTGGCCGATGAGGAGGATGTCGTAATCCTGGGCGGCGAACCGCTTGGCCTCGTTATGCACCTTGGTGACCAGCGGGCAGGTGGCGTCGATCGTCCGCAGGCCGCGACGCTTCGCTTCCTCGCGCACCTCCGGTGATATCCCGTGGGCGGAGAAGACCACCACCGCGCCCTCGGGCACGTCATCGGCCTCGTCCACGAAGATCGCGCCGCGGGTCTCCAGATCATGGACCACGTGGGTGTTATGCACGATTTGCTTACGCACGTAGACCGGGGCACCGTAGCGCTCGAGGGCCGTCTCGACGGCCTGAACCGCCCGGTCAACCCCCGCGCAATAACCGCGGGGCTTAGCGAGCAGGACGCGTCGAGTGGTCGCGGGCATGTCCCCTATGGTAGTTGAGCCCGGCGTGCCCGATGCCAGCGCGGCACCCAGGGACTGGACCGGCCCCCAACCTCACGGATCGCCGCCGCGGAAGCACCAATTGCCCGGCAGCAGCCCGTGACAGTGTCATGCTCGATCTGATACGACTGTGCCTGTCACAGACCCACGCTGCGCCGCCGGGGTCGGCAGGCCCGGCAGGCAGGCGCCGTGGGGGCGCGCGGGCCCCCGGAGCCCCATAACGGCAGGACATACCTGAGGAGAACGATCGAGATGCCTTTGCCGCAGGTCAATGACCGCCTCAAGGAAATCCCTGCGCAAGCGCTGCGGACGATGTTCGCCACCATCGGCCAGCTCCTGCTGGTCGCGGACCGTTTCCGGGCGCGTACCGCCGAGCAACCCGCGGGCAGCGGCGAGGCGACATCTTCCCCGGCATCAGAGCAGGCCCCGGCCCCGGTACCCGCCGCGAAGCCCGCCGCATCGCGCAGAGCCCCGGCGAAGCCCGCGGCATCGCGCAGAGCCCCGGCGAAGCCCGCCGCTTCGCGCAGAGCCCCGGCGAAGCCCGCCGCATCGCGCAGAGCCCCGGCCCAGGACGCCGGGAGCACCCGGTGGCGTTCGCTGGACAAGACGGGGAACGTCAGGCTGCTCGACGGAGACGAGGAGCAGGACGAGGAGAAAGCGCCGATCCCCGCTACGTCGAGCGTCTCCGAGCCCGCCATCGCCGAACCATCCGTTCCCGGGCCAGTCGCCGACGCGACCCCTGAGCCGGTTCCGGGACCTGCTGAGTACACGCCTACCGAGCCAGTTCCGGCCGTGACCACCCCGGCCGAGCCGGCCCCAGATGACCTGGCCCCGGCTGTGCCGGACCCCGCCGACCTCGCCCCCGTGCCGGACCCCGCCGACCTCGCCCTCGCGGTGCCCGCTCCGCCCCACGTGGCCTCCGCTGAGCCCGCCGCACCTGCGGCTGCGGCGACGGCGACGGCTGGGGAGGCCCTGCCCGTCCCCAACTACGACCAGCTCTCGGTGGCGTCGCTGCGGGCTCGGTTGCGGGTGCTGGACGCGGCCCAGGTCCAGGTGTTGCTCGACTACGAGAAGGCCCACGAGGGCCGGCCGGCCACGATCACCATGTTCGAGCGCCGTCTCACCAAGCTCACCGAAGGCAGCTGAGCTAGCAGGCACCCGGCCGCCACCAGCCGGACCGCCGCAGCCACCCGCCATGGCGCTCGACACCTCACCAGAAGCACCAGTCCCGGTGCGCACCATCCTCAGGCTGACCAGCGAGTGGATCGGCCGCCTCGGCCGGGTCTGGGTCGAAGGGCAGATCGCCGAGCTCACCCGGCGCGGGAACACGGTGTTCCTGACCCTGCGCGACCCGGTCGCAGCGGTATCCGTGCGGGTGATCTGCCCGCGCACGGTGCTGGACGCCACCGACCCGCCACCCGGTGAGGGAGCCCGGGTGCTGGTCTGGGCGAAACCCGACTTCAACGCCAACCGGGGCTCTTTCGCCCTTTCCGCCACCGAAATCCGGGCCGTCGGCATCGGCGAACTGCTCGCCCGGCTGGAACGGCTCCGCCGGGCCCTGGCCGCCGAAGGGCTGTTCGCGGCCGAGCGCAAGCGCCCGCTGCCATTTCTCCCCGGAAAGATCGGCCTGATCTGCGGACGTGACTCGGCCGCGGAAAAGGATGTCCTGCGCAATTCCGCCCATCGGTGGCCCGCGGTCCAATTCCGGGTCGAGCCGGCTGCCGTGCAGGGACAGTACGCGGTAGGCGAGATCGTGGACGCGCTGCACCGGCTGGACGCCGACCCGTCGGTGGACGTGATCGTCATCGCCAGGGGCGGGGGCTCCATCGAGGACTTGCTGCCGTTCTCCGACGAGACGCTGCTCCGGGCCGTGGCGGCGGCGAAGTCGCCGGTGGTCAGCGCGATCGGGCACGAGCAGGACACTCCCCTGCTCGACCTGGTCGCGGACGTCCGCGCGTCCACGCCCACCGACGCTGCGCGCCGCATCGTGCCAGACGTGAGCGAGCAGTTCGCCCTCATCGGCCAGCTGCGCGGCCGGGCCTGGCGCTGCCTCAGCGGCCGGATGGAACGCGAGACCGCGTGGCTGGCCGACATGCGGTCCAGGCCTGCGCTCGCCTCGCCGGTCCGTGAGATCGAACGGCGCCAGGAACTGATCACCGGGCTCACCGAGCGGGCCCGGCGGCGGCTGTCCGCCACGCTGGACCGCGCCGGGGACGACGTGTCCCACGTGCGGGCCCGGTTGCTGGCCCTGTCCCCCGCCACCACGCTGAGCCGCGGTTACGCCATCGTGCAGCGTCCCGACGGCAGCGTGGTGCGCGCAGCCGCGGAGGTGCAGCACGGGGAGCGCCTCACCCTGCGGTTCGCCGACGGCCAGCTCACCGCGGTGGCCGAAGACCAGTAACTGGAAGCCCGGCCGCTGGGCAGCACGCCGGGCCACCACACTGTGCCACCACACTGTGCCACCACACTGGGTCCGGGCACCCCGGGGACTGCACGCGGCCAAATCTCTTCCCACCTATTACCCGTCACGGCGTTTCTTCCCGCATTGAACGGGCGAGAATTCTGAACATTGCTGTGAGCCGGGGGGGGGATCAGCGCAGTGATGACACCTGCCGTGAAAGGCACGACATCCGATCAGGCCACTTCACGTCGGCCGGGCCTGGATGGATTGCGCGCCCTGGCCGTTATTGCCGTTGTCGCCTTTCATGAGCAGTTGTCCGCATTTTCCGGGGGATTCCTCGGGGTCGACGTCTTCTTCGTGCTCAGCGGATACCTGATCACCGACCTGCTGGTGGCCAGCTGGAACCGGGACGGTCACCTGGACCTGCTCGGGTTCTGGGCGCGCCGGGCGCGCCGGCTGCTGCCCGCCCTGGCGGTCCTGCTCGTGGCGGTGACCGCGGCCACGGCCGTGATCGAGCCGGCCCAGCTGGCCGCGCTGCGGGCGGCACTGCTCGCCGCCGTCACCTACTCCAGCAACTGGTGGCAGGCGCTGGCGCACCACTCCTACTTCGCCCAGTTCGGGCCGCCGCCACCGCTCCAGCACCTGTGGTCGCTGGCTATCGAGGAGCAGTTCTACCTGGTGTGGCCGCTGGTCCTGATCGTCATCCTGAAGACCCGCCAGTCCTGCCGCGTCCGGGCCGCCCTCGCCTGGCTCGGCGCGGCCCTGTCCGCCCTGGCCATGGTCCTGGTCTACGTGCCCGGCGCGGACCCGTCCCGGGTCTACTACGGCACCGACACGCACGCGTCGGCCCTGTTCATCGGGTCGGCGCTGGCGCTGACCTGGCCGCTGCGCCGACTGCAGGCACTGAGCCGCGACAGCGCCCGGGTCCCCGACGCACTGGGCCTGGCCGGGATCGCCGTGCTGGCCTGGGCGACGGGCCACTTCACCGGGACGGACCGGGTGCTCTACCCAGCGGGATTGCTGGTCGCCGCCCTGGCGGCCGGCGGGGTGGTGCTCGCCGCAGCGAGCCCGGGCCTGGTCAGCTGGGCGCTCGGCCGGTCCGTGCTGCGCTGGATCGGGATCAGGTCCTACGGGATCTACCTGTGGCACTGGCCGGTCATCGCGCTGGCCATCGCGGCGTTCCCGCGGCAGCGCACGGCCGGGTGGATCTGGCTGCCCGAGGCAGCGCTCTCGGTCGGCCTCGCCGCCGTGTCCTGGCGGTGGGTCGAGGAACCTATAATCCGCGACGGGCTGCGGTCCACGGTCCGGGCCCGGGCCCGGATGGTTGCCGGGTCCCTGGCCGGGGCGCACCGATCGCCCGTCCGCGTCGTTCCCGCGCTCGCCGTGGTGGCCGCCCTGGCCGTGGCGGGCGCTGCGGGCTACGGGCTGGTGCACGCCCACTCCTCCCGCGGGCTGGCCGAGCAGATCAGCGAGGGGGTCAAGGTCAGCCAGCAGGACCCGGCCGGCCACGCCGCCCTCACGCCCACGGCCAGCGGATCCGCCGGCACCCACGCAGGCACACTGCCGGGTACCGCGGCGCCGCGATACAGCCCTGCCGCCAGTCCCTCGCCGGTACCGGCCGCGGCCACCGCCGCGACCGCGCCGGCCCGGGTGACCGGCTCTGACGTCTTCGCGGTCGGCGACTCCGTCATGCTCGCCTCGGCTGTCCAGCTCGCGGCCGCACTGCCCGGCATCTCCATCGACGCGCTGGTCAGCCGCCAGGTCAGCGCGGGACTGTCGATCGTGCAGCGCCTCGCCGCGGCCGGGAGGCTCCGCCCGGTCGTGGTGTTCGCGCTCGGCACCAACGGCGCGTTCACCTCCCAGCAGATGGGCCAGCTCATCCGGGCGGTCGGCGCGCACCGGGACCTGGTGCTGGTCAACACCTACGAGGCGCGGCCCTGGGAGGCGGGAGTGAACCGGGTCATCGCCGCCGCGGCCCGCCGGTACTCCAACGTGGTCATGGCCAACTGGTTCGCGACCATCCAGCACCGGACCAGCCTGCTGTGGCCGGACGAGGTGCATCCGCAGCCCAGCGGGGCCCGGCTCTACGCGCGGATGGTCGCCGCGGCGGTCCGGGCCGCCCGGACTGCGGGCGAGGCCGGGTCCGGCGCGGGCTCGGGACTGCCGCCGACCGCGCACCGCTTCGCGCCCCTCCGCTGATACCCCTGGGAACCCCGCCCCGCCAGCCGAGGCGGCCCTCCTGCCCCGCCAGCCGAGGCGGCCCTCCTGCCCCGCCAGCCGCAATGCCCCCTACCAGCCCCACTAATCCCAGGCCGGCGTTCGTGATCAACTGATTGGTGTCCCTGGGGCAGCACCAATCGGTTGATCACGAAGCCAGTGCGTAACTGGTGGGGCTGGTGTGGCGCACGGGATCCCTGCCGCCACGCCTGGGATGCCGCGCCAGGCTGAGTGAGCCGGGCGGGACGGTTTTCGTTGCGGAGAATTTAAAACGGGGCGGCCGGATCGGCGGATCCCGGTGCGCGGGCCGCCATAGCGGCGGCGAGGCGGGCGCGGGCGCCCTCCAGCCACTGCTCGCAGACGGCGGCCAGCCGCTCGCCGCGCTCCCAGAGGTCCAGCGACTGCTCCAGGGTCAGCCCGCCGCCCTCCAGGCGGCGGACCACCTCGGTGAGCTGGTCGCGGGCCTGCTCATAGCTGAGTGCGGCGGCCGGGCCATCGTCCCCGGCGGCACGCGCACCGCCATTCCCGGCCGGATCTGCCTCGGCGCTCACGGCATTAACGTAGCCGGCTGGTCACGCCCGGAACCCAGGGACCGACCCCGGACAGCACATCGAGCACGCCGCAGGCCAGCAGCCGGGCGTGCGCGGCGTCCTCGTCCAGCGACACCTCCGCCACGGCGAGCATGAGCGCCCCGGTCATCACGACCGCCACCGCCTCGTCCATCGGCTCGGCTCTGCGGGCGAAGAAATCGGCGTTGCGGCTGGCCCACTCACGCAGCCGCTGGCGCATGATCAGGTCGAACCCGGGCGGGGCATCCCCCGACACGAACAGCCGGGACAGTTCGCGATCTTCCAGGCAGCCGTCGAGGTAGGCGCGGGCCGCGGCGAGGAACAGCTGCCGTGGCTCGCGGACGTGGTCCTCACGCGCGCCGCGGGCCGCCTGGCGCACCCGCCAGGCCTGCCCCTCGTGGAACTCCTCGAACAGCGTGACGAACAGGTCCGCCTTGCCGGTGAAATGGTGGTAGAGACTGCCGACGCTGGCGCCAGCCCGGGCGACGATCTCGGTGACCCCGGCCTGCGCGTAGCCCGCCGAGATGAACACCTCACGGGCGGCGGTCAGCAAAGCGGCTCTGGTGGCGGCGCCGCGATCGGCGGACCGCACGGTAGGCTGCGGAACATCTGCTGTCATTCGCCTGTCACCGCCTGCGCAGCGCTCCCCACGTCTGGCGCCAGGGTGTGTCGCCCTACGCGACAAGGCTACGCCCGCCCGTCAGGTACCGAGGATGACGGCATGGTCGTAGCGGGGGGCACCTCCCCACCGGGGAGCACGGGCCCACAGGGAAGGCGGTCTCTGCGATGACCGAGAACGAGACAGCGGTCCCCGGGGGCATCGACCCGGCCGACCTGACCGCGCATGCCGCGACGCACGCGCCCGACCGGAACCTAGCCCTCGAACTGGCCCGGGTCACCGAGGCGGGGGCGATGGCGGCGGCCCGGTGGGTCGGCCGCGGGGACAAGAACGGCGCCGACGGCGCGGCCGTGCACGCGATGCGGGCCCTGATCAGCACGGTGTCCATGAACGGCGTGGTGGTCATCGGCGAGGGCGAGAAGGACCGCGCGCCCATGCTCTTCAACGGCGAGCAGGTCGGTGACGGCAGCGGCCCGGCCTGCGACGTGGCCGTGGACCCGATCGACGGCACCCGGCTGACCGCCAACGGCATGCCGAACGCGATCTCGGTGCTGGCCGTGAGCTCGCGCGGGTCCATGTACGACCCATCCGCAGTGTTCTACATGTCCAAGCTGGTCACCGGCCCGGCCGCAGCGGAAATGGTCGACATCGAGGCCCCGGCCGCGCACAACATCGCCGCCGTGGCCCGGGCCAAGGGCTGCTCGGCATCGGATGTCACCGTCGTCATCCTGGACCGGCCGCGGCATCAGCGGCTCATCGCCGAAGTCCGGGAGGCCCGCGCCCGGATCAAGCTGATCACCGACGGTGACGTGGCTGGGGCGATCATGGCGGCGACGGACGGAACCGGCGTCGACCTGTTGCTGGGGGTGGGCGGCACGCCGGAAGGGATCATCACCGCGTGCGCGATCAAGTGCCTCGGCGGCGTCATCCAGGCCCGGCTCGCGCCGCGGGACGAGGCTGAGAGAGAGAAGGCCCTCGCGGCCGGCCACGACCTCGGCCACGTACTGACCACAGACGACCTGGTGACGTCGGAGGACGCGTTCTTCGCGGCCACCGGGATCACCGACGGTGAGCTGATGTCCGGTGTGCGGTACCGGGCGGGCGGGGCCGCCACCCACTCGCTCGTCATGCGGGCCCGGTCGGGCACCATCCGCAACATCCACAGCGAGCACCAGCTCTGGAAGCTGCGGGCCTACAGCTCGATCAACTTCGACAGCCCTTGCTGATACCGTCCTCATCGCCTGGGCCAGACCGTCCAGCGGGACGGCGGGGCTCAGCGCGGGCGGGACGGCGGGACGGCGGGCTCAGCGCGGCCGGCGGCTGAAGAGGCCAGCCCGCCGCGGCCGCGGCGTACGGACGTGGATGCGTCCCAGCATGGCCAGCGTGTGCAGCTCGATGACCGGGGTCCCGGGCGGGACCAGCGGTTCCGGGCGGGGGTCGGGCCGGGCCCCGGGCAGCGCCGCGGAGAGGTTCCGGGTGATGACCGTGATCCCCGGCGGCACCAGCAGGTTGATCTGGCCACCGAGCGCGCTGGCGTATATCAGGGTGCGCTGCCCTTGCAGCAGTGCTTCCCGCAGGTCCAGCACGACCTGCCCGCCGACGGCGGTCACGACCAGCCGGTCCGGCACGACCCACCGGCCCTCGCGCCGCTCGGTCGCGAAGAAGGCGGTCACGGTGCGGGAGTTGTCCAGCCGCAGTGGCTGGGCCCCGGGCAGCGCCAGGTCATCGGTCAGCCCGGCCAGGTCGCCCAGGGTCCTGGCCGTGTAAGCCCTCTGCACCCGGTGCGCGTGCTCCTCGAGCGTGATCCGCCCGTCCCCGGCCGCCTCGGCGAGCAGGGTCACCACGCGCTCCCGGTCAGCGTCCGAGGCGCGCAGGTCACGCGGGCTCTGCCGGGGATTCACCCTCTGACGATAGCCGCCTTGACGCCCGGACGGCACAATCCCTACCCTGACCGCACTGGTCCGGCCCTGCCGGGCGGGATCAGCCCGATCGCACGGTGCTGATCGCACGGTGCTGATCGCACGGTGCTGATCGCACGGTATCGATCGCACGGGTATTGATCGCACGCTGTTGACAGCACGGGCCCGGCCGCGGCCAGCACCGCCGGCGGCTCGCGACCCTGGGAGCGGGGCATGAAGCTGGACGGCATGGATCCGCGGGAAGCCGGTGACCGCCGCGGGCGGATGGCGACCAGCGCCGCGTTCTTCGTCCAGGGCCTCTGCTTCGCGGTCGTGGTCACCCGCGTCTCGGTCCTGCAGACCAAGTTTCACCTGTCCAACGGCCAGCTGACCCTGGTCCTGCTCATCGTCCCGATCATCGCCGGGGTGGGCAGCGTGCTCTCCGGCCCGCTGGCGGCCCGGGTGGGCAGCGGCCTGGTGCTGCGCGTCGCCCAGCCGCTGGTTTGCCTGACCCTCCCGGCTATCGGGTTCGCCAGCACGCGGCCCGAGTTGTACGTCACGGTGGGCCTGTTCGGGCTGTTCCTCGGCGCGGTGGACGCGACCATGAACATGCAGGGCGCGATCACCGAGAAACGCTACGGCTACAGCGTCATCACCGCGTTCTACGGCTTCTGGAGCGCGGCCGGAATCCTCGGCGGCCTGTGGAACGCCGCCGCCGGGAAGCTCGGCCTGTCCCTGGGCGTGGCGTTCACGATCGCCGGGCTGGCCGGGCTGGCCGCCACGCTGGTCCTCGGGCCCAGCCTGTTCGGCAAGGCGGCGGACGTCGCGCCGCCATCCGAGGCCGCGGCGAAGAAGGCCGGCATCCAGATCCCGTGGCGGCCGATCATCTACATCGGCGTGGCTATGTGCTGCATGTACATCGGGGACGCCGCCGTGTCCAACTTCAGCTCGGTCTACATGTCGAAGGTCCAGCACGGGGGCAAGGCGCTGCTCCCGCTGGCGTTCGCGGCCTACCAGACGATGATGGTGGCGGGGCGGGCCATCGGCGACCATACGGTGCGGCGGTTCGGCGCCACGGCGGTGGTGCGGACCGGGGCCGTGGTCGCCGGGCTGGGCCTGCTGTGCGTGGTGCTGGCGCCGTCCCCCTACCTGGCCATCGCGGCCTTCGCCCTGACCGGCCTCGGTTTCTGCGTGATCCCGCCGCTGTGCTTCTCGGCCACCTCGAAGCTCGATCCCACCGGGTCGGGCCTGGCCATCTCACGGGTCAACGTGTTCAACTACGTCGGCTTCGTGCTCGGCGCTGCGCTGGTCGGCGGGATCGCGGGCGGGGTCGGCGGCACGGCCGGCTGGCGCGCCGCCTACGCCGCGCCGCTCGTGCTGACCCTGGTGATCATCGCGCTGGCCGCCGGGTTCGAGCCGGGCCGGGCGCGGCGGGCGCGGAACGAAGAGGCGAGGACAGCGGAGGCCGGCTCCGCTGCGCAGGGCTGACCCCGCGGCCCGCGCTGACGGGTCCCGGGACAGACCTGGCCCGCGACTCGCGCCGCTAGATTGCCACCCGCCCAGCCCCGTCGCCCCTCCTCCGCAGGCTCACCCGCACCACTGGTCACATTGATCATGGGCGCCGCCACTTGCCCGTAGCCGTTCCGGGGGTCCGCCTTCTACCGTGGCCAGATGATGACCCCGCCCGCCGGGCTGCCCGAGGCCGTACTGATGCCGGCCCTGGAGCGGTGCTGGGGCATCCGAGCCGCGTCGGTGCAGTACCGGCCCGTCGGCTGGGGCAGTCACCACTGGGCGGTTTCCGGTGAGGCCGGGGCACGGTGGTTCGTCACCGCCGATGAACTGGAGAACAAGCGGCTCTCGCAGGCGGAGCCGCTGGCCGCGGGGTTCCGGCGGCTGCACGCAGCCCTGTCCGCCGCCACGGACCTGAGGGAATGCGGCCGTACCTTCGTCGTGGCCCCGGTTCCCGGCCGGGACGGCGAGCCGCTCGCCCGGGTAGGCAACCGGTTCGGCGTCGCGGTCTACCCGTTCGTTCACGGCCAGAGCTGCGAGTGGGCGGATTTCTCCTCGCCCGCGCACCGGCGCGCCGTGCTCGACCTGCTCGTCGCCACGCACACCGCCCCGCCCGCCGCCCGCCGGCGTGCGCTGGCTGACGACTTCCGCGTGCCGCACCGGGACGAGCTGGAGGCCGCCTGCCAGGCCGGTGGTGACACGCCCGACCGGGGACCATACTCGCGCGCGGCAGCACGCCTGATCCAGCAGCATGCCGCTCCTCTTCAGCGGCTGCTCGCCCGCTATGACCACCTCGTGGCGGCCGCCGGCGCCCAGTCCTCCCGGGCCGTCCTCACCCACGGTGAGCCTCATCCCGGCAACACCATGCTGACCGCCGGCGGGTGGCTGCTCATCGACTGGGACACCGCCCTGGCCGCCCCGCCCGAGCGTGACCTGTGGAGCCTCGACCCCGGCGACGGGTCCATCCTGGAGGCCTACGCCGGCCTGACCGGCATCAGCCCGCGGTCCCCGGTGCTGGATCTGTACCGTCTGCGCTGGGACATCGCCGACATCGCGGTGGACGTGAGCCGCTTCCGGCGGACGCACACCGGGACCGCGGAGGATGACAAGTCCTTCGGGTTCCTGAGTTCCCTGGTCAGGCAGGCCAGCGACGAAGGCGGCCACGCCGGGTAGCCCGCACTGGTCAGTCGGGGGGCTCAGGCACCGGGCCCTCGTGCGGCTCGGCCGCCCGGCCCAGCACAGTGCGCAGCAGGGTCTCGGCCGCGTCGGCGGCGATGCGCGCCGTGACCGCGTTGGTGTGGGCGCGGTCGAGGTTGCCGAGCGCGATGCAGTCGAACGACACCTGGGCGTCGTGCACGGCCAGCTCGAGCTGACGCGAAGCCTCGTCGAGGCTGATCGCCTGCTCGTCGCTGCTGCGGACCCTCGTCGCCTGCTCGTCACTGTCTGGGATGCTCACGGCCCTCTCCCCTCCTCACCCGGACCCGCTCCATCTGCTGGCGGGGCGGGGCGCGCCGCAGGCGTGTCCCCTCCGAGCCAGCGATCCCGGGGTTCCGGGGGTCGTCCCCCGGACCACCACCGCCGGGATGGCAGACCCTTACCCGGGCGCGGGCCGGCCATGCAGCCGGAGCGGCCGGGACCCGCTGGTCAACTGCCTATGGCCAGGCCCACACGGCTGAGACGGCACGCCGGCGCCAGCACGGATCTACGATGAAAACGACATCACACCCTCGACGAGGACGTGCTCACGATGCCCGACTTCGCGTACACCGACCTGCTCCCCCTGGGCCCCCACGCCACCGAGTACCGCCTGCTGACCGCGGACGGGATCACCCGGCGGCAGGCTTTCGGCCGGGATTTCCTCGAGGTGGCCCCGGAGGTGCTCACCCTGGTCGCCCGCGAGGGCATGCGGGACATCGCACACCTGCTGCGGCCGGGGCACCTTCGCCAGCTGCGCGCGATCCTCGATGATCCGGAAGCCAGCCGCAACGATCGTTTCGTTGCGGAGGATCTTCTGAAGAACGCGTGCATCGCGGCCGGCGGGGTGCTGCCCATGTGCCAGGACACCGGGACCGCCATCGTGATGGGGAAGCGGGGCGGGCAGGTCCTCACCGACGGGCAGGATGAAGAGCATCTCAGCCGCGGCATCTACGACGCGTACACCCAGCTGAACCTGCGCTACTCGCAGCTGGCCCCGCTGTCGATGTTCGAGGAGCGGAACACCGGCACCAACCTGCCGGCCCAGGTCGAGATCTACGCCACCCCCGGGCAGGAGTACAAGTTCCTGCTCATGGCCAAGGGCGGCGGGTCGGCTAACAAGTCCTTCCTCTACCAGCAGACCAAGGCGGTGCTGAACCCAGCCGGGCTGCACGCGTTCCTGGAGGAGAAGATCCGGTCGCTGGGCACGGCCGCCTGCCCGCCGTACCACCTGGCCATCGTGGTCGGCGGCACCAGCGCAGAGTACGCGCTGAAAACCGCCAAATACGCCTCCGCCCGGTACCTGGACACCCTCCCCGCCAGCGGGTCAGCGGCCGGCCATGGCTTCCGTGACATCGAACTCGAAGCCGAGATACTCGAGATCACCCGGAAGATCGGCATCGGCGCGCAGTTCGGCGGCAAGTACTTCTGCCACGACGTGCGCGTGATCCGGCTGCCCCGGCACGGCGCGTCCTGCCCGGTGGCCATCGCGGTGTCGTGTTCCGCCGACCGGCAGGCGCTGGCCAAGATCACGCCGGAGGGCGTGTACCTGGAGCGGCTGGAGACCGACCCGGCCCAGTACCTGCCCGAGACCACCGAGGGCGACCTCGCCGACGACGTGGTGCGGATCGACCTGAACCGGCCGATGAGCGAGATCCGCGCGGAGCTGACCAAGTATCCGGTGGCGACGCGGCTGTCGCTTACCGGACCGCTGGTGGTCGCACGCGACATCGCGCACGCGAAGATCGCCGAGCGGCTGGCCGCCGGCGATCCCATGCCGCGGTACCTCGTCGACCACCCCGTGTACTACGCCGGCCCGGCCAAGACGCCGAAAGGCTACGCGTCCGGGGCGTTCGGCCCGACCACGGCCGGCCGGATGGACTCCTACGTCGGCCAGTTCCAGGCGGCCGGCGGCTCGCTGGTCATGCTGGCCAAGGGGAACCGCTCTGCCGCCGTCACCGCGGCCTGCCGCGAGCACGGCGGGTTCTACCTGGGCTCCATCGGCGGCGCGGCGGCCAGGCTGGCCCAGGACTGCATCACCAAGGTCGAGGTTCTCGAGTACCCGGAACTCGGCATGGAGGCGGTCTGGCGCATCGAGGTCCGCGACTTCCCGGCGTTCATCATCGTGGACGACAAGGGGAACGACTTCTACGCCGAGGAGCCGCAGCCGCCGCTGCTCACCATCGGCAGCCGGTAGCGGGCCGGCCTGGAATCCGGCCGCGGGGCGGGCACAGCGGGCCCGTCCGGGGATCAGTGCGTGACGGGCCGGTGACGGCCGGGAGAATCCCGGCACGACACACGTGTTATTCTCACGCGCTTCACAGCAAACCCGGCGGATGCCGCGTGTATCGTCCCGTGTCATGCACGTTGTGGCCAGCACGGGGCGGGTGGTCGCGGGGCGCTACCTCCTTCAGACCACCATCGGCCGCGGGGCCATGGGGACCGTCTGGCGAGCCCGGGATACTGTCCTGGCCCGCGACGTCGCGGTCAAAGAGGTGCGTGTCCGTGGCCCGGTGACCACGGGCTCGGTGATGACCGAGGAAACCCGGATCCTCTACGCGCGCACCCTGCGGGAGGCCCGGACCGCGGCGCGGCTGAACCATCCCGCGGTGGTGACCATCTTCGACGTCGTCGAGGCCGATGGCAGCCCGTGGATCGTGATGGAACTCGTCGAGGCGCGGTCCCTGGACCAGGTCCTCACCGAGGACGGCCCGCTGGCCCCGCATCAGGTGGCCGACCTCGGCGTGCGGGTGCTCGGCGCGCTGGCCTGCGCCCACGCGGCGGGCATCCTGCATCGCGACGTGAAGCCCAGCAACGTGCTGCTCGGCCCGGCCGGCCGGGTCGTGCTGACCGATTTCGGCATCGCCACCCTCGAGGGCGATAGCGGCCTCACCCAGGCCGGGATGGTCATGGGCACCCCCGGCTTCACCGCGCCCGAACGGATCCGGGGCGATCCGGCCAGCCCGGCGTCTGACCTGTGGTCGCTGGGCGCGACCCTGTACGCCGCGGTCGAAGGACGCGGGCCTTTCGACGACCGGGGCAACTCCATCGCAATCCTCGCGGCCATCGCCAACGGGGAAGCACCGCGGCCCCGGCAGGCCGGCCCGCTGCGTCCCGTCATCGAGGCCCTGCTGCACCGCAATCCGCAGGCCCGGCCGGACGCCGCCGCCGTGGGCCGGCTGCTGGCGGCCGCCGGGACCAGCGCCGGGAACGGCGCCGCTTCGTGCGGGGACGCCCCTTCGGCGAACGCCTTCGCTGGAGACGCCGGCAGGCGGCCCGCCGGGGCCGGCGCCCCGCTGCTCACCGCACCGCTGAACCTGGCCTCGGCCGGGCCGCAGATTCAGGCCCCGGCCGGTGGCGGGTCCGGACCCGACGCTCCTCGGCCAGACGGCCGGTGGGCGGGAGCGCTGTGGCCCGGCGGCCCGTGGACGGACGGCCCGTGGCCGGACGCACCGTCGGCCGGCGACCCCTGGCCAGACGCACCGTCGGCCGGCGACCCCTGGCCAGACGCACCGTCGGCCGGCGGCCCGTGGTCGGACAGGCCGTGGTCGGACAGCTCGTGGACCGACCGGCCGTGGCCGGAATCCCTGGGCCCCGAATTCCCGCGGCCGCCGTCCGCCGCACCACAGACCCCCGGAGGACAGCCCTTCGCACCGTGGGCCCCCGCACCACGGGCCCCCGCTCAGGAGTCATCCGCACCGCAGGCCGGCCGGCACGGCGTCAGCGCACCAGGATGGGGGCGCGGCCTGGCGGCCGAGTTGGCGGCGATGCTGCCGCGCGGGCGCCGGGGGCTGCTGGCCCTCGTTGGCGCCCTGGCCATCGTGGGCGCTGGCATCCTGGTGGGGGTGGCGCTGACCCGCGGGAGCAGCGGCACAGGCGCCGCGTCCGGGGCGGCGGGCTCGCAGGCCGTAACCGCGAGCCAGGCCGGGTCCCCGGCTGGTTTCAGCATGACTGTTCCGGCCAGGTGGCAGACGGCGCGACGCGGGACCGGCACCGCCTTCACCAGCCCGGCGGGTGACGTGTCGATTCTGGTCACCCCCACGGCCGCGGGCGGGGTGACGGCCCCCGGGCAGGTGCGCCGGCAGCTGGCCCGGGTCCTGCAGGAGGGCCGTTTCCCTGGCTACCAGCCGATCGGCGGCCGGCCCTTCGCCTTCCAGGGCGGGGCCGGGGTGGCCTGGCAGTTCACCTGGCAGCCCGGGAGCGGAGGCCGGATGGAGGTGCTGGAGATCGCGTTCCGGATCACCACCCCGGCCGGCCGCCAGGGCTACCAAGTCCGCGAATCGGCGCCCGCCGCCGCGTGGGCGGCCAGCCAGCCCGTGTTCCGGCAGGCGCTGATTACGTTCCGGGCCCGCTCATGACGCTGGCGGCCTCCCCGGACGGGCAGGCCGCCAGCACCTCAACAGCAATACGCGGGTCAGTACCCCATGTAGGAGCCGCCCTGCCGGACAGACAGGACTCCGGGGATGTTGTTCATGGAGCCGTACCGGCTGATCGCATACCGGAAGGCCGCGATCATGTTGTCCACCGGGTTCCAGATGTTGTGGTGCCCGGGCAGCGCGTAGGCCTGGAACGTCGGGCCGATCACCTGGGCGATACCCTCGGACGGGTGGCCCGCCGCCGCGTTGGAATCCCAGCCGTTGTACGCGCCGGGGTTCCCGCCTGACTCGTGCTGCACCACGATGTAGGCCGCGGTCGTGCTGAGCAGCCCACGGGATACGCCGTGCTCCTCCAGGGCGTGCTCGGCGGAGCAGATCCACCAGTGCAGGGTGGACGACGCGCACGGTCCGGTGCGCCGGGGGCTCGCGTGGTGCGCCGGCTGAGCCCCCTGCGCGGGGGCCGCGTGCTGGGCGTTCCTCGCGGAGCCGTCCAGTTGCCGGTGCCGGGCCGGCCGCGCGCCGCTGGCATGCTGGCCAGCAGCCTTGGCCGGGTGCCCGGCGGGCGCGCGGTTCCCGGGCCGGGACGCGGGCCCGGATTTGCCCGGCCGGGCGGCCGCCTGGGTGGCAGCCAAGCCGGAGGCCAGGATGGCCCGGCCGCTTGCGGTCACGGCCGGGATGCCGGCCGCTACGTGCGCGGAGGCATGGCCGTCCGCACCTTCGAGCGCGCCATCCGTCTGGGCCAGGGAGATCTTGACCAGCGGGAGCGCGCTGGTGCCGCCGTGCGTGGCCAGGGCCGCGCTGAGCGCTGCGGTTGCTCCTGCACCGCTTGGGCTGGCGGTGGCTAGCCCCACGGCGACCAGGGCAGCCGCCGTGGCGGTCGTTCCCGCGACCGTGAACGTGAGGCGTGTGGGCTTGCGGTTGGATTTACGAAACGTGAATGTCCTGGGGATGGACAAGGTTGACCTTCGATCGGGCGCACGAGGTGCGCTCGGCTTCCACCCGGGGGGCACTGCGGATCACAGCAGGGGGTGCTGGGGGGCCACAGCGGCGCGTCGACGTGCCGCGGGTCAGGGCGGCAGGTTGCGGGGGGTGGCAACCATCAGACACGCCCGGGTGCTTCCGACAACCTACGATGCCCAATACCGGCAATTAGTTCTGCCCGAAACCAAAAAGGACGCTATGACCTAGGACACACTCTTTGTCCGGGCGATAGAACGTAGATTCGATTCTACGGGCTCAACTTGGTGATCATCACGAGTTCTTTGAAACCTGACATACCAGGTGATACATATCACAAAGTAACATTTCGTATTGAAGGTCCTACTGATCGTAGGCTTTTTCGGCCATCCAGCTGAGGTGAGGGTCGCGGGACCGAGAGACAGCTCTCAACAGTAAGTAACGTTTGTCACACGCCAGGTAATGATCAGAACTCAGACGCGAGGGCCGGATAAGCGGGCTAACTCGTTGCTACCTAGTAGTAACCGTGTGCTTGCCAGAAAGACCACGCGCTGCACGGGTCGCCATAGCGGGACTGGATGTAGCCCAGTCCCCACTTGATCTGGGTGGTCGGATCCGTCATCCAGTCCGCGCCCGCAGTAGCCATCTTGCTTCCAGGGAGTGCCTGCGGAATCCCGTACGCGCCACTGGCATTCTCGGCGTTGTACCGCCAGCCGCTCTCCCGGGTCCAGATGTTGTTCAGGCAGCTGAAATAGGTGCCTGGGCTCCAGCCGAACGAGGACAGCATGTTGTAGGCGATGCTCTGAGCTGTACCGGGGTTAGGCGGCGCCGCGGCGACCGCTGCGGTGGTACCGCCACTCGTGCCTCCGGAGGTGGTCCCGGTTGCGCTCAGGGGCTGTGAGGCGACCTTAGGCGCGCCGACGAGGTGCATGCTGTGCGATGCGGCGGACAGCACGATCATCTGCTGCCGCTGCTGCTCGAGCACGGCCACGGCCTGGCTCCCGGACACGGCCGCGGCGGCGATGGCCGCCCCGGAATTCGGCACATTGCCAGGCCGCACAACCACCAGGTACCCCGCAATGGCGATTCCGGTGACCGCGGTGACCGCGGTAGCGGTGACGGGCAACAAAACACCATTACGGCGTGCCGCCCGTCGTTTTCCGGGGCTTCGCCTCCGGTGTTCTGACAAGGCTGTCCTTCCGTGGGCCGAACTCCTGGGCGAGACACCCTGGAGCAGACCGCTGCGCCTACGGGCAGCGCGTGGTCCAGTTCCTCTGCCAATACCAGCCGCAGAAACTAAGTCACCAAGAACGTGCTTGGCGGAAGGCCTTGAACCATCGGCGCTACCTTGCCAGAGGCGAGGGAGGGGTCTGCAACCGCTTCCGCTGAAAAAGTTGTGACGGCGGGGCAACCAGCAATGTGGGGTAGATCACAAATTGACAACACGTACCGTAACAATTACCTGCTGTAATGAACGGGCAAGTTGTGGTCACGGCCTGCACTGCTGACCTTGGTCACGACACGCTGGTCTCGTCCCGGAAACACGGTTTCCCGGGAGTTTGTCCGCCCGCCCGGCCGTCCCACTGGGCCCGCCTCCAGCGGCCCCCCAGTGGGGCGGCCCCGGGTGAGGCCGCCCCGGCAAGGAGCGGGTAGCGGTCGGCCTGGCACTCAGGCCCTCCAACAGGGAGTTCCGGTCACATGTGGGGCGGATTCTGGCTGCGCCCGGGCTTCGCCGGGGCCACTGGGTTGGCGGCTCCCGCCGGGCCCGTCACCGAGGCGGTGGCCGCCGGGCTGGCCGTGGCCGCCGGGCTGGCGGTGGCGCTCACGGCTGGAGTGGCCGCCGCGGTCCGGCCGTGCTGCGCCGAGAGCTTCAGGCTCGCATCTCTTTCGCCCTCGAGCCGCAGACCGAGGACCAGGCCGACCGCCATCATGATGATCAGAGGGACGGCGATGAGCATGAACCGGCTCCCCCGCGCACCCGCTGGCGACCACTGCCTGTTACGCATGCGAGGCCTGGATACTCTTAGCCACGGCCAGCGCCTCGTTGATGGGCACCGCGAAGCCGGTGTAGTGCAGCGGACTGCCTGCCCCGGCCACGGTGATCCCGATGGCCTGGCCGGAGAGGTTCACCAGCGGGCCACCCGTCTCCTCGCTGGGCAGTGACTGCAGGCTCGATTCGAGCAGCCCGGTCAGTCTCTTACCGCTGACGGTAGCGGTACCGTGCTGGCTGGCGAGGTTCCCGAGATCGAGGGCGATCGTCCTGGTGATGCCGCTGCTGCCCACGGCGGTGACTGCTGCCCCCACGGCGAAGTCCAGGGAATTCCCGATGGCGACGGTCTTGAATGCCGAGGAACCGCCCTCGATCTGGAGCAATGCCAGATCCTCGGCGGAATCGGCACCGAGCATCTTGGCAGAGAATCGCCGCCCGGCCAGCACGGTCCGCACGCTCACGCGCCCCGCTCCGCCGAGGATTTGGCCACTGGTCAGTACCAGGCCAGAGGGGGTGAGCATCACGCCCACGCCTACGTTGGCCCCGGACGCGGACACGATGTGCACCAGCCCGGGCGCCGCCGACTGCACGATGTTCTCCTGGTTGTCCGCGCCGGTTCCGTCGTCGTCCTCGACGAACATCTTGTTGGCTCGCGGCGGGCTGGGAATCGCCGATGAGGCCTGCGACGAGCTGGACAGCCCGCCGACCGCAGCGAACGCCACGAAGGCTAGCCCGGCCACCACAGCGACCGCGCCGACCCCCATGACCAGCCGGGACCGTCGCTGCCACCAGGGCGGCTGCGGAGTCTCCGCCGTGGACTCGCCGACCGCCGCCGCAGGTTTCTCCTGAGAGACCGGCTCCGTCGCGGTCCCGGAGTCCGTTGCGGTCCCGGATACGAGCACGGTCCCGGAGTCTGTCGCGGTCCCGGATGCGGGCACGGTCCCGGATGCGGGCACGGGATCAGCTGATTCGGCCGGAACGGCCTCACCCGCCCCTGCTGCCTCGTTGATATCCCCGGCTGGGCCCGCTGCGTCTGCCGATGCCCCTTCCTGGGCGGCCGGGCCGCTGGGCTGGGGCCGGCCTTGCTCGTTGCTTTTGTCCTGCATCTCCCATCTCCCTGCGGAAGGGTGCGGTGGCCTCCAGGGGCCTGGAGGCCACCGCACCTGGGGAATTACCCGACTATCCCGCGAGGACGGTTACATCCCGGACGGGTTCATCATCCTGTGGTGCCTGCGGCTCATCCGCTGCCCGGGCGCGGGCATCATGGTGCCCGTCGCGCCGGATCCCGCAGTGGTCGTGGCAGCGGTCGCCGTCTGCTGCGCGGTGTTGAAGGTCGCGGCGGTAGCAACGCCGTTCCCGTCGAGGGTGACGGTCACCGGGTTCTGCAGCCCGAAGTTCTGGCAATTCAGGTTGGTGAACGACATGTTCAGCCGGTTAGCCATGAACGTCAGCAGGTTGTTACCTACCGCCGGTACCGGTGAGGTGTCGGTAGCCAGCAGGGCCTGGTTGTTCGCCAGGAACGGGGTCTGGATGTTGACCATGTTCTGGCAGAAGTTCGCCGGGCTGCTCGTGGTGTTGTTCGCCGCGGAGACGGGCGCCTGGCCGAGGTTCTCCCGGTACAGGTTGGTCTTCGCCACGCTGAACGCGTCGTTGACCAGCACCATCTCATCGTTCTCCGGCACGAGGGCGACGGGCGCCGCCTGGTTCTGCGCGGAGATCTCATCGAGGGCCTGCGAGGTGCCGAGCGTCCCGCCCATGGTCAGGTCAGGCGCCTCGAACGGCGTGCAGCCGATCGTCGGGTCGAGGAACGAGTCGAGCAGCTTGTTGTCACTCCCGTTGACGACCGGGGTCGCACCCATCAGGGCGGCCACATTGGTCGCGTTGTCCTGCGCGGTTTCGCCGTTCGCGGTGAGCAGGTATGTCGTGGTCACGTTGTCGCTGGGGTCCTGGTCAACCACATCGAAGTTACGCGTGGTCAGGCACGGCTGGCCTGTCTTGGCCGCGGTGCCCAGGGGCGGGATGACAAGCCTGCCGGCCGCCTTGGCCTGGGCCACGGCGCGGAAGAACTGGGTGCCGTTGCAGAACGAGACCTGCCCGAAGATCGACCCGCCGAGCCCGTTCACGCACCGGCCCTGGGCCAGCGCGTTCGGCGTGGCGCCCACCTGAGTGAGGTTCGTGCCGTTGAAGCCGAAGTCGATGGTGACGATCGCGTTGGCCGGCAGCGTCGGCACGACCGGCACGGCCGCGGGGGTGGTGCCCTGTGTGATGACCAGAGGCTCGTACACACTTAGGGCCCCGGTGGCCGGGTTCAGGATTGTCGCCTGAACGAACGCGCCCAGGTTGCCGTTGTTGACCATGTTGCAGCCAGACGCCGCAGGAGTCGCGCCATCCGTCCCAGTCAGCTGGAACGGCGTGGCCAGGCCCTGCGCGGTCAGCGGGTTCGCCGGCACGATGATGTCGCAGGACACGTTGGCCGCGGCGGCGGCCGCGGCCGCGGTGGCCGTCGGCGTGGCCGTGGCTGTGGTGGTCGCAGTCGAGGTCGGGCAGATC
>Ga0187875_10000807_pt1 | contig 25224 bp, 19 predicted proteins | sample June2016WEW_17_1_2_FD_132978 | JGI IMG/M metagenome (GOLD analysis project Ga0187875, IMG submission 132978) | Peatland microbial communities from SPRUCE experiment site at the Marcell Experimental Forest, Minnesota, USA - June2016WEW_17_10 | ecosystem: Environmental > Terrestrial > Soil >...
CGATTTTGAAAGCCTTATCGACGACTTCACCGTTTCCCAGCACTACTTTTTTCTCGACAAGAAGGTGAAGGAGCATGCCGCCGGGCTTCTTGCCGCCTTTGTTTCGGCGTGCGGCCGGCGCGGAATTCGCTCGCCCGAACAACTCACGGATCCCCTTTGTGAAACGGTCCTGCTGAATGATCTTCCCCGGCTTGATCTTCCCCTTGCTGCACGGCGTGCGGTTCCGGAGCTTCTGCGGGAGTTTTTTAACTACCTCGTGGTGAGCGGGCGTTTCCCTGCGGCCCTGTCGTGGGGCGACCGGGTTGCATCGCTTGATACAAAATATCATGCTCTCTTTCGCGAAGATGGTTCAGTAAAAGGCGAGACTTTCAGGAAAAAATATACCGATGTCAATCGCAACGATCCCTGCCCCTGCGGCAGCGGGAAAAAATTCAAGAAGTGCTGCATGGATTTGATATCCTGAAAAGGTCAATAAGCCATGAACAGGGTTTTCGAAAATGATTGCAAGGCCATTGTAACGGAAACGATATACGACCCCGCGGCGACTTTTTTCCCACGGTTGTTCCCGCCGTCCCATGATGCCGCGTAGGTGCCGGGGGCGAGAGTGCCGGAGACGATGGTCCGCACCGTCTGGCCTTTGCAATCAAAGATCGCTATCGACACCGGGCAACGGTTCTGCACGGTATAGGAGATCCTGGCGGAAAAGCGGCCTGGTGTTACCGATACCCGGGGGGAAATCGACGCCGGGTTTGCACGTCCTTCTATTGCGGTGGGGGAAACCGTCGCCGCGCAGCGGAATGATATCTGGCCGCCCCCGCCGGTAGTAGTGCTCGCATCCCAATGGTAATGATACTGCGTCCGCTCGTGATTGCAGACATCGTCTGAATAGGAACCGCCGCAACACATCTTTGAACCCGCTTCGGCGCCGCCATTACCGCACGATGCCTCATTCGGGTCGCCGCTCGCGGCCCCTACCGGATCGGTTTGCGTCGTCTGGGGATAGGGGGCTTCAAAGTCATTTTCCCACTCAAAACAATTTCCCCGCATATCATACAGGCCGAAGGGATTCGGCTTCAACGTTGCAACGGCATGGGTGCTCGATTGCGAGTTCCAGCAATAGGGCTGAGCGTCGGCGACAATGGTGTTGTTAAGCGCACTTGTCCATCCAAGTATCGTGGGCGGCGTAAAGAACCAATCACCGGGAGTATGCGCCCTGGTTGCATACTCATATTCCGCATTCGTCGGAATACGATAGCCATTTTTTGTAATATCAGTCCACGCCAGATTGCCAAGACCTGTGGCGTCCTGGCCGTTTTTGCTGATTGAGGTAAATGTATAGACCGTATCAAGGTTGTCGCGTTTACTTCGTGCATTGCAATAGAGCGCCGCGTCAAACCAGGAAAGGTTTTCAACCGGATATTGTCCGTTCCCCGTATGTTGCGAGGGGTTGAACCCCATGAGCGCCTGAAATTCAGTCTGCGTCACCATCGTGGTATCCATATAAAAGCTGTAAGTGAATTTAACGACATGCTCGCCCATGACGCAGGAATAGGGACCCCACTGTATCGCTTCGGGACCCTGTGTTGAGTCCGCGTTGAACCCCATGACAAAACTATCCCCGATCGCCGGGATAACTTTCATTCCGCCATACGGCTGCGCGGCCGTTGCGTTGGAATACCATGACACCGCCAGTACAAGCGGTATAATAAAAAACGAGTGTTTCATTATGCGGCCTTCCTTTTTACCTGAACGGCTTGGTAATTTAATGGTCATGGTTTATAAACGAATTCTACGGCGTCGAGTACAGGCGCACGGTTAATGTTACCGTTGTCGAATTGTCCCCATAATTGGAGTCAAAATAGAGAAACGATATCGGTTTGCCGGTACCGGCATACAGCATATAGTAGGTGTGGTCGAGTCGCCACGGACCCCACCAGTACGATCGGGGGATGGTACTGGTAACGTTCGTATCATCAACCCCTATTCCATAGTCAATAGATGCATCGCCGACGTCCTCTACGCCCGAACCCGTGGCATTATAGTCGCAATATTCGGCGTCTCCGTATCCGAGGTTGGCGCCTCCTACCTTTCCCTGACCGGCGCAGCTGAGCAGGTATATCGTCGGCTTGGAAGGCGAGAGGTGGGAATAAACGATAGTCCTGGTAAGAGGGGCCTGAAGACTGTCAAGTTGCGTCGAAAATGTTTGCGGGAAGGGCGATAGTCTGACCATGGAGACGGTTATCGCTCCGCCCAAAGGGGTAGTGGAATCAGCTTTGACGATGGTGAGCGTCAACGGTTTTCCTGAACCGCTCACGGTCATATAATAGATATGGCTGGTGTTATACGGTCCGAACCATCTCATTCTTCCTTCGGTAACGCCGCTCAGGACGCGTGGAAACTTGACCCCGATGTTGATACCGATATCCGTGGTTCCGACGCTGTCCTTGATGGAGGCGCCCTGACTGAAACTACCGTACTCCGCATCCAGTGCGTAGGCGCCGAATTGGAGAGCGCCGCAAGCCTTGAGCAAAAATACCTGTCCGCTGTCGAGGCTTGTTTTGAAGGTGACCGGGTTTCCGTTTGCCTGAATCTGCACGGTTTCCAGTGCTTTTTGCGGAATGGCCGCCCCGATCATTTTTATCGCCGCTACGGCGCTGGTCGGAGTTCCCGCGGCAATAGTCACCGTATCCGTTTTGTAGCCGGTTTTCGCGCAGACGATAATGCGGGAAGGTTGCGTGACCGTTACCAGCCCGAGCGCGGATTGATCCGCGCCTTCAGATATTGTCCGCCCGGCGCTTCCGCCCGGGTTCCCCTGCAACCGGAGAAATTTATAAACGGCAGTCTGTTTCTGAAGGGTAATGCAGACCAGATAAAAACCCTCGGGCAAACCGGCGAGCGAATACTCCTCCGCTCCCGCACCCTTGTCGGCAGCGTAGCGAGCCGCGACCCTGCCGCGTACGTCCAGAACCAGAATCGAAACATTCCCCGCAGACGCGGACCAGGAGATGAGACCGGTTGCCGTGTTCAGGTTGACCATGCGCTTTTCCGGAGCAGCGGCGAAAAAGAGAGTACGGGTCGCGGAAATAACCAGTGAAAAAGCTCCGCTGGCATTGGTTGCTGTTGAAAAGCCGCCGGAACTGACATTGACCGAATCGATGGCTGAACCGAACAGAGAGTCGGTGATAACGCCGTTTATCGTGTCCTGCGCACAGAGCGCCGAAACGAATAAAGGGAAAACAATACACAGAAAAATTGAAGGCACGCTTCCGATCTTCCTGATGAAACTTTTCATAGGGCGACATTCCTTATGGTTGACACGTTTTGGCTTCTTCTCGAACTGACAAGCAAATGATGTCAATTTGCCATGAACAGGGTTTTCGAAAATGATTGTTGCGCCATTTTAACGGAAACGATATACGATCCCGCGGCGACCCTTTTGCCAAGGTTGTTTCTACCGTCCCATGATGCCTCGTGTGTTCCGACGGAGAGAGTGCCGGAGACGATGGTTCGCACCGTCCGGCCTTTGCAATCAAATATTGCTATCGACACCGGGCAGCTGTTCTGCACGGTATAGGAGATTCTGGTGAAAAGGCGGCCCGGGGTTATCGATACCCAGTGAGAAACTGGCGCCTGGTTTGCACGTCCTTCTATCGCGGTGGTGAAAACCGTCGCCGCGCAACGGAAAGAGATCTGCATTTGCTCGTCCGTGACGTTGTCATCCCAATGAAAATGGTATGGCGTGCGTTCGTGATCCACGGCATCGTCCGAGTAGGAGCCGCCGTAGCACATTTTGTGATGGAGGCTGTCCGTGGTATAAAAATCACCGCACTGTGATACATTTTCCGGGTCGCCGAAGGCCGCCCCTATGGGGTCGATCTGCGTGGTCAGGGGATAGGGAGATTCAAAATCGTTTTCCCACTCGAAGCAATTTCCTTTCATGTCGTAAAGGCCGAAGGGATTCGGCTTGAGCGTTGCTACGGCATGGGTGGTTCCTCCGGCATTGAACTGGTTCCAGCAATAGATCTGGGAATACTTGTTCACGGTGTCCTGTTCAGCGGCGGTAGCGGCGGCGATTAACCAGGATGGCGCAAAATAATAATACCCATTTGTATGCGCCCTGCAGGCGTACTCGTACTCCGCGTTGGTCGGAATGCGATAGCCATTTTTCGTAAGCAGGGAGTCGTACGCCAGATGGCCGAGGGAATCGCAGGATTTGCCGTTGCGAACGATTGACGTAAATGCGTAAACGGTATCGAGCCCGTCACGTTTACTTCTGGCGTTGCAGTAAAGCGCCGCATCGAACCAGGAAAGGTTTTCAACCGGATAGCGACCGTTTCCCGTATGACCCGACGGGTTGTAGCCCATCAGCGAATCGAAATCGGCCTGGGTCACCATCGTGCTGTCGAGGTAGTAGCTGTAGGTAAATTTAACCAGATGCTCTCCCACGCTGCACGACCAGATCCCCGAAGGTATTATGGAATCCGCGTTAAATCCCATATGAAAGCTGTCCCCGGCCGCGGGAATAACCTTCATGCCGCCGTACGGGACCGCCGCGGTCGCAGCGTGGAAACACAACGACAGTGTCACCACAAGCGGAGCAATAAAGAACATGCGTTTCATAATGAATCCTTTCCACTGAAATTGCTGAAAAATAATGGCGTTTCCGAGTTTTTCGGGGGTAACCTCGATGGATTGTCCCCCAAACGTATACGATACTTAACTTAAATCATAACATTCCTCTAATTTAATTGAAACTGCCGAAATGCTTCAAGGACAGAAATTTACGCTGCGCAACTCACGATAGCAAGGCTTTTTTACAATCGCGGCTGCCTCGTCCAGCGTGGAAGAGAACGCCTTTCCGGCAAAAGTGGGCGCCTACACTGCACGTTGCAACCGCCGACGCTTCATGACGGTCAGTCTGAAACGGCTATTATACGCTGCGTTAAAATTCATTTTCTTTAAAATCAGTTTATTACAACGATCACTCGCCATGTATGCAACTGCTATATAATTCGTTATACAAAAAATTTCTATTATGTTTTATTGCATCTTATTGCATTAAAAATAAATATTCATTATATTAAAACAACAGAGGTAACTAACAGGTGACTAATAATTTTTTTCCTTATTTCTCAGAGGGGGTGGAGATGTTTATTAGAAAATTTTTCGCGGTATTTATTCTGATGTGCGGATTCTCTCTGCCGGTAGTTGCCGCTGTCAGCTACGACAGTACGTATTGGGCGCCTCCATTGAGCGTTCAGGGCGCAAAAATCGTTAACGCCAAGGGATATGTCGTGCAGCTTAAAGGCTTTGCCATTGCGGGCGCCTATCCCGGCATGACACAAGCCCTGATTCAACATTTTAAAAATGATTGGAATATTACCGTACTCCGGCTGCCGCTCCTCACCAACGAAAATAGCGGGACCATCTGTTGGACGGTCGGCAATATCGCCATAAATTCTTCGAATGAAGCGTACCTCGCGGCCGCGGATAGCGTTTTAAAATGGTGCGAAGAAAATCATATCTATGTTCTTTTTGATGGATGGCATGAAGGGGGTCAGGGCCAGACGGTCGCTCACTTCAGCTCTACCGTTGCCGCATGGAGTATCATGGCCAACCGATACAAAAACCAGGACCATATAATGTGGGAGATATTCAATGAACCGCATGATGTGGCCTGGACCACGTGGGTGCCCATGGCGAATCAGCTTATCGATACGATCGTGAAATATAACCCCGTTTCCAAGGTCATTGTCGCCGGTACGGCGAATTGGTGCCAGCAGGCTGACATACAAGAGGCAAAATTCAATTACGATCAGGTGGTTTATTCATGGCACCCCTATGAGGACGTCTATCCCGGCATCGGCCAGGCTTTATGGGACCAGGAATTCGGTTATATCGATACAAGCGGTGTCGCACCCGTCATGGCCACCGAATGGGGGCTCCCGCCGGGCGATTCCGCCGTTTATGGCTCGGAGATTATCGCTTATTGGAAACTGAGGGGAATAAGCTGGACGGGTTGGATCTATTCGAACTCCTGGACCCCCCCCATGCTGTCATCGATGAATCCGGAGGTAAGAAACTCGTCGGGGAATCTGATGTATGACGCGTATCAGGTAATCCCGCCGGTTGAAACCGTGCCGGTGATTTTCAAACAGCCCGTTGCCAGATCGGCCTCCGGGCAGACCATTTCGATCAGCAATTCGACCATTCGGTTTTATTGCGCCGAGACCTCGCCCGTCACGTTGTCTATTTACACGCTCAACGGCCATTGCGTGGGAAAGCTGATCGACCAGACCTTGTCGCAGGGCAGCCATTCCATACGATGGAACGCCAAGAATGGCGATGGCGTGGGCGTTGCACCGGGTTTGTACACGGTGCGCCTGAAAATCAAGGATCGGGAATATTACGGACAATTGAACAACCTACGATAAGGTTTATCTCCATACCGAAGTCTCAAACATCTGGCCAGGGCAGAGCCCTGGCCAGATCCCAGTACACCAAGAAAATCTTCAATGCGGGCAGGGGCGACGGATAGCTCAAAGATCACGGTTTTATCCCGAGAATTAATTTCTTGCCTTATTTCCAGCCAGATATTATAATCCGCTCTGAGGCGTATTCGCTTCGGCATCGAAATGGGTTTCTAAGAGATTCAAAAAATTGAATAAACAATTGCGTTAACGTGCAGTATCGTTTCAATAGGAATTTATCACTTTTCAAAGTTGTAGAAGCGACACTGATGGAAACGCGCCCAGTACGGGCGCAGCTTCTTGTTTTGTGTTTCTACAACGGGGTGTACTATCACTTCGGTTAAGATGCGGATGTGGAGTTCGCGCCTTTTTTGTTTTTATAATAACCAGTTATCATTTTAAAATAGGAGGACACCACATGAAATATTTAGCGGTTACATTATTGCTATTATTATATGTACAATCCTTTTCACAAACCATGATAATTCATGAACATGGTGGTACAACCGTGCAGATTCCAGTTGCGAACATTAATAAAATCACATTCGATCTAAGCGAGCCGACGGGTGTTATCCCAAGAACTATACCAATGAAAAAAATATCTGCATTAATGGCTAATATTGTACTCAATTCTTTTATGACGAAATTCGAGTTCAATGTTCCAAGTCCTTCGGCAGTCAGAATTTGTGTATTTGATGTAAAGGGGAGGATCATTCGAACTATTGTTAATGGGTTTTATAAGGTGGGTAATTATACCGCGTCTTGGAATGGCAAAAGTAATAATGGGGCGAGTCTCGGGAAAAATGCATACATTGCCAACATTGAAATAGGCGGGAAATCTATCTTAAATAAACTGATTATTCCAAACCAACAATAGCAAAACTCATGAAAGGATCGGAAAGATATGAAAAAAATAATGTTTGTTATCTGCCTTATGTCATTAATCGCGGTCGTTTCGGCACAATCAATGAAGGTTTATACGAACCAAAACACCACGCCTACTATCTATAGCTTGGCAATTATCGACAGCATTACTTTTCAATTGCCTCCAAGCCCTGCGGGCATGCGATCAATTCCTGGTGGCACATTCCAGATGGGAGATACTAACGGGTATGGATATAATGATGATCAGCCCGTACATAGTGTAACCATCTCAGCATTCTATATGGATACAACGGATGTAACGCAGGCCAACTATCAAACGCTGATGGGGGTAAATCCTTCAAGTTTTACTGGAAACACACAAAGGCCAGTGGAGACGGTAACATGGTTTGACGCGGTTTTATACTGCAATAAGCGGAGTATACGCGATAGTCTCGATACAGTGTATTCATATACCTCCATAACGGGCACTCCTGGCAATGGCACAACGGCGCTGGGTAACTTAACATTTACTATATCTAAGAATGGCTATCGTCTGCCGACAGAGGCGGAGTGGGAATACGCCTGCCGTGCCGGGAGTACGACGGATTATTATTGGGGTCAGAGTTATCCGCCACTTACAACAGCCGATTCGTCAGAAATTGATGCCAATGCGGTGTGGTGGCATAATTCACCGAATATAACGCAACCGGTAGCTACCAAACCGCCGAATGCATTTGGATTGTATGATATGGCAGGAAATGTGTGGCAGTTAATTAATGATTGGTATGGTAGTTATAGTAGTGCCAGCCAAACGGATCCTACAGGTCCATCAAGCGGAAGTGCCCGTGATCTGCGTGGAGGCTCTTGGAATAAGGGTGGCTATAATGTTCTGACATCCGCGCTTCGCAATTTCTATGATCCGACCACCAGGATTGACTATATCGGGTTTCGTTGTGTTCGGCGGTAGGAACGCTTTGAAGTCAGGCAATTGGTGAACGCGATGCAGAACGCGGGCACTTACAGGGTCAATTTCAACCGCGCAAGGGTAACGGCGGGGTACTACATCGTGGAGTTCAAGGCGGGGGCTTTTGTCGTACAGAAAAGGCTGGCGCTGGTGGAGTGAGAAAAATCCTAATAGAGGTTTTACGGTATATTAACTACTTAAACCAGGAGGATGCAATGAATAGTTTGTCAGAAGAGGGACAGGAAGCTGCAAATAGCATTTGTCAACATGCCTTGGAAGATTGGAAACAAAAATATAAACAGCAACTTCCCCATAAAAAAATCGGATATTCTCAGTGAAAGGCATAGCTATGAATCCAACCTTATCTCCTCGTCAATGCACTATTCATAATTGTGCAATGGCTTCTTATGGGAATTATTTTTTTGAATATACCTGTAAGATATGCAACGATTTTAGAACATATTCTCAAAATGATCTCGGTAAGGAGATAACTCGATATTGTCTTAAATGCAGCAGAAATTTTGGAGATAAAAAAGTCTTTACGAGAACCAAGAAAAAATCGATGTATTATTCTTGCCCTATTTGTTGGGACGAATTGCTTCAAAAGTAATTATAGCGTCCAGTTTTTAATCTGGGCGCTACTGTACGTTGTTAAACCCTAACAATGTTCTTATCTTACACACAACCTTCAGTCCAAAGTCCCTATTTTTATAATCTTTTCTAGTATGAAAATTATAATTGAAAATTGGAATAACCTTAAAATAGGAGACATTATAGTCCGCAGCAGTTTAAATAGTCAAGACCTCTCAGAATGCACTTCTCTTGTACAAAAAGGCTACGGCCCATATTTTAACTGTATAGCTTCTTTATATTCTACATATGTACCATTCAAATGGCAGGGGAGCTCAATGTATTTACGGAGGGGCTACTATATTGAGTTAATCGATAAAAAAGATCTTATCCTTTATAGCTTTTTCCAAGCAAAGAGTCCTCGGTATTGGGAGTTATTGAAATAGAGTGCCGATAGATACTATTCATTTCTTATCTGTCCTGGCAATCGCAGCAATTACATACGGTGATGTTAGGGAACGCTAACTTACTTGTTTATAGGGGCAGAAAAATGCTTTAATGAGAATTTTTTCCAATGATGGAGGGTTTATGTGTGTTTATATAGTTACTAAAGACAAGAAGGAAATAGGTAAAATTACAGGTAGCAGTCAAAATGATTCCAAGCTTCCAGATTGCATTAGAATATCGGGAACCTGGGATAGTGGACCAATTGACCACACAAAAGATAACGGCTTAGAAATCTTTATTATCAAAAAGATTGCATACAACGGCACATTTACAAAAAAACCTATGCCACAAGCAATACCCTCAAACAGTAGTTGTGAAATTTTGGCACAACGGGTATAAATGCTACTGTAAACTCCCGCGTTGTCTTTGCAGGCGCAGTCAAAACCGAGTCGATTACCTCGCCCTCGCCCTCCGCGTTTTCATCTACGCGAAATAGGAAATCCTTCTTGCTCTCCTTGGCTCTTCCCGCCCGCTCGCCGTCTTCTCTGCTAACCGCTACGGAAATTGCAAAGATTTCGGTTTCCATGTGAATAACCTTCGCGGCGCGCCAAAGCATTATGTATTTTTTTCACTGTTTTTCGCCGGAATCATCACCTTCCGGCGGTTTTTTTATGAGAAAATAGCTGATTAGTTTTCAGGAGGGGTGTCAGAGTGGTCGATAGAGGCGGTCTCGAAAACCGTTGCGCGGGGTTACCTGTGCCCAGGGTTCGAATCCCTGCCCCTCCGTATTTTTTGAATTGATTTTTGCGGAAAAAGAAAAAATGGAGAGGTGCCCGAGCGGTTTAAGGGGCACGCCTGGAAAGCGTGTGTGCGCAGCGCGTACCCAGGGTTCAAATCCCTGCCTCTCCGCCATCTATAAGAATAGAAAAGGCTCTGCGATGCCGGCAGGGCCTTTTGTTCCTTTTGCGATCTACTTTGTCGGCTTCCCTGCAAGCTTAATGATAAACTTTGCATCGATAGGCTGAGGCTGCTGATGCTGACCGCCGAACCCGCCGCCACCCATCCCGCCCTGATGTCCCATTCCCCCGCCACCCATCCCACCCATTCCGCCCTGATGCCCCATTCCGCCGCCACCCATGCCACCGCCGCTGCCCGGCTCACCCGATCCTTCCTGATTCGCGATGTTGACTTCGGGGGCGGGAACCTCGATCCTGAGGGTGACAAGGGAATCCTTGCCGGGATTTATCGCATATATCATTGATGAATCGGGGAAGAGGGGAATTCGCGCTTCATAGATGAATTCATTGCGTGTGGGTGCAAACTTCAACTGAATACCGTAGGGTTCGCAGAGCGCGATGTTCCTGAGCAGCGAGTCGTGTTTTCCCGGCCCGAGAATTTCCAACTGCTGGCAGGCCGCTTCGATCTTTTCGCCGAACCCGGAGGTATCCTCCTCCGCATCGTGGCGGTGGTGAAACTCCTGAGGAATAGCATTACCGAGCGGGAAATGAATGCCGAAAAGCTTATCCCCGGCGGCCGACGTTTCGAACCATGCGGTCAAGCCGTTGTGGAGCACCTGCATCGCAATTTTTTGCTCTTCGATCACCGCGCAGAGATACAGGTATTTATCGTCATTGGCAACGCCCAGGCCGAACTGGTCGGAGAGGGAGTAGTTGATGAGCCCTTCCCAGTTATCGATTCTGCCGTTTGCCGTGATCTCTTTTTTCGGCCAGACGCTGTCGACCGTCGTCGAGCCGCATCCGATGAGGAACGGGACCATGCCGGCGAGGAGGAAAAGAAACGAGATAGATAACTTTCGGAATGCGGGAAACCGTTTCATAGTATTACATAGCTCCTTATTAATGAGTCGGATTTTTCTCCGTGAAAAAAATACCGCATGGTTTATTCAGGCAAGCATAAAAAGAATCACGCGGATGCCGAGACCCATTGTTGGCGCTATTTGTTCATGATAAACTTCTGAATCCGGTTGGCGAGCGAAACAGGATCGAGCGCGAGCGCCGACAGCAGCCGGTCAAGGTCACCGTGCTGAATGAACCGGTCAGGAAGCCCCAGTCGCAGAAACCGTGGAAGGTTCTTTGCCCCGCTCTCGGCAGCGAGCGATAGAAGGGCCGATCCGAACCCGCCTTCGATCGTGTTGTTTTCGAGGGTGACAATGCAGGAAAATTCGCTCCACAATCGGGAAAAGCGATCGTTATCGAGCGGTTTAATGAACCGCGGATCGATAATCGCGGGATGGATGCCTTTCTCGCTGAGCTTTTCGCGAGCGCGAAGCGCGAGATGCACAAAATCCCCAACCGCCACGATGGCGACCTCCGATCCTTCAACCACGGCCTCGGAAACCCCGATCGGCAGCGTTTTAAGCGGCGAGTCGACCGGCGCGCCCGGCCCGCAACCGCGCGGATAGCGAATAAAGCTCGGTCCCTTGTCATAGGAAAGAGCGGTATTGAGCATGTGGCGAAACTGTTCCTCATCCCGTGGCGCCATGATAACGATACCGGGAATAATTCTGAGAAACGAGAGGTCAAATGCGCCGTGATGCGTCGGGCCGTCGTCTCCCACCAGTCCGGCCCGGTCTATGCAGAAGACGACCGGGAGGTTGTCGAGCGCAACATCATGAACTATCTGGTCGAACGCGCGCTGGAGAAAGGTTGAGTAGAGCGCAACGACCGGGCGCAGCCCCTTGAGCGCCAATCCCGCGGCAAAGGTGACCGCGTGTGATTCGGCAATGCCGACATCGAAAAAACGGTCGGGGAATGCCTTGCTGAATCGCGCCAGGCCGGTTCCATCGCGCATCGCCGCGGTTATGGCGACGACCTCCGGCCGGTTCGCGGCTATTTCGCTCAAGGTTGCGCCGAAGACCTCCGAATACGAGGGAGTCGGAGTCCCGTTCTTGGCGCGAATGACCTCGCCGGTCGTTTTAGAGAAGCAGCCGACGCCGTGAAACTTGATGGCATTCTCTTCGGCAAAACGAAACCCCTTGCCTTTTTTTGTGATAATGTGCACGAGAACCGGTTCGTTCGAAAATTCCTTGATCGAATTAAAAACCTCGAGCATGGCATTGATATCGTGCCCGTCGATCGGCCCGAGATACCGTATGCCAAGGTCCTGAAAAAGTTTTCCCGGGATGAGCAGGTGCTTGAGGGAATCATCGATTCCATGCACGACCGTGCGGATGCCTTTCCCGACATTGGGAAGCTTGCCGAGCAGGTCCCATATTTCGGCTTTGATTTTATAGTATCGTTTGTCGGTAATCACGCGGGTAAAGTATCGTGACAGCGCTCCCACGTTATGGGAAATTGACATTTCATTATCATTCAGGACGACGGTCAGATTCGTGCCGCCGGATCCCAGATTATTGAGCCCTTCGAATGAGAGACCGCCGCTCATGGCGCCATCGCCGATGACCGCCACAACCGCATGGTTCTGCCGGAGAAGATCCCGTCCCCGCGCCAGGCCGAGCGCCGCGCTGATCGATGTCGAGGCATGACCGGCCGACACGGCATCATAGTCGCTCTCCGAAATGCGGGGAAACCCGCTGATACCGCCGAACTGGCGGAGCGTTGCAAACCGATCACGCCGACCGGTCAGAATTTTATGGGCATAAGCCTGGTGACCCACGTCCCAGACAATTTTATCGATCGGCGTATTATATGCATAGTGCAGGGCGATGGTCAGTTCAACCGTTCCCAGGCTCGGCGCAAGGTGGCCTCCCGTCGTGCTGACCACATCGATCATCAGCTCGCGGATCTCTCTGGCAAGGTGCGGCAGCGCATCGGGCGGCAATTTTCGCAGATCGGCAGGGGATTGTATGCTATCAAGAAATTTCACCAAGGTAAACCCTTTAATCGCTGTGGGCGCTACCGGCAGCGGAAAGAGGCAAATATTGAGTAGAGGAGGTTTTAAAAAGATACCTCAAGGAGCGAAATTCATTCAAGAAATTGCAGAAAAGCGATATGGCCGGAAGTGTGCGGGAAGGCCAAAATCATTGATTTTTATAAAGAAGATCAGGCTAAAATGGTCGCCTCAATTGTTTCAATCTTCCGGCGCAACTCCTGATCGTTTGCCAGATCACCATCGATCTTTTTACAGGAATGGATGACGGTGGAGTAGTCTCTTCCGCCGAAATCCAACCCAATGGTACGCAGGGACTGGGAGGTAAGTTTTTTGCAGAGGTACATCGCGATTGATCGCGGGAAAGAAACATCACGCTTACGGGTATGCGCCGTCAGCTGGTTGGCGCTGATGCCGAAGGCATCGGCCACTTTCTGTTGGATGCGCCGAATTGAAATGCGCGATTTCTTGGCGGATATGGCATCGCCACAGAGCTCCTGGGCGACTTCCAAAGTAATATCCCTGCCGGTAAAAGAAGCGGAAGCAATGAGCTTTATCAGGGTTCCTTCAAGTTCCCGCACATTGGAGGAAATATTGCATGCAATAAATTGAACAACAGGATCGGGAAGCGAAAGACCGTCATTTTCCGCTTTCTGGCGAATAATGGCAATTCTGGTCTCAAGGTTTGGTGGTTGAATGTCGGCAATGAGCCCGCCCATGAAGCGACTGATGATATGTTCCATCATGTCCGGTATCTTATCCGGAGGGCGATCGGATGAAAGTACGATCTGTTTTCTTTCGAGAAGCAGTTTATTGAAAACCCTGCAGAACTCCTTCTGTGTTCCCGGCTTGCCGCTGAAAAAATGGATATCATCGATGAGGAGCAGATCGATGGAAGAAAATTTCTTATAAAAAGAGGAGGAGTCCTTTTTATGAACGACATAGTTTATGTATTGTGTTGAGAACTCTTCGCTCGTGAGATAGGCGACATGATCGGCGGTTCCTTCGGACTGGGCAAACTGGCCGATGGCTTGCAGCAGATGCGTTTTGCCGAGTCCCGTGCCCCCATAGATGACGAGGGGATTAAAAGTAGTTTTTCCCGGCGCTTCCGCAACCGTGTAGGCGGCAGTATGCGCCATACGGTTACTGTCGCCGACAATAAAGCGGTCAAAGGTGTAGCTGGGATGGAAGTGCTGGCGCGGCGACTCGGTTCCATGTGAGACGATCCGAGTGCGGGATTCTTTTATATCCGTGCAGATCGGTTCAACGATCTTCCAGTCTTTCTGCGTTGGAATAAAGGATATTTTGCTGAACTCAATGTGCTCCTCAGTGAGCATCGCCGCAATCAATTCCGCAAAATGTTCTTCGATAAAGTCGGCAAAGAATTGATTGGGAACAAGAATGTGTGCATCACCATCATTTAAAAAGAGATCGGCGGTTCGAAACCAGGTATCATAGCTGGCAGGACCGATTTTCTGGTATATCTTTTTGAGGCACTTCTGCCAGGGAGAAGAGAAAACGGCATCAGCGGCATTATTTGTTTTTAACATGTTATCAACATTCTTTCAACTTAACGGAACATTATTGTTTTAAAATGGAGTGTAAAGGACGGTGGCGGATAATGCAAGTTTAAATACGTATGTAATATATTTAAAATCAAAGCTATATGTATGTTCAAACGAGAGATATGGCGCATTGGTTCATTATTTAAACGGATTATCAACATTTTCTCAACCGGTTATTAACACCATGTTATCCACATTCAATATTCTTCTTTTAGCATAGAACAATATACTATTCTTTGGATCAATGTCAAAGACATTTTTTTAATAAAAAAATAATAAAAGAAATTCACAATATTTGACCATCTATCCGGTTCTTTTTTCGGGATAGATTCCGTCTTCCGGGATCCGCTCAGGGAAATGGTTCTCCTTGGTGTTGAGAATGTCAATAAACCCCTGCCGCGGTCATCACCGGTTCCACGACAGCGGGCTGCTTGCTGCGGAGAGCGCCCGGAAGATTTTTCTGAAACCAAAACGAAAAACAGGGGTCGATCCGGGAAACATTATTGGAAATACGGCGGGAAGCCCTCTTTAAAAGTGCGGACTTGACTTAACTGCCCTTTTTTGCAAAACCATACCCGATCCAGATCTGGTTCATGACCGAAAGCTCTGACCGGGACGCCCCCCAGGGGCTTACACCAAGCTCATAACCGCCGTAAAAGGGGTAGATTGTAGAACGGCGCAACTCAATGCCGATATGGTAGGTAGATCCGTTATAGGTTCCGCCATTCTCTGACTGGTTCCGCGTATCAATGCTGAACCCCAGAAGAATGCCGACGATACGTTTTACCTGTATCGAGACATCGCCTTTCAGCACGTCATAGGGTGCATACGGCCCGGATTGGAGGGGGAACCCGTATTCGAGCGATCCAAGCACCAGACTGTCACGAACGTTGACAAGCAATCCTGCCTTTGCATCGAAATTCCAGACGGTTGTCCACCAGTCATGGCTGACGGTGAGGGTGCTGAGCGAAAGCTGGACGGTCTTGAATAAAGCGGGGGAGAGCCAGCCGAGGCTGTAGCCCCAAAAATAATATAGTGAACTGACGAGGTCGGCCGCCCCCTGCATATTCTCGCTTCCGCCAAGAAGTATCGCGCCGACGGTTCCTATCGGCAAATTGGAATAACTCACGACGCCCTCGAAGCTGGGCCGGCTGAAGCTGAAAATGCTGGTTAACTGCGCCCCGCCGCCGGAACCGCTGCCCGATGAACCCGCGCTAATACCGGTTCCGGTGACGCCGAATCCCGCTTTTATGCAGGTATCAATCGGAAAGATGCCGCGAACCGTTGACATGCTGTATGCTCCGCCGAGAAGCCCCGCCGTTGAGGTATAGATGGTCGGCCGGTCGATGGGGGCGATGCGCGCGGGATTGGCCCACCACGCTCCCGGCGTGATAAGATTTTCAAGATAAATTGACCGCTCGTAAAAGAAGAAAAGACTATCAAGCTGTGGCTGCTGCGACGAACTCGAAGCGAAAAGATTGCCGAAACCGCCGGCTACGAGAAACAGTATGATTGGAAAATTTCTGGGGAGAAGCATGAAAGGTTTGTCAACTTTCCGAATGGTGATCATAGTCGGACTCGCAGCTTGATGCCATCCTGTCGAAGCGTACGGGAATAGGTCTGCATGACTGAAAGTTGGTGGCGCAAAGTCATAATCGTCGCAGCGAGAGCCGTGGATTCTTTGGGAGTCATTCGGGCGACCAGGCTGCGCATCGTCGAAACAAGGGAATCAACGGTTTGAAAACACGCTTCAGATTTTGAGAGAACCGCTGCAACCTGGGATTCGCCGGCAGGAATTGTCGTTGCCAGTTCCCGGGAAAAGCTTCCTGTTTTTTTCATGAAATCATCGAACGAATTGATTCTTTCGCCCAGATGGTCATTCGCATGGCGTATGAGGAGCGCGAGGGATCGCGAAATGCCGTCCAGGACTTTTTCAGCGTTTCTGAAACGGGTTGTGAAGGGAGGCGCTTCCGGTGAGCCGTCACGAAGTTTACGCACGATCATGGAGAGGGTATCTATTTTTTCCCTGAAACTATCGGTATACTTGATGACATCCACCGGTCCGGCGAGAAATTGCCCGGCAAGAGGCTCTTTCGGATCGACAAGCGGAGCCAGGCTATCGCCGGGATCGATTGCGAGGCAGCAGTCGCCCATAAAGCCCACCGGCATTGCGGTCACCCGGTAGCCGTGATGCAGGTCGATGCGCGACTTCAGTTCAACGGTAACCAGCGTGTTGCCGCTCTCCCAGGCGACGCTCTTTACTTCCCCGACGACGATGCCATGAATCCGGACGGGGTTCTGAATTTTCAGGAAATTAAGCGTATTCACTGTTGTAAATACTATCGTTTTGCGCTGGCCCGCGTTACGATGCGGCGGTAAGAAATAATAAAGCGGAATGAGCAGGGAAATCGTTAAGAAAAGCAGAATTCCATAGCCAAAACTCCGGTCGCTCATAGGGAAAAGATAGGTAATTTCCTCCTCGACCGGCAAGGCGTGGCGGTTTCCCGCATGGGAGCGTACGTTGGAACGGCGGCAACCGCGTATATCCGTCAGGCCCGTTTCTGAACCATCCCCGCAAGAGTGACTGCCGCTTCTTTACGGAGAATAAGCGTTTCTTCGCCCGTGGCCATGTTTTTCATTTTTATCATTCCCGAGGCGGTTTCAAGACCGCCGATGAAAACGGCATATGGCGACCGTGCGGCATTCGCCAGTTGCAGTTGCTTGCCAACGGCGGCTTTTTTAAGTGAAAACTCACACGCGACTCCGCGACTTCGCAGTTCCTGGGCGAATGCAACGATCTCTCCCGGGCATGAGTTATCAAGCGCAATGCAATAGCAGTCGCTTCGGGACGGATAGGGGGGCTTGATTCCCTTCTCCATCATGAGTTCCGCGAGCACCACGTCCCCGGCGGCGAATCCGACGGCCGGCGTCACGGGGCCGCCGTACATGGCAACCAGATTGTCGTATCGGCCGCCGCCGGCGATGGCGCGCAGGCCCTTTTTGCTGTCGATAATCTCGAAGACGATCCCGGTGTAATAGTCAAGCCCTCGCACTATGCCGATATCGAAGAGGACATATTTTTCAAATCCATACTGCGACAGCATCTCAAAAAGTCGTTCCAGGTCGGAGAGGGCGGGAGGCGAAAAGCCTTTTTGCTTGATCTCAGCGAGTGTGCCGGCGCGAAAGACGGCATTGATGGCATTTCGCGTTTCCTCTTTCGAGACGATTTCTTTTAGTTCCTTCTCGAAGACATCGGGCGGAATCTTCGCCTTTTTGTCAAGAAGCGCGTAGAGCGGCGGGCAACGGTCGTTTGGAAGCCCAGCGGCGATAAGCAGCTCTTCAAGCAGCGTGCGGCTGGAGATGCGCACCTTGAAATCATCGGAAGTAAATCCCAGATCCCGCATCATATCGATCGCCGCCGCGATGAGCTCCGCATCCGCAGCAACCTCCGCTACGCCAAGAATATCCATGTTCAACTGGAAGAATTCACGAAGGCGGCCTTTCTGCATCCTTTCGTACCTGAACAGGCGTGGAATGGAGAACCATCGTAAAGGCATCCTGAGGTTGGTTCCTCTCGCAGCCACCATGCGAGCCAAGGTCGGCGTCATCTCCGGACGAAGCGCAATGTTCCGTCCTCCTTTATCCTGGAAGGAATAGAGCTGTTTTTCTATTTCGGCGCCGGATTTCCGTGTAAAGAGTTCCAGGGACTCAAACATCGGTCCCTCATAGGATTCAAAACCATAGCGCCGGCAGGTTCCCCTCCAAGAGGCGAAGATGAACTCCTGCGTCGCGTTCTCTTCCGGGTAAAAGTCGCGGGTGCCTTTAGGCCCGGCGGGGATAGTCATATAGAGGTCCTTTCGGGTAGCTGAAAATCAGGAAAATACCAGCCGACGTCGGAAATAGCCAATCGTTGCGCAATGGTGTGCGTAAAGATCTCTCCGACGCATCCGTCACGGCTTTTTTTGACGATCTCAGGAGATCCGGAAGAAGGTGCGGCGCTCTACCGTTTGCGCGATAACGGATCGATCTGCAATAAGGCCTCTCATGACGTCGGCGGCACGATTGATGGTGAGGCCGGTCAAGGCGCTTATTTCTTCGATGGTCGAGGGACGGCGTGCAAGGAGCGACAGAATTGCATCGGGAGACGCATCGCCCTCTTTCCATTGCGCGCCACTGCGAATCCGGCGTGCAATTATTTCCACCGGCAGCGGAGCAAAAAAATGGGCGAGTGATTCCAGATGTTCGGCGGTGGCGGGTTTGACCCAATCGCAGGCGCCGGGGCGATCGAGCGAGTTCAGCTGCACGCGGTCGGGCCCGATTCTCGTCGCCGCCGCTTTCAGCAGCGAAAGTTCCGCCTGCGTATCATTGACTCCCGGGACAATAAAGATTTCGAGCCATATGGCGCCGCGATACTCACGGCGAAATGCGATAAGACCTTCGATGATCCGTTCATTGTCAAGGCCGGGGCTCGGGCGATTGATGACGTCAAATACCGACTGGGAAACCGCGTCGAGGTTGGGTAGTACCATGTCAAACGGCAGGATCTCATCGCGCACCTCCGGCAGGTACAACAAAGTGCCGTTGGTCAAAAGCGCGCACCGATAACGTGGAAATTCCCGTTTGAGATAGCGGACGATACGACCCAGCCCGCTGTTCAGCGTAGGTTCGCCACTGCCGCCAAAAGTGACAAAATCAATTGCCGGGAGCTGCGCGAGACAGTCGGTCAATTCCTTGATGATGGCATCGGCGGGGACATACTCTTTTCTCACAAGGGTTCGGTTCGTGGTATTGCCGCATTCGCAGTACACGCAGTCGAGCGAACAGATCGTCGACATCACCATATCGACGCCCAGTGAAACGCCCAGACGCCGGGATTGGACCGGTCCAAAAAGGTAACGGTAGTTCATCACCCTCCCGGCTGGTGAAGGCCGGCGCTCGTCATGGAGTTACGGTTTTACCGCCTCGATCATTGAGGAAATTTTGAATTCCGGTTTTTCGGAAAGATTTGTACCGATGACTATCTGTCCATAGAGATCGTCACGGGAGGTTGGGGAGTTGGGTATTTTCAATTTGTAAATAGACACCACGGGTTCCGCAGGCGCGCTATTTTTTGAATCCGATGGCTTCGCTTTGACCGTGTCCGGCATCTTGGTAAAGGAAAAGGCCAACGGTATCGACGACCGCCAGTCCAGCGGTTCGTTGGTTTGGTTGGGGGAAAAAGTCACGCCGGTAACGGAAAAGTCCTTCCGATCGGTTTTAAGCAGGATGGTCACGCCGGTGTCCGGCCCTTTGCCGGCGTAGAAATGGATTGTTTCCGGTTCACTGCTGATGATATTTCGTTTCATGCCCCTGATGATAAGGGTGTAGGGCGTTTTTTTCTCCGCATTCGAGGTAACTGAGATTCTTTTCTGGAACTCTCCTTCGGGAAAGTGCTCAGTATTGACCTCCACATTGATGCGCCCGGTTTTACCGGGCATGATAACCGAGTCGAATCCCGCCGTGGTGCATCCGCATCCGGGCCGCACCGAAATGATGGAGAGCGCGGAATCGCCGGTATTCATTACAAGAAACGAATGCTTGACTTTACTGACATTATCCTCTCTCACCACGCCGACATCGAAGTCAGCGGAATCGACTTTGATCTGAGGAGCGGCGCACAGCGAGATCGGGAGCGCAAACAAGCCGACGGCAACGAAAACGAATACTGAATTTTTAAGCGACATCAAAGACTCTCTCGGTGAAGGTGAACACAACTAATTTGAAAAATACCATTATTGAACAAACCTTTGCTAATTATAATCAGTTCATTAAAAACACATAAAATCGTTCATGATGAGCCTTGGATGCTCAATTCCCAAAAAACTCCCGATAGAGGGCATTGACCGCATTCCCCTCGTCGCTGGCATCGATCCCGAAGATCATGCTTATTTCCGAGCTGCCTTGATTAACCATCTTGATATTGACTCCGGCTTTTGAAAGCGCTTTCGCCGCCGAAGCGAGCACGCCGATCTTATGGATCAGGCCTTCTCCGACGACCGCTACCAATGCAATGCCGAACTCGGTGCGGATCTCATCGGGTTTGAGTTCCCGTTCGATGGCCCGGATAATCGTATTGGCCATTTCCGGCTTCAACTGGGATTGGTCAAGTATCACCGAGATGTTATCGACACCCGAAGGGCAATGTTCGTACGAGAGGCCGAGATCCTCGAAAATGGAGAGAAGACGGCGTCCAAACCCTTTTTCCCGATTCATCAAGAATTTCTGTAGTGTGAAGCTGCAATATCCCTTGCCCGAAGCGATGCCCACGACATCGCGCTCGCTCGGGAGCCTTTCGGAAACGATTAAAGTGCCGCTGTTGTCAAGATTCCCCGTATTGCGCAGGCGGATGGGGATTTTTTTTCTGAGGACCGGTTTGACCGCCTCTTCATGCAACACATTGAAGCCGATGTAGGAGAGTTCCCGCATCTCCTTGTAGGTCAATGCCGGGATTTGCTGCGGACGCTCGACCATATGCGGGTGTGCGCTGAAGATGCCGTCCACGTCGGTCCAGTTTTCGTATTCGCCTGCATCGAGCGCCTCGGCGAGAATGGACCCGGTGAGATCGGAGCCGCCGCGGCTGAAAGTCGCTACATTGCCCTCCTGAGTAAAGCCGAAAAAGCCGGGAAAGATGATGATGCTGGTTTCCGCCAGGGTTTTGAGGGCGCTGAGGCGGGTGGTTGCTTCCGGAAGCGGCTGCGCATCGCCGCATACCGACGTGACGAGAAGACCCGCATCTTTAGGCGATACATAGGTTGCATCAATGCCGATAATTGCGCAGTATTCGGCGAATAGGCGGCAATTGAGGTCTTCGCCGGCCGCCACCAGACAATCGCGGTAACGGCCCGGGTGATCGAGCGGCGACTTCTGCAGTGTGTCTATCTCTGCGGTTATTGCGGCAATGCGCTCTGCCGGGACATCAAGCGGCGCATAAATAGCACGGTAGCGCTTCTTGAGCGCCGCGATCTCGGCGGAACAATCCTGGCGCAACAATGACTTATCGACAATGGCGATGAGAGCGTCCGTGACTTTCAAGGGAAACTGCGGCGCTTTCCCCGGTGCGGATAAGACCACGCAGCGTCGTAGCGGATTCGATTGCAGAATAGTAACGATTCGTTGCAGTTTGTCGGATGTGGCAACCGATGTACCGCCAAATTTACACACGATGTAACTCATATTCTCTTCCTCGAATGGCAGGTCAGACAACGTGCGTATCACGGAATTTCCGACGGTAATTCAACGGCGGACACTTTTCCCGGCGCGTAAACGCGCGCGTAAATGAGTTGCCGCTGGGATAGCCGACCCGCGAGGCAATGTCCGTGACCGAATCGGTGGTGGTTTCAAGCAGGTGCTTCGCCTGCTCCATCCGGATGTTGGTAAGATAGTCGTAGAGCGTCTGCCCGGTTTCCTTTTTGAAAATAATATTGAGATAATTGATATCGACGCTGCACTCTTTTTCCAGTTCCCGCTGATGCCGCATGCGAGCGTACTGCAATTCCATGAACATCTTTGCCTTGGCTACCAGGCTCTTCGCCTTGTTTTTCGGAAATTGCGCCTCTTCGATGACCAGAAGTCCTTTATTGAAAAGTACCACGAATATCTCCAGCAGTCGCGAGGTGGTGGACAGCCCCCATACCTCTTTCTGATTCGATCGTACGCAGAGGAGATCGAACACCAGGTTTTCAAAATAAGCCCGTTCCGTCCCCTCAAGCACGCACTTCCCTTCAATGGACGAATTCCAATAGCACCGGGCGTTTAGAGACGGCAGGAGCGAAAAAAATACTTGAAAGCATTCGAGTGTTCCCTTCTGATGCAGATAAGAATAGCGCTGACTCCGTTCCATGATGCCCAGGAGTCCCGGACGGGCGGTTCCGAATGAATTCCTGGAAAGATTATGAAGGATGCCGCTTCCATCCACTTGAAACCAGAGGCGGAAACAATCCTGCTGGAAGTGAAGCTGCAGCGGCGGACGGCGCATTTCAGCGGACGGGGTTGAATATTCGAGATATTCTATTCCGCTTATGTCAAGATGCAATTTCGGCAACTCAATAACGGCGCGGTTGTTCCAATCATTAAGGCAGGCGAACGTGCGAACTCCGGGAGGGTGCATCGCATGCTGCGTCAGTTCCGGATTATGGAACGCCGCGAGAATCTCATGACGAGTTGGAAACATTCATAAAAAATATATTTTATTAGTGAAAAAAATTGGAATATTTTAGAAAAATTCGTATATTTAATAACTGCGCAGGATCGCGTAACCACGATTTTATTATAGTGCTTTATCAGCGTCCCCATAGGGTACTATGGCTCCAATCTCCGCCGATATCACCAGCCGCTTCCTTTCCGAGGAGAGCTGTCTGGCGCTCTATTTGAAAGAGATCAGCAAGAATAAAACCTTGAGTCTTGAAGAAGAAGCGGATCTGGCGACGCGGATCCGTGTCGGAGAACGCAAGTCGCTGGAAAGGCTGGTCAAGGCGAATTTACGGTTTGTCGTCAGTGTGTGTCGTAACTATCAGAATCAAGGCCTGCCGCTCAATGACCTCATTAATGAAGGCAATCTTGGACTCATTCGGGCGGCCAAGCGCTTTGACGAAAAAAAGAATTTCAAATTTATCTCCTATGCGGTATGGTGGATTCGTCAAGCGATTCTGCAAGCGCTGGCGGACCAGTCGCGAATAATTAAATTGCCGCTCAATCGCGTCGGTACCATCCATAAAATAGGCAAAACCCAGTGCAAGCTCGAACAGAAGTACCGCAGGCAACCTAATGTTGAAGAGATCGCTCGCGAACTGAGTATCGATGAGAACGAAGTGCGTGAAACGATCAAAATCGGCAACACGCATATGTCGCTGGATGCACCGCTCAAACAGGGCGAGGACTCCAAGTTAATCGATCTTCTTCGTGACGAGAGCCTGGAGCGTCCCGATGACGGCATCATGGATAATTCGCTGCAGCAGGAGGTCGAGCAAACGCTGGATACCTTATCCGAGCGGGAAAAAGATGTGGTGAAACTTTACTTCGGAATAGGGGAGGAAACGGCTCATACGCTTGAAGAGATCGGGCAACGTTTCAATCTTACCCGTGAACGCGTGCGGCAGATCAAGGAAAAAGCGCTGCGAAGACTCAAACACTGCTCCCGCAGCAAGCGTCTGAAGGTGTATCGGAATCTTTAATATGAATACTCTCCCGCTATTTTTCAATCATTCAACCGCCACGATGATGGAGCGCTAAGAGAATCGCCGCGCCGGTCAAGCCCGCCGTCATAATTATTACCGGTTCAATAATAAGCGAAGCTGCCGTAAGGCTTGTTTCAATCTCCTCCTGATAGAACTCCGCTATTTTCCGACAGAGGTCGGCATCGTTGTGCCGGGACTGAACATCGTTCAGAAAATCGGAAATAAGACCCGAATAATTTGTCGATATTCGCAATTCCGCCGCAAGCTTTGCAACCGTTTCCGGAAAAAAAGGCTCTATCGCCAGAATCGTCCGGTAAAGCGGAGTACCCTTGATTGTTTCAGCGGCGACCGGGAGCGCTTTCGATAGGGCTACCCCTCCGGAAAGCAGCGCCGTGAGTGCAAGGGAGAAACGCCTCAGCCACTCTTTTCGTGCGAGATCGCTCAGAAGGGGGATCGCTGCAAGAAGGTTGCCGATGGGCCTGAGCATGCTGTTTAAATACCAGGCAAGGGTTGCAGGCAGCAAGAGTGCCGCAATCAGCCCGATTTCCACCTGTGGATGCGAGGCGATCCACGCTACTGTATGGAAGACCACGTTTGAAACAGGCGGGAGGTTCGAGGACGCAGAGGATACTTTGTTCAGCATCAAAGGGACAAAATAGACCAGCATGGCCAGGATGATGCCCAGGCTCCCGATGGTAATCATGGCGGGATATTTTATCGTCTGGATGACTCGATCCCGGAATGCCTCGTTTTTCTCATAATAATCGCCCAGATGATTCAGAAGCTCGGCGAAGGCGCCGGAGGCCGCATCATACAGCCCCATTGCCCGACAGAAAAGCGGTCCGAGTATCGATCGATGTTTCAGGAAAGCATCTCCAATCGCTGCGCCCTTTTGAATATCGGCTGCAATTATCGGCAACACTGCGGCGATTTTTCGGTCGATAGTCTGTTTGGAAAGAGTCTCCAGCGATCGGGAAAAAGTCCAGCCGTTCGCGAGCATGGGCGAAAGACCGTGCGCAAGCCGCGCCAGATCAACGCCGCTCGGGGTGCGAGGCTTGAAAGGGTTTACCACAGGAGAGGGTCCTCAGCTATTGACCAGTTCACGAAGTTTCTGGTATCCCAGATGCATCATGAGATGGTCCAGAAGCACCATTGCCACATAGCTTTCCGCCACCGGCCAGATACGCGCCACGATGGTCGGGTCACGACGGGTTATGGCCGCAAGTTTCGTATTGCGAAGCGAGTATTTGTCGATGGTGTTCTGTTCGCGGTCAATGGTTGGC
>Ga0187875_10000810_pt1 | contig 25149 bp, 21 predicted proteins | sample June2016WEW_17_1_2_FD_132978 | JGI IMG/M metagenome (GOLD analysis project Ga0187875, IMG submission 132978) | Peatland microbial communities from SPRUCE experiment site at the Marcell Experimental Forest, Minnesota, USA - June2016WEW_17_10 | ecosystem: Environmental > Terrestrial > Soil >...
GCGGCGACCCCTCGCGCGCCAGCGAGCTGCTTCGGCCGGAGGCATCCCCGGGGCCAGGCAAGGGCTACTACTTCCAGTTGCTGGCCGCGGCCGGCTGGACAAGCCTCCCGATGCTGCCACTGCTACGCCCCCCCACCCTGATACTCGCAGGGGACGACGATCCCCTCACCCCCCCGGCCAATGCGCGGATAATGCACCGGCTGATCCCGCGCAGCGAACTGCACATCTACCACGGCGGCCACCTCGACCTCATAACAAACCCCAAACCCATGGCTACCATCGTGGAGGCCTTCCTGAACACCCCGACCGAGGCCCCCGGCAGCACCGCCGGCGGTGCGCCCGCCACACGCGCCTCGTGGAGAAAAGCTCGGCACAACACACGGCGCGAACGAGACTGAAAGCCAGGGTGGGCGGGTCTGTCGCGTAGTCCGTAGTCCGCGCGCATTCGCCAGGCTCGTCGGCGGTCAGGTCCTAGGCACGGCCCGTGCTACCGGGATCCCGCGCGATCCCGCCGTGTACCCATGCGCCATCCCGGCGGGATAATACTAAGCGGGATAAGACTAAAGTTGAGACTCTGCTGATCAGCGTGGGATCGTTGCTGGCTTGCTTCCCGGGGGGGAGGTCATATGGAGCAGCAGCGGCCAGCGGTGCACCGGACCATACTGGTCGTGGACGTGGAGGGTTTCGGGGACCAGCGCCGCACCAATCCGCACCGGCTCGCGGTGCGCGATGGCATGTACCGCGCCGTGCAGCAGGCGTTCAGCAACGTCGGCATCCCGTGGGCCGAGTGCTACCAGGAGAGCTGCGGTGATGGCGTCTTCGTCCTGATCCCGGCTGAGGTGCCCAAGGGCATCTTCATCGAATCGATGCCGCGAGAGCTAGCGGAGGCGCTCCGGGAGCACAACGCCGGGCACCGCGCGGAGGAACAGATCCGGCTGCGGATGGCCCTGCACGCGGGAGAGGTCTACTACGACGAGCACGGAGTCACGGCGGCGTCGATCAACCTGGCGTTCCGGTTGCTGGATGCGGCGCCCCTCAAGTCCGCCCTGGCGGAGTCACCGGGGACGCTGGCCCTGATCGTCTCGTCCTGGTTCTTCGACGAGGTCGTCCGGCACAGCCAGGCCAACGACGCCGCCACCTATCGGCGTGTCCGGGTGGCAGTGAAGGAGACCACCGCCGTCGCCTGGATCTGCCGGCCGGATCAGCCTTATCCGCCGGACGACAAGGAGCTCGAGGCAGTGCCGGCCGGCCTGGCGACGCCGGTGCCGCGCCAGTTGCCGGCCCATGCCCCGCATTTCGTGGGCCGAGACGACGAACTGGGCGAACTCACGCGGCTGCTGGAAGTGTCCGCGCCAGGCTGGAACCCGATTGCGGTTCTCGCGATCGATGGCACTGCTGGCGTCGGCAAGACCGCCTTGGCCCTGCGCTGGGCGAACCAGGTGGCCCAGCGGTTCCCGGACGGCCAGCTGTACGTGAACCTGCGGGGTTTCGACCCATCGGGCGCGCCGATGGCCCCGGCTGAGGCGGTCCGCGGTTTCCTTGATGCCTTCGGTATTTCTGCGGATCGCATGCCGCCGGGCGGGGAGGCGCAGGCACGGTTGTACCGCACCATGCTGGCGGGCAGGCGGATGCTGGTGATGCTGGACAACGCCAGGGACGCCAGCCAGGTACGCCCGCTGCTGCCCGGCGCAGGGGATTGCATGGTGCTAGTCACCAGCCGGCGGCGGCTTGCCGATCTGGAGGAAGCGGCGCCGCTGACGCTGGACTCGCTGCCCCCTGGGCAGGCCGAGCAGCTATTTACCCGCCTGAATCCATCAGCATCACGGGAGCCGGAAGCCGTGCGCGAGCTCGTACAGCGGTGCGGCGGCCTGCCCCTGGCCATCCGGCTCCTGGCTGGACGGCTGCGGCATCACCCCTCCTGGACGGTCGACGACCTCGTTGGCGCGCTGGAGGAGACGCGCGACGAACTGGAGGAGATCCACGCCGGAAGCCTCACCATGGCCAGCGCCTTCGAACTTTCCTACCGCGATCTTCCAGACGCCCAGCAGCGGATGTTCCGGGGCCTGGGAACCCATCCGGGCCCGGACATCGACGCCCGCGCCGCCGCCACCCTGAACGGCACCGGCCTGACGCAGGCACGACGGATCCTCGACGCGCTCTATGACAACCATCTGATCGAGGAAACAGCCAGAGGCCGCTACGGTATGCACGACCTGCTCCGCACCTACGCCCGCGCGCTCGCCGCAGGCGATGAGGTCGCTGACCGCGACGCGCGCGCCGGCCGTCTGCTGGGCTATTACCTGGCCTCGGCCCGCGCCGCCGACCGGCATCTCGCCCTGCACGCTGATGCCGCCGCACCGGGCGGCGAGCCGGCCGGTGCGGCCGGCGGCGAGCCGGCCGGGACCGTCCCGAGCCTGTCGACCTGGGATCAGGCGCTGGCGTGGATGCAAGCGGAACGCCTGAACCTGCAAGCCTGCCTGGAGTACGCCGCGGCCACCGCACGTCACTCCGAAGCAACCGGGATCGCCGCGGCCATGAGCACATTCCTCTACGACGCCGGATACTGGGACCAGGCCCTGAGCATCCACCAGGCCGCCGCCGCCGCGGCAGAGGCCGCCGGTGACCGGCCCGCTCAGGCCCGGGCGCTGATCGACCTCGGTGCCGTGCAGCGCCTGACCGACGACTATGCGGCCGCGGTCGAGACCCTCACCCAGGCACTAGAGCTGTCCCGCGGCCTCGGTGACCTGCATAGCCAGGCGCGGGCGCTCATCGATCTTGGCGCCGCGCAGCGCCTGACCGATGACAGCCCGGCTGCAATCCAGGCCTTCCGCCAGGCTCTTCAGCTGTTCCGCAGCCTCGGCGACCGGCTCGGCCAGGCCACCGCGCTCTGCTATCTCGGTGGCGTGCAGTTCGAGAGCGGTGACTATCCGGCCGCGACCGGGACGCTCGCCCAGGCGCTCGGCCTCTACAGCGAACTCCGGGACCGGCTCGGCCAGATGAACACGCTCCTGTGGACCGGCACGCTGCAGCACGTGACGGGTGACTACCCGGCTGCGACCGGGAGTCTCACCCGAGCGCTGGACCTGTCCCGCAGTCTCGGGAACCGGCTCGGCGAGGCTAACGCCCTGCACTACCTCGGTGCTGTGCAGTGCGCGACCGGGGACTACCTGGCTGCGGCCAGGGACCTCATCCAGGCGCTGGACCTGTTCCGTGGCCTGGGTGACCGGCAGGGCGAGGCCAACGCGCTGTGCTATCTCGGTGGCGTGCAGTTCGAGACCGCTGACTATCCCGCCGCGACCGCCAGTTTCACCCGGGCACTGGACATATCCCGCGGCGTCGGCGACCGGCAAGCGCAGGCCCAAGCACTTACTCACCTCGGCAGGCTGTCCCTGGACTCAGCCGGCCCGGAGGAGGCACTCGTCCGCTTCAGGGATGCCCTCCGTGTCGCCAGTGAGCCACCAAGCCTGCTGCACCAGGCCCGGGCGCTGGATGGCATTGGCAGATGCCTGGCCCGCAGCGGCGATACCGGCGCCGGCGCCGACCATCTCGGCCAAGCGCTGGCCCTGTACCAGCGGCTGAACGTGCCCGAGGCCGCAGAGGTCGCCAAGGCTCTGGGCAGCCTCCGCGCCGGCCAGATCCCCTGAGAGTGGCTCCGCGGATGTCCACCACTGCAAATTACAGTAACGCCGCGGCGAGGCCGGCCTGCTCGATGGCGGCGCAACCGGATGCTGGAGTCGGCCAGGCCGGCGACAATCTCTCCCCGGGCACCCAGCTTGCCGTCATGCGGACCGTTCCGCGTCCAGCCGTTACAACGCCAGGTCACGAAGTCCAGCTGGAGTACCAGCCAGGCCGCTGCAATTTCTTCCCCCGACGGTGCGGGATGGGGAACCATATAGCTCCTGCACGGTGTGGAGATATGCGGAAGGGCGCGCTAGGCTCATGGCCGCTTACAAATTTCCTCAGGCCGGCGGCGTTCATGCGAGAATGCTTCGAGACGGAAGGCCGCGGGGGCAGTTCCGTGGATAAGCTACTGGGGCAGCAGGGGATGGAGTTATGACTGTGAATCCGGGGACAGATACGCCGCGGGTGCCCGCTGTTCCGAGTGTTAATTTGCGCCAGAGCGTCGCAACCCTGACAGCCGCGGACCTGGCTAGCCTGCGGGCAGCCTTCGTGGCAGTGATGGGTATCTCGGATGAACGTGGATACCAGTATTTCGCTGGTATCCATGGACTTCCGTTACCCGGCTACTGCGTCCATCACGATGCTGCCGGCGTCCTCGGCAATCTTCATGTTGGGCCGCTATTCCTCCCGTGGCATCGGGCGTATCTCTATTTCTTCGAGCAGGCCCTTCAGGATCAGGTCGCTGGGGTAACGCTCCCGTGGTGGGACTGGACTACAGAACCAGCCCAGCCATCCGTGATACCTGACGCCTATTCCTCGGAAACGGTCAATGGTCAGGCGAACCCGCTCTATCAGGGGCAGATTATCGCTATACCGGACGCCCAGTGGGAAGGTGACAGTGGCGCGAGGACAGCAATTACCAGCAGCACGGGCGTCGACCCTGGCCCCTTGCCAGCGAAGACGTTCCGTCAGCCTGGCGCACTTGCTCCCGCACCGGACGCACTGCCGACATCGGCACAAGTGCAGGATGCACTCAATGCATCCAACTTTGTCGACTTCAGCCAGCAGGTTGAGCAAATTCACGACTCGGTGCATGTCTGGGTGGGCGGCACGATGAGTGAAATACCGGTGGCCGCGTATGATCCTCTCTTCTATGCCCATCATACGATGATCGATCGGCTGTGGTGGCTCTGGCAATTGAAGAATCCTGGCGCCGACCCGCCCAAACATTATCTTAATTCTGCACTGCCACCATTCGCGGGCCCGGCGGCAGTAGTAGGCGGGACGCTCGATGCCAATAGCCTCGGCTACGAATATTCACTCGCCGAGGTACCCATCGAAGCTTCAACACAGGAACCGGCTAGCTGATGCAACCCTTCGTGTCAAAATCGATCGGTCTGACAGCCGCTGATATTGGCGCCGCCTACAATCGGGCCGACTTGATCTTCGATGGCGTCGATCATTCAGGCGCTTCCTTCGCGCTGAGAGTCTTCTTCAACAATCCAGCCGCCACCAGCGAGACCGCTCGCTCCGCGGAGAACGGCTACGCGGGATCCGTGTATGTGTTCGGCCATGGCGGCTGCTTTGGCGACCAGGGCCATTGCGACGTGCCGACCGAGCGGCGGCCTTTCGACGCGCGGCCCCCGCACCAGCTCACCCCGGCGAAGATGTGGATTAAGGTCACGGACGCCCTGCGTCAGGTCGCCCAGCAGGAGGAAAGGCTGACCATCACGGTCGTGCACGTGGTAGCGGGCAATGCAGACCAAGATAAACCCGTGCCATTCCAAAAAATTTCGCTGGTCACATACGCTTAACGATCTGGCTCTGCTGCCGTTCCCGTGACGGGGGGTAAGCGCCAGCCGGCAAGTTAGCGGCGCCGCGTCGGCCCGGGACGGCCTTTCGGCCCGGCCGGTCAGGACTTGTGGCCTCTGGTCCCAGTCTCTTGGCTCCGCGACCGTTACCGGCAAGTAGTGGTACTGGAATAGCGGAGGCGACGCCATGTGCCCGAATGAGATCACGTGGAGAATCCGGCTAACCCTGTCCGACGATCCGCACAGCCGTGCGCTGTTCCAGGAGGCCCTCGAGGCCCTCTCTGACCAGCCGGTGGGCACCGTCCGGCTGCTACCACGCAACACCGGCAAAGCCGAGATAACCGGTGAGGTGATGATCGGGCTTGGGCAGGGCGAGGCGCTGGGCACCCTGCTCGGCGCGCTGCACATCATCAGCCCGCAGGTCTTCGTGACCCGCGCCGATCCGACGCCACCGCCAGCCACAAGCCCGGAGTCCCTTGCCTCACGTTAGCGGCCAGGGTGACCCTCGTGGTCATTCAAGTTCCTCATCGAGGTTGTTCAGTTTCTGCCCGGCACGAGACACGGCACGAACGAGGCCTAAAGCCGGGATCCCTGGCCTAAAGCCGGGATCCGTGGCCGATGGCGTTCGGGTTGGAGCGGGAGTCCGGTCAGCCAGCAGCCACGTCCAATCCATCGCTGAACACGCTGCCCAGCGGAGGCGGAGGCGAAGGAGGCGGCGGCGGGCGAGCCGGCCTGTAGGCCGGGTTCTGTGCACCCGCCGAAGCGGGCCGACGGCCATCCATCTGGGACTGCCATTGCTGACAGCCTCATGCGGTCTACCCGCGAGCATCGGGCGGGCCGCCCTCAAACGCTCGCGCAGTCCCCCGGCGGCGCCGAAACGACGCCAGGGTCCCTTCTGACCTTGCTCCGGGTGGGGTTTGCCAAGCCGCTCGAGTCACCCCAAGCGCTGGTGGTCTCTTACACCACCGTTTCACCCTTACCCGGGTACCGGACGCAAGCCCGCTACCCGGGCGGTCTGCTTTCTGTGGCACTTTCCCGCGGGTCACCCCGGGTCGGCGTTACCGACCACCCTGCCCTGCGGAGCCCGGACCTTCCTCACCGGGACCAGGAGTCCCGGCGCGGCCGCCCGGCCGGCTCGCCCGCCGTCTCCTCAGCATAGGGCGGCGCGACTAGTCCCGGGGTGCCTAATTCCGGAGAGCCAGATGCCCAGTGTCGTTGAGCGACCGGACCACCGCCGGACCGTCGGCGTACCAGTCGACCTCACACAGGCACGCCACGTCGAGGTGCATCCGGCGCAGCGCCGCGGGCGGGGCCAGCAGTGCGTGGCGTAGCACGGTCTTCATCGGGGTGACGTGGCTGACCACCACGACGCGGCCCGGCTGAGCGCGACCCAGCAACCGGCCGAGGGCAGCCAGCACCCGGCGTCCGGCGGCGGCGAAGCTCTCACCCCCGGGCGGGGCCACGGAGGTGTCCTTCATCCAGGCGGTCACCTCATCGGGCCAGCGCTCCATGGCCTCGGCGTAGCTCAGCCCTTCCCACGCACCGAAGTTCGTCTCTATCCATCCGTCGTCCACTTCCACGAGGGCCCCGGTCGCGGCGGCGACCGCCTCCGCGGTCAGCCGGGCCCGCTGCAGCGGGGAGGTCACGATCAACTGGATGCCACCGCGGGCCGCGAGGCGCTGGGCCGCGGCCTTCGCCTGGAGCCTGCCGGTCTCGGTAAGCGGGATGTCCCCGCGCCCGGCGAACCGGCGTTCGACCGACAGGGGGGTCTCGCCGTGCCGCAGCAGCACGGTCGTGGTGGGCTCGCTGTGCGCCGCCGTCCAGCCAGGGCCTGGCCGCGGCGCCGGGCGCGTGCCCTGGGTGCCAGGGGACGAGGCGCCGGACAGGTCCGCACGACTCCCCCGGCCACCGTCCCTGGCCTCGTCCATAGCCTGGTTGGCCAGCCGGTCGGCGTGGGTGTTGCGGGCCCGGGGCACCCACTCGTACCTGACCTGGCCCAGGCGGCGGGCGGCCGCGCTGGCCCGTGACGCGAGGGGCTGCAGCGCAGGGTGCTTAATCTGCCAGCGCCCGGACATCTGCTCCACTACGAGCTTGGAGTCCATCCGGACGTCGACGTCCGCGCCGGGCGACAGGTCTGCTGCCTTTTCCAGGCCCGCGATGAGCCCGGAGTACTCGGCGACGTTGTTGGTCGTGGTGCCCAGGCTCTCGTGGAGCTCGGCGAGCACGGCCCCGGAATCGGCGTCCCGGACCACGGCCCCGTACCCGGCCGGCCCCGGGTTACCGCGTGACCCGCCGTCGGCCTCGACGACCAGATTGCCTGGCACCTGCTTGCCTGGCACCTGCTTGCCTGACACCGCCGCGGCCCGTTACAGCCCGGACTCGGGGGTCCGGACCAGGATCCGCCGGCACTCCTCGCAGCGGAGCACCTCGTCAGGGTCCGCCGCCCGGATCCGGTTCAGGTCGACCGTGTTCAGCGACAGATGACAGCCCTGGCACCGGCCGCCGCGCAGGACCGCCGCACCCACCCCGTGCTGGTCCCGCAACTTCTCATACAGCGCCATCAGGTCGGCGGGCTCGCCGGCCGCGACCTCGGCCCGCTCACCAAGGGCCTTGCCCGCTTCCTCGGCGATCTCGGCCAGGGCGGCGTCCCGCCGGGCGACGACGTCCTGGAGCGTTCCGGCCAGCCCGGACCGCTCAGCGGCGAGCGCGTCCCGCCGGCCCTGCGCGGTTTCCCGGCGTTCCATCACGTCGAGCACGATCTCTTCGAGGTCAGACTGCCTACGCACCAGCGAGGCGATCTCCGACTGGAGATTCTCCAGCTCACGGGCCGAGGACACCTGGCCGGCGTCGAGCCGCTTGCGGTCCCGCTCCACCCTCGACCGGACCTGATCGACGTCGGCCTCGGCCTTGATCTGCTCCCGGCCGAGATCCTTCTCCACGGCTTCCAGGCCGACGATCTCGTCGTGCAGCTCGCGATCCCGGGCCTCGATCCGGTCGGCCTCGTCGATCTCAGGGAGGGTCCGCCGCCGGTGGTCCAGGCGGCTCAGCTCGGCGTCGAACTCGGCCAACTCAAGCAGCCGCTGCTGCGCCTCGGGAGATGCTTTCACGGGTCCCCACGTTAGCCTGCTGCCGGCGCCAGCGGAAACGGCCGCCGCGGCCACCGCCGCGAGAGCGATCATCAGGGCAGGCTGACGTTCAGGATCATGCGCGAGGTGGGATGCGGGACCCCGCTGGCGGGTTCGGCCGACACCGCGAACTTGTCGCCCGCCCGCAGCCCCGACACGATGACGGGGGACGTCATCCCGGCCCGCGGCGGGGGCAGCATGCCCGCCGCCCGGGCCCCGGCGCGGCCCGTCAGCCACAGCTCGTAGCGCTGCGAGGACGGCAGCGCGGGCAGCCGGGCCGCGGTGAACACGAGCGCGCGGGCCTGGTGCGACATGACGATGGTCGCGGTTCCCCGGCTGGTGGCAGCCACCGTCATCATGGTCGCGTCCGGCGCGTTCAGCACCGCGGCGATGGCGCGGCTGCGGGCCCGCTCCTGGTTGAGCTGCTGCTCGTTGTGAAACGCCATGCCGCCGAACACCAGGGCGATGGCCAGCACCCCGCAGGCGACGGCGATCCCCCACCGGCGGCCTGTCCACCTGGCCCTGGCCGGCCAGACTGCCCGGGGCGGCCACGCCGGCCGGGCCGGCTGGGTCACGGGCGGGTCCTGCCGGGTTCGCGCCGCGGCGGCCATCACCCGCTCGCGCATCCCGTCGGGTGGCTGGGTGGCCAGCGTGTCCGCCAGCCGGGAGGTGGCCTCCCCCAGGCCCCGGGCTTCCTGGGCGCAGGAAGGGCAGCCGCTCAGGTGCCGCTCGAAACGCTTCCGGTCGGCCTCACCGAGGGCGTCGAGGGCGTAGGCCCCCGCCAGCGTGTGCGGATCGGTGCGCCGGAACCTGACGATGCTCACCGCCTAGTCCACCCCCAGGCAGTCGCGGAGCCGGATCAGGCCGTCGCGCATCCGGGTCTTGACCGTTCCCACGGGCACCTTCAGCAGCACGGCCACCTCACGATAGGTGCAGCCCCGGTAGTAGGCCAGGGTGATCGACTCCCGCTGCAGGTCGGTCAGCGAGCCCAGGCAGCGGCGGACCCGCTCCGCGTCGAGCCGCGCGGCCACGGTCTCCGCCACCACGTCGTAGGAGACCTCGGCCCGGGCCGCGCGCTGCTCGCGAGCCGCCGAGGCCTGCTCGGACCGCACCCGGTCCACGGCCCGCCGGTGCGCGCGGGTCGTCACCCAGGCCATCGCGGTGCCGCGTTCGGCGTCGTAGCGGGCCGCGTCGCGCCAGACGTCCAGCAGGACTTCCTGGGCGACTTCCTCGGCCTGGGCCGGGTCACGCAGCACGCTCCGGGCGATGCCGAACACATGGGCCGCGACCCGCGCGTAGACCACGCCGTACGCGGCGTCGTCGCCCCGCGCCACCTGGCCGAGCAGCGTGCCGAGATCGCCGCTGCCCCGGCCCTCGGCCCGGCCGCCGGCCCGGCCCGCGGAGCCCGGCTCCCCCGCCCCGGGCCCGCCAGCGCCCCGCCTTCCGGGCGGGGGCCAGGGCTGGCTGTCGGTCATCCCCATGTCCTTAGTTCGTTGCGGGAACCCGGCTGGCTTGGCCGTCCGGGTCAATCAGCGGCAATCCGCTTCGCGTTCGGCTACGAATAGTCCCTGTGAGAGATCATTCTGACTCGCCCGCGGCATGGCGTGGGGTAGTCGTAGGCCTGCTGATGGCCTGGGTCGCGCTCGGGGTGGGCCAGCTCGTGGCCGGCATCGGCCGGCCGCAAGGATCGCCCGTCGCGGCCGTCGGCAGCGCGGCGATCGACCACACCCCGCCCGCGGTCAAGAACTTTGCCATCTCGGCGTTCGGCTCGCACGACAAGACCGTCCTGATCCTCGGCATCCTGGTCGTTCTCGCGGTGTTGTCCGCGGCCATCGGGATCGCCGCGATGCGCAACCTGCGCTACGGCTACATCGGGCTCGTCATCTTCGCCGTCATCGGCCTGGCCGCCGCGCTGACCCGGCCGAACGCGGTGCTGTGGGACGCGCTGCCCACCCTGATCGGCGCGCTGGCCGGAGCGTACGCGCTGAAGCTGCTGGTCCGCGCGGCCGGGGGCGAGTCTCCGCGCGGGCGCGTCCCCGCCGGGAGCGGGCACGCAGCCGTGCCGCGGCCGGGGCGGCCCCGCGGGGTCGCCCCGGCACCCGATTTCACCGTGCCCGATGACCCCGCCCTGGCGGAGCCCCCGCACGAGGACCCCAGCCCCGCCGCCGACCCGGCACCAGCCCGCAGCGCTGCGCCTCCCGGCCCCTCGGGCCCGCCGCGGCCCGTCTCCCGGGCCCGCAGCGGCCCGCCGTCAGCCGACCCGCCCCGGGCCCCATGGCAGCCCGGCCGCCGCAGCTTCCTGACCGCCGGCGTAGTGGCGGCGGCCGCGGGCGGTGTCGGCATCCTGGGGGGGCGGACCCTCTCCGAGCGCTCCAGTGTCTCCACCGCCCTGGCCCACATCCGGTTCCCGAAAGCCGCGCAGCCCGTGCCGCCGCTGCCCAGCGGCGTGAATCTGGACATTAAGGGCCTGACCTCGTTCGTCACCCCGAACTCGTCGTTCTACCGGGTGGACACCGCGCTGATCCTGCCCCAGGTCGCGCCCCAGTCCTGGCAGCTGCGCATCCACGGGATGGTGGAGCGCGAGATCACCATCGACTTCCACGAACTGCTGAAACGCCCGCTGATCGAGGACTGGATCACCCTGTGCTGCGTCTCTAACCCGGTGGCCGGCCCCTACATCGGGAACGCCAAGTGGCTCGGCGCCAGCCTGGCCAGCCTGCTCCGGGAGGCGGGAATCCGGGCCGGTGCCGAGCAACTGCTGTGCACCTCGGTCGACGGATTCACCTCGGGCACGCCCATCCAGACGGTCATGGACGGCCGGGACGCGCTGCTGGCCGTGGCCATGAACGGGACCCCGCTGCCGGTGGCGCACGGCTTCCCGGCGCGGATGGTGGTGCCCGGCCTGTACGGGTACGTGTCCGCCACCAAATGGGTCACCGACATCAATGTGACGACGTTCCGGGGGGAATACTCCTACTGGGCGCAGCGCGGCTGGTCCCAGCAGGCCCCGATCAAGACGGAGTCCCGTATCGACGTGCCGGGCGGCTCGGTGCCGGCGGGCCGCACGCCGGTGGCCGGGGTGGCCTGGGCCCAGCACAAGGGGATCGACGCCGTGCACGTGCGGGTCGACCGCGGGCCATGGAATCAGGCCCGGCTGGCCGCGGTCCCCGGGATCGACACCTGGCGGCAGTGGGTCTGGGAGTGGGAGGCGACCCGCGGCAATCACGTCATCGAGACCCGCGCGACTGACGCGACCGGCTACACGCAGACCGCGCTGCAGGAACCACCCGAACCCAACGGGGCGAGTGGCTATCCGAGCGTCACGGTGTCCGTCAGCTGACGTGTCTTTTCCGCAACGAAGACCACTACCCGTGCTCCCGCACCGCCGCCGGCGACCCTGGGCGGACCGCCCCAGACCGGCGGCGCCAGATCAGCAGCCCTCGGTGTTGCAAAGCAGGGCTAGAGGAGCTGGTCGCGGATCTGGCCGGACAGGTAGGCACTCAGCCAGCGGGCCAGCTCGTCGAACACTAGCTTGCGGGCCGCCCCGCCGGGGAGCGCCTGGCCGGGCTGGGCCCCGTCGAGCCTGAGCCAGGTCACGTGCGCGCCGAGCCGCATCGTGGCCTTGCCGCGCGCGACGGACAGCCCGAGCAGCCTGCTCGTGGCGCCCGGCGCGTCCCAGTCCTCCGACGGGGACAGCACCAGGACCGGGCAGCTGATGTCCAGGCCCCGCCGGACCCGGTGGCGGGTCACCGTGAGCAGTGGCGGGGTGCGGCGGCTGGGCACGGTGACGCGGCGGCCGACCGTCCGGGCCAGCCACGGGCCGTTTCCGAAGGCCGGGCTGGCCAGGACCAGCGCATCGACGGGCTGGCTGGCCCGCCGGGCGTGGCACCAGAGTGCCGCGATGATCGCCCCGGCGGCGTGCGCGCACAGCACCACGGTCTCGATGCCGTCTGCCTCGCGGACGTGCCCCACGGCCGTGTCCAGGCAGGCGAGGTACTCCCCTAGTTCCTCCGCCTGGGTCTGCGCCGCGGGCCGCCCGGGATCCCCCAGCCTGCGCAGGTCGGCGACGTAGAAGTGAAATCCGCGGTCGGTGTACCAGCGGGCCAGGTCCGCGGGCACGAAGGAGTCGCTCATGCAGTGCAGGTAAATCACGGCCCGCTTGCTCGGGCGGGCGCTGCGGCGCCGGAGCACCGCCCCGTCCAGGCCGTGCGTTCCGGACGGCTCCTCCCGCAGCAGCGGAAGTGCCACCGCCTCGTACCCCCCAGCGCCGCCGTGCACATCCGTGATGAGACCCATTGCGCGTTCCCCCGTCCCCGGCAGCCCCGCCCCGACCCCCGCCGGTACCACCCCGCATACGAAACGTCACCACGCAGTTTGGCATCGTGATCTCGGAATCACCGGCCCAACACGCGGCCCGGCCACATCGCTGGCTGCGCGTTTGCCGTCACAGGGGAGAATTCGGCCCGGCCGGCCTCCGGCCCCCCGCCCGTGGCCCGGCCGCCGGGGTGCCTCGTAGCCTCAGACCATGACCACTGGTGGGCAGGAGCAGATCGAGACCGAGCGGAAGTATGACGTGGACGCCGGGTTCGTCCTCCCGGACCTGGCTGGGTCCGGCGGCGCCGTCAGCATGAGCCCGCCGGACGTCCAGCAGCTGGCCGCGACCTACTACGACACCGACGACCTGCGGCTGATCGGGGCGCACATCACCTTGCGCCGCCGGACCGGCGGCGACGATGCAGGCTGGCACATCAAGCTGCCGGTCGGCGGGGATACCCGGCGTGAGGTGCATTTCCCGCTGGGCCCGCCGGGCAGGACGGTGCCCGGCGAGATCGCCGCCGAGGTCGCCCGGTGGTCGGGCGGGGCGCCGCTGCGGCCGGTCGCGCGGCTGGAGACCCGCCGGACCGTGCGCCGCCTGCTCGGCAAGGCGGGCGAGGTGCTCGCGGAGGTGGCCGATGACCAGGTCGCCGGGTCGCGGCCGGATCCGGCGGATCCGGAGCGATGGCGGCCGCAGGACGCCTGGCGGGAGGTGGAGGTCGAGCTGAAGGGGGGCACGCCGGACTTGCTGGACGCGGCGGCGGCCGGGCTGGCCGCAGCGGGGGCCCGGCCGTCCCGGTCGGCCTCGAAGCTGGCCCGGGTCCTGGGCACGGGCTAGAGGATCAGGTCCCCGACGGGACGGCGGGCCGTGGCCGCCGCCGTGTGGGCCCGGCCGAACTCCAGCAGCATCTGCGGCGCGCCGGGAAGGAAGAGCCTCGACCGGACCAGGGTCCGCAGCGGCGGCGACTCCATGGGCTGGCTGTTGAGCGCCGCGAACACCCAGGTGCTCGCCGCGTGCACCAGCACCCGGTTCAGCGCCTGCCCGGCCCGCAGCCAGTCGGTCGGCGTGTCTCCCGCGGTGAGCAGGATGGCGGTCGCCGCGGGCGGCAGCCCGTCGGCTTCGAGCTGGCCTTCACCGCGCCCCTGGTCGAAATCGCGGGGCGTGAGCGCGCCGTCCCAGCCGGCCGGGGGTTCCGGGCCGTCGGGCGGGGCGGTGTAGGCGTGCGCCGGCACGCCGTCCCTGGCGTCACTGCCCCGTCCCCGTGTCCAGTTCCGCAGCTCGTCGCGGACCATCGGGTTGCGCTGCTGCCAGCGCGCCGCGGCCTCGACCAGGCCCCGGAGCCGGGCCCGGGACCGCTCGTCCACCAGGACCAGCGTGGCTCCCTCGGCGATGGCGTCGTGCTGCAACCGCGGGAGCAGCCCGGCCGGGATCGGCTCGGGGCTGAACGGGCCGCGGTGCGTGTGCCGGTGCGGCACTGCCGCCAGCATCTCCCACTCCTCGTGGCTGAGCGGGGCCTGCCGGCCCAGCCGGACGCGGGCGAGCAGGCTGGGGCGGCTGGGGTCGGGCAGCAGTTCGACGGTGGCCCGGTAACCGAGGTGCCGGATGCCCAGCCGCAGCCCGAACACGGCCGCGCCGCAGCTGATCAGCATTTCCCGGCCTTCTGGGTCGATGGCCCGCAGCCGGCGCCCCCGGTCGGCGTACAGGTCGAGGCCAGTCTCGTGCACCCGGAAGCGCCAGGGCTGCGTGTTGTGCACCGAGGGCGCCCGGCCTGCCGTGGCCACCAGGAACGCCACCTGGTCCGGGGTCAACGCCACGGCACCGGTGGGAGGCTTACTGACATTGAGTGGGATATCCGGCATATCTCCCCCTGCCTGCTTAGTGACAGCGTGCAGTGGCCCCGTGACGCTGCGCAGAGCCGTCCGTCCTCACTGCGGGGGACCAAAGACCCGCCGCCAGCGTGGGATAACCGGTATTCAGAGTCGCCGCAGATGGAGTGGAAAGCCCAGCCATAGATCGTTGCGGAAAAGTAAGGGGTGCTAGCTTCCGAGAAGGAGTCAAGATGAACAGCAGTGACCCGCGCACCGTAACGGCCGTGGTGAAGCGGGAGCGGGCCCGTGGCCGGCTCCGCGCCGCGACCGCCGGGGCCGGCGTGCTCGGCGTGGCGGTCGCGGGCGGGCTGGCTTTTACCCTGCCCAGTTCCACGCACAGCACGTCCAGCGCGGCGGGCACGTCGGCCAGCACCAGCCCGGGATCGTCGTCGCACACGACCTCGGGAGGTTCCACGAGCGGCTCGTCCTCGGGAACCAGCGGCTCGTCGTCGGGGACGATCCGGTCGTCCTCCTCGGCACCCTCGTCCAGTTCGGGCTCGGCCAGCGTCACCTCGGGCGGCTCGTGATGCCTCCGCCGGATGCGGGCACGCGGGAGCCGGAAGCCCCTGCTGCCGCGGACTGGCTGGCCCTGGGCACTCAGGTCTGGCTGCTGGTCACCCATCCGGGCCAGCTGGCCGAGGGCCGCCGCCTGCTCGAAGCCGACCTGGACGCGGTGGACCGGGCGTGCAGCCGGTTCCGGCCCGACTCCGAGCTGATGCGACTCGGCGCGATCGCCGGCCCGACCCCGGACGGCCCGACCCCGGACGGCCCGACCCCGGACGGCCCGACCCCGGACGGCCCGAGAACCCCCGGGACGGGCACAGTCGAGGTCAGCCCGCTGCTGGCGGAAGCGATCGCGGTCGCGCTGCGCGCGGCCCGGCTGACCGACGGGGACGTGGATCCCACTGTCGCCGACGCGATGTCGGCGCTCGGCTACGACCGTGACTTCGCACTGCTGCCCGATGCCGGCCCGCCGGTCCGGCTGACCGTCCGGGCGGTGCCCGGCTGGCGCCAGGTCGGTTTCGACGAGCCGTCGAGGTTGCTGACCCTCCCCCCCGGCGTGCACCTGGATCTCGGGGCCACGGCCAAGGCGTGGGCCGCGGACCGCTCGGCGGCGCGGCTGGCTGCGGCGCTGGGCTGTGGCGTGCTCGTGGGGCTGGGCGGGGACATCGCGGTGGCGGGGCCGCCGCCCAAGGGTGGCTGGCGGATCCGGGTACAGGATGTCACCGGCCGGCCGGAGGACCCGCCCCAGGGACCGACCGCCGTGGTGGCCATCCGGGAAGGCGGGCTAGCCACGTCCAGCACCATGGCGCGGCGCTGGCGGCGGGGCCGTGACGTGCTGCATCACATCCTGGACCCGCGTACCGGCCTGCCCGCTGCCGTGCACTGGCGCACCGTGTCCGTAGCCGCTGCGACCTGCACAGACGCCAACACGGCGAGCACCGCCGCGATCATCCGCGGCCCCGAGGCTCTGGATTGGCTCTCAAAGCTCGGCTTGCCGGCACGCCTGGTCGATGTGGCGGGTACTGTCCGGACGGTGGGCGGATGGCCCGCCGAGACCCATTGACCTGGGTCTGATCAGCGGTCTGCGGCCCCGCCTGGCCGGGAATGACCGAGCGCAGAGGACTGTCATGAATCACCGCAGGGCTGACGTGCGCGCCGCCGTGTTCCAGCGGCAGCGGAGCCAGGGTCACCTGCGGGCCGTCACCGTCACGGTGGGCGCCGCGGGCGTGGTCACAGCGGGGGTGGTCGCGGCCATCCTCCCTGGCTCGACGCATGCCGCCGCGAGCCCCGCGGCGGCCAGGCCCGCCAGCGGCGGATCCGCGGCCAGCACCCCGGCCAGCGGCGAGTCCAGCAGTGCGGCATCGGCCGCCAGTGCGTCCGGCGCCGCGGCCAAGCCTGCCAGGCATCACCATCACCACGCCCGGCAAGCCAGTTCAGCGGGCACCGCGAGTACCGCCCCGGCCGCCCCGGCCGCCCCGGCACCGGCGCCGGCGCCGACCACCGCGCCGCCGCAGGCCGTGTCCGGCGGCTCCTGACCCGGCGGCTCCTGACCCGGCGGCTCCTGACCCGGCCCCGTTATGCCGCCCGCCGGCCGCCGCCCGTGGCGCGCTTAGCCGGCCGGATCCGGCCCGGGGTCGGATCGCGGCAGGCGGCAGCGTTCAGAGGAAATTGAGAGGCGCGCCATAGAGCGGCCTGCGCCCAGTCGGCGATTCTTGTCCCAGAGCCGGAACACCACCCTGGCCGGAAGCGCCCCCCGCGCTCGGGGCCACCGCCGGAAAGGTATCGATGAACGGAATCACCCAGAGCACCGCGCTCTGGTACGCGAGCAGGGCCACCGGAGTGGTGAGCCTCCTGCTGCTGACGGCGGTCGTCCTGCTGGGCGTGCTGGTCAACCGCCAGGGACGGCTTCCCGGCCTGCCCCGGTTCGTGGTCACCGGGCTGCACCGCAACCTGTCGCTGCTCGGCGTGGCGTTCGTGGCGATCCACGTCATCACGGCCGTCCTCGATCCCTACGTCACCATCGGGATCGTCTCGATCGTGATCCCGTTCGCGTCGGCGTACAAGCCTCTCTGGCTCGGCCTGGGCGCGATCTCCCTCGATGTGGTGCTGGCGCTGATCCTGACCAGCCTGGCCCGCGCCCGGATGAGCCGCCGCCTCTGGCGGTCCCTGCACTGGCTCAGCTACGTGGCCTGGGTCTCTGCCCTGGTACACAGCCTGGGCAGCAGCAACGACCTGCACGGCGGCGTCCTGCTCTACATGGCGATCGCCTGCACTCTGGCCGTGATCGCCGCGGTGGCCTGGCGGATCACCCACGCCGGGCGGGAAATCCCCCGCGAGGAACGCGCGGCCGCCACCCTGGCCAGGATGTCCCCCGCCAGAGCCCCCGAGACCCGTGGTACCCCACGCAACGACGCGCGGCCCCCTGCTTCAGGGAACCGTGCCCCGGAGAACGTCCGCTGACCGACTCACGAAAGCCGATACGCGATGACCTATGGCACCACCGTGCCGTACCCCGCCCCTTCCCCCGGGCCTCAGGACAGGGCCCGCACAGCACCGGCCGGCACCGCATCCGAAGCGCCCGACCTGCCCAGGCTGCTGCCGGTGCACGGGGCGGTGCCCGTCGACCTGCGCACCCACCTGTCGCGCTACGGGGCCCCGCCGTACTTCGGGCACCCGGGGAAGCTCATCCCGGTCCTGAAGGTGGCCGGGCTCACCGGCCGCGGCGGCGCTGCGTTCCCGGTGCACCGCAAGCTCCAGGCCGTAGGCGAGGCCCGGACCCGGCCGGTCGTCATCGGCAACGGCGCTGAGGGCGAGCCCGCCAGCGACAAGGACAAGTCGCTGCTGTGGATCTCGCCGCACCTTGTCCTGGACGGGCTGCAACTGGCCGCCGAGGCGGTGGGCTCGGAGGCCGTCGGGCTCTATGTGCACCGCAACGCCCGGCTCCAGGAGCGGCTGCGGGCCGCGGTCGCGGAACGCGCCGCGGCGCGGGCCGACCTGGCTCCGGTGGAGATCATCGACGCGCCGCCGCGCTTCCTGGCCGGCGAGGAATCCGCGCTGGCCAGCCGGATCAGTGGCCAGCCCGCCATGCCCCGGTTCAAGCCGCCGCGGGTGTTCGAGCGGGGCGTGGTCGGCCGCCCGACGCTGGTGCACAACGTGGAGACCCTGGCCCACATGGCGCTGATCGCCCGGTACGGGCCGGCCTGGTTCCGGTCCGTCGGCACGCGGGATGAGCCGGGCAGCATGCTGTGCACGGTGCACCAGGCCGACGGGCGCCGAGGCGTGGTGGAGACCGGGCTCGGGACGCCCCTGCGCGACCTGCTCCAGCTCGAAGGCACCCAGGCCGTGCTCAGCGGGGGCTACCACGGCGCCTGGGTGCCTTCGGCGGACGCGGCCCACATGACGCTCAGCAACGAGGACCTCAAGGCCGCCGGGGGTTTCGTGGGCGCCGGGGTCCTGGTGGCCCTGCCGGCCGGCCGCTGCGGCATCGCGGAGACCGCGCGGGTCGCCCGCTACCTTGCGCTGGAGTCTGCCGGGCAGTGCGGGCCGTGCTTCAACGGCCTGCCCCGCATCGCCGCTGCCCTGGACGAGGTGGCCAGCCCCCGGCCGGACCCGCGCGCGGTCACCGACATGATCCGCTGGGCGGCGCTGGTCGAGGGCCGGGGCGCCTGCCACCATCCGGACGGCACGACCCGGTTCGTCCGCAGCGCCCTGCACGTCTTCCGGGAGGAGATCCGGAACCACTCAGCCGGGCGGTGCGTGGACCCGGCCCGGGAACCGTTCTTGCCACTCCCCGCGGACACCGCGCTTGACGCGGCGGACTGGAGCTGAGATTGAGGAAGCACCGATGAAAAGAGAACTGCGGGTCGACCCGACCGCCTGCTCCGGGCACGGCCTGTGCGCGGAGTTGCTGCCCGAGCTCATCACGCTGGACGAGTGGGGCTACCCGATCGTGGCCCGCGGGCTGGTGCCGCGCTCGCTGGACCGGCATGTCCGCCGGGCTGTGACCGACTGCCCCGTCCTGGCCCTCAAGCTGCTGCCCGCATCCTGAGAGGAATCTCAGAAGCAACGTAGAATAACCACCTAGATACCGCACGCACACTGGGATAATGATGAGTGACGCGCAGGCAGTGCAGCCCGCACCGGGCCAGTCGGCCAGCACCGGCCAGGCGGCCCCGATCAGGCGGCTGGACGGCAGCCCGATCCGGGTGCTGGTCGTCGACGACGAGCCGAGCCTGGCTGAACTACTGGCCAGCGTGCTGCGTTATGAGGGCTGGGACATCGTGACCGCCGGGGACGGCGCGTCAGCGGTCCGGGCGGCCCGTGAGTTCCGGCCTGACGCCGTGGTGCTGGACATCATGCTGCCGGACTTCGACGGGCTGGAGGTGCTGCGCCGGGTCCGGCAGGAGTCCCCGCACGTGTGCGTGCTGTTCCTGACGGCCAAGGACGCGGTGGATGACCGGGTGGCCGGGATCACCGCGGGCGGTGATGACTACGTCACCAAGCCGTTCAGCCTGGAAGAGGTGCTGGCCCGGCTGCGCGGGCTGCTGCGCCGGGCGGGCCTGGCCCGCGCCCGTGGCGAGACTCAGCTGGTGGTCGGCGACCTGACCATGGATGAGGACGCGCGGGAAGTCCGCCGCGGCGACGATCTGATCGACCTGACCGCGACCGAGTTCGAGCTGCTGCGCTTCCTGATGCGCAACCCCCGCCGGGTGCTGTCCAAGGCCCAGATCCTGGATCGGGTGTGGAACTACGACTTCGGGGGCCAGGCTCACGTCGTGGAGCTGTACATCAGCTACCTGCGCAAGAAGATCGACGCGAACCGGGAGCCGCTGATCCACACCGTCCGCGGCGTCGGCTACGTGCTCAAGCCAGCAAGCTGAGGAAGCATCGATGACTGAGGCCGGCAACGAGGCCGGACGGCGCACGGCGCCCGCCCGCTGGCTCGCCGGCCGCACCCTCCGAGGCCGGCTCATCGCCGGCCTCGTCACGCTACTCGCCCTGGCCTGCGCCGCCGTCGGCCTCGTCACCTACCTGGTCCTGCACAAAGCCTTGATGAGCCAGCTCAACACGCAGTTGGCCGCGACCAGCAGCCAGTACGGGCAGTGCCTGGAGTCCGGCGTACCGGACGAGGATCACGGACAGCCGTCTCCGGCGGGCAAGCCGCCGGCGGGCAAGCCGCCGGCGGACAGCGACCACGATAACGACAATGTCCCGGAAGGCGCGGCCCAGTGCGGGAAGCGCACCGGCCCGGCGACGTTCAGCGCCTGGATCGAGGGCTCGGCGGTGAAGAATCCGGCCGTGGCCAACGGTCCGTGCAAACTGGACGCGGCTGACATGGTGGCGGTGAAGGCCTTGCGCAGCTCGGACGGCCCAGTCACGGTCTCCTTCTCCAACCTCGGCAAGTACCAGCTGATGGCCAGCCCGGGCCACGACGGCACGACGAACATCACCGGGCTGCCACTGGAGCCGATCGACTCCACCCTGCGCGACGTGGGCATCGCCGAGGTCGCCGTCTTCTCGGCGGCGTTGGTGCTGACGGGATTGCTCGGGACGGGGTTCGTCCGGCTGTCCCTGCGTCCGCTGCGCCGGGTCGCGGCCACCGCCACCCGCGTCACCGAGCTGCCCCTGGCCAGCGGCGAGGTGAGGCTGGCCGAGCGGGTCCCGGATGCCAATCCCCGGACCGAGGTCGGCCAGGTCGGCATGGCGTTCAACCGGATGCTCGGCCACGTCGAGTCCGCGCTGGGCCGCCGCGCGGCCAGCGAGGCCCGGCTGCGCCGCTTCGCCGCCGACGCCAGCCATGAGCTGCGCACCCCGCTGGCCTCCATCCGCGGCTACGCCGAGCTGGCGCTGCGCCACCCCGGCCCGGTTCCCGCCGACATCGAGCACGCCCTGCAGCGGGTCGAGTCGGAATCCGAGCGGATGAGCGTGCTGGTGGACGAGCTGCTGCTGCTCGCCCAGCTGGACGCGGGCCGCCCGCTGGCCCGCGAACCGGTGGACCTGACCCGGCTGGCCATCGACGCCACCAGCGACGCCCGGGTCGCCGCCAGCGGCCACCGCTGGCTCCTGGAACTGCCGGACGAGCCGGTCATCGTCCGCGGCGACGAGCACCGGCTTCATCAGGTGCTGGCTAACCTGATGAGCAACGCGGCCAAGCACACGCCCAAGGACACAGTAGTCACGGTGGCGCTGGCGGCCGGCGAGGCGCCCGGGACCGTGCAGCTGACCGTGACCGATGACGGGCCGGGCATCCCGCCGGAGCTCCAGCCCACGCTGTTCGAGCGGTTCGTCCGCGGTGACTCCTCCCGCTCCCGGGGAACCGGCGGGGCTGCCAGCACCGGCCTCGGCCTAGCCATCGTCGACGCGGTCACCACCGCGCACGGCGGGCGGGTGCGGCTGGAGAGCAAGCCGGGCCGGACCCGGTTCATCATCACGCTGCCCCGGCTGGACGGCTTAACGTCCTCGCGGGGAAGGGTGGCAACCGCCCCGGCCGGCTCCTTCCGTCCCGGGTAACGCCCCGGCCGGCTCCTCGCGTGCCCGGGTAACGCCCGCCCGTCCCCTCACCTGGTGCGGGTTCATAGCCGCGGCAGAGACCGGCTGCAGTCCTGGTCCAGCCGCTGCCACCACTGTGGGAGCATGACGTCCCCGCAGCATTTTCATGGCCCAGAGGACCCATGGGCCCCGGCCGCCACGGCCGCCTCCCACCTTGAGATCATCGTCCCGGAGCGGTGCGACGACCAGGTTCCCGCTTGGAGCATCCGGCGCCTGAATGTCGGCTTGTCGACTGAGGGGAACGCGCCGCTGCCGCCGAAAGTGACCGGGTCATGAGCGCCATCAGCACGGGCCCACGCCAGACCACCGCGGCGGGCCGGTCCGGACCTGGCCGGCTGCTCCGCGGCCCCGCGGCTGATCCGCGGTGGGCCCGCCCAGCCCTGCTCGCGGTGCTGGCGCTGACCGCCTTGCTGTATGCGGCCGGGCTGAGCCGCAACGGCTGGGCGAACGACTTCTACTCCGCCGCCGTGCAGGCGGGCACCACGAGCTGGAAAGCGTTCTTCTTCGGCTCCTTCGACGCGTCGAGCTTCATCACCGTGGACAAGACCCCGGCCTCGCTGTGGGTCATGGAGCTGTCCGCCCGGGTATTCGGGCTGAACTACTGGAGCGTGCTGCTGCCGCAGGCCGCCGAGGGCGTCGCGTCGGTGGCGGTTCTCTACGCCGCGGTCAGGCGCTGGTCCGGTCCCGTGGCCGGGCTCATCGCGGCCGGGGCGCTCGCCGTCACCCCGGTGGCCACGCTGATGTTCCGGTTCAACAATCCCGACGCGCTGCTGGTGCTGCTGATGACGGCAGCCGCGTACGCGATGGTGCGGGCCACCGAGTCCGGCCGGACCCGCTGGATCGCGCTCGCCGGTGCCCTGCTCGGGTTCGGCTTCCTGGCCAAGATGCTCCAGGCGTTCCTGGTGCTCCCCGCGTTCGCGCTGGTCTACCTGGTGGCCGGCCCGCCGAGGCTTGGCCGGCGTGCCTGGCAGCTGCTGGCCGGCGGGGCGGCCCTGCTCGTCACGGCAGGCTGGTGGGTGGCGATCGTGCAGTTCATCCCGGCCGCGGACCGGCCTTACGTCGGCGGCTCGACCAACGACAGCGTGCTGCAGCTGGCCCTGGGCTATAACGGGCTGGGCCGGCTGGACGGCAACGAGACCGGATCGGTCGGGTTCAGCGGAGGCGGCGGTGCCGGCAGAGGAGGCGGGAGCGCGTTCGGCGGATCCACCGGCCTGGGCCGGCTGTTCGGCGGCGAGATGGGCGGCCAGATCAGCTGGCTGCTGCCCGCCGCGCTAATCGCCCTGGCCGCCCTGGTGTGGCTGTCCTGGCGGCGGCCGCGGACCGACCGCGTCCGGGCCGCGGCATTGCTGTGGGGCGGCTGGCTGATCGTCACCGGCCTGGTGTTCAGCTACATGAGCGGCATCATCCATCCCTATTACACGGTCGCCCTGGCCCCCGCGATCGGCGCGCTGGCCGGCATCGGCGCGGTCACCGTCTGGCGGGCCCGGCGCAGCATGGTGGCCGGGCGGCCGCTCGCTGCCCGCGCCGTGCTGGCGGCGGGCCTGGTCGTGACCGCATGCTGGGCGTACGTGCTGCTCGGCCGGTCGGCCGGCTGGCTGCCCTGGCTGCGGCCCCTGGTCCTGGTCTGCGGGCTGGCCGCGGCGGCGGCGGTGATCGCCGAGCGCTGGCTGCCGGGGCGGGCCGTGCTGCTGTCCGTGGCGCCGTTGGCGCTGGTGGCCGCCCTGGCCGGGCCACTCGCCTACAGCGTCGACACGGCGGCCACCTCGCATACCGGCGCGCTCCCCACCGCCGGGCCGTCGATCACGCCCTTCAGCGGCCCGGGCGGCGGTCCCGGCGCAGGGTTCGGCGGCACCCGCCCGGGCGGCGGCCTCGGCGGACCCGGCGGCACGGCCCAGGGTGGCCCGGCTTCAGGTGGCCCGGGCTCGGGTGGCCCGGCTCCGGGTCGCTCGGCTGCGGTCCCGGGTGGTACCTCTGGCAGCACGTCCGGGCGGCCGGGACGCGCCTCCGGCCAGGGTGGCGGCCTCGGCGGCGGCCTCGGCGGCAGCACTCAGGTCTCCAGCGCGATCACGAAGCTGCTGACCAGCGGTGCCATCGGTTACCGCTGGGCCGCGGCCACGGTCGGCGCGGAGAGCGCGGCCCCGTTCCAGCTGGCCAGCGGTGAGCCGATCATGGCCATCGGCGGGTTCAACGGCACCGACCAGGCGCCCAGCCTGGCCGAGTTCGAGAAGATGGTCGCTGCGCACGAGGTGCACTACTTCATCGGCGCGAACGGCCACACGTTCGGCGGCGGCTCCGGGGACGCGACACAGATCACGTCCTGGGTGCAATCGCACTTCACCAAGCAGACCGTCGGCGGCGTCACGGTCTACAACCTCACCCTCCCGGCCAGTTCCTAGCGCGCGGCGCCGCGCCCCGTGGGTGCCGCACCGATGTCGTCCCCGGCAGCACGAGTGCGGTACCCAGGCGGCTGGGCCGGGCAGGTTGGCCGGGGCGGCTGGCCGGGGCGGCTGGCCGGCGCGGGCGGGGGGTGGTCAGCGGGCGGCGCGGGCGTAGGCGGCGGGGGTGATCCCGTAGCAGCGGCGGAACCAGCGGGTCAGGTGGGCCTGGTCGGCGAACCCAGCGTCCGCCGCGGCCTGCCCGGCCTGCGTGCCCCTGGCCAGTGCCCGCCGGGCGTCGCGCAGCCGAAGCTGGCGCTGGTACTCACCGGGCGCCAGCCCCGCCACGGACCGGAAGGCCCGGTACGCGGCGTAGCGGCTGCACCCGGCGGCAGCGGCCAGGTCGTTGCCGGAGACCGGCGCGGCGTACTTCCCGTCGAGCAGATCCCGGACCTGCCGGGCGATGCGCAGGGTCTCGGCCGCGCCGACCCGGCCCGGGCCGGGCGGCCGCCCCGCCGCCGCCCGGGCAGCCAGGCCCAGTGCCGCGGTGAGCCGCTCGCCCCGCTCCAGCGGGGTGCCAGGCCCGGTCAGCGCGCGATGCAGGCGCCGCAGCGCCACGGCGAGCCCGGGGTCCGTCACGACCGGGGTGGCGAACAACGGCCGCCCGGCGGGGCGGCCGCCGGTGTCCGCCAGCACCTCCTCCAACAGGCCAGGGCCTACGTGGATCATCCGGTAGCTGAACCCCTGGCCGGTGGCGGCCCGGCCGTCGTGCGGGTCGTCGGGGTTGAAGGCCATGACCATCCCGGCCGCGCTGGTATACGCGGCGCCCCGGCAGGTGAACGACTGCGCACCGGACTCGGTGACCCCGAAGGAGTAAGTGTCGTGACTGTGCCGGTGGTACACGTGCTCCCGGAAGTGGGCATGCATGGCCTCCAGCGGCTCATCCGCCGACCGCCAGTACCGAGACCAGTCCCCGCTCAC
>Ga0187875_10000813_pt1 | contig 25129 bp, 14 predicted proteins | sample June2016WEW_17_1_2_FD_132978 | JGI IMG/M metagenome (GOLD analysis project Ga0187875, IMG submission 132978) | Peatland microbial communities from SPRUCE experiment site at the Marcell Experimental Forest, Minnesota, USA - June2016WEW_17_10 | ecosystem: Environmental > Terrestrial > Soil >...
TCCTGCCGTGAGCTTGTTCTCACGCACACTCGTAGGGGCGAAACAATTTAGCCCAGGGCGGAATCCCTGGGTAAACGTCCCATTTAAACTGTTTTTTCTTCGAGCCCCGTAGGGGCGACACATCCTTTGACTCCCATGACGAATCCACTTCGCACCGCAACCGTCGCGTTCCTCTTGCTACTCGGCGCCCACACGACGCCCGCGCAAAATCCCGCCCCCACCAACGGCAACGGCGCCTTCGCCACCCACCACTACCGCGACCTCTTCGCCGAATCCGGCCACTCGAAAAAAGAAATCTCAGCGAAAATAAACGCCGCCTACAAACAGCTTTTCCACGGCGACGCGCAAACCCAGTCCGTCTTTTTCTACGCCGGCAAAAACGCCAACGGCCCGCTCGCGTACCTCACCGACTGGAACAATCACGACGTCCGCACCGAAGGCATGTCCTACGGCATGATGATTTCCGTCCAACTCAACAAGAAAAAAGAATTTGATGCCCTCTGGAATTGGGCCAAGACGTACATGTACATCTCCGATCCGCACCATCCCTCATACGGCTATTTTTCGTGGTCCTGCAAGACCGACGGCACGCCCAATGAAGAAACTCCCGCGCCTGATGGCGAAGAATATTTCGTGATGTCTTTGTATTTCGCCGCCGCCCGTTGGGGCAACGGCGTGGGAATTTACGATTACAAATCCGAAGCCGACGCGCTGCTAACCACCATGCGCCACCGCGCGATCATTTCGGGCCCCACAAAATTCGGCCCGCGCACCGTCGGCAACGAAGTCGATGAGCAATACAAAATGATCCGCTTCGTCCCCGGACTCCCGCGCAACGATTTCACCGATCCTTCGTACCATCTGCCGGCGTTCTACGAATTGTGGGCGCGCTGGGGCCCCGTCGCCGACCGCGAATTCTGGGCCGAGGCCGCAGCCGCTAGCCGCGCCTTCTTCGTCGCCACAACAGACCCGACGACTGGCCTCGCCCCCAACTACGCCAATTTCGACGGCACGCCGCACGCCGCGCGCTCCCCGCAATCCGCTGAATTCAGCTACGACGCCTGGCGCACCGCCAGCAATTGGTCCGTCGATTGGTCCTGGTGGCACAAAGCCCCGCAAGAGCAGCAACTCAGCGATCGCATCCAATCTTTTTTCGCCGCGCAAGGCATCGCCACCTACGGCGGCGTCTTCACCCTCGATGGCAAACCACTCGACGCCACCCACTACACCGGCCTCGTCGCCACCAACGCCGTCGCCAGCCTCGCCGCCACAAGTCCCGCCGCCAAAGATTTCGTCGCCGCCCTCTGGTCCGCCCCCATCCCCTCCGGCCAAAAGCGCTACTACGACGGCATGCTGTATTTGCTCAGCCTCCTCCACTGCAGCGGCCGCTTCCGCATCTACACACCGCGCTAGCTATTTTGGCTTAGGCCCTTGTCTCCGCCGTTCAGATGGTGCGAGCAGACGAAGTAACGGAGTGTGGTATTCTCCGTCGTTACCCGTCACTGAGTCCTGCGGAGACACAGCCAAATGAACTGTCTAAATTGCGGCACCGAAATGATGAACAATCAGGTCAGCACGAAAGACGACAGCATCTCTTACGACATGTGCGAGAAATGCGGAAGCCTCTGGCTGGATAAAGGCCAACTGGACAAGATGGCTTTTCAGGTGGAGGGAAGCATCGAGTACTGTTCGCAAGATCCAATTGCGGAACCCGAAAAGCAGATTCGCAAATGCCCACGCTGCGACAACGCCATTTTGCATCCCGTACGATTCTTGGACCAGACCGATATCATCCTTCATCATTGCAAGGAGTGCGGTGGTTTCTGGCTCGACGGCGGCGAACTCGATTTGATCGACAAAGAACTTGCGAAAATCATGCCCGTAAGTGGCAAGGGATTTTCCAAGTTCGTGAACAATGTCCACGTTCCCTTTTGGTATAAGCGGATCAAGAGAAAAAGCAGCGAGGTTGAGGTCCCTCTCCAAACTCCTCCCGTCGAGGGCGCCAAGCTCGAGCGGCCCACAACGGATCAGTGCCCCGCATGCGGGAAGACACTCAGCGACTACACCGTCTTCTCGATGAAATTTGAAGGCTGTCCGGCGTGCAAGGGAATTTGGCTGTTCAAAGATGAATTGCGTCGCCTAAAGAACAAGGTCGAGCACGGGTCGCTTCGCTGGCTTAACGATGAAACCAACAGCCTAGAGAAGACCAGCGCAAGGGTAACCGAGCGTGCCTGTCCCAAGTGCAAGAATGTCAAAATGGTCGCCGTCCTTTTTGGCAAGTCGTCGATTGCCATCGATTGGTGCCCGCGATGCCACGGAACTTGGCTTGATCAAGACGAGTTCGACTCTGTCACGGAATATTTGAAGGAAGAGCTGCGCGATATGCACTCAAAGGACGTGGAAAAGAAGCTCCTCGCTGAGATCAAGCTGCTCTGGAGCGGCGGACCGGAAAGCCGCTACGAAGATCTCAAAGACGTGAAGGCCACAATCTCGGCCCTAACCAACGCCACCATCTTGGAGCACCCGGCGCTAGTGAATTTGTGCTTGGGCGCTGCGGCCGCCAATCACGGCCTCGGCCTCGGCTAGTCTCCAACTCGCGCGCCGCGGTACCCATGCCCTAACCGCACGCCTTCCTTTCCTCGCAGTCGGGAAGCGGTGGATCGTTTTTACCCATTCTATTCGAATACACAATAGAAATACATTGACGTAGTGGTATTCTATGTGCTATGATCCCCCATGAATTGCAATCGCAAATCGTCGCGAACCAGCACTCGTCTCACTCTACGCCCGCCTGCCATTTTCCTGCACCACAGATTGCACTCACGTGCAGAAAAACGTCTCCGCAAACCATTTAATTTGAAGCGATTGCAAAGGAGTGTACAACTCGTTGAAAATAGGCCATATCAACCCGCCTGTTTTCACACTGATGCGCACTCTTTCTCTGGAAGCCCTTTCGTATCAATCTTTTACGCAAAAGATACCGGGGGTGCGGGTGCCCTGCCTGGATATTGTAAAGCTGCTTGGGAATCGCTATCGCCGATCGCCGCGCCGCGCGCGCCATTCCTCTGCCGTGATCTCCCAAAGCTCGCTCGGGAATCGGCCGCCGACGTAGTCCCGCTCCTCGACGCTCACAACGCGCATCCCCGTCTTCTCGGAAATTTTGCGCGACGCGGTGTTCGCCACCGCCTTCGGCGAGCGCAACACGGGGAAGCCGAGTTCGTCGAACCAATAATCGGTGACGGCGTCGACCGCTTCGCTCATCAGCCCCTGCCCATGCCACGGCAAGCCGAGCCAGAAGCCGCGATTGTGATTTTCTTGTTTCATCAGCGAAATGCTGCCGATGATTTGCGCGGGCTCGCTCTTCAGCCGCAGCGTCCAATGCCACTCATCGCCGCGCGCCATCGCCGGCAGCGCAACGTCGCGGTAATACGTGAGCACTCCATCAGCCGGAAACGGCCACGGCACGCGCGCACTCAGAAATTGCACGATCTCCCACTGCGGAAAAATCCGCTGCACCTGCTCCGCATCCCCAATCTCCAGCGGATGCAATATCAGCCGCGCAGTTTCAAGCGAATCCATGCGCGAATCTTAGCAAAGGAGAACAATCCAATGCAGGCGCAGGTTTTAGTAGCACAGGCACTCTTGCCTGTGCGCCGTTGGTTTTTTTATCCGTCGGCTGGTCGAGCGCCGGCGAACCGCGCAAACCGCGCGGCGCGGCGATGACGTTGACGCGCCGAGCGCCGGACCCTACGATGGACGCCTTGTCATCTGTATGACGCCTCCATCCGACACCGCGACGCTCGACACGTTCGGCCGCGCGCTTCACTCGCTGCGCGTCTCCGTCACCGACCGCTGCAATCTGCGCTGCCGCTACTGCATGCCGCTCGAGGACTACGCCTGGCTACCCGGCGAGCAAATGCTCTCCGCCGAAGAAATGGCGCGCTTGGTCGAAGTCTTCACCGCCGCCGGAGCCCGCCGCGTGCGCCTCACCGGTGGAGAGCCGCTGCTGCGCCGCGATTTGCCGGAGATCGTGCGCCAGTTGGCCGCGAATCCCGCGATCGAGGATTTGGCGATGACCACCAACGGCGTCCTGCTCGCCGAGCATGCGCACGCGCTGCGCGCAGCCGGCCTCAGCCGCGTCACCGTAAGCCTCGATACGCTGCGCCCCGATCGATTCGCGGTGATCACGCGGCGCGATGAACATGCTCGCGTCCTCGAAGGCATTGACGCCGCGCACCGCGCCGGATTCGCGCCGCTGAAGCTGGACGCCGTGATCATGCGCGGCGTGAACGACGATGAACTGCCGGACCTGATCGAGTTCGGCAAACGGGTGAGCGCCGAGGTCCGCTTCATCGAGTATATGGACGTCGGCGGCGCGATCGAGTGGACGCCGCAGCGCGTCGTCAGTCGCGAAGAAATGTTGGCCGCGCTCGGCGCGCGCTACGGCGGCGCGACGCCGCTCCACGAAGGCGGCTCCGCTCCCGCCGAGCGCTTCCGCCTCGCCGACGGCACGGTGTTCGGCGTGATCGCGTCGACTACCACGCCTTTCTGCCGCTCATGCGATCGCAGCCGGCTCACTGCCGACGGCATGTGGTTTCTGTGCCTTTACGCCACGCACGGCGTGGATTTGCGCGGCCCGCTGCGCCGCGGCGCATCCGCCGCAGATCTCGCCGCACAAATCGCATCCGTGTGGCGCGCGCGCGACGATCGCGGCGCCGAATTGCGCCTGGCGGATCGGCATCGCGGCGTTTTCGTGCCCCTCGATCAATTGCGTCGCGATCCGCACCTCGAGATGCACACGCGTGGCGGCTAATTTTTCTTTCTGCGCACTCGCGCGCACGCGAGCGTGCCGAAATTGACCGCGTCGCCAAGGTCCTCGCGGTTTTCGGCACACGATTGGGAGAAAGCGCGAATCTGGTGTTCGTGTTCCGCTAGAATCGAGCGGTTTCGGAAGCACCGTGACCGCCATGCCACTTCCCGACACGGCCGAGCACCGTCGCATGCACGCGCCCGATTCGGCGCCCGTTCGCGCCTGGTCCAAGTGGGGCGCGTACGTCAGCGACCGCGCCTGGGGCACCGTGCGCGAAGATTACAGTGCCAATGGCGACGCCTGGAATTTTCTGCCGCACGATTTGGCGCGTAGCAAAGCGTATCGCTGGGGCGAAGATGCCATTGGCGGTTTTTGCGATCGCTACCAAATTCTCGTTTTCGGTTTGGCGCTGTGGAACGGCCGCGACCCAATTCTGAAAGAACGTCTGTTCGGCCTGAACGCGAATGAGGGCAATCACGGCGAAGACGTCAAAGAATACTATTTTTATCAGGATGCCACGCCAACACATAGCTACATGCGGATGCTCTACAAATATCCGCAAGCGGAATTCCCGTATGCACGTCTCGTCGAGGAAAATCGCCGCCGCGGCCCCGCCGATTTTGAATTCGAGCTGCTGGACAGCGGTATTTTCCACGACGATCGTTACTTCGATGTGGTGATCGAATACGCGAAGTTTTCTCCGGAAGACATCGCCATACGCATTGAAGCATTCAATCGCGGCCCGGATTCAGCAGTGTTGCATTTGCTTCCGCACTTGTGGTTCCGCAATACCTGGGCGTGGACCGATCCCGTCGGCGCCGAACCTGTGATCGCGCCGGGCGCCGCGGGGAAAAATCACGTGAGCCTCGTCGCTGACGATGCGAACGCGCGCCAACTCGTTGGCCTGCCGTTCGACTACAGCGTGGGCCGGCGCGTTCTCTACGCACCCGCAGGCGGCTCGCTGTTGTTCAGCGACAACGAGACGCACGCCGAAAGAGTTTTCGGCGCAGGCAGCGCGAGTAGGAAACCGCACGTGAAGGACGCGTTCCATCGCCACATCATCCACGGCGAAGCGTGCGTGAATTCGCAGCAGCGCGGCACAAAAGCGTGCGCCCATTACCGCGTGGAAATTCCTGCGGGCGGTTCGGGCGTTTTGCGATTGCGATTGGCGCCGCATGACGCGAAAGAATTGCAAGTCCCACTCGCCGGCATCGACGCGATTGTTGCCGAGCGCAAAAAGGAAGCCGACGAATTCTACGCCGCGATTCTGCCGCCGCGCGCAACTGACGAGGAGAAAAACATTTCGCGCGCCGCACTCGCCGGCATGCTGTGGTCCAAGCAAAGCTATCTCTACGACGTGGCCGCGTGGCTCGACGGCGACAATCCGAACTCGCCGCCGCCCGAATCGCGCAAACACATTCGCAATACCCATTGGCGCCATTTGAACTCGATGCGCGTGATGCTGATGCCGGACAAATGGGAATACCCGTGGTTCGCCGCGTGGGATTTGGCGTTTCACGCGGTCGCACTGGCGCTCGCCGATCCCGCCGCGGCCAAAGAAAATTTGTGGCTGCTGCTCTTCGAGCAATTCCAGCATGCCAATGGACAGATCCCCGCTTACGAGTGGGAATTTTCCGACCTGAATCCACCCGTGCAGGCCTGGGCTTGCTGGCGCGTTTACGAGATCGAGCGTAGGCGCAGCGGCGCCGGCGATCTAGAATTTCTGGAGCGCTGCTTCCACAAGTTGCTGATCAATTTCGCGTGGTGGGTGAACAAAGTCGATAGCCAAGGACTGAATGTTTTCGAGGGTGGTTTTCTCGGCCTTGACAACATCACCGTTGTCGATCGCAGTGAAGCTCTTTCGGGCGGCGCGATCCTCGAACAATCGGACGCGACCGGGTGGATGGGCCTTTTTTGTTTGTCGATGATGCGCATGGCGTTGGAACTCGCGCGCGAAAATCCCACCTACGAAGGCCTGGCGACAAAATTCTTTGAGCACTTCATTTATATCGGCGCGGCGATGAAGCACATGGGTGGCCGCGCGTATCAATTGTGGGATGAATCGGCGGGATTCTTCTACGACGTGATGCGCTATCCGAACGGCGACTTTCATCATTTTCGCGTCCGTTCGCTGGTCGGTCTGATTCCGCTCTATGCCGTCGAAGTGTTGCGCGAAGATGAATTGGCGCAGCATCCGCAATTTCTTGCCAATGTCGAATGGTTCTTGCGCAATCGCCCGGATTTGGTTGGCAGCGCGTGTTACACGGAACACCGCGACGGCGTTGCGTGCCACGTTCTTTCCATCGTGGATCGCCACCAATTGCGGCGCATCCTCGAGCGCGTGTTCGATCCGGACGAATTTCTTTCGCCGCACGGCCTGCGTAGCCTCTCGAAATATCACGAGCAGAATCCATTTCATTTCGCCGGGCGCGAACTGCGCTACGAACCGGCCGAAGCCCAAACGAAGTTGAAAGGCGGCAATTCAAATTGGCGCGGGCCGGTGTGGTTTCCCACGTCGTTTCTGCTGATCGAATCGCTGTGCAAATTCAGCGAAGCGTTTGGCCCTGATTTCAAAGTGGCGGCCACGGGCAGCGAAGGCCACGCGCTCACACCGCGCGAAATGGCGCACGAACTTGCCGAGCGAATGGTAGGTTTGTATCGGCGCGACGCGGACGGCAAGCGGCCCGTGTACGGCGGAACGCGAAAATTCCAGAAAGATCCACATTGGCGCGATCTGCTTTTGTTTTACGAATATTTTCACGGAGATAACGGCGCGGGATTGGGCGCAAGCCACCAAACAGGTTGGACGGCGCTCATCGCAAATTTGATCGACGATTGGCGCAGGTAGCGCCGCGCGAGAAACTGAAGGGCGTGTGCGCAGGAGGTCGGCGATGGCAACGGCAGCAGAAAACTTCGATCTGATCGTGATCGGCTCGGGTCCTGCCGGAGAAAAGGCCGCGGCGCAAGCCGCCTACTTCGGCAAGCGCGTGGCCTTGATCGAGCGCGGCATGCATTTGGGCGGGGCGTGCACCAACACCGGCACCGTGCCGAGCAAGACGCTGCGCGAATCGGCACTCTATTTTTCCGGTCTGCGCCAACGCGGGCTTTACGGAATCGATTACTCGCTGCGCGAAGGCCTGACGGTGGAAGATTTCATGCATCGCAAGGACGCGGTGGTCGCCGAGGAGCGCGCGCGAATTGCAAAGAATCTTGAAGCACACAATGTGGCGTTGATTCGCGGAGAAGCCAGCTTCGAGGACGCGCACACAATCGCCGTGCGCTCCGGAAATCACGCGCCGCGTTCGCTGGCTGCCGCCGCGATTTTGATCGCCACAGGCTCGCGCCCGTATCGCGCACCGGAAATTCCGTACGACGATCATTTCGTTTTCGATTCCGATTCAATTCTTGGCATGGACCGCATCCCGAAGAGCATGGTGGTGGTCGGAGGCGGCGTGATCGGCTGCGAATACGCTTCGATTTTCATGGCGCTGGGCGTGGCGGTCGTTCTGGTGGACGGGCGCGATCGGTTGTTGCCGTTTCTGGACTCGGAGATTTCGGCGCTACTGGCAAAGCGTCTCACGGGCCTCGGCCTGGAATTTATTGCGGGCGAGCGCATGGCGACGCTCGAACGCACGGCCGCGGGCGTGCGCATGACGCTGAAATCGGGCAGGGCGATCGAGCGCGAAACGGCGCTTTTTGCAGCCGGGCGCCGTGGCGCGGTCGAAACCTTGCATCTCGAGCGCGCGGGCCTCTCGCTGAGCGCGCGCGGCGCGCTCGAAGTCAGTTCGAGTTACCAAACCTCCGTGCCGCACATCTACGCCGCAGGCGACGTGATCGGTTTCCCGGCGCTGGCTTCAACCTCGATGGAGCAGGGCCGCGTTGCGGTGTGCCACGCGTTTGAATTTCCGTACAAAAAGCGGCTGGCTTCGACGCTGCCCATGGGGATCTACACGATTCCGGAAATTTCAGCCGTGGGCGAAAGTGAGGGAAGCTGCCGCGAAAAATCCATCGCGTACGAAGTGGGCCGCGCGCGCTACGCCAACAACGCTCGCGGACAAATTATCGGTGATTCCACCGGACTGCTGAAACTCGTTTTCCGCCGCGACAATAAACAACTGCTCGGCGTGCACATCATCGGCGAAAGCGCGACGGAGCTGATTCACTTGGGTTCGGCCGTAATCGAATCCGCCGGGACAATCGATTTCTTCATTGACCTGGTCTTCAACTATCCGACGCTATCGGAAATGTACAAATACGCGGCGTACGATGGGCTTGGCAATCTTGCCGGCCACAAACTGCGCGAAGGTTAGATGGACGCGCGCCGATCAGTCCGTCGGATTGCGCGGGAATAATTGATACGGAAGCGTGACGCCGTCGATCGAGATTTGATCGGCGCGAATCGCAGCGGGCGCTTCGTAGCCTGCTGCACCGCCCGCTGCAACGTAATCGTCCTGATCCACGCCATCGCCGCTGACGCCTAACCCTCCGACTAAAACTCCATTCGAATAGAGCGGCACCGAGCCGGGGAAAAAAACAATGCCGCTTTGATTTGGCCCCGCGGCTTCAAAACCCTGCGTGCACGGATGCGCCGTATCCTGCTGAAATAAATTGAAGAATGGTCCAGGATTCGTGCCGTCAATTCCGGGCGGAAACAGCGGCTGCGCGCCGTAGCCGATCGTGCGATTGGTGACGGCGGTTCCGATTGGCACGCCCTCGAGATCTGCCGCGGTGCGCGCGGCGCTATTGAAATAAACCATGTTGCGCGCTTTGGTCGCGGCCACGTCAATGCTGAAAACGGTGGAATCGGACATGCGATAAAGGCCGATGATCGTGCCGTCCAGATCGGTGACGGCGATCACCATCGCGGTTGTCGAATTTTCCGGCAGGCGCAGAATGGCGCGCGTCGTGTTGGCGGTCGCCACGGCGTTCAGAATTATTTGATTCACTTCGGCCGCGGAAAGCCCGCCGAGTGGCCCTGCGTTCGGTCCGACCAAATAATCTTCCGGCGGTTGCGCGGGGCTGGCGACGGGTCCAACGACGAACGTGCCGTCAGCCGTTCCCGCGTTTGTGCCGGCCGGCGGTGTGGTTTGATTGACGAACGGAACGCTGATGCCGCCGATTACCACGAGGCCGGGCGCGGCGGGAGTCGGCCCAAAGCCATTGGAAGTTGCGGCAGCATACGCGGCGTATTCGGCGACGTCGCTTGAAACTCCCGCGACGCCAATCCCGCCGACGACGACTCCACTTTCAAATATCGGCACGCCGCCCGGATTGACGGCCGCCGGATCGCTGTCATACAGGTCGGCTTTGCCGGTGGCGATGCCCAGGCTGGGCGAAACGCCGTCAAGCGCGGTGGGCGGCGCGATGGATTGTCCCGGCAGAAAATCGGACGAGACCGCGCAGCCGCGATTGCTGCTTTCGATGGCGTAGAGCGGCGCGTTCGACGATCCCGCGACCCCGGGCGGAAAATGAATGCCGCTCAAAAATCGCACACTGCGCGAAGAAATCGGCGCCTGATCGTTGCTGAAGAATGCCGCGGTGCGCGCGAGTGAAACGGCGAGCTCGTTCGTGTCCACAGCCACGCCGAAATTTCCCGCGGTGGTCGCAGGCGCCGAAGGTTTCCGATATACGGCCAGGACGCGGCCCGCACGATCGGAGACGACGATCACCATCGTATCCACGTTCGCCGCTTCCGCCGCGGCCACGACGAGCGATTGCACTTGGCTCGCCGAAAGATTCGGCGCGGAGGCGGGAGGCGTGAAAGGCATGGCGGAAGTGGAACCGGTCGCGCCGCCGCAGGCCGCGAGCGCAAGCGCGCCGCCCAACGCCAGCGCCAGCGCGGCGCGCCCTCCGTGCCAATCTTCGCGCAAAGTTTCGCTCACCGTGGTCCTGCTTAGGTAACACATCGTCTGCGCGTGCTCAAGGAGTCCGATGGGAAGCGGCGCCAAAGAATGAATTGCGCCCGATGGCACGCGACCCGCGGAATTTCGTTTCAACCGCGGCGGGATACAGGCAAAATGCCTGCTGCTAAAACGGCGCCGATTTGTGCCTTGGCGCCCGAGGCGAGCCGGATGCGCCGCTCATCGGTGCGAATCAAAACCGCGCTTCTCGCAGCAGCGATGGCGTTGCCGCTCGCGGCAGCGGCTGCGCCGCGCCGCGCGCAACCGGCAGCAATTCTTCACGCCCAACAGACAGCGACGCCACAACGCGCGCGTACGTATCCTCGTTCACGGCAGAAGCCCGAAGTCGGGCCTGCGACGCAGCCGCAAATTTCCGCAGCCGAGTTTGAGGCGCAACGCTTGCCGCGCCAGCCGGCGCCGCGCACGGCGGCGATCGAAGGCGAAGTGCGCGATGAAAGCGGGCGAGCCGTTGTCGGCGCGACGGTGCGATTCGATTCTTCCGCAGTGAGCAGCAGCGCCGACGGCGTTTTTCGCGTTCGCGATCTTGCGCCCGGCGCGTACACGCTCACGATCGAAAGCCCCGGCTACACGACGGAGGTGCGTGCGGACGTGACGCTCGGCGCCGGCGATGTTTTCATCATCGAGCTGACGCTGGCATCTTCTGAGTTGGCCGCCGCGCCGCGCTCGCGTCTGCCGCGCCAACCGGAGCTCGGCCCTCCGGCGCCGGCCATACTCGTTGCGATGATGGGCTCGTACCGCATGCTGCCGCGCCGCCCCGACACCGATCCGAATTGGAGCGAGCCGCAGCCGCAACCGCTGCCGCCCGCACAGCAAGTTTTTGCCGAGACCGCGGATCGTTGGGACATTTCCATGCCGGACACGCGCCGTTACGGCGACGGCGGTGAATATCCGTACACGAAATCGCATTGGTACGATCCATTCGATCGCAACAAACTGAAAGGCGATCAGCCGATCATCGGCCAACAAACATTTTTGAATTTGTCGGCGAAGAGCGAGACCTCTCTCGATGGCCGTTGCCTGCCCACACCGACCAACTTGAGTCCTGCGCGGCCCGGCAGTAGCGAATTTTTTGGGCGCTGCGATCAATTCGCGCTCGGCCAAACATTTCTTTTCACCGCGGATTTATTTCATGGCGACGCGGCGTTTCGCCCGGTGGATTGGCGGATTCGCGTGACGCCCGCGGTCAATGTGAACTATCTGAACGTGCAGGAACTCGGCGTGGTGAACGTCGATCCGCGCGCCGGCACCACGCGGCTCGACGCGCACGCCAGTTTGCAGGAAGCGTTTGTTGAAGTGAAGCTGCACGATCTCGACTCCAACTACGATTTCGTTTCCGTGCGCGCCGGCATTCAGCATTTCCAGAGCGATTTCCTGGGATTCATTTTTGCGGACGATCAGCCCGGCGTGCGTTTCTTTGGCAATTTGCACTCGAATCGCTGGCAGTACAACGCTGCGTATTTCAATCTGCTCGAAAAAAACACCAGCAGCGACCTAAATACCTTCGATTCGCGCCACCAGCAAGTGATCGTCGCAAATTTGTACATGCAGGATTTCGGCCGCCCCGGATACACCACCGAATTCAGCGTTCACTACAACAAGGATGACGGCGATGTGCACTACGACGACAACGGATTTTTGGTGCGCCCCGCGGACATCGGCTCCGAGCGGCTGCACGGCGTGCGCGTCGCGTATCTGGGCTGGGCGGGCAGCGGCCATTTCGGACGATGGAATGTAAGCCACGCGTTTTACCAAGCGCTGGGCGAGGACACATTCAATCCGATCGCCGGCCGCGCCGTCACGATCGATGCGCAGATGGCGGCTCTAGAAATTTCTTGGGATCGCGATTGGATCCGCTTCCGCGCGTCCGCATTTTACGCTTCCGGCGATGCCAATCCGCGCGATGGCCGCGCGACGGGTTTTGACGCAATCGTCGATCAGCCGAATTTCGCCGGCGGCGATTTCAGCTTCTGGAATCGCGAAGGCATTCCGCTCACGGGAGCGAGCGTTTTTCTGACGACGCCGGGCAGCCTGCTTCCGGATTTGCGCTCGAATAAATTCGAGGGCCAGGCGAATTTCGTCAATCCCGGGATCTTCCTGGCCAATGGCGGCGCCGATTTCGATCTGACGCCGAAACTGAAGGGCGTGGTGAACGTGAATTTCCTGCGCTTTGAAGATACCGCGCCGCTGGAGCTGGTGCTGTTTCAAACGCCGATTCGCAATACGATCGGTGAAGATTACAGCGTGGGCGTGATTTATCGCCCGCCGCTGACGGAAAACATTGTCGTCACCGGTGGCGCCGCGGCGCTCGATCCGGGCGCCGGATTTCGCGATATTTATACGGGGCACACACTTTTTTCTTTGTTTGGCAATGTTCGCGTTCAATTCTAATTCGGTTTCGCGATTGACAAACGGCAGCGCCATCGGTCGGCTGCGGCGAGCGGCCCCGGCCGCGGCGCTGGCGGCCACGCTCGCGTTCGCCGTCGCCGGCGCATACGTTGCAAGTGCGAGCGGACGGCAAGGCGACGCCGCGCCACAATCGCAGTTGCTGCAGCAAACCGAAGACGATGTCGCGCGCAAAAGCGCCGGCTGCATCTCCTGCCACACCCAAACCGACGAGCCAACAATGCACGCGACGCGAACTGTGCGCCTGGGCTGCACGGATTGCCACGGTGGCCGCGCGGATTTGCCGGTCCCCGCCGCCGCGCAGCCCGGTTCCGTCGCGTACGAACAGGCCAAGCGCGCCGCGCACATTCTGCCGCGCGATCCGGCGATGGCCGATCGCTCCGCCGAGCCCGTGCGCGCATATGCCGCGTGGCTGCGCGAAAGCGCCGATTACGTTCGCTTCGTCAATCCTGGTGATTTGCGCGTCGCTGCGCAAACATGCGGGCAAGCCGGGTGCCACGCTTCGGTGGTGCGCAACGTCGCGACGAGCATGATGACCACCGGCGGAATTCTGTGGGGCACGGCGCTTTACAACAATGGCGGCTATCCTCATAAGGACACGCGCTTCGGCGAAAGTTACAGCGCTGGCGGCACGCCGCAAACCGTGCGCACGATTCCCGCGCCCACGCCGGAAGAAACGCGCCAGAAGGGAATTTTGCCGGAGGTGACGCCGCTGGAGCGCTGGGAAGTTTCGCAGCCGGGCAACGTGCTGCGCGTCTTCGAGCGCGGCGGCGAAGCGAAAAGCGAAATCGGCGTGCCCTCGCCGGAGGAAGAACCCGGCAAGCCCGACGATAAGCTGAGCAGCCGCGGATTCGGCACCGAGCTGCGCACCGATCCCGTTTTTCTCGGTCTGCAAAAAACGCGCTTGCTCGATCCGCTGCTTTCGCTGCCGGGCACCAACGATCAGCCCGGAGATTATCGCGCCAGCGGTTGCACGGCGTGCCACGTGATTTACGCCAACGATCGCTCGGCGGAACATTCGGCGCAATACGCGCAGTTCGGCAACCAAGGTTTCAGCGCGTCAAACGATCCCACGATTCCGCGCGACGAATCGGGCCATCCGATCCGCCACGTTTTCACGCGTTCGATTCCATCGAGCCAATGCATGGTGTGCCACATTCATCCGGGCACGAATATGGTCGCCACATACTTCGGCTACACGTGGTGGGACAACGAATCCGATGGGCGGGCGATGTGTCCCGCCGCGCAGCACAATCCCACCGATCAGCAGCGCTACGACGTCGCCGTGCGCAATCCCGAAGGCGCCGCCGCGCGCGGCTTGTGGGGCGACGTGAACTTTTTGTCGCAAACCGGCAGCGCGGAATTCAACGCCAAGCTGCAGCAAACGCAATTCGCCGATTTTCATAGCCACGGCTGGCTGTTCCGCGCGGTTTACGCGCGCGATCGCCAGGGCCGCTTGCTGGACGCGAGCGGCGCCGTTGTGCCGTTCGACGATCCGCTGAAATTCAGCAAGGCCGTGCACCTCGAGGACATTCATCTCGAAAAAGGAATGCAGTGCGTCGATTGCCATTTCGAGCAGGACGCGCACGGCACGGGCGCGCTGTACGGTGAGCCGCGCGCCGCGATCGAGCTCGATTGCGTCGATTGCCACGGCACGATTTCCGCTCGCGCGTCGCTGGTCACGTCGGGCCCGGCCGCACCTCCGGGCGGCACGCATCTCGAGGGCTTGCGCACGCCGTGGGGCCAGCGGCGATTTGAGTGGCGCGATGGCCGGCTCTTTCAGCGCTCGATGATGGAGCCGCATCAGGAATGGGAAATCGTGCAAACGTTCGATTCGATCACGCCGGGCAACGCGCACTACAACGAAAAATCGCGCCTGGCGAAAACGCTGCGCACGGACGGCGTCACGTGGGGCGATGTGCCGCGCGACGCCTCGATGCTCGCGCACGCCAATAGCCGCATGGCCTGCTACACGTGCCACACGTCGTGGACGCCGAATTGTTTCGGCTGCCATTTACAGATGACCGCGAATCAGCGCCGCCCGATGCTGCACAACGAAGGCCTGATGACGCGCAATTGGACTTCGTACAATTTTCAAGTGTTGCGTGACGATGGTTACATGCTCGGCGTCGATGGCACCGTCACCGGGCATCGCATTGCTCCCGCGCGGTCGTCGTGCGCCGTGCTGGTCAGCTCGCAGAATGCGAATCGCGAATGGCTGTATTACACGCAGCAAACAATTTCCGCGCCGGGGTTTAGCGGCGAAGCGTTCTCCACCTTCGTGCCGCACACCGTGCGCGCGCGCGAAACGAAAACTTGCACCGATTGCCACGTTTCCGCCGCCGGCGATAACAACGCCTGGATGGCGATGCTCCTGCTGCAAGGCACAAATTTTGTGAATTACATGGGCCGCTACGTTTATGTGGCCGATGGCGCGCGCGGATTTTCCGCCGTCGTCACGGCCGAGCACGATGAGCCCGAAGCCGTCTTCGGCAGCGATCTTCAGCGCATGGCGTATCCGGACGATTATCGCGAGCACGTCGCGCGCGGCGGACGATTGACCACGGCGTTCGGCCACGCGGGCAACGTGCTCGATCTTCAGTTACGCGGCGAATATCTTTACGCCGCGATGGGCGCCGGCGGCTTCCGCATCTACGATGTGGCAAACGTGGATAACAAAGGTTTTTCCGAGCGCATGGTCACCGCGCCGGTTTCTCCGCTCGGCCAGCGCCTCTATGTGAAGACGAAGTACGCCACGGCGATCGCCACGCCCACCACGCTCGGCGTCGATCCGCTGCGCGCGCAGCACCCGGAAAACGAAGAGCAGAAGATTCATTTAATGTACGGATTTCTTTACGTCACCGATCGCGAAGAGGGTTTGATCGTGGTCGGAAATCCGAAGCCGGAAGCGAAAAGCCCTGTCGGCGTCGGTACGCTGCTCAACGGCAATCCCGAGGACAATTTCATCGGCCGCGCAGCGACGTTCAATCCCGGCGGCATTCTGCACGGCGCGCGCCGCATCACAATCGCCGGAACTTATGCCTACATTTTGTGCGATCGCGGCTTGGTGGTGGTGGATCTCGACAATCCTCTCGAGCCGCGCGTCACGGCAGAGATCGGCGCGCCTGCGCTCGTCGATCCGCAAGGCGTCGCCGTGGAATTTCGCTACGCATTCGTCGCCGATCGCGAAGGATTAAAGGTGCTCGATGCGACGGACCTCGCGCATCCCCGCATTGTGCCGGGCGCTGCAGTGCCGTTGGACGATGCTCGGAACGTCACCGTCTCGCGCACCTACGCGTACGTGCCGGCCGGCCGCCACGGCATCGTGATTGTGGACGTCACGCGCCCCGAGCATCCACAGCTTGCGCAGACTTTCACGGCGGATGGCGCGATCAACGATGCGCGCGATGTGAAAATCGGCGCGGTGGCTGGCGGAGTTTTCGCCTACGTGGCCGACGGCGCAAACGGTTTGCGCATTCTGCAAGTGCTTTCGCCGGAGGATTCGCCGGATTCTTACGGATTTTCGCCGCCGCTGCGGCCCAAGTTGATTGCAACGTATCGCACGCCCGGTGCGGCGCTGGCAGTTTCGCGTGGCATCGATCGAGATCGCGCCGTGGATGAAAGTGGCAATCAGCTCGCCGTCTTCGGTCGCCGCGGCGCGCGCCCATTGAATCGCGAAGAAGCGGAGGGCCTCTATCTGCGCGGCGGCCAGCTTTTCACCGTTACGGATGCGCCGCCGAGCCAGCCGCTGGCGTTCGGCGCGGCCGCAACTGCGGGCACATCGGCGCGAGCCGCGCTCGATAATTGGCTCGATCGGTTGCGCGCGCTTGTGCGTTAGCTAGCTATCCCAATTTTCTTCATCATTACAAGTTGGCGTTAACGCGTGTCGCCGATGCAGTTGGCACGCGAGCCAAGCTCGACGACAGATCCTCAATCGACGTGTGCCCCGGCGTGAATCTTCGCTGCGAGGGATCGTGGTAGGTGTGGCATTCAAAGCAACGCGCTTCTGCGGCCTGCGGACCTTCGTGGTGGCATTGCCGGCACGTCGCAATCCCCGGCACAAGGATCTCCGAGCTTTGCTGGCTGGTGCGCGCCGCCGCGTGGCAGCTTTCGCAGCTCACCAATTGGTGCTGCGTGTGATCGAATTTTGCGAGCCGGAAAAAGCGCCGCGTCAAATTTGATGGCGCAACACTTGGCATATCGGCGGCCAGTGACGCGGGCGTCGTCATCGCCGGGTCCGGCGGCGCGGCGCTCACCTGCGCTTGCCCCGCCGCGCAATTTAGCGTGTGGCATTCCTTGCAAGTCTTGCGCCACAGAAGGTCTTCGGCCTCGGCAGTGTGTTCGGCCACCCATTCCGGCGGCGTCAGCAGTCGGTAATCGGCCGGTACCGGCCGCCGCGGCAGATCCCGATTCGGCTGTCGCAGTTCGCGCAGCTCCGCGGGATGCGCGGCGATGTAAATCTGAAATTTCGCGATGACGAAAGTGTGAATGCGTTCCGGCGTGTCGTGTGGCACCTGATCGCTGAAGCGTTTGTCGAATTGCAGGGTGTGGCACCCGGCGCAGGTCGCGGCGTACGTCGCCGGCCCCATCAGCGCATTCGGCGAATTTGTTGCGAATTGGCTTTCATTGGTTCCGCTCGGCGTGCTTGCATGGCTCGCCGCCTCGCCCGCATTCGCGCCATTCGTGCCGAACCGCCACGAGTCGGCATCGTTCGCCACATGATGGCAATCGTCACAGACGAGTTGCACCGCGCCGCTCGGCCCCGTCAGATGCGCCTGCATGTGCAGCGCGTGATTGAATCGAATCGTCGTCGGATCGGGCGCAGCGGATCGCAGCACTGCAAACTCGGGATGATCGTGAGAGAAACTCTCGATGTGCGTTGCGTAATGCGCAAGCCCGCCGCGCGTTGCCAAATTCGCGTGGCACTGTGTACAGTTCGCGTCGCTCACTTCGGCCAAGCGAATCGCGCCGCGATGATCGGCGTGGCACGCGGCGCACGGTGGTGTGAACGTCTGCGACGCGTGGTGTATCGGCCCATCGTGGCAATCAAGGCAAGCGTGATCGGAAACCTTGCGGCTGAAGAATATTCCCGGAACCGAAACATGGCACGCGCTGCAGCGATTTGAAAACACCGCATGCGCCGCCGAAAGTTTTCCCGCGGAGTACACGCCGTCATTGCGTCGCGCCGCGTGCCAGCCGATCCACACGAGGGCCAGCGCCACAGCCGCGAGCGTCAGCCACGATCGCCATCGCCGCAGCCAGTCTGGCTTGCGGAAATAATTCAGGTCAATCCGCTGCGCCAGCTTCTTTGTTGTGCGCGTGCGCGGCAACGGCTTCTCCTAGTATCGCAACGCGATCACGGCGTGCACCGCCGCAAGCAAAATCAGCGCAATCGAAAGCGGCACATGCACCAGCAACCAGCCGTGCAGCCAGCGGTGCAGGCGCGCCTGGCGCGTCAATTGCCGCTCTTCCTCGCAAATATTTTCGAGATTGTCCGCCGCGTCGTGCAGCTGTGGCGGCAGCAAAAGCCGCACAGATAAAAACGCGCGCTCGGCCTGCGCGCGAACGGCTAAGGCGCTGCCACCTGCTGCGTGCTCCAGATAAGGTTTGATCTCGCGATCGTAAAGCGCCACGAGCGGTGCCGCCGGCTCCGCGCTTTTCGCCGCGGCGCCTTCTTCGTCGGGGTCTTCGGGCACCGCAATCGTCTGCGCGCGTGCGATTTCCTCCGCCGCTTCGGCGCGAAGTTGCGCGCGCACATGCTCAATCTCGTCGTAGATGGTCTCCAGCGGCACTTCCCGCGTCATCGTCGCCGGCATGTAGTGTTGCAACGCCGCGCCGAAGACTCCGCTTGCGACCACGATCACCAGCAGCCACAGCAGCGCCGCCGACAGAGGTCCGCCCGCGCGGAACCCCGCGTGAAATAGAACGAGCGGCAAGCTGAGCAAGCCCAGCCACAAATGCCCGCGCATCCACGTTTGCGCGCGGCCCAAGCGCCACACCGGAACTTTTTTCCGCGCGCCGAGCAAGCCCGCGAAAATCATGAACGCGAATCCGGCGATGCCAAATCCCAATCCGAGCGGTGTGCCGCCCATCGGCTCTGCCGAGGCCGCGGGCCGGCCGAGCGCGTAGAGCAGCGCAGCCGCACCGAGTAGCACGCACGACGCAACGAGCCATCCCGTATGCGTGCGATCAATTTTCATGTTGCGGCGCTCCGAACCTCATTTCGCGCCTTTCGCGTCGCGTCCCACCGGCGCGCCTACGATCGCCTCGAAAAATTGCCGCGGCTCAACGCGATGCGCCGCATCGTGCGGGCAGGCGTAAACGCAACTTGGCTCCGCGTGATCGGTGCACAGATCGCACGACGTGGCTTTTTTGCGCACCATCGCGCGTTTGCGCCCCGCGTGCTCCGGATCGTCTGCCTGCACTGTAAATGGATGCAGATTGATATTTCCGTAGGGGCAATTCTGCGCGCACAGGCCGCAGCCGATGCACCAATCCTCGATGATCACTTCCAGTGAATTGCGGCGGCGAATCGAGCCCACCGGGCAGCCCACCATGCACAATGGATCGCGGCATTGCCGGCACGATGTGGCCACCAAATATTTGTCGAATCGCAGTCCTTCGCGCACCAGGCGCGTCACACCGTCGTGCGCATCGGCGCACGCGTTCACGCAGGCGTCGCAGCGCGTGCAGCGCTCCAGATCGAGCACCAGCAAACTCTGCGCCTCCATCAATCCCTGCGCGAGAAAACTTTCCAGCGGCACCGTGCCGAGCATCGCCATGCGCTCGTGATTGGCCTGCTGCCGCTCGGCCGCGGCGGATTCCAGACCCGTGCGCACCGACGGATATCGTTCAACCATGGCGCGGAACTCGTCGCCCGGAATGCGGACGACTTCGGCGTGATCCAAAGCTGTGCACGTTGCCGTGCGCGCGCCGCCGCCCAGCAATCCGATTTCGCCGAAATAATCGCCGCGCGAAAGATACGCGAGCACAAGTTCGCCGCCCGCGTATCGCTCGGACACTTTCACGAATCCCAAGCGCACCAGATAAAAACTGTCCGCTGGCTCGCCCTGCCTGCAAATCACCTGGCCCGGCGCAAAGCTCGCCAGCTCGACGCGTTCGCGCAAGTGATCCAGAAACTCCTGATCGAGCGCGCGGAACAGCGGCACGTTGCGCAGATGATCTTCAAGCGCGCGCTGCCGATACGTTCGATCGAGCTGCGCGCGCAGAGTTTTGTTTTTGCGCATCGTGTCCAAAACGTTGCGCAGCATCTCCAGCACGGTGCAATCGGTCTCCGCGCGCACGGTGGCCGAGCGCGGATAGAAATTCATGCAAGTCATTTCGCCGAACAGTTCGCCGGGTCCAAGCTCCGCCACGGGATGGTTGTAATCGAGGTCCACCGGCGCATCGATGGGAATCGAGCGGCGCGCAACTTCCTCTTCGCGATGATCGCGCTCGCGCCCAATCAGAAAGCTTCCGAGCCGGCTGAAAAATCCGCGCTCGCCGCCGGAAGTTTTCACGTGCGCCATCGGCGTCGCGATCGAAACGCTGACTTTGCCTTCGAGAATGTAAAAAGCCGTCGAGCCGAAATCGCCTTCGCGGCAAACGATTTCGCCTTTGCCATAGCGCCGCTTGATTGCGGCGTTTTTATTCAGCTCCAGGAATGTGCCGGAGACGTTGTGAAACACCGGCAGCGCCAGCAATTCTTCCGTCGTTGCGTGCTCGGCGTCGTGGCCCGCGCCCAGCGACGTTCCCACAACAAATTTGTTTGTCAGCGCGCCCGTGGGGCAGGAGACCATGCATTCGCCGCACGAGACGCACGTCGATTCGCCCATCGGCGCGGCGGCGTCAAAGGCGATATCGGTTGCGCCGCCTTTGCCCATGCGCGCCAGCACGAAATTGCTGCGAATATCGCCGCAGCCGCGAATGCAGCGATCGCACAAAATGCAGGCATCGTGCGCCACAGCGATGGCTGGGGAAGAATCGTCTTGCGGCCGCGTCGCGCGGCGCGGGAATCGAGATGCGCCGATGCCTGCCGCGCGCGCCAGTGTCTCGAGTTCGCAATCGCCCGATTGTTGTTGCCGCGCGCACGGCGCAGGGTGATCGGCCATCAGCAATTCCAGTAGCGTGCGCCGCGCCGCCTCCACGCGCTCTGAAGAAGTGGTGACGACCATTCCCGGTTCTGCCGGCCGCACGCATGACGCCGCAAAAACGCGCGCGCCCACGTCCACCACGCACATTCGGCACACGCCGACCGGCGTTTCATTCTGCTGATGGCACAGCGTAGGAATCGCGATGCCGTTCATGCGCGCCGCGTCGAACACCGTCGTGCCCGGCGCGACGAAAACCTTGAGTCCGTCGATCGTCAATTCGATCATTGGCGTCGCACTCGCGCTCATGCCGTTCTCGCTCGCGCCGCGGCCGCTTTGCCGTCTGTAAAGCACACGCCGGCGGGGCATTCGCGCCGCGTCAGATGTGCTTCCACCTCTTCGCCGAAGTGTTTCAGCACCGATTCAATCGGCGCCGGCACGATCTGCCCCAATCCGCAAATCGACGTCAGCCGCATCGCATCGGAAAGTTGCCGCACAAGATTCAATTCCTCGGCCCAATCGGAGCCCGTTCCGCGTCCATCGGTCCAGCGCGTCAGCAAATCCGTCATCTTCTGCGAGCCCAGTCGGCACGGCACGCATTTGCCGCACGATTCGTTGCGGAAAAACCGCACGGAGTTCAGCGCCATGTCCAGCATGCACGTGCGATCATCGCAAACGATGATCGCGCCGGAGCCAAGCATCGATCCCGCCGCCGCGAGCGATTTGAAATCGAGCGGCACATCCGCCATCGACGCCGGCAAATATCCCGACGACGGCCCCGACGGCGCAAACGCCTTCAGCGGCCTGCCGCCCAGCACGCCGCCCGCGTAACGAAAAATCAATTCCGAAATCGGCGTCCCCATCGGCACTTCAAACACGCCGGGTCGCTCCACGCGTCCGCTCACGCCGACGAATTTCAGTCCCGCCGCGCCGTTCGGCCCGCCCGTGCCGGCGGATTTGTACCACTCCACGCCGCGCGCCAAAATTTGCGGCACGTTGGCAAACGTCTCGACATTATTAATGACGGTCGGTTTGCTCCACAGCCCTTGATCGACGGGGAACGGCGGCTTGTTGCGCGGCTCAGCGCGCTTGCCTTCGATCGCCTCCAGCAGCGCGCTTTCTTCGCCGCAAATGTATCCGCCGGGACTGACGAAAATTTCGAGATCGAAATCGAGATCGGTGCCCAGCACGCCGCGCCCGATCAATCGCTGTTGCCGGCAGCGCGCCAGTTCCTCGGCCAGAATGTGCTCCTGCTCGTCGTACTCGTGGCGAATATACAGAATTCCTTTGCGCGCCCCGGTGATCAGCCCCGCCAGCGCCATCCCCTCGATCACCAAGTGCGGCAAATTGGTCAGCAGAAAACGATCTTTGATCGTCCCCGGTTCGCTTTCGTCCGCGTTACAGACGATATATTTCTCCTCGCCCGCCGCGCGCCGCACTAGCGACCATTTCATCTCCGTGGGAAATCCCGCGCCGCCCATGCCGCGCAGCCCGCTGGCTTTCAACGTGGCCAGCGCGCCATCCCAATCGCGCGTGCGCGCCAGCGCGCGCAAGCATCCGTATTTCTCCGCGCCGGCGTAAGGGTCCGACGCGCAATCCGAGCGGCGCACCGCGCGCGGCGCTTCCGGCAACTCCGCGCCCGCCAGCGCCAGACGCACCAGCGAATCGGCTTCCGTTTCGCTGACGCCGCTATAAATCCGATCGTTGATCGTAAGCGCCGGCGCGGCATCGCAGCGCCCCAGGCACGACGCATCGCGCACGGAAACATCGCGCGGCGATGCACCCGCGAAGCCGCGCTCCAGCGAACTTTTCAGCTCGCACGCGCCGCGCAAATGGCACGCCATGTCGCCGCACACCCTTACTTCAGCGCGCGCCGGTGGACTCAAATGAAAATGGGGATAGAAGCTGGCCACGCCATGCAGCCGGCTGATCGGAACGTCGATGCGGCCGGCTAGCGCCGCAAGTTCCTCGGCTGAGATGTAGCCGTGCTCTCGCTGGATAGCCTTCAGCTCTTCAAAGATCAAAGCTGCGCTCCGGGCGCGACGCGCCGTCGAGGGCCAGAGCAGAACGGTATAACAAACCTCGCGGCGCGGGTCTATGGGCGAATCCGGATTTATTTCCAGATCGCGAAAGAGGTAACGAAGCCCACAATTTCCCGCGAAGGCCGCGTTGACTTCGCCGGAGACGCTCTGTATAAGCAAACGACGAGCGCTCAGAATGAACACACGTCCCGACGCCACGCGCCCGCTCACGCTCCGATTTATTTTGCTTGCCGCCGCGGTTTCCGCACTCCCGATTGCGGTGCCGATGTTTGGCGATTCTTCCAGCGCCGCGGCACGCCCTGCGGCCACGGCCACAACAATTGAGCCCTCGAAGTACGTCGGCCCCGGCGGCTGCGCCGCGACAAGTTGCCACGGCAGCGTGAAGCCGCGCGCCGACACGCGCATTTTTCAGAACGAGTACAGCATCTGGGTAGTGCAGGACAAACATTCGCGCGCCTACATGGCACTCACCTCGCCCATCGGCGAGCGCATCGGCCGCATCCTGGGCATCGGCAAATCCGAGCAGGCGCCGAAGTGCCTGGCGTGCCACGCGCTTGACGTTCCGCCCGACGCGCGCGCCAAAACATTCGATTTAAGCGACGGCGTCAGTTGCGAAAGTTGCCACGGCCCCGCGTCCGCGTGGCTCGGCCCGCACACCACGCGCGGCTGGACGCACGCGCAATCGGTCGCCGCGGGCATGTACGATACGCGCGATCTGGTGCAGCGCACGGAAAAATGCCTCTCATGCCACCTCGGCACGCAGGAAAAGTTCGTCGATCACGAAATGCTCGCCGCAGGACATCCCGATCTTTACTTTGAACTCGATTCGTTTTCCGCCGTGATGCCGCGCCACTGGAAAATTCCTCGCGAATCCGCACCCGGCGTGCCCGAAGCCGGCGGCGATGATCCTTGGTTCGGCGTGCGCGATTGGGCCACGGGCCAAGCCGTGCAGTTGCGCGCCGCGCTCGATCGAGTGGCGTGGCGCGCGCACGGTGCCAACTGGCCGGAATTTTCGGAGCTGCAATGCTTCGCCTGCCACCACGATTTGACGCCGCCGGAGCAAAGCTGGCGCCAGGAGCGCGGTTATCCCGGCCGCCGCCCCGGCGATCCGCCGTGGAATGCATCGCGCTACGCGGTGTTCGCGATTCTCGCTCACGAAATTGATGGCGCCACGGCCACGCAACTTGACGCGCAGATGACGCAGCTCGCGAAACAAATGAGCGTGCTCAATCCCGATCGCGATGCCGTCGCGTCCACCGCCGCAAGCGCGCGCGCCGTTGCCGATCGTCTGATCGCGCGTATCCAGGCGCAGCCCTACGATCGCGCGATGACCGCGCGCCTGCTCGTCGAAATATCCGGCCACGCCAACGAAATTTCGGGGCAAGGCGAGCGCGCTGCCGAGCAAGCCGCTATGGCTCTCGACTCTCTGTTCATCGCTTCCAGCCGCAACGCGCCGCCGGCCAACGCCGCGGAAATCCGCGCCGCGATCAACGCCCTGTTTCAATTGCTGGAGAATCCTTCGACGTACGATCCCAACACCTTCGCCGCGCAAATGACGAAGCTGAACGCCCTGCTGCACTAAATTGTTTTTGAGATTTGGTAAATTGTCGCGGGGAATTGCGTCGCGCCACGCCACGCAGCGCGCCGCGTCCATCGTAAGGTCTCGGCAGCTCGCGTGCCGATCGGCGCCGGGTAGTGTAAGGGCACGGCCTTTGGGGTCTCGAAGTAACTTTTTGGTGGCATCTCTGAAAGCGCGACTGTCAATTGGCAACTCCGGCGAATCGCTGGGGTCGTTCCCAGTCATCTCTACGCCCTCTAAGGGGCATGAACATGTTCCGGAGGTGTGCCGCATTCATCCCGCGA
>Ga0187875_10000816_pt1 | contig 25064 bp, 20 predicted proteins | sample June2016WEW_17_1_2_FD_132978 | JGI IMG/M metagenome (GOLD analysis project Ga0187875, IMG submission 132978) | Peatland microbial communities from SPRUCE experiment site at the Marcell Experimental Forest, Minnesota, USA - June2016WEW_17_10 | ecosystem: Environmental > Terrestrial > Soil >...
GACGGCGCCGTGCGGGTGGGGATCGGCTCAGCCGCCCCCACACCCCTGCTCATCGAAGGGCTTACTGACGCAGACCCTGCAGATGCGGTGGTGGCCGCAGCGCGCGAGGCGATCCGTCCCATCAGCGACCTGCGGTGCAGCAAGGAGTACCGGGAGTACATGATCGAGGTCTTCGTCCGCAGGTTGCTCGAGGAGGTGCGGTGATGTGGATGTCAGTTGAGGTCAACGGTCACATCTACGAGCGCGAGGTAACCGAGCACTGGACCCTGCTGCGCTTTCTCCGGGAAGACCTGGAGTTGACCGGGACGAAGGACGGCTGCTCGGCCGGCGAGTGCGGCGACTGCACGGTGATGCTCAACGGGGAGGCCGTGAACGCGTGCATGGTCCTGGCGGCGGAGGCCGACGGCGCGACGGTCGAGACGATCGAGGCGGAGGCCGCCAAGGGCGAGCTGTCCGAGATACAGGCGGCTTTCGCCCGCAATTACGCAGTGCAGTGTGGCTACTGCACCGCCGGGATGGTCATGTCGGTCCGGGAGCTCCTGCGACACAACCCCAAGCCGACGGTGGCCGAGATCAAAGAGGGCATCGAAGGCAATCTTTGCCGGTGCACCGGTTACCAGCAGATCATCGAAGCTGTGCTCGACGTGTCGGGTCAGATCACCAACGAAACCAGGGGGGGATTGAAATATGTCTGATACCACTACCTCATCGGTGGCCACCCGCGTGGGCGACAGTGTCCAGCGGGTCGACGACACCGCGAAGCTGACCGGCGGGGCCATGTACGCGAGCGACTTGGTATTTGCCGGCATGCTCCACGCCCAGGTGAAAAAGAGCCCTCACGCCCGGGCGAAGATCGTGGCGATCAACACCTCCAAGGCCGAGAACCTCCCAGGCGTCCACGCGGTCCTCACCGGCAAAGAGCTGAACTACCGCATCGGCTTGTATGTCGCGGACAAGGACATCCTCGCCAAGGACGCCGTGCGGCACTTTGGCGAAGCTGTCGCCGCTGTGGCGGCGGAAAGCCTGGATATCGCCAGCCGGGCAGTCGACCTGATCGACGTCGAGTACGAGGTCTTGCCGCCCGTCCTCAGCCAGATGGATGCGCTCGACGAGAGCTCCCCGCTGGTCCATCCCGACCTCGGCAGCTATGACTACGTCAAGGCGTCCTTCAGCCCGCAGCCGGGCACCAACATCCCCAACATCACCAAGATCCGCAAGGGCGACATCGATGCAGGCTTCGCCGAGGCTAAGTGGATCATCGAGCGCGAGTACACCAACCCCTCCGTTCAGCACGTGCCGCTGGAGACCCACGTCGCCATCGTCGAGTGGAAGGCGGGGGACGAGGTGACCATCTGGTCGAGCGCTCAGTCCCCGTTCACCTTGAGGGACCTGTTCTGTCGCGCGTTCAAGCTGCCGCACAACAAGGTGAGGGTGGTCATACCTCATGTCGGAGGTGCTTTCGGCGGCAAGGCGGGGATCCACCTCGAGCCTCTCCTGGCCTGCCTTTCCCGCAAGGCAGGGGGAAGGCCGGTGAAGTTCCAGGCCACCAGGGAGGAGGAGTTCAGCCTCCTGCCGTGCCGGAGCGCCCTCACCTACCGGATCAAGACCGGCGTCGATGCCGACGGCCGCATCACCGCGCAGAAGCTGCTCATGTACTGGGACTCCGGTGCATACGCCGACTACGCCGTCAACGTCACCCGCGCGTCCGCGTACTCGGCGGGGGGCCCTTATGACATCCCTAACGCCTGGGTGGACGCCTACACGATCTACACCAACAAGCCATGGGGCACGGCCTACCGCGGCTTTGGCCACGTCGAGTTCTTCTGGGGCCTCGAGCGGCACATGGAGCTCGTCGCCCAGGTCATCGGGATGGACCCTTTGGAGTTCCGCAAGAAGAACCTCTTGAAGCCAGGCTCGACCACGCTGACGGGTGAGAGGATCAACGAGCACACAGGCAATCCCCTCAAGTGCCTCGAGGCGGCGGCCAAGGCCATCAACTACGGCCGGCTTACCCCTGAGGAGGAAGAGCGTCAGGCGCGTACGGGCCGCAGGATCGGCAAGGGGATCGCGACTCTTCACAAGGCTCCGGCTATGCCGAGCTTCACGACGACAGCAGCAGTCATCAAGATGAATTCGGACGGGTCAGTTGTCGTCAACATTGCGCTCACCGAGATCGGCCAAGGCACGGCGACCGTTGTCGCCCAGATGGCGGCGGACCGTCTGCGCTTCCCCGTCAGCCTGGTGAAGGTTGCGGTCGAGAGGGACACGGACAAGGACCCCTTCGACTGGCAGACCGTGGCGTCAAAGGGGCTCCTCCTCACCGGCAACGCGGTCATCGCCGCCTGCGACGATCTCCTGCGACAGGCCTACTCGGACGCGGCCCAGGTGCTGCGTGCCCAAACGGCGGACCTCGACCACGACGCCGAGAGGATCTTCATCATGCAACGGCCGGAGGAGTCGGTGACCTTTGCCGCATTGTCGATCGGGTACGTGTACCCCAACGGCAACGGGATCGGTGGCCCGCTGATCGGTTTGGGCCGCTACACCGCGCAGGGCTTGACCAGCCTCGACAAGGAAACGGGGCAGGGCCTCCCCGCCCTGGACTGGACCTACGGCGCCCACGGTGTGATCGCGGAGGTCGACCCGGAAACCGGGGAGTACAAGGTGATCAAGATCGCGTCGGCCTTCGACGTGGGCAAGGTCATCAATCCCGGCACCATGCGGGGCCAGTGCATCGGCGGCATGATCCAGGGCCTGGGAACGGCCCAGTGCGAGAGCTACATCTACGACGGCCACGGCCACTTGCTCAACCCGTCGCTCACCGACAACAAGATCCTCACCTCGAAGGACCTTCCCGAGGAGATCGAGTGCATCGCGGTGGAGACTCCCCAGCTCGATGGGCCTTTCGGCGCGCGCGGAGTCGGTGAGCACCCGATGATCTCAGTGGCGCCGGCGCTCGCCAACGCCATCCACGACGCGACGGGCGCCGAGCTGACGCACATGCCCGTCCGCTTCGAGGACGTGTGGCGAGCGATTCACAATAAGCAGCCGATCGATACCTGGGTCACCAAAGCGCCGGCCGTCTAGGGGCGCGGCTCTCGGCCGACGTTCATCCGCGGTGGTGCGCACACGCTTGTGAGATGTTCCCTTGAGAAGAAAGGAATGGATCATGCCAGCAAGTGAAGGCTCCTACGGACCGGGGGGCCAGTCATGAGCACCACGCCTGCCATCGACACTCAAGTCGTCGAGCAAGTCGAGACGATGCTTCTGCCGGTGCCGGACAATGCCCGGACCTCGACCGCCGGTCATCAGTTCTGGATCTGGTCGGGAGCCAACATCGCACCGATCAACTGGGTGCTCGGCTCCTTGGGCATCGAGATCGGCCTGAGCCTGTCCCAGACGATCCTGGTGCTGGTGATCGGCAACATCATCGGTATGGCCGCCTTTGGCTTCTTCGTCCTGATGGGCCAGCAAAGCGGTGTCAGCCAGATGGTCATGTCGCGCAGCGCCTTCGGCCGTCGCGGTGCCTACCTGCCGGCCGCGCTCCAGGGTCTGATCTCCGCCGGCTGGTGCGCGGTCAACACCTGGATCGTCCTCGATCTGGTTCTCGCCCTGGTCGGCAAGCTCGGCTATCACGGCGGCACCGGCGAGAAGATCGTCATCGTGCTGATTGTCATGGGCCTGCAAGTCTGGCTGGCGGCACGGGGCTTCAAGTCGATCGCGAAGTTCGAGCGCTACACCGTGCCGGTCACCTTCTGCGTCCTGGTGGCGATGACGATCGTCGCCTGGACGAAGAACAACGTGCACTGGGCCTACGCAGGCGCCCACCTGCACGGGTCCGCACTTCTGTCCGCAGAGACCACGATCATGACGGCGATCGGGATCGGCTGGGGAGTCACCTGGTTCGCCTATGCGTCCGACTACTCCCGGTTCGTGCCGAGGTCGATGTCGAAGCAGAAGGTCTTCTTCGCCAGTGTCTTCGGTCAGTTCCTCCCGGTGGTCTGGCTCGGGATCTTCGGTGCGACTCTCGCCACCGTCACCCAGAAGGTCGACCCCGGTGCGCTGGTCGTCTCCAACTTCGGCGTGCTGGCCGTGCCGGTTCTGCTGCTCGTTCTGCACGGCCCGATAGCGACCAACATCTTGAACATCTACAGCTGCTCGTTGTGTGCCCAGACCCTGGACTGGAAGCTCAACCGGCGCAAGATAGCGTTTCTCGTCGGTGCCATCGCGTTGGCGTTCACCATCTTCCTCATCTTCCAGACGAATTTCGCCAACACCTTGGACAGCTGGCTCTCCGGCCTGGTGATGTGGATCGCGCCGTGGGCGGCTGTGACATTGATCCACTTCTATTACTTCATGCGGCAAAAAGTCGACGTCGACCTGCTGTACGACCCACCCGGGCATTCCCGGATCGCCAATGTGCGCTGGTCGGCGATCTTCTCGTTTGCTGTGGGCGCCTTCGCTGCTTGGTGCTTCGAGTACGGCGAGGTCAGTTGGCTGCAGGGCTGGGCCGCGAAAGCCATCGGCAACATCGACCTGACATGGCTGGTTGGCTCTGTGGTCGCGGGTGCCATATATCTCGTGGTCGGCCGCCCGAGCGTGTCGCCGTTGTTCTCGCCGGGTTACAAGCCGGAGGCGACCCCGGTGGAAGCTGGTGCGTAATGCAACTCGTGATCCGCAATGGCCGGCTGGCGTCCCCCGGCAGCGCTCCTGAGGGGCTTGTCGACCTGCTCATAGACGACGGCCGTTTTGCAGCCGTGGAGCCGGCTGGGGCCAAGGTCGGCGACGTCGCCCAGGAGATCGACGTGCACGGGGCAATGGTGAGCCCTCCTTATGTCGAGCCTCATGTGCACATGGACACCTGCCTCACCGCTGGTGAGCCGAGATGGAACGAGAGCGGCACGCTTTGGGAGGGCATTGCGTGCTGGTCGGAGCGCAAGGCGACGCTCACCCATGACGACGTGGTGGCCCGGGTCAACGAGGTGCTGCGTTGGCAGGTCGCCAACGGCGTCCTGCACGTGCGCAGTCACGTCGACACCACGGACCCGTCACTTGTCGCGCTCGATGCGCTGGTCGAGGTCCGCGAGCGCGTGCGGGACGTGGTCAACTTGCAGCTCGTCGCGTTCCCCCAGGAAGGCATCGTTTCCTTTCCCGACGGAGACAAGCTGATCGCGGAGGCCGCCCGCCGCGGCGTCGACGCGATCGGGGCCATCCCGCATTTCGAGGACACCCGTGAAGACGGGGTCCGTTCCCTCGAGATCGCGGTCTCGACCGCGCTGGACGCAGGGCTGCTCATCGACGTGCACTGCGACGAGATCGACGACGAGCAGTCACGCTTCGTCGAGGTGCTCGCCACACACGCCATGCGCACCGGCCTGCGGGGCCGGGTGACGGCCAGCCACACCACCGCGATGGGCAGCTACAACTCCGCCTACAGCTTCAAGCTGCAGCGAATCCTGTCCCGGGCCGGCATCAACCTGGTCTGCAACCCGATGGTGAACCTCCACCTTCAGGGCCGCTTCGACGCCTACCCCAAGCGCCGAGGCTTGACCCAGGTGAAAGAGATGCTCGGGGCCGGGGTGAACGTGGCCTTCGGCCACGACGATGTCATGGACCCGTGGTTCCCGATGGGCACCGGCAACCCGCTCCAGGTTGCCCACGTCGGCGCGCTGGCCACCCAGATGACTTCACCGGCCCAGATCGCCGAGTGCTTTGCAATGGTCACGACGCGAGCTGCTGCGGCTCTCTCGCTCGGCGACTCCTACGGCATAGCGGCAGGCCGGCCCGCCAGCCTCATTGTGCTGCCGGCGACCGATCCGTTCGACGCCGTACGGCGCCAGGTAAGGCCGTGGTACGTCATCGCCAATGGCCGGGTCGTGGCCGAGACCACACCCGTGGCCGCCACTCTCACCTGGCCGGGAGAGGCCACGGCGAAGGTCGACTTCGTGCGTCAGCGCGATCTCGGCGCGGCAACCTGGCCGCGCTGAGCGGCACGGCACCCCTGAGGAGATGAAGGCCCGCTCCTCGGGCAAGAACTGACAGAGCGGAGGCGTAGGGCCTCCGCTCTGTCGGCATGTTCGCACATGCTCGCAGGGCCTCTCGGTGCCCCCACCAACGGCTCGCCAACCGAGCTCGGCGCTCAGGCCCCCGTGGTCTCGTCCTCGAGCTCGACGCACACCGTCTTTGTCTCGGTGTAGAGGTTGAACACCTCGTGGCCCATCTCGCGGCCCCAGCCGGACTGCTTCATCCCGCCGAATGGCAGGGCGGCGTCGTAGACGTGGTAGGTGTTCACCCAGACGGTTCCCGCCTGCAGTGCGGCGGCGACCCGGTGAGCCCGGGATATGTCCCGGGTCCACACGGCGGCAGCCAGTCCATAGGTGGTGTCGTTTGCAGCCTCGAGCACCCCGACCTCTGAGTCGAACGGCGTGATGACCACGACCGGGCCGAAGATCTCCTCTCGCACGGCCCTTGCCGTCGGCGGCAGATCGACCAGGACGGTGGGTCGCACGAAATAGCCCCTGTCACGCACCGGCGCCTCGGCGGTGACGACGGTACCGCCTTCGTCACGACCACTGGCGATGTAGCCGAGCACGCGATCCAGTTGCTCTTCGGACACGAGGGGGCCCATGTCGGTGTCGAGATCCAGGCCCGGTCCGAGCCGGATCTGCTCGGCTCTCTTGACGATGCCCTCCACGACCTCGTCGAGGACAGGTCGCTCGACATAGAGGCGTGATCCGGCGCAACAAGCCTGGCCTTGGTTGAAGAAGATGGCGTCGCCGGCCGCCTGGACCGCTCGCGGAAGGTTGGCATCGGCGAAGATCAGGTTCGGCGACTTGCCGCCGAGCTCGAGGGAGACGCGCTTCAAGTTGCCCGCCGAACGCCGGACGATGTCTCGTCCCACCTCCGTCGATCCGGTGAAGGAGACCTTGTCCACTCCCGGGTGACTGCTCAGCGCGACGCCGGCGGTCTCACCGAAGCCGGTCACCACGTTCACCACACCGTCGGGGAACCCCGCCTCTTTGATCAACCGGCCCAGGAGGAGCGCCGACAGCGGCGTCTGCTCAGCCGGCTTGAGAACAGTTGTGCAGCCGGCAGCCAGAGCAGGTGCCAGCTTGTAGGCAGCCATCATCAACGGATAGTTCCAAGGGATGATCTGCGCGACGACTCCTACCGGCTGGCGCAACGTGTAGGAGAAGAAGTTGGTGTCGGGCTGACCCGGGATCTTGCACGAGATCGTGTTCCCCTCGATCTTGGTTGCCCAACCTGCCATGTAGCGGAAGAGGTCGACCGAGAGCGGGACGTCCACCGCTCGGGTCGCGGTGACCGGTTTCCCGTTGTCCAGTGAGTCCAAAACGGCGAATTCTTCGGTGCGCTCCTCGATCAGGTCGGCGAGGCGCCAGACCAGACGCCCACGCTCGGAGGGACCGAGCCGGCGCCATGGCCCGTCGTCGAAAGCTGCACGGGCGGCGGAAACTGCCCTGTCCACGTCGGCCGCACCCGCCGAAGGGACACTGGCGATGACCTCGGTCGTCGCCGGGTCGACGACGTCGAAGGTCTCGCCCGACAGGGCATCGAGCCACTTGCCACCGATGAACATCCTGTGGTCTTCAGCGAGGAACTCTTGTATGCCTTCAGGAACGGTGACTGTTGCCATCGAGTGCGCCTCTTCCTTCGTGCGGCCCGCCTTTCGCCGTCCTGTTACGGATCGACGAGGTCCGAAGGACTGCGGCGGAGCCGGATCTCTTGGTGTCCTGCGAGCAATCTAGGCTTCGCCAGCCTGCTCGCGAAAACCATGTCCCCCGGGCGCAGCGTCTGCGCAAGGGTCCTCCACCAGTCCCCTGACCCAAGCTAGATCGTCCTCGGACACGGTCGTGTCGGCATCGGGATCGAGCAGGTCGAGTGGGTTGTTTGCGATCATTCGCTCGACATCTGGCAGGGGGATGCCCTTTTCGAAGACGGTCTGGGCAAAGACACGGAGGGCCTCGGAAGGAAGCGGGTTGTGCCTCTGGCCGGTGTCCGAGACGAGAAGGCAACGGGAAGCCCCGATGCGTTGGATGGACTCGACGACCTTCTCGACGGCCGCGTAGTGCCAGGCCGGCGACACCGTGCAGTAGCCGAATTCGGGCATCGCGCCCATGCGTGCCACCTCCTCGAGGGTGTCGATGTCGAAGTTGGGCACCTTGAAGTACGGATGGGTGATGACGATCTTCTCGACACCGACGTCGCGGGCCTCGCGCACCAGGGCCACGATCTCGCGCGGCGCCAGATGGCAGCTACCGAGGATCGCCTTGTGCTCGGCGACAAGCCCGAGGACCTCCTTCACCTCCGGGCGGAGCTTGCCGTCGTCGTCGGCTATCCAGATCCCTTCGGACCGGCTCCGGCCGCCGCTCTGTGAGTCGTAGCCACCGGTCCCCCCGTGCACCTCGGCGTGGTAGCCGGCGTCGATGGTCGGCATCCACACTTCCTTGCCGCCGAGCCGGAGCGCCGCCTCGACGGCAGCCGGATTGATGCCGCCGACGTAGTAGTTCAGCACGACACCGCCGTAAACCTTGATGCCCGGGATCACCCGCTGCACGAGATAGGCGCGAGAAACGGTGTTCTCGTGGTGGCACTTGAGGACGATCGCTTTCATACCGGCGTCCCGGGCAGCCCGCACGATGTCGAAATCGTCGGCCAACCGCGGGAACAGGTCCGGGTACGGATGACAGTGCAGGTCCACCGCGTCTGTCATGTCGACCAGTGGACCGCCATAGGTGCGTCGGACCATGTCGGGCTCCTTTCAGTTTCCTTCCGACGAGCTCAATGCCCGCCTTTGGGTGCGCTCAGCCCCCTGAGGCTCACTGCCACGCTGCTCCGGTGCCAGATTCTGCCGGGTCTGTGCCCGTGGCCGCGTCGAGCAGGGCGAGCACACGCTCGGGAGTGATCGGCAGCCGCGTGGGACGACAGCCGATGGCATCGGCGATGGCATTGGCGATCGTCGGCGCGGAGTTGCCGATCGGCGGCTCGCCGATGCCGCGTGCGTTCATGGGGCCTTTGCCCTCCCCGCTCTCGACGATGTCCACCATGATGTCCGGCATGTCGCCGGAGGTGGGAATGAGGTAGTTGGCGAACAGTGACGAGGCGATTCTCCCCTCGTTGAGGACGATCTCCTCCATCAGGGCGTAGCCGAGGCCCTGCATCGCCCCTCCCTGGATCTGGCCCTCGACACGGAGCGGGTTGATCGCCCGGCCCACATCGTGGCAGGCCGCGTACTTGAGCACCTCGACCTCTCCGGTCTCCAGGTCCACCTCCACCTCGGCCGCGTGTGTGCCGTAGGTGTAGTCGGGGAAACTGCCGCCTTGGCCCGTTTCCGGGTCGAACCCGCGACGGTTCGCCTCCGCGTGGAAGACGAAGAGCGTGGTGGGGTCGACGGCGCGGGCTTCGCACAGTCGTACGAGATCGCCGAGACCGATTCCCTTCCCGGTCGCGGCATCACCGGTCGCGTTGCCCGCGGCCTTGACCCGGCCGTCCTCGAACACGAGCTCTGCGACCGGGCATCCGAGCGCCTCGGCGGCCACCGGGCCGACCAGCTCGCGCAGCTTCAAAGCCGCCTGCATGACCGCGTTCCCCGACATGTACAGCTGCCGAGTGGCGAAGGTCCCGCCCGCTGGTGGCGTGAGCGCAGTGTCGCCTATGTAGACGCTGATCCGGTCGAGCGGCACCCCGAGGATCTCCGACGCGATCTGGCAGAGGCTGGCCGCCTGCCCGGCACCGAAATCGGTCACACCGGATCGGATGAGCAGCGTGCCGTCCGCCTGGATGCTGAGCCACGCCGAGGCCCGGTCCCGGAACCAGATAGTTCGCCCATAGGGCTGCATGTTGCAGGCGAAACCACGACCGATCCGCTTCGACGGTCCGCTCGGCGCGCTCGGCTCGCCCAGCCTGGCCAAGGCCCGTGCGAGTGTCTGGTCGACCGCCACGGCGGTGTCGAGCGTCTCGCCGGTCGGGATCAGGTCACCTTTGTGGAGGAAGTTGCGCCGCCGCAGCTCGACCTTGTCGATTCCCAGCATCTCGGCGAGCCGGTCCATCTGCGACTCGTAGCCGAGGGTCACCTGCATGGCTCCGAAGCCTCTGAAAGCGCTCGTCGGGACGTTGTTGGTGAAGACGGCGCGCGATCGTACAAAGACGTTCGGCGTGTAGTACGGGCCGCACGAGAGCGCCGCTCCGGCGAACATGATCCGTGCGCTGAGGTACGGATAGGCACCGGCGTCGCCGATGAGATCGATCTCCTGAGCGCCGATGTGGCCGTCTCTGTCGGCTCCGGTCCGGTAGCGCATGATGAACGGGTGCCGTTTGGTCGAGGCGAGAATGGACTCCTGCCGGTTCCAGATCATCTTGACGGGACGTCGGCACTTCCACACCAAGAGGGCCAGGTAGGGCTCGACGGTCATGTCCTCCTTGCCGCCGAAGCCACCCCCCATATAGGTGGCTATCACTCGGACCTTGTTGGCCGGCAGGTCGAGGATCTCGGCGACCTCAGTTGCGTGCTCGATGACCTGGGTCGAGGCACGCAGCGTGATCACGTCGTTCTCTATCCAGCCCACCCCGGCCTCGGTCTCGAGGTACGCGTGCTCGACGTGCTGGGTCCGGTACTCGCCCTCGACCACGACATCGGCCGCGGCAAGGGCTGTCTCGGCGTCGCCGCGGCGGATCTGCCAACTCACGAGGGTATTGCCCTCTTCGTGCACGAGGGGCGCGCCAGGAAGCAGAGCCGCTTCGGGGTCGTAGACGCCCGGCAGCTCCTCGTACTCGACTCGGACGAGCTCGGCCGCGTCGTCGGCGATCTGCTGGCTCTCCGCGGCAACCAGGGCGACCGGTTCGCCGGCGTAGCGCACGCGATCGTGAGCGAGGACCGGCATAGCCACCAGCAGCTCGCCCAGGCCCCCGCTCGCCCGCTCGACAAGCTGGTTCGAGGGAACGTCCTCGGCCGTGAGCACAGCCGCGACGCCGCGAACCGCTCTCGCTTTTTCGGCGTCGACCGAAACGATCCGCGCGGAGGGCACCGTGGCCCTGACCACCCGCCCGTACAGCATGCCGGGCAGTTCCCAGTCGGCCGCGTAGAGGATCGTGCCCTTGACCTTTTCGATGAAGTCGTGGTGCGCGACCGGCTGGCCGACCACGCGCATCGGCGCGACTGCACCGTCGGGTGCGCGGGCGCCCGCTGGCGCCCCGGTCTCGGGGGCCGGCGCACACAGCGGCGGCGCCTCCAGGGGCGGCGCCTCGGGATCAGCGGTCCGGGAGCTGGAAATCGCGGCCAGGGTGGCGTCGCTCAAACTCACGTCCCCTCTCCCACACCTGCCCGATCCGCAAGGTAGGACTCGATCGCGTCGAGGACCTTGGTGTAGCCCGTGCACCGGCAGAGGCTGCCGCCGAGCTCGTGGCGGATCTCGTCCCTGGACGGTCGCGGCATCCTCTCGGCGAGGCTGTGAGCCGTGAGGATCACCCCGGGCGTGCAGAACCCGCACTGCGAACCGCCAAGCCTGAGGAACGACTCTTGGAGCGGATGGAGCGACTCACCCTCGCCCAGCAAGCCGAGCAGCGTCACGATCTCCCGATCCTCGACCTGCACGGCATACAGCAGGCAGGTGCTCACCGGCTCGCCGTCGAGCAGCACGGTGCATGTTCCGCAAACACCCTCACCGCAGCCGTATCGCACGTCCCGCAATCCGAGCTGATCGTGGAGAACCTCGAGCAGGGTGTCGCTCGGAGCCACCCAAGCGTCTCGCGAGACACCGTTGACTCGCAGTGCCACCTGCCGGCGGGTCATGCGGCCGCTATCCTGCCCCCGGCGCCGAGCAGTGCTTCGGTCAGTGCCCGCCGGGTGAGAACCCGCGCCAGCCGGCTTCGGTAGCTCCCCGACGCGAGCACGTCGTCCCTCGGGCGGGTGGCCGCCGCCACCGCTGCCGCCACGGCATCAAGGTGCGCCGCCGAAGGGACCTCTCCCAGCAACGACGATGTGGCGCCGGGCTCGCCGATCACCGGCCGTTCCGCCACACCGATGAGCGAGACCCGGACGAAGCGAACTACCTCCGCGTCGGGCGCGAGCTCCACAGTGGCAGCCACTCCTACGATGGCCGTGCCACCAACACGTCTGGTCATCTCGTGGAAGCTCCAGCCCCTCTTTGGGCCCGCGAGCGGCAATCGGAGCCCGGTGACGAGCTCTTCGGGCCCTAGGGCCGTCGTGAGAAAGCCGAGGAAGAAGTCCTCCGACCTCATGATCCTATGGCCCTGCGGCCCGTAGGCGGTGATCTCGCCGTCGAGTGCGAGCGCCACAGCCCCTATCTCTGCGGTGGCTTCTCCTTGGGCCAAGCTCCCGCCGAGAGTTCCACGGTTCCTCACCCGCACGTTGCCCACATGCGCCACGGCTTGCGCGAGCAGAGGGCAATGGCTTTGCACCACCGGCGAAGCGAGCAATTGGGAGTGCCGGGTCATGGCCGGGATCACGAGATGGTCGTATTCGACGTAAGGCCGCTCGGGATCGATGCCGTTGACATCGATCAGCACAGTCGGCCGGACGAGCCGGAGATTCACCATCGGCACCAGGCTCTGCCCACCGGCGATGACCTTGGCCCCTTCTCCATATTCTGTGAGCGCAGCCACGGCTTGGTCGTAGCTGTGCACCCTGACGTAGTCGAACCCGGCATCGCCATGACGCCGTGGCTCGCCACCTCGCGATGCCCGAGCAGTGTGCACGCCCGGTGACGGTGAGCTCACCGCCGACATAGGCGTTGGGGCCTCCGCTTCCCGGCCGAAAGTCAACGTCATCGCCCCCACCTCCTCCATCACCGGGCCTCGGGAGCAAGGCTATCAGCGGTCCCGGAATCGCCATCTCGGCGGTGCACGACGATCCGGGCTGGCTCCAGGCCGGGATCCGGCGCCGGCCGGGTCGTCAGGTCGACATTTGTGATCCCGGCTAGGGCCTCGCTCGGGCGCTCAATACCTCGCGCAGCATCACCCCAGCCACTTCACGGCGGTACTGGGCACTTGCCCGGAAGTCGTCGATGGGGGAGATCTCGGACCGCAGCGCCGCCATCGCACGATCGACCACCTGCTCGTCAGGTCGCCGGTCCTCGAGCTCGGCTTCGGTGCTCCGCGCCCGGACCACCGTGGGGGCGACCGCCCCTAGCGCCACCGAGACGTCGTGAAGCCGACCGTCGGCCGTCCTGCGCCAGCGCCAGGCAAGACTGACGACCGAGACCGCGTCGGCCTTCCGCGTTCCGAACTTCCGGAAGCCTTCCTCTCCGGCAGGCAGTGGGACTTCGATCGTCTCGATCCACTCGTCTCTCCGGATCACTGTCCTGCCGGGCCCGGTGGCAAGCTCGCCGACTGGCACGCGCCGGATGCCGCCGGGACCGTTCAGGATTGCAGTAGCACCGGCCGCCACAAGAGGTGGGATCGTGTCGCCCGCGGGCGAGGCGTTGGCGAGATTCCCCCCGATCGTGGCCCGGTTGCGGATCCGCACGGAACCGAACAGTGAGGCTGACGCATCGAGGGCCGGCAGGACGTGCTCCAGCTCCTTCATCACTCGTGCGAGCGGAGCCAGCGCCGAGATCTCGACGAGCTCGTCCGCGCGCCGCGCTACAGGTGGGCCATCGAGCAACTTCGAAATGTCCACCAACCGGGCTGGCTTCCGGCCCACTTGGATCTGAACAAGCAGGTCCGTGCCTCCGGCCAGCAGGTCGCCCGTCGTCACGAGCTCCCGCAGATCGGCCTTGGTCCAGGCAGTCACCAACTCGGTCACGCGGGTCCTCCTCTGCCCCGAGGCAGACTACGGGCCCGTCGTGTCGATGACAAGCGGGATCAGAGGCGGTTGTGGGCCCGCTGATAACCTCGGTTTCCAAGCGCCGGAGAGAACAAAGGTGGCCTGAGTGACCGTCACGTTCGGGTTGGCAGTCGAGAACTTCACACCCATGTCGAGCGAGCCCACCCTCGACCGGCTGGTCGCCTACGCCACGCGGGCTGAGGAGCTCGGGTTGTCGTCGTTGTGGGCGTGGGACCACCTGTTCCTCGGCTCAAAGCGCGCCTTCCCGTTCTTCGAGTCGTTGACGACCTTGTCCGTGCTGGCGACACACACCCGGACGATGACTCTCGGCACCGGGGTCCTCGTGCTGCCGATCCGTGACCCCGTGCTGTTGGCGAAGACGACCGGGACGATTCAGGCTATTTCCGGGGGGAGGCTGTCGCTGGGCATGGCCGCAGGTTGGTACGAGCGGGAGTTCGAAGCCACCGGCGTGCCGTTCCGGGGCCGCGGCAAGGTATTCGAACGCAATCTCGAGATCCTTCACCGCCTTTGGGAAGAGGACATGGTCACCGGCAGCTATGACAATTTGAACCTGCGCTCGGTGCGGATGCTCCCTCGCCCGATGCCGAGGCCCCAAGTGCTCATCGGAGGCTACGTGGACCGTGTGCTGCGTCGCGTCGCCTCCAAGAGCGACGGTTGGCTCACGTATTTCTACACAGCGGACAGTTTCCGCCGCTCCTGGGAGAAGATCCGCGGCTTTGCCGAGGAGGCCGGCAGGGATCCGAGCGAGCTCAGGAACGTCGCCCAGTTGCCGTTTTGCGTCGCCTCGAGCTACGAGGAAGCGGACAAGAAGGTCAGGCAGTTCCTGGGCGAGTACTTCGACGTCGCGGAATGGAGCGAGTCCACTCCCGAAAGCGCCATCCGCGGCACGCCCGAGCAGTGTGCCGAGCAACTGGCCGAGCACGTCGCGGTGGGTTCCGAGCACATTGTCCTCGTGCCCTACAACTACGAGATCGAGCAGGTCGAGGTGTTCGCCGCCGAAGTGATGCCGAAGATCGGGCATCGCGGAAGCGAGCTCGCGTAGTGACCGCCACGGTGCGTCAGGCGCGGCTCGACCTCGAATCGCACGAGCGGCCGGTCCTCGACAAGCGCGTCAGCGCCCGCGCGGCGATGGAGCTCGTCAGCGACGGCGACATCGTGGCCATCGGGGGCACGCTGTACTCCCGCACTCCGATGGCACTGGTGTTCGAGCTGCTCCGCTCGGGTCGGCGCGGGCTGACAATCACGCGTTCGCTCACCTGCTACGAGGCCGACTTGTTCTTCGCGACGCGGACGGCCGACCGGTTGGTGACGAGCTGGGTCGGGATCGGGCTCCCCTGGGGCCTGTCACCGGTGGTGCGGCACTATGTCGAAAATGGCCTCGCCGCCTACGAGGAGTGGAGCCACCTCGCACTCGGGTTGCGGTACAAAGCAGGGGCGATGGGTGTCCCGTTCCTGCCGACCATGACGATGCTGGGCTCGGACCTCGCTCGACAGGCCAAGGCTGTCTCGGTGCGCTGCCCCTACACCGGTCAGGAGCTGCTGGCAGTGCCAGCATTGGTACCCGACGTGGCCCTCTTGCACGTGCACCGGGCCGACATGTACGGCAACGCACAGGTCGACGGCTACACCCATATGGACCTCGACATGGCCAGGGCATCGCGGCGCGTCGTCGTCAGCGCCGAGGAGATCGTCGAGCCCGGGGAGATCGCGAAAAGGCCGGACCACACGATCCTTCCCCACTTCGCCGTCGACGCGGTCGTGAAGGCCCCGTTCGGGGCCTATCCGCACGAGTGCTACGGCCTCTACGAGGCCGACACGCGGCACTTCGACAGCTACGTGTCGCTCCTGCGGGACCATGGTCCCGACGAGGGTGTTCGCCTCTACATCGAGGCGAACCTCACGGCCTACGAGGACTTTGAAGGCTTCCTGCGCAACGTTGGGACACAACGGCTGTCCGAGCTCAACAGCTCGGCCCGGGAGCTCACCACATGAGCGCCGCGACCGGCAAAGGCTACGCCGGCGCTCGGGAGATCGAGGTGTCCCCCGAGGAGCTCATGACGGTGGCCGCGAGCAGGCTGTTGGCTGACAACCGGGTCGTGTTCGCCGGTGTCGGTGCACCGCTTGTCGCCTCGGCGATGGCGCGCCGGCTGCAGGCGCCCAACCTGACCATCGTGCTCGAGGGCGGCATCATCGGGACACAGCTTCGAGCCGGCCAGTTGCCGGTGTCGACCAACGAGATGCGCGCCGGCTACGGCGCTTCGATGTTCACCGACATCACCGACGTCTTCCTGTACGCGCAACGCGGCTTTTTCGACTATGGCTTCCTCGGTGCGGCACAGGTCGACTGCTACGGGAACATCAACACGAGCTTCATCGGTGACCCCGAGGCGCCGCGGGTACGGCTGCCCGGCTCCGGGGGCGCGAACGACATCATCTCGCTGTGCAACGAGATATTCATCGTGACGGCGCACGAGCGGCGGCGCTTCGTGGACAGGGTCGATTTCATTACCAGTCCGGGTTATCTGTCGGGAGGCGACAGTCGCAACGACGCCGGACTGCCGTTCGGTCGCCTCCGCAACGTCGTGACAGACCTGGCGCTGTTCGACTTCGAGCCCGGTACGCACCGGATGAGGTTGCAGTCGCTCCAGCCAGGCGTCACGGTCGAGGCCGTGAAGGACGCGACCGGCTTTCCGCTGCTGCTGGCTGACGAGATCGACGAGCTTTCGCCTCCGACGGCGACCGAGCTGCAAGTGCTACGCGAGCTTCGCGGCATCGAAGCGGTGCGGGCATGACAAGGCGCGGGCGAAAGCTGCTGCCTTGGCAGAATTGAGCATCTCGCCGCGGGTCGGGTTGCTGGTCCCCTCGTCCAACACGGCCATGGAAGCCGACTTTGCCCGGGAGCTGCCGCCTGGATGGACCCTTCACACGGCCCGGATGTACATGGAGGACACCACGGCCGAGGGTGAGAACCGCATGCTCGACGAGTTCGCGCTTCCCGCGGCGCGCGATCTGGGCACCGCACGTCCGCATGTCGTCGTGTTCGGCTGCACCTCGGCCGGGGCACTCCGGGGCAACGATTTCGACGCAGAGCTCTGTCGCCGCATCACCGGGCTCACCGGTGTGCCTACGGTCAGCACCATCGAATCGGTCCGCCTGGCGATCCGTCGCGCTGGCGTCCGCCGTGTCGGCGTCGTCTCGCCTTACGTGGCGGAGCTGAACGGGCCGATCGCTGCGAGCCTGGAGGCAGACGGGCTCGAGGTGGCCCGTATCGCAGGTCTCGGCATGACCGAGAACTTCGACATCGCCCGCGTGCCCCCGGAGCGGATCGTCGAGTTCGCCGTCGCGACCCTAGGTGGCCTGGACATCGAGCTCGCCTTCGTCTCGTGCACGAACTTTCGGGCGATGGAGGCCGTCCCGGGACTCAGCGCACGGCTGGGCCTGCCTGTCGTGACGAGCAACCAAGCGGTGCTTGCTGCCACGATCGAGCGGGTCCGGGGCCTCTTCGCGCTCTGAGCCGCTTGACCGGACTCCAACACAGCGTTCAGTCGGTGTTGGCAATCGCGATCCATCCCGCCCAGCGGTTCGCTTCCGGTGCGAGGTGGGCGTTGTCCATCCCCATGCCGGTGAGCCACAGGTCCGGCGCCTCGAAGCCGTACATGGCCAGGTTGCACTCGACAGGCGGGTTCTTGAGCTTTTTCACGAGCACGATTCGCTCGATGTTCTCTGCGCCGTAGCCGTACAGGTGCCGCTCGGTGAACTCGGTCGTGCCGCCTTTGTCGACGAGGTCGTCGAGCAGTACGACATGGCGTTTGGCCAGCACCCTGTAATCGGGAGGCAGGTCAGTCACCAGGTGTGGCGTTCCCGGCTCGCGGCTCGAACCGTACCGGCTGACGATCATGGACTGGACGTTCGGATGAAAGTGCGGGTCATGATGCTGGATCGCACACATCAGCTTGGCGGTGAAGGGCAGGGCACCGTTCAGCAAGGCGACGAAGAGCGTGTCGGTTCCCTTGTAGTTCCGGGTGATGTCCACCGCCATCGCCGCAATCCGGGCGTCGATCTCGGCCTCGGTGTAGAGGATCTCTTTGTACAAGGATGCTTGGGTCATCCCTGGTCCTTGAACTTCGGGCACATTGCTCCTTAGGTACTTTGCGTAGTCCCTGTCAGCCCTCGATCGGAGCTTGCTTCACTGATGTCCCCGCCTGGGCCAACGAGGAGCCTGCGCGGGTGATCCTACGCGGGGATCACCTGACGGGGGGCGAGCACGCAGCTCGGTCAGTAACGGAATTGTAACTTTGGTAATGAAACTGTAATGTTCTGTCATGGAACGCGTTCCCGGTGAGGCCGCAACCGAGCTGTTCGCTTTCTTTGCCGATCTCCTCGGGACCGTCCCACGAGAGGCCGTCCCACGAGAGGCCGTCGGTTGACCGCCCTGTCGACGCGCTCCGGTGTGCCGCGGCCGACACTTCGGCGAGCTGGCACCGTGGTCAGAGTGTTGCTTGCGGTCGCAGGGTTGGCCCTGACCCTCTACGCCGTCTCGACACGCGTGTATGTAGGCGGTTCGGACAGGGCGACCGCGATCCTCGAGGGTCAGGCCGTGGGCAGCGGCAACGTGCTGCTACACGGCTGGATCCTGACCCACGACTCATTCTGGACCATCGACGCGTTCTTCTACGCGCTGGCGGTGCGCGTCGGTGGCCTCAGGCCCGGCCTTCTGAACTTGGAACCAGCTCTTGCGGTCGCGATCGCCGTTGTGGCCGGCGCCTTTGTCGCCAGCCGGGAGCACCGGGGGGGTGCCGCCATGGCCGCAGCTGCCACTGTCGTCGCGTTGCTCGCGTTTCCCACCCATGCAATGGCGTCCTTCCTGCTCGGGGGCCCTGACCATGTCAGTACGGCCGTCTTGGCCCTTTTCGCATTTGCTGGGCTCAGGCGGGGCCGTTTCGACTGGCGGTGGGCAGCGGCGGTCGCCGCGCTGACCTTCGGAATGCTCGCCGACCTCTTGATGGTCGCTTATGGCATCGCGCCCGTGCTCGGCGCGGGCGTCGTCTCGATGTTGCGAAAGCGAGAGTGGCGGGCGGGCATCGCGGCGGTAGCTGCGTCCGCCGCGGCAGTCATTGTCAGCGAGCTCGTCAGTTGGCTCGCCCTGGCGATGGGAGCGTTCAAGTCCGTTGACGGGGTGTCCGTCGCGACTCTTGCCCAGATGCTCGTGAACGCGAGACACGTTCTGAGCTACGGGGCCGGTCTCGTAGGCTTCACACACCAGTTCGACACCGGGGGAGTCCCTGTCGTCCTGCAGGACGTTCATGTCGTAGGTGCTCTTCTGATCGTCGCCTGCGCGTTGGTGGCGGTGGTGAACCTGGTGAGAGGCGTCGTCCGCGGCCGCCGAGAGGCGTTCGGGCCCCACATAGGAGCCGAGCGTCGGTGGCTCGACGACGCGCTGGTCATCGCGGTGGTCGGTTCCGCCGCGACCTTCGTCGTCCTGGCCGTCAACGGGGTGCCCGGCGCCCGCTATCTCGTCGCGACGGTCGTGTTCGCCAGCGTGCTAAGTGGCCGGATCGTCGCCCAGGCCTGGCAGCGGCTGCGACCGGGTCGAGCTGCCCGAGCGATCTGCGTCGTCGGTGTCGCTGTCGCGCTGTGCTTCGCCGCGGGCCTCGGCTACACCATTGCGCAGCCCGTCCCGGTCCAGAGTGCGACAACGCTCGCCACCTGGCTCGAAGTGCATCATCTTCGAAACGGCGTCGGTGGATACTGGGCATCGAGCATCACCACCGTCGAGAGCAGGGGTGCCATCACGGTGCGACCGGTGTGGGCGAACCCGGACGGCGAGCTTGGCCGGTACATGAAGCTGTCCTCCGCCAGCTGGTACGCCGGTCAGCACTTCCAGTTTCTCGTCTACGAGACGCCTGTTTACCAAGGCGTCGACACGGTCTCGGCGACCAAGACCTGGGGGCGTCCAGCCCACATCTACGTCGTCGGCGACTATCACGTGCTCGTGTGGGCTGTCGGCTTCGGCGTCGCAGCCCATCCATCGTAGAGCGGTCCGGCTCAGGCTCCAGTCCCAGACGATCGACGTGCAGGGCGGCGTCGCCCTGGCGTCGCGCAGTGGCCGAGCGGTACATGGGGAGCACGTCGCCATATTTACCTGCGAGCATTCTGCAGGCCTATGGTCTAAGTGGTCAGGTCGACTGACCGGGAGCTGACGCAGGTCGATGCCCCACAGGGGAAGGAGACACTGTGACCGTCGTTCTTGATGGGAGCTCGCTGACGATCGAGCGCCTGGTGCGCGTCGCGCGCGGCAGTGAGAAGGTCGAGCTCGACGGGCGGGCGCTGGAGCGCATCCGCGTGTGCCGCGCCATGCTCGAAGACAAGCTCGCCGCCCACGAGATCATGTACGGCACCAACACAGGGATCGGCGAGTTCTCCGAGGTGGTGCTGAACGACGAGCAGGTCGAGCTGTTCCAGCGGGCGCTGGTCTACAACCATGCGGCCGGCATCGGCGATCCCGCGCCGCTGGAAGTCGTGCGCGCCGCCATGGCCGGCCGCATCAACGTCCACGCCCACGGCAACTCGGGCATCCGGCCCGAGATCACCTTGGCCCTCGTCTCGATGCTCAACCGCGGCGTGACTCCGGTCATCTGCCAGAAAGGCTCGGTGGGCGCCTGCGGCGACCTTGCCCCGATGGCCCAGCTCGCGCTCTCGCTGATGGGCGAAGGCGAGTCCTTCTACCAGGGCGAACGTTTGCCCACGAGCGTCGCCATGGCGCGCGCCGGTATCCCGGTCCCCGGCCTACGGGCCCGCGACGGCCTCGGCACAATCAACGGCTCCAACGTGCTCACGGCCATGAGCGCCCTGCTGCTGTACGACGCCGACCGCTGGCTGCGCCAGGCCGAGATCGCCTGCGCGATGTCGCTCGAGGCCCTGATGGCCAACCTGAAGCCCTACGACACGCGCCTCCACGAGTTGCGAGGCTTCCCCGGGGCGGTGCGCAGCGCCGCCGCGATCAGGCGCTGCGTCGAGGGCGGTGACCTGGCGACGGGCAGGATGAAGACCAAGGTGCAGGACGCCTACTCCATGCGCTCGTCTCCGCAGGTGATTGGTGCCGCCCACGACGCCGTCGCCTGGGCAGTCAGCCAGGTCGAGATCGAGTTGAACGGGGTCGGCGACAACCCGATCTTCATCCCGGAGGACAAGCTCACGCTCACCGGTGCGAACTTTCAGGGCACGCCGGTCTCGTTGCCCATGGAGATGGTCGGCCAGGCGATGACCATGGTGAGCGTCCTTTCGGAGCGGCGCATGAACCGGCTGGAGAACCCGGCCCTGAGCCAGGGGCTGCCTGCCTTTCTGACCGCCGACCCAGGCTTCTACAGCGGCCTCATGCTCAGCCAGTACACCGCGGACACGCTGATCACCGAGCAGCGCATCCTCGCCGCCCCGGCCTCTACCATGTCCATCCCGGCCGCGGCCGACCAGGAGGACTTCGTCTCGATGGGCATGAACACGGCCCTGAAGAACCGCCAGATCCTGCAGAACGCCTGGGCTGTGCTCGGCATCGAGCTCATGGCCGCCGCCCAGGCGCTCGACTTTCGCGACTTCACGCCAGGCAAGGGCGTGCGAGTCGCCCACGAGGTCGTCCGCCGACACGTCGAGCATCTGGCCGAAGACAGGCCCCTTTATGCCGACCACAACGCCATGGCGGCCCTCGTGGAATCGGGGGAGATCCTCGAGGCTGTCGAGGCCGTTGTCGGCCCGCTGGAATAGACGAACATGGCGTCTGCCCTGCCCATGGCGACGGGTTTCACGTCCCCTGAGACCCGCCGCCTCGTTCTGAATTGGAGGTAGTAGACCGCAAGAGGTCCGCCGCAAGTTAGAACGCGCTCAGCAATCTCAGGCTGGCCACAACCAGCCAGGGCTCCTGCTGGTCTGTCAAGATCCTGGTCGGTGGCAGCAGAACGCCCGAGCACGACGACCGTAGAGCCAATCGGTCACTCCCCAAGAACGGGCAGGCGCATCGGCTGGCCCCTTGCCATGGCGTGGCTCGGCTTCGTCGCCGGTGTCGAGTTCGCGCTCAGTTGGTTCCTTCCCGGAATCGGTCAGTCCCTGACCGGTCCCGCCCTTTCCGTTGCTGCTGCTGGAGTCGCGCTCGGGCTTCTCGGATACTTCATCGCTTTGTATCTGACTGACCGAGACGGCGTTGCTGTCCCTACACCTGTGCGGCGAGCTCTTGGCATAGGCGCATTCGTGCTGCCGTTTCTCAGCCTTGCCTGGAACCTTCCAGGTGACGGTCAGGCACTACTGCCCGCCGGATGGGTTACCACAGGTGTGGCGTTCTTGCTCGTTGCAGTCGCCTTGGTCAGCGATAGGCGAAAGCAGTCGGAACCTTGGCTCCCAGTTTGCTTGTGGGTTCTCTGCTCGGCTGGAGTGCTCGTCGCCAGCTCCTACCTCTGGACCGTGCCGAACGGCCTGTCGTTGAGATTCGCCGCCAGCTACGAAACTCAACTCGCACAGCTAACGACCATCCAAGCCAGAAGAGCGCCAAGTGGCTGCATCTCTGCGGATGTACCGGGTTTCGGCCCGAACTCTCAGGTCTGCGCCGGTCACTGGAACGGCTCAATCTTGTTCAGCGCCCAGGCCAACTCCGAAGGTGACTCCTATGGCTACTTGTATGCGCCTGGGATGACGTACGCCACCGCGCCCTGGGATTCCTGCGTCGTCCATCTCATCGGTCCCTGGTGGGAAGAGAGACCAAGTGGCGGTGGTGCGCCGTGTCCGGGAGGATTCAAGTACACACCGGGCGGCTGAGAGCTACCTCCCAGAATCTGGTCTGGACGCCGGCCGAGTACTCCGGTAGCCGGCCGCTGAGGCCCTCGAGGAGCTCGGGAGCTTGTCGCACCGTCCCGCATCTGGAGCCCGAGCTGTCGAGCGATGTCGTGCCTGCTCAGGTGGGAAATCGAACCTTCTGCCGTGCCGTAGCGTCTTAGAGACGTGGTTACCGACACCAATCCGGGCGAGCTCGAGGAACTCCTGAAGCAGTGGTACGCGCCCGCGTACCGCACAGCCGCGCTCCTCCTCGGTGACGCCGCGAAAGTTGACGATGCCGTTCAGGAGGCGTTCCTGCGCCTCTGGAGATTTCGAGACGCCCTCCCAGAAGGAGACGGGCTGCGGCCATGGATCTACCGGGTCGTCGTGAACGCCTGCTATTCCTCGGCACGAACTGAGTCCCGACACGCCGGCAGGCGGGCCCCTCAAGACGCGCTCGACTCGGTCGTCTCGAGCGATCCCACACCTGACGAGCTCGCTGACCAACGCAACCGTGCCTCGCTCGTGCGCCAAGCGATCCTGTCGCTTCCCGCTGGGCTCCGAGCGCCACTCGTGCTTCGTTACTACGCCGGACTGAGCGAGAAGGAGATCGCGACGGCGATCCGCAGACGCCCGGGCACCGTGAAATCGCGGCTTCATGAGGCTCGGCGGCTGCTTGCAAACGACCCACGGCTCGCCCACCTCGGGCTCGGACTTTCAAGCAGTAGCCAAGAGGAGGCGAAATGATCACCGATGGGGAGTTCTCCGCGCTGATCGCGGAGGCGGCCGAGACAATTCCCGAACCGACGGGCGCCGATGCCATTTTGGCGGCGGCCCGCGTCGAGATCGACCCCCCATCGGTCGCTTCACCGATCGCCAAGGCCCGCAGGCACCCACGCGGCTTCGCGATCTCGGCGCTCGGCGCCGCGGCAGTGCTCGCCATCGTGGTCTCCGTCGCAGTGTCCTCGTCCTCTTCGCCCCCGAGCAGCGTTCATCGTGCAAGCTCGCCATCGGCACTCGGGCTGAGCCCCGCCCCCGCTCTCGGCAGGGGACAGACCATGGCGGGTGTCACAAAAGTGAAGGACACGTCTTCGGCCAGCAGCACTCAGTCGGCAGGCTCGCAAAAGATCATCACCACCGGCACGCTCTCGCTCGTCGTCGACAAGAGCGCGCTCGGTCACGTCGTCGCCAAGCTGCAGGCGATCGCGACGTCGCTGGGCGGGTACGTCTCGACCTCCAATGTGGCCCTCGCCGGCTCGAGTCGTGGTGGCACCGTGGTGCTCGGTGTTCCCGCTGGAGAATTCCAAAAAGCGGTGAGCGAGGCCGAGTCACTCGGCACCTTGAAGCACCTGAGCACGACCGCGACCGACGTGACCGGTCAGGTCGCGGACCTCAGTGCCCAGGTCAGCGCTCTCGAGGCCGCTCGAACACAGCTCGAAGCGCTGTTCGCCAGGGCCGGTACCATTCAAGCGCTGCTCTTGGTCCAAGACGAGATCACGTCGGTGCAAAGCCAGATCCAACAGCTCCAGGCACAACAACGCGTACTCGCGAACGAGATCAGCTTCTCGAGCCTGACCGTTGCACTCGCTATGCCGAGCGCGACACACGCCTCGGCGCCTAGCCGTTTTTCCAAGGCGTGGCACCAGGCGGTCTCGCACGTCGAAGACGGCCTGGCGACGTTGCTCGCCGACTCCGGGATCGTGCTCTTCTCGGTGGTGTTGCTCGTCGTGATCGGGCTGCTCCTCCTGTTCGGCGGACGACTGCTCTGGTCTTTCGTCCGCCGTCGCCTCGTTTGAGCCGAACCGGCGGTGCCCGGAGGGATCAGCCCTTCGCCGTCGTGCCTACGGCGCCCACCAGTCGATCGCCGCGTGGTCCAGGAGCTTGCTTGGAAGGACGTAGTGATCGCGGAGATGGTGATCGAAGAGATGGTTGACGGAGGCGGTGATCGCGGAGGCGGTGGTCGACGGGAGCGGATGGCTTCAGAAGGACCGCCAGCAGACGACTATCTCGTTCGGCCTTGAGCCGCCCTCGCGAGGAAAGCTCCCACCGAATTCCAGATCAGCGATCGTGATCTCGACGGGGACCATGGCCGCAAGCACGAAGGCTGTGACGAAGACGTGTGCCTCCCGGTAGTCCGTGGCTGGTCGGCCGGCGTACTGTTCGATCGACAGATCAAGGTCTTCGAGGGCTCGACGCGTGAGACGAAGCTGCACCGCGTGACGCTAGCGCCCCGGTAACTCAGCGCTGATCTACGTCTCGCGCCGCAGTGTCTTGACCGAATCCGCCCGCCGCTGGGCCCGCCGCGCGGACTGTTCGTACAGATGAGAGGCGACCTGGTCGAGAGCGCCGGTCGAGAACGCCTTCCGGGCTTGTTCGAACTCGGTGACGAACTCAGGACTCTGGCGAAATGAGTGCCACGCGCGTTCCAAGAGCTCCGAGGCGTTGC
>Ga0187875_10000822_pt1 | contig 24998 bp, 20 predicted proteins | sample June2016WEW_17_1_2_FD_132978 | JGI IMG/M metagenome (GOLD analysis project Ga0187875, IMG submission 132978) | Peatland microbial communities from SPRUCE experiment site at the Marcell Experimental Forest, Minnesota, USA - June2016WEW_17_10 | ecosystem: Environmental > Terrestrial > Soil >...
AAAATCGGGAACAAAGTAGATGCGGACCCAGGGGACTGGAACTTTATCGTCCAGATATTTCTTCTCTTTCACAATCTCAGGGTGCATCGGAATTATATATTTATGGCAAAAGAAACATTTTTCGACTTCCGGCAGTCCCGCATGCTCCGAGCGCTCGACATAAGGATGGCAGAAACGGCAGTTGATCTGTTTAACGCCGGCGTGTATCCGGTGGCTGAAATAGATCGGCTGGACCGGTCCGATGTCCTGTCCCGGGAAAAGGTAGTAGAAGTAGACAAGGGTGAGCACAAGCAGAACGGTTGCAACGAACCACCCCGTCCACCACCTCGCTTCTTTTCTCGTCGCCTTGGCGTCTTCAGCCATTTTCTCTCGGTCGATGACAGCAGAAATTATTCAAACGCTTACCGCGCATCCAGGACCTCACGCCAGGTGCGGCGCCTTCTGTTCGGGCTCGAGCGCCGCAGCAAGTTTGGGGTCGGAAACCGCCAGCACCGGGTATCTCTGTAAAAAAGTGCACACACAGAAGGCGAAAAGCCCAAGCCATCCCATGGTAATCAGCACTTCAAATATTCCGAGCGGCAGCGACCCGCTCTTCACCAACGAAGGAGTCACCAGCAGAAATTTTTCCAACCAGATCCCGATCAAAATCCAGATCGATATCGCCGTCATAAGGACAGGCTTCATCTTTATTTTTCTTAGGAGCAAAACCACGAATGGGACAATGAAAAGCACAATGAGCACCGTCCACGCCAGCGCTGCCCATGGATCGTAAATAACGCGCCAGATCACGTACCGGGTCTCATCGGGCAGATTGCCATACCAGATGACCAGGAACTGAACATAGAAAAAATCCAAACCAACCACACAGAAGGCGAAAATGAGCTTGCCGATGTCGTGAAACTGCTTCTTGTCGATGGCCTTGCCCATACCCATTTTTTTGACGGCAAATGTGGATAGAACGGCCAAAAACGCAAGCCCCGCGTAGAAGGAAATTACGAAGTAATATGCCCCGAAAAGCGTGCTGAACCACTCCGGGCTGAGCGACATCATCATGTCGAACGCCACCAGCGTCATAATGAACGCATAGAGGATGACGTATACGGTGGAAAGGGTGTACTGAGCGCGTTGGCGGTCCGGCGCGCTAGAAACCCCCTCCATATATTCCATGTCGCTCCTGACGGAATGATAGGCGAACAGCAACGCCGTGACAGTCATTGCAAGCAGCCCGATGCCTTCGCGCGCGAAGAAAAAGGACGTATTCAGCCATGGAGCTTTTTGTTCTTCCGGATGGAGCACCCACCAGAAAGTATTCGCCCTTCCGAAGAAAAGAGGCCAAAGCAGAATGAAAGAAAAGGGGAGAAAAAAGGCGACTGATTCTGATAATCTCTTTACCGGCCTACCCCAGGTCGCGTTTGTCAAAACGAGAACCGGAGAGAGCAGAAAAGCCCCGAACGCAAGGCCCGTCCAATAGACATAGTTGGTCAGATACGCGGACCAGGCCCTTTTGGCGTCACCCCCAAAGAGCTGGTAGAAAAAAGCCGCCGCGCCTATAAAAAAGAGGACCAGGCTCAACGCTTTGAGTGTTCCCCAGTTGAGAGACTTTTTTGCAAGCTCGATTTCGGGGTAAATCTCATTCTTCAATCTGACGGACCTCCTCGGCGCCCAGGTCCTTCAAGATGCTCGAAACCGACTCGAGATCGCCATCAGTGCAATAAACCAAAATCCCGAAACGGTCCTGGCTGAAACGCTTGTCGTAATGCGCGGGAAGGCGCATTTTCGGCATCCTGTTCAGGAAAAGCAAACCTCCCAGCGTAAAGAAAACAGCTATCAGAATGAGGAACTCGAAAGCCGGTACAACTGTTGGGATTACAGGGATCGGAGGCTTGCCGCCAACTACGAACCGCCACTGGGCGGCTGTGTACCAGGCAAGAAAAATCCCGGTCAGGATTCCAAGAATTGCTCCGGTCAGGGTGAAGAAACGACCGAGTCCCAGGAGCGGTTCGCCAAGCGCTTCCCGGATTTCTTCCGTCCTCATCGGGGAGTAAACCGCCTCAATAGGGACCTCCTGCTTCCTGAGGCCCTCTACCGCCGAAACGACCTCGTTGAGGTATGCGAAAATCCCGACTACAGCCAGCTTTTTAGCCATCGAGGTTTCCTCTTACTTCTTCCTGACCGGAACGGGTATCGCCTCCTTTACCTCCGTTATGGCAATCGTGGGAAGAAACTTTGCGAAAAGGAGGAAAAGGAAAAAAAAGAGGCTGAATGAGCCGATCAGGATGCCCCATTCAACTATGGACGGGTACTTATAAAGACCCCATGAGTAGGGGTCATATTCATGGGCTTCCGACCCCACAATAATCACCAGCCGCTCGAACCACATTCCTATCAGCACCAGGACGCCGATGGAGAACAGGGCCGGTATGCCGGTCCTGACTTTCTTGAAGAACAAAGCTATCGGAACCACCGCATTGCAGACGATCATCAGCCAGAAGCACCAGGAATAGTAGCCGGTCATCCGCCACATGTACTGGGCCTGTTCGGCCTTGCCGCCGCCGTACCAGGCGATGAAATGTTCGACCATGTAGGAGTAGCCGACGATAAGGCCCGTAAGGATGATCGTCTTGCCGATATTTTCGAGCACGTCGATCGTGATCAGGTTTTCGAACCTGAAGATCTTGCGCATCGGAATGAGAAGCACCAGGACCATTGCAAGCCCGGAATGAATCGCGCCCGCAACGAAGTAGGGAGCGAATATCGTGCTGTGCCATCCTGGAACGATACCCAGGGCAAAATCCCAGGAAACCACGCTGTGCACGGAAATGACGAGCGGGGTGGCAAGGGCCGCGAACAGCAGGTAGGCGGTCCCGTAATGCCTCCAGGACTTGCTGGAACCCCGCCAGCCAAGCGAGAAAAAGCCGTATATCCTGTTTCTTATTCCGGCAGTGCGGTCCCTGATGGTTGCCAGGTCAGGGACCATGCCCGTGTACCAGAAAAGAAAACTCACGGTTAGATATGTAGAGACTGCAACTACGTCGAAAACCAGGGGTGACTGGAAATTGGGCCATAAATTCCGTTGGTTCGGGTACGGAAGTATCCAGTAAACCAACCAAACGCGCCCCAGGTGAATGAGCGGAAACATGCCGGCTATCATTACCGCGAAAACGGTCATCGCTTCGGAACTCCTGGAAATGGTCGTCCTCCAGGATGCGCGAAATAGAAACAAAATGGCCGAAATAAGGGTGCCGGAATGGGCGATACCTACCCAAAATACAAAGTTCACCAGGTAAGAGCCCCACATCGTGGGGTGGGTAATATTGGCCGCCCCCAGACCCGTTGCGATCTGGTACCACCAGGAAAAAGCGCCGACAAGAACGCCCAATCCGGTAATCGCTACACAAAGCCAGTAAAAGCCGCCGGGATTCCACATGGCCCCCAGTATCTGATCGTCTACCGAGCCGTAAGTAGTCAGGTACTGCGGCCCCGCCGCCTCGCTCACCCCATTGGAAACTTCCCCCATTGTGCAGGTCCCTTTAGAACTTTAATCAAACCGTAATCTTCTGAGTCACCCTCTTGAGGTAGATCACGGCAGGCTTGGTATTGAGGTGCGCCAGTACCTGGTAAGCCCTTACATCGTTGATCAGCTTCGATACCCTGCTCTCCGCATCGAGCAGGCTGCCAAAGATCAGGGCGCCGGTAGGGCAGGTCTGAGCGCAGGCAGTCGTAAAGTCCCCGTCGCGCACTCTTTCGCGGCCTTTTACCGTGGCGTCGAGTTTTGCCTCTATGATTCTATGGACACAGAAGGAGCATTTCTCCATTACGCCTTTCTGCCTCACCGTAACGTCGGGATTGAGCTGCCACTTGAGCGGTTCGGGCCGGGTGAAGGTAAACCAGTTGAAGCGCCGCACTTTGTAGGGATCGTTTTGAGAGCAGAAACGAGTTCCGAAGCAGCGATTGTAAATCTGGTTATTGAGCCCTTCCTGGCTGTGATGCGGCGCGAAAATGGGGCACACATACTCACACGGCGCGTTGTCACAATGCTGGCAAAGCATTACCAGCCATTTGGCGGCCTTCCCGTCGTCGTCGAAATATCTCTGGACCCTTATCCACGACATCTCGCGCCCTTTAAGGACCTGCTCTCGTTTTACTACGGCAACATTGTTTTCCGAGTAGCATCCGGCTACGCAGGCGCCGCAGCCAATACATCGGTCGAGGTCCACGACCATTGCCCAGCGATATTCTTTATACATTTGACGTGGATAGAAATCTTTCGACTTCTGGTACCCATCCGGCATGGGGTAATAAATGTGGGGCTTTTCTCCGGACGCCGCCCTTCTGTTTCGCTCTTCCAGGCTTATTGCCACCGCCATGTCGCGGCCGTGCTGGAAGAAGCTTCCGTCGGTATTGGCAATATCGAAAGTCTCACCCGTTTTTTCGATCTCCGGATTCAGCCCTTGACGCAGGATAGCGCCGCAAACCGGGTCGATATCCGGAGCCAGAAGCTCGAAAGGATTCGCTGGGAGCCCGTTTGCAAACCTGCCCAGGTTGGAATGCCCCTGGCCGACCGGTATTGCGACGACTCCCTCCGGTACCGTGTAGATGGGCAGGGCCGGAATTCGGATGGTCCCATAATCCGTTTTCACCCGGAGGAGGTCTCCTTTCTTCAGATCCAATTTCCCGGCGGTCTCCGGATGAATCTCCAGCCAGCCCCCCCAGGTCGCATGGGTCATCGGGTCGGGGAACTCCTGGACCCACATGTGGTTGGCCATCCTGCCGTCATAGAACTGTATCGTAGGATAGATGACCAGTGGAATGCCTGTTCCAGGCTTTTGCTCCGGGTCGGGAAAATTGAACGCCGGCACGGGCAGCGAGAGCGCCGGGGTTGCCCCGGGCTGCTCCGGCCAGTAGCCGCCCTGCATGACCAGGTTCTGCCAGAAAGTATCGAATGATTCGATTCCGGCCTCGGCGGATATTCGCGTCCAGTATCCCTGGAGCGCCTCATAGAAATCTTTGAAGGGAAAGCTGTCTTCTCCCTTCATCTTTTTGCCCGTGGAGATAAGAATATCCCCCATGTGCTTCGTATTGAAAACCGGTCCCATAACCGGCTGCATGAACCCTGTTACTCCCGGTCTTGGTGAATAATCGCCCCAGGATTCGAAGGAGTAATGGGTGGGCAGGACCAGGTGGGCCAGGACGCCGGTTTCGTCAACCGCCGGAGAAAACCCCGCCACGAAAGGCACGGCCTTCATCGCTCCGGCAAAATCCCAGGACTTGGGGAGCGAAAAAACGGGATTCACTCCTCGGAAAAGGAAAACATCCACTTCTCCGGAGCGCATCCGGTCGGCAAGGTTTTTGACTTCATCAGCCCGGGCGGCCAGGGTATGGGAGGATTGCCTGTTGAAATCGATCGCTGAGAGAGTCCCTGATTTTATAGTGCACAGCAGATTTGCGGCAACCGCCGTTTCGGTTGCATTGGGCAAACATTGCGAAAGGCCTTCAGCGATCGCCAGAGGGCGAGCCGCCCCGGCAAACCTTTTGGCCACAGCTTCAATGATGCCCGGATCGCACCCGGCTACAGCGGCTGACTTGTCAACGGGCCAGTTTCCAACCATCGATGCAAGCGCCTCCCTCCGATTCCCAGGCAGGTCGGGCGCCAGATTCTTGTCAAGGATTTCCCGAATGATCCCCAGCCCCACCGCGTACTCCGTTCCGGGGCGCGTCGCAATCCACAGGTCGGCATTGTTCGCCGTCATCGAAAGTCGCGGTCCGACGAAGACGAAGGTATTTTTCCTCTCACCCCTGATTGGGTGAAAAGATCCGTATTGGCGCGCAAATTCGAGATTGGATATCCAGGTTTCCAAAAAGCCTGCGTTAAAAGAGATGAGAAAATCGAGTTCATCGAACCGGTAAGTCGGAATGGCATCACGGTCAAAAACCGCCTGGTTGGCTTTTTTCAGAGGCTCATAGGACCAGGGTTCATACATTATATGACCGTTTCGCTGGCCCATTTCACTCAGCCACAACCCTGCCAGATCGTGTAAAGATCCTGTGATCAGGTCGGTCATGACGACAATGCGGCCGCTCCCTCCCTTGCGGACCGCATCAGACAGTTTCGCGGCCAGGATCGCCTCGCCCCGCTCCCAGGTGATGGGATCGAAGCCGCCGGCCGCATTTCGTTGCATCGGACCCGTGAACCGGTCGGGGTTGTACAGGCCGTGCAGCGAAGCCTGCCCCCGCATGCAGAGTTTGCCTCCGCTGACCGGGTGTGCGGGATTGCCTTCCACCTTTACGATCCGCCCCTCACGATTCTTTGCGAGCATCCCGCATCCTGCCGGACACTCACGGCAGGTCGTAGCATAGTACACTGCCTTTCCGGGCACCACGTCTTCAGGCGGATGAATGTAAGGAATCAGATACCGCGCGGCCGGCTCGCCGCAACCGCTCAGCACCGCTCCTGTTCCCGCTATTCCGAATAGTTTCAGAAAATCCCGGCGGCGCATATCCAACATTTTCAAAAGCCCTAAAACTCTATAAGAAGCTTAAATAATTGGATAAATGGTGAAAAACAACCTGGAGAGTCCCCCAAATGGCTTGCGGCTGGACTCCTTGCGAAAAATAACACAGCGGGGTTCAATTACAATAGTTTCTGATCGTGTTTCTATCCAATTTCTATTCGCAACGCGGCAGCTTTTCCGATGAAATGCAGAAACATACCAGGCAAAAACCGGATTCGCACACCTGGTTTCGATGCAGATTCATTCTATTTGTGCCTTCTTCAGATCGGCCACAGTGACTAATACATTCTCGGGTTTGAGATATTTCTTCGCCACCCGGAGAATATCGTCTGCCGTCACCTCATTTATCAGCTTGGCATACCTTTCGGGATAATCAGACCCCAGTCCGTAGAATTCGATCTGCGCCAGAAATCTTGCATAATCCTGCTGGGCGCTGTATTTTAATGGGAAATTGCCGATCAAGAAACTCTTTGCGCCCTGGAGTTCCACCTCTGAAACCGGCTCGCGCTGGAGCCGCTCCAATTCCTTTCGAGCAAGCGCTGTCGCCTCTTTGGCGGACTCATCCTTGGTCTGGATAACAACGCGGAAAGAACCCAATTGTTTGCGGGCGGCCAGATAGCTCTCGACATCATAGGCAAGTCCCTTTTTGATACGTATTTCAACCATGAGCCGGCCCGACAGATCGCCTGAGCCCAGGATCTGGTTCATCACCTGGAAGGGGTAGTAGTCTTCGCTGGCTCTCTCCATGGCCGGGCAGCCGATTATGATCGTGGCCTGCGATACGGGTTTATCAATGGCCACACTCACAGACCCTTCGGCGAATTCCTTTTGGAAAGACGGTTCGGGGACCTCGTCGGCTTGCCACTCACTCAATGCGGGAACTATCAGGGTCTTTACTTCCTTGGTCGTTATGTCTCCTCCGACCACCAGGACTGAGTTGTTTGGCCGGTAAAAAGAGGCGTAAAATTTGGAAATATCTTCCGTACCCATTGCGGCAACCGATTTTTCCGTACCTTCTACCGGGCTGGCGTAAGGGGTGTCCAAAAAAAGCGCTTTATCGAAGGCCTTGTTTGCGACCTCCAACGGCTCGTCCTCTTTCGCCCGCAGAGCCCCGACTATGTCATCTTTTAGTCCGTCCAGATCGAATTTGGGAAAGCTGGGATGGACAATTATCTCGGTAAAAAGGCCAACCCCTGTTTCAAGGTCCTTTTTGAGCACCTGCATCCCTATCATTGCAGAGTCTTTGAAACAGTCCGCCCAAAGAATGCCCCCGATGAAATCGAGCTTGGCGTTTACCTGATCGAATGACAAAAACCGGGTCCCGAGCAGAACAGAATTAGCGGTCAGGTGGGCCATACCTTCCATATCCTGCGGATCGCGCACCGAGCCGGCGGACACCAGCAATTCCATCGTAACAATCGGGATCGAATGCTCTTCGAATACGAGCACCTTCAGATGGTTAGGCAATTCGATCCTTTCGGCCTCCGGCATCCCCAGGCAGTAAGCGCCCGTCAGCAACGGCACGATCAGGACCAAAATGAACACAATGCAGGTTTTCTTTCGATTCATGACAACCGCTCGCACCTTACGGGATAACTTCATTTCGAACATCGGAAGCGCGAAGCCTTATGCTCTTTCCTTTTATACCGCTGCCGGCAGGCTGAGGAACAGCCTCGGAGGGCAGATTGACGGACGGCCCCGTCGGGACCAGGATCCCGATATTGCGGTTTTGGACCGTGAAATACTTGGAGGCCACGCGTTGAATTTCCTGCGCCGTAACACTGCGGATCGAGGGAATGTATGCGCCGATAGATGCCCAGTCAAGGGCTATCTCGTACCCGGCCAGATTCTGGCCCACGGAGAAGATGGATTCCTGATCGAAGACAAAGGCGGCCTCCAGTTGATTTTTCGCCTTTTGCATTTCCCGAAAGCCTACGGGAGTTGTCTTCAGAAGCTCAATTTCATCATAGATCCCCTGTTCTATTTGTCCAGGATTCTTCCCTGGAAGAAAGGAGACCTCAATATAAAAAAGGCTCGGGTCCACAGTAGCCGGGTTGTAGTCCACGGATGATTCGAGTATGAGCGTTTTTGCGCGCACCAGTTGCTCATAGAACCTGGAACTTTTTCCCTGGGCAAGAATCGCCTTTATGACCTCCAGTACGTAACTGTCCTGGTTTCGCAGATTTGGAACGTGCCATGCTATGATCAGGCTCCCTACTTGGGCCGGACGCTCGACAATCACACGTCTTTCGCCCCGTTGAGGGGGGTCCTGGATCAAAACCTGCTGCGCCGGCGTTCCGGCCGGGATATTGCCGAACGCCTTTTCCATCTCGGGCAAAAGGGCTTCCTTCTTGAAGTCGCCGGTTACGACGATAAAAGCGTTGGCCGGGTTGTAGCAGGTTGAGTAGAAAGCCTTTACGTCCTCGATCGTCAGCCTCTCGATATCGTCCGGCCATCCGATGATAGGCCAGTGGTACGGCTGAGACTGGAACGCGGCGGCCTCCAGTTGCTCCAGCAGAAACGACGGCGGATTGTCATCAATGCGCATCCGCCGCTCTTCGAGAACGACCATCCTCTCCGTTCGGAAATCGCTTTCTCTAAGGACCAGATTGCTCATACGGTCCGATTCAAAATCGATTGGCACCCCTATCCGGTCCGAGGCAAGCGTTTCGAAATAACCCGTAGAGTCGTGCGCCGTGGATGCGTTTTGCTCGCCTCCCAGTTCGTAGAATGTCCTGACAAACTGCTCCCCGCTCACCTTGCTCGTACCTTTGAACATCATATGCTCGAGCATGTGCGCGAGCCCGGTTTTGCCCGTTGTTTCGTTCCGCGCTGCAACCCGGTACCAGACCTGGAACGATATAATCGGAGATTTGTGATTTTCGAGCATAATGACCTTGAGGCCGTTCGAGAGCCGAGCCTCTGAGGCGTCCTTGAACACCTCTGCCGAACAAAGGGCGGGAAACACGAAAAACATAATAACCCACAGCACAAAAGAGCACGCCACTTTCAAAGAAACCAACCTCCCGCGCCTTAACAGCGCTGATGGACGGAGAATTTCTCCGGGCTTCTTTACCTCTTCGCCGCGGACCGGGCGGTGAGCCGCGATAAAACTGCGCCGGCTCTCCATCACTTTTAGTCATGCGGATATGGTAATCACCATAAGTAATCCGCATATGAAATGCAATCCAGGAGTACCATCCGATCTTTGGCCCGGTAGTAATTGTATTAAGCCTTTCGATCCTTATACTTCTTTCTTCAGGTTTGCACAAAAGACCCGATCCGACTTAAGGGAGATTCGATATGCCGGACACCCAACTCAGCCTCGAGGAACTTGCACAAAAAGACGGCAAGGAAGGAAGACCCGTTTATATCGCCTATGAAGGCAAGATCTATGACGTAAGTCAGAGTAGTCGGTGGAAAACAGGGAGCCACATGAGACGCCACTCTTCCGGAAAGGACCTCACTACTGATATGGGCGGAGCTCCTCACGGACCCGAAGTCCTCGAGAGGTATCCGCAGGTCGGGATCATCAGGCACAAGTCCGTTCCCGAAATTGAGCAAGAAACCTTTCTTGAACCTCTGTTCAAGAAAGTGCCCTTTCTTCGCAGACACCCTCACCCGATGACGGTGCATTTTCCTATCGCATTCATGCTCTCGGCGGTCTTCTTTACTTTCCTCTATCTCATAACAGGCGACCCTTCATACGATGCCACCGCCCTCCACTGCCTCGCAGGAGGTGTAATCTTTACCCCCATCGTGATGCTGACCGGCTTTATATCCTGGACGGTCAATTACCTGGCGCGGCCAATGCGGTCGATCAATGTGAAGATGGCTGTTTCCCTGCTCATGCTGGTGGTGTCTGTTGTCGCCCTGGCCTGGCGTGAAATGACTCCCAACGTTCTGACAAGGTTAACGGGCGTCGGCTTCATTTATTTATTGCTCATCTTTTCCCTTTGCCCTATGGTTTCACTAATTGGGTGGTACGGGGCAAAACTCACCTTCCCGATCGAAAAAGAATAATGTCACCGGCTTGCCCGGGCCCGTCCGGAAACCCTCTCCGGATACTGCTCCCTGGATGCTGGATAAAAACCACGGAAAAAATATGGAAGGCGCATTCAGTAAGGTGCTTATCGCCGTAGATGGCTTGCAACAGACCCGGGGGCTTGTCGATTACCTGAGTGGAATAATTTCCGCACGGCATGCCGAGTTGGTCCTTTTCCACGTAATGCCCAAGGCTCCCGAATCGTTCTGGGACCGGGAAAAAGACCCCTCTAACTTACCAAATGCGGAGCATCTCAGGATATGGGAAGTCGAGCGGGAAAAACAGGTCCGCGACCTCATGCGAGATTTTCGGCGCCGGCTCACGGCGATAGGAATACCCGAATATTCCATTATGATCAGCATCCGGAAAGTTAAAGAAGGCATTGCCAGAGATCTGTTGCAAGAGGCACAGCGCGGTTATGACGCAATACTGATGGGCCGTAGCGGGTTTGGGGGCGCCGCCGCACAGGTGCTAGGAAGTGTGGCGGCAAAAATGGCGGCAAAATTGCACTCCGCAAACCTGTGGCTGGTCGGGAAAAACGCCGGGAGCGGGGGAGTGATCATTGCGATGGACTCCTCTGAGTCGGCCATGAGGGCAGTGCATCATGTAGCAAAGATGGTCAATGCCTCAAATAACTCCGTCAGGCTCGTTCATGTGGTTCGTGGCATAACGGTCTCATGGACCGGCCAGGAAAAGATTTTCCCGGAAGAATACCGGCAGCGGCTGATCGAGGAGGCGGAAAACCAGATCAAACCGACGTTTGATGCTGCAACCCGTATCCTTGTCTCATCGGGAATCGGGCTGGAGAAAATCTCGACCAAATTCATTTCCGGTGTCGCAAGCCGCGCCGGGGCGATTTTTGACGAGGCCCTTCGGGGAGGCTACGGTACTGTAGTGGTGGGAAGAAAAGGGCTGACCAGCTTGGATGAGTTCGACATGGGGCGCGTGACAGGAAAGCTCGTCCAACTCGCGGAAAGTATCGCGCTTTGGTTGGTTGCCTGAGCCGGAACACTCCGGTCGGTCCGCTTTCAGGCCTGTGCTTACCCCGACCGGACTGCCGAACCCGTCTTTAATGCGTGGAGTACCAGTCAAGCACACGTCTAAGTTCTACCGCAACAGCAGGGGCCGTCATATTGGGGTTTTTCAAAATCTCCATCGGCAGCAGCCCCGCAACGTTATAGAAGGCCGCAGTAGCACCGTAGTCGACCTGAATTACGGCCCCTTCGAGCGAAAGTCCCACAAAAAGGCCCCGGTTTCTGGAGTAGGAGAGTATCTCCGCCCTGAGCAAAATGTCAGTCGCCGCTTCCGCTTGCCTGCCGACGGGTCCCGCCGCTATCGAAGCGTCAGCCCCGAGAGTGAATTTGCCTCCGCATATTGCATCCAGACTGCGAATGCTGTTGAGCACAAGTATCACGTCAGTGGATTGAGCGCCGACCTGCCACCCGAAGCTGCCTCCTATCAGGCGGAAAAAGACGGGGTTGCCCCACGATCGGTCCTCATTGCGCACCAGCAGTACCCCGACTCCATAACGGCCCCCAAAAATAAATGCCCCCTTGAGCAAATCGGGAAAAATCGCGATCCCCTGCGCCCTGCGCAAAAGGCTGGGGGGAATTGCACACTCAGGAATATCCATAACCTCCCTTATAACGGCGTTCGCTGCGTGGACCTTGGCTTCCTCGCTGACTCCGGCCCTTGACAGCACGGGCGGAAGGAGGCACAGACTCAAGGCCATGACGAAAACGGCTAAGCTGCTCCTTTGAGCCATTGGATATCCCCTTTCATCCTGCAATTTGTTTTCGATCGCTGTGGTCTAAAAAGATACGTTACTATTGCATAATCAAGTAGTGTCTTGTCAAAGGAAAAAAGCGGACAGGCTCTCCCTGTTAGAATCATACTATGACCAACGGATGCTTCCACTCTCCGGTCCTGCCGGGATAAATGGCCCCTTCGAGTGTACGAAACCGGCGCAGGAGCATCTGCTTCGAGATAGTCGATGCATTTTCCCCGAAGGCTTTTCTTCCTGCGGCCAGGCAATGGTCAAGGGATTTGAAGTCCGCCCAGAATATGTCGCCTATTTCGGGGACTATCAAAACGTCAGCGGCTGATTTCCGGTGTCTTGTCAATAGAATGCCCGTAATTTCATGGCAGCGGAGCAGTACCCCCAGTGCTGACTTTGGGTGTATCGCAATTCCCTCAATATCGTGACTTGCGTCCACGGCAAGGACGAAATGAGCTCCCAGGGCGATCGCAGGAACGACGGGAACATTATCCGCCCAGCCCCCGTCAACCAGCATCCGTCCGTTTATCTGGATTGCCGGGAACATTCCGGGAATCGAGGAACTTGCCGCGATGGCGCGTCTCAAAGACCCCCTGGTCAGCACGATCTCTTCGCCCGTCCGCAGGTCCATTGCAACCGCTGCAAACGGGACCCTCAGATCCTCTATGAGCACGTCCGGAATCAGTATGGATAACATCCCGTCATAGATATCATCCGCTACCAGTTCCATATGCAGCATCGTGCGGGTGTAGAAGACCCCCTGTCTGAACAGCCACATAAACCGGTTAAAAAAACCGTCGGGACTGGCAAAAACGAAATCCTCATCGACCGCGTTGAAGCCGGTCTTGAGGAAAAGTTCGCTCTCGAAAAGATTTTTCAGCCTCTCTAAAATCCTCGCCGAGTCGCCAAAGCAGGCGTAGAGGCCGCCTATTACGGCCCCCATGCTCGTGCCTACTATCAAATCGAACTTCAGTTTCCTGCGCTCGATTTCCTGAATCACCCCCAGGTGGGACAGTGCTCGTGCGGAGCCTCCGCTAAGCGCGAGAGCGGATTTGAAGCGGGACATTCAACATCCTTTTCACTTGCCCTGAATCGAATACAAACCTGTTTGTAAAAACCGGCTGTTCCGGTGTATGAAACAAATATAATCAATCAAATGACGGCCGAAAAGGAGCGGATTATGGCTGAAGAGCCGGTTGGGATACCAGTTGAGAGTGGCAGGATAAGCATCGAAGGACTCTTTGAGCAGGGGCGCATCGGCCGAAATGCAATCCTTTGCCATCCCCATCCGCTCTACGGAGGCAACATGCACAATAATGTGGTCCAGGCCGCGCGGCAGACGCTAGCCGGCCTCGGCTGGGGAACTCTGAGATTCAATTTCAGGGGAACGGGCGCAAGCGGCGGACATCCGGCACAGGGACAAAGAGATGCTTCAGACCTGATCGCCGTCTCAGAATTTCTCCGCGCTCGATCCCCCGGGCTCATTGATTTTGCCGCCTATTCCTATGGAGCATGGGCCGCAATGGAAGCAATCCGAATGGGCCTTTGCCCGGATTCGCTCATACTTATATCGCCGCCGTTGGATTTTATTTCTTTTCAAGGACTCAGACTGCCTGATGTGCCCACACTCGTCACCCTGGGAAATCAAGATCATTTCTGCTCCCTCGAATCTATGAAAAACTGGCTCTCCAACCAACCGGATTCTAAGCCGACCCTGGAAGTATTGCCCTGCGTGGATCATTTCTACTGGGGATCCGAGCGGGAGCTTTCAGCGAAAATAGAAGCTTTCCTTAGGCTCAACTTTTAAGAGCAGGGAGCAGGGAGCGAGAAGCGGGGAGCGAGAATCACTTTTCACGCAGACATCGGATGCAGGCAGCCGGTTGAGCTGCGATTACGTCCAGTGCTTCTTGCAGTTTGCGTGTATCCCGATGACGAAGGCATGCGAATTCCTTCAGACATCCAAGTCCTGAAACGTTTTTGCCGAAGTCTTCATTCCCGTTCCCTGTTCCCTGCTCCTCGTTCCCCGCTCCCTGCTTCCTGCTTCTCGCTTCCTGCTTCTCGCTTCCTGCTTCCTGCTTCTCGCTTCCTGCTTCCTGCTTCCTGCTTCTCGCTTCCTGCTTCTTGCTACGCGGCTTTTCAAGCGGGGTGTTTCTGATAAAAACGGTGGGCAGCCCGGTTGAGAATATCTCGGCATTCGACATGCAAAGCATGCCCCGCCCCTGGTATTTGGATCAACTCAGCCTTTGGAAGGTGCTCGGCAAGATAAATTGAATTTGCCGGCGGAATCAGAACATCTTCCGTGCCGGTTACGACGAGCGCCGGGTTGCTGATTTTTGCCAGGGCGTCCGTGCAGTCAAACAGGTAAATTGCCGTTAGTTGAGCATTAAATGCGTACTCTGGCTGAAGCGGCGCCAGAAGCTGCACGCGGTAGTGTTCTTCTATCACTTTGGAGTTTTCGGTCCGAAATCTCTCGCTGAAAAACAGGGGCGTTTGTTTCCAGAGGATTTCCTCGCGGCTTAGCCCCTCATTGTTCACCAGAAGCGAGACCGCTTCGGGGGAGGGCGAAATACGGGTTTTGCCGCCAGCGTGGGTGCATCCCAGGAGCATGGCCCCGAGCCTCCCGGACGCAATCCTTGCCAGCTCAAGGGCAATCATTCCACCCATTGAAAGGGAGAATACGAGGGCCTTTTCGATCAGCAGGCGGTCAAGCAGGCGGAGCGCGTCCTCGGCCATCGTCGCTATGGTATATGGCCACAGGGGCTTCCCGGACAGCCCGGCCCCCCGGTTGTCGAAAACTATGCATCTGTAATGTTGCTCGAAAAAAGGGATTTGTCCTTCCCACGTCCAGGTGCTCCCGGAAAGCCCGCTTATGAAAAGCAGGGGAAATCCCTCGCCGTGCATTTCATAATGCAGATCGATATCCCCGATGTTGCTAAATGGCATCGGTTTTCTCCGCTGCCTGCGGCGGCGCTTTTTCGGGCTTTCGTGCTATCACAAGTCCCTTTCTCTCAAAACCCGCAGCTATGAGTTCAGTGACAACTACTCCCAGGTAAGCCCCGAACAATACGTCGCTCGGGAAATGAGCCCCTACTATAACACGGCTGGCCATTACAGCCAAAGCTATACTCAGCAGGATATGCTTGAAGCGGCCGGTCACCACGCCCAGTCCGTAGCACAGGGCGGCTATAGTATTGGCGTGGCCTGATGGAAACGAGGCATAATAATATTGATTCGTAAAGGGTTTGAACCCGTAGACGCCATGGGAAATCAACAGCCCGGGCCTGCTTCTTCCAACCAGTGCCTTGACCAGATCGTTCGCAAGTCCTGAGAGGGCGACGGCCGCCAACAGGAAAGCGGCCGCGTTTGCCAGCATTGCGTTCTTTTTGATAAACTTGAAGTAGATAAATCCGGCGAGTGCGGCTGCCAGATAGGGCGTAGATAACCCCAGCCGCGTTATTAGCTCACAGATCTCTTTGATCCTGTAGTCAACAGTTGCGCAAAAAAGCGCGGCCGGACGATCGAAAAACTCAAAACTTACTATGCTAACGGCAATAACGGAAAAAGAGAGAAGGACAGCCCGTTTTGGCTTCATTTCGAGTCTCATGTGGTGAGTCGGGAATAGATAAAGACGGTTCTTGACACTGCCCAACCCCCGCGAGGTTCGGCGCCAAGCCTTCTCCAGCATACCGCCTATTTATCGTAGCGGTATACGAAAAAAATGTCCGAATGCTCTTTGAGATCCGGCGAGGTAGCCCGTGTTACGACCGTGTAGTAGAAGCAGCCGTTCTGGCATCCATTGGGATTGGGATTCCCTGTCGCCCCACTCTGATAGTTGTCGATGACTTTCACGTTAACTGTGTAGTTGGACAATGTAAGAGTTATGTCCGGATTTACGGTGGGGTTGGTGTTTGTCGCATTAGCCTGGGTTGGACATCCGTAGGAGGACCACGTCTGGCCCTGAAATGACGAGTTGGACCAGTTGTTCGCCGGAATGTTCGCCGAATTGTTCATCTTTATAGCCAAACAATTCTGATTTGAAGCCATGCCGAAAGACGCGCTGGGAGGAGTGTGCACTCCATTTTGCACCATGTAGATGAACAGGTCCGTTCCAGCCTTGGCCGCGTCCAGCGCGGTTGTGTAGCCTTGCTCCAGAGTGGCCAGTTTCGTTTCCTGGGTGGAGAGCCGGAACATTATCGCCACGATCGCAAATCCAAGCACCAGCATCATCATAGTGGCGACCAGCGCTATTCCTTTTTGGTTTTTGATAGTGTTTATCATTTTCTCAGTTGATTTCATCGGTTCTGGGTCGTCAGGCTCAGCAAGTTCATCGGTTTGACGGCCATTTCAAGGACCTTCCAACGGTATTGAAGGTCTGCGCCCGAAGGGGTGAAGCTGCTGAGCGCCCCCGTAAGGGCCGAACTGCTCAACTGTTGAAATGGGTTGTTGGTTGTATAATTTCCCCCAAGGCTGTTGGCAATGTCCTGGTCGCCAAGGTTCAAAGTGCCGGAAAAGCTGAAATTGGAAGATGCATTACCGGGTGACGTGCTGGTATTGCCGAGCCCTTCCTGGTAGAGCACAAATACTCTCACTTCACGGAGCTGCGTCTGTACCTGCGCGGCCGTCGGCGAGGTTTGTTGCCACACGATCGGCTGAGCGCCTGAACTGGTGTCAAGCCCGAAAGCCACTTCAAAATCCCTCACGCAGTCGACAAGGGGAGCTTTGCTGAACGCGCCGTTCGCCTGGTTGATCGTGCTTCGATACAGGGTGTAGGTGCTTGCGGCACAACTGCTTGGAAAATCTGCGGCAATTTTGTCCAGGTAGTAATCCACGCGGTTAAACGGCATTATGTGCGCACCGGCGCTGTTATCGAGGCCGTAAATGTAATAGACTTGATTGGCGTTGGGGGACCCGATGGCGGAGGCGTTGGAATAATAACCGGTATTGATGGCTGCCGCGTTGAACGTATAGCACCATTGCCCGGCATTGACCTGCAGGACGCCGGTATTGTTGAGAGTAATGAATCTGTCGCCGGTTGCAGAGGTGAAGTCCATGACCGGATCGAGGGCCGTGACCCCCCATAACTTAACCGTTGGAGTGCCGCTTGGATTGGTGACCATGGACCATCTTTTGCTCGCTGTAGTGATGTTTGCCGCGCTCGACTTTATGGCGAGAACATCGGAGTTGTGGGCGCTCGACTTTGTGGCGGCGGGCACATTGGTGCCCGGCTTCGGGTTTAGCATCACTAACGCCCTCGGAGGATTACTTGGCGAATCGTTTAGATCTGCCGGATTGTAGTAGCTTACCGTATTATCACTGGCTTCGCTGTAAGTAACGGCCCCAAGGCTTGCGGGCAGCCCGAACCCGGCCATTTCGATATCGTAGCGCAACATCTCCATGCCGGTCAAATTCGCCATATAGCTCTCGGCCAGCCTGCCCTGGGTCCTGTAAGTCCTCAGAAGCTTCAGGTAGGCAGTGGTTGCCGCGCAGAGGATAGCCATAACAACCGCCAGGCTGATCAACAGCTCAACCATGGTCATGCCGCGCTGCCTGTTCATTTCGTTTGCCTCACGATTGTTTGCAGAACATAAGAATATGTATTGTTTTTAAATTGCCAGTTAACAGTGAACTGCACTCTGCTCATTCCCAGGCCTGCGGCGCCCGAGGCAACCCACGCAGCGGGCCTGGAGAAACTGACCGTATATTGGACCGGTCTTTTTCTCACCTGCCTCCAAATGGTTTGTGTGGGCGCAATAGACTGAATATTGGCATACGGCATATCCCTTACCGCTTCCTCCTGTTCCTGTGCTATCTTCATCGCATCATTGCGCATCTCGTTCATGAGGCTATGATCGAGCGCCGACATGATCCCGACGATCGAAGCCAGCATGCCGAAGGCCAGAATCATCAGAGTCACCATGACCTCGACGAGCGTAAAGCCCCGTTTATCGCAAGGGTTAATGGTCACGGGCGCCTCTCATTTTGGCGTACAATTTGAGCCACTCATTTTTCCAAGTGTTATTCTGGTGTTTGAGACCGCCACACAATCCATTGCAGCCCCGAAGTCCGGTGAAACGCTGAATGTAATCGGATTGGCAGGATTCAGAAACCCTCTGCCGTCAAAGCTAACGCTGTTCTGGTTCGCCGAAGCAGTAATTGCGTACTTCGGCAATACAGTGGCCCCAATCTGGACGTCAACGGCGTCTTCGATTGAATTATTAAGCGGGTTGCTGTTATCATATTTTATCTGGTATCCGGTGGTGGTGCCGATGCTGGCGCCTGTGCCCCAGTATACGCCCGACACGACTTTCATGCAGTAGCCGGTCATGCGCCCAAACTGAAGATTGCTGTAAAGCTGGACCATCTGGTTTTCGACATCGTGTTTCTTTTTCCAGGTCGAGTATGAGGGAATGCCCCACGTCAGCAGCAGCACGACGATCGAGACTACCACCATCAATTCGATAAGAGTGAATCCACCTTCCGTTTTCATTTTTCGATCCATTGTATCAACTGCCCCCCTTTGGCCGTAGACGTTGCCGGTTGCACTACCGGGGGCGAATTTTCCGGAGGCATGCCGACAAACCACGGGGTTGTCCTGTTGCCTGTGGTCGTATCGGTGAATGAACTGGCGGCGTCGATCTGGTATATTGCCCCGGTGGAGGTTTGCAGATACAGGGTCCCGGTCAGGTTGGTCACCGTATATGAGCCGCATGCTTGTGCAATCGGCTCCCCTGTGGCGCAGTTCAGACCCCACACGCGGCTCTGGCCGCCATAGCCGCATGGATCGGAAGTGGGTTCCGAAGTAGTGAAATACATCGAGTTTGTGCCCGTGGATACAGTTGGATCGGTAACCAGTCTTTCGTTTAGATAGGAGCCGGCCGCAGCATTGAGGGTGTACGTCCAGCCCTGCTCAAGGGAGGTCGCCAACGTGGCCGCATTGGCGGGGAGACATGCAGTCGTAACGGTGCTCGGGGAGTTCAGGGAGGCGATGCTGGTGCAATTGTGGTTGTATTGATCGCAAGTAAACGGTATTCCCATGAGATAGTTCAAATTGCCGGCAAGCCCATAGTTGTCCTGCGGGAAAAAGTACCTTCCAGTCCCGGCATAGAGGTACCAATTGTTGAAACACTGCGCGGCTGTTATCCTTGCGGTTACGGGCATTCTAGCTATACTGGAATATGTTGTTATGTCATAGGTCCAGGTGGCCGGATTGCTGCTGCCGGTAAAGACTTTCCCGATGCCTCCCGTCCAGCCGGTGGCGCTGCCGCCTGCGGAGTTCCCGTACCCGAAGAAAACATAGTCCGTGTAGCCATCCCCATCTACATCCAGGCCGTTGGTGAAAAGCCTCCCACCAAACCCGTTAGCGGTGTTGCCGCCTAAATCCACGTCGTACACGCTGCTGATTCCCAGGCTGGCGTTAAGGGTCAGGACGAACGCCTGGACGTCCTGAATTGAACTGCCGTCCGTCGCCTTTGTCGGGCCGGACAAAAACATCACGTAATACTGGTCGCCGCTCGCACTGGTCGGGGGACTGACATTAGGATTACCGGAGGTTGGCCTGTGGATGACCGCCGGCCCGGAGTAAGTATAACCCAGAAATGGATGGCTGAATTCCCAGAGGAGGATGGGGTTCTGGGAGTCGGTGATATCCAGGGCGTAATATGAAGAAAGCCCGGTGCAGTTCGTGGGATTGTAGCAGGTGGCGGTATTGGAGCACAACGCGGCGGTGGTGGAACTCAGCGATGAACATGTGTCCGACGGCGCATTGATATAATAATTAGTACCGGCGGAACAGCCCGCATTATATGGGGACGTTGTACAGTTCGAGACACTTGAGCATTTCTGTCCGTTGGATACCCCGGAGCTATTTAAGCATTCACCGGAACAGCTCGATTTATATGGCCACGATGTGCAGTTCGAGACACTTGAGCATGCCTGTCCATTGGTCGCCCCGGAACTATTGAAGCAGTAAGTGGCTGGAGTTGTGGTATTGATGGCCGCGCCCCCGAGCCTCATCCCGCCGATCAGCACCGTCTTTGACACCCCGTTCGCATTCATTGTCGTTATGTATGGGGCCAAATCGTTGTAATAAAGATGGCAACTGTTCGGAGGCGGAACTGCAAGACACCTCAGGTAGGGAAGACTGTTCTTGGGAATGAAGGCCCACAATTCCTGACCCATGCTCGAGGTCGCAATTCCCGTCAATTCTGTTATCTGGTAATTCGCTGCATTCAATCCAGCGGTGCTCAGAACTCCCGTCTGGAAGGCGTGCAGCATCCCGTCGTTGGCGCCGACAAAGATGACATTTTGCTTCTGCTGGCAAGTAGTATAAGCCCCGGTAGTGCATTGGGAGTTCTGAGTGCAGGCCTGGGTATTGAAAGAAGTGCCGTTGTAGCAATATGAGTAGTTGGTTTGAACCTGGGGTGTGGAATAGACGATGTCCCCCAGTTTCCATACATTTTGCGTGCAGGTGGTGTAAGGGGAGGTCGTACAGTCACTGTTGGACGCGCATGGAGTGTTGTTGAAAGCGGTCCCGTTGGAACAAAGGCCGAAAGTCCTGTTCCTGCATGCCTGGCAGGCGCCTGCTACACCGCCGCAACCTGCATCCGACGAACATATACCGCCGACGTTGGCCGTAGCAGAGGTGCTGCAAGTGGCGATATCGGTCCCGCTTACGTAATTTATGAGGTTTTGCAAAGTTGCAGTATTGCTTGATCCCGTAAGGCAGGGATCTAATGTGGAAGGAGTGACCGATGGGTTGCCCAGGGGAGAAGTCGCAACCGTGGTGAGGGTGGAATTGGAGGTATTAAAACTAACCAGACCGGTGGCGCTGGTCCCCGGAGTGTAGATTGTCCTGCTGGCGGCGGGTGTCTGGAAGAGCATTTTTCCCGCTTCCCACAGGGGGGTCAAAGAATCCAACCCGACGGTATTGACAAATGTGGCCGGATTGCCGCTACCGGTCGGGTCTGAGTAACGGTTCACGGAAAGGCCGAGTTGGGTATTGAATGTAAAAGTTAACCCGTCGTCCTCATTGAGTTCGAGGATATAGTCATGGACGGTATCCTCTCTTATGTTGCTATATGTCGCGCCGTTATAGAACCAGTAGTCGTAGAGATAACCCGGCCAGTTTATGGTCGAGTTCCCCAATAACCTGGTGGGATAAAATACGCCCTGCAGCATGTTTGCGCCACTCTGGCTCTGCCCTTCGGACAGAATCGAGATGGAACTGGCTGCCGCAACACGCGAGAGAAGGTCCGTGACAATGCTGTTCAAAGCATCGATAAACTGGGTGGCGTTATCGCCGTAATAAGCGTGCCCGGCGGAGGTGGCCGTGCCGCCCGCAGCAGCCATCGTGTCGAGTTGCGCCTTTGCTTGGGTGGTAAGCCCAACCCCCAGGACATAGGTTAGCACGGGAAAGGTGACGGTCGTGCCGCTGATTGTTTGTTGCACGCCTGTCAGAAGGTTGCCAAGCTCAGTCGTGACTTCAGCCATGACGGTGGCGTCAAAAGGTTGTGTGCCATTCTCCTTGGTGTCCGGCAACCCGTCCGTAACGTAGATTATGTAATTCTTCTGGCATGTCGAAGTAATAGGACTGGGATAGGTGGTGCCGCCTTGGTTCAAGGTCCCGCTGAAGTAGTTCCGCGCTGTCAAAAACGTCCCGGCAGTCGGCGTATTGCCGGCGTTGACAATATAGGAACACTGGTTCTTGTTCGATTGCGTGCAGCTCAAATAGGGGGTGCTGCTGAGCACAGGGTTGCTGGTATCGATGTTTGGATTGAAGATGTTGTAAACATTGTTATACTGGGTCGAATTGCTCAGGGCGCCTATCGAAACGTTAAGATACCCCTGTGGAGCGTTTACCACAGTGTTGCTGAACCATGTTGGGCCAACGTAATACCATGGCATCCTCTGACCCCAGTTGTAAAATCCTAAAGCCCAGTCCGAATCGGTGGGTTGGAATTGATATTTTGTGCACGAGCCGCTATAAACTGACCATTTATCGCTGGTTCCTGTCTTGGAATTGCAGTATTCGTACGTATTTGATGCATTTTGCGCCGTGCTGTAACTGCTGTGGTAATCGTCATCGGAGCCTGAATACCCATACAGTGTGCCTTGGTTGCTCGTGGCATAGTATGGATCGGTCTGGTTATAATAGACAGTTGCGTCAGAAGAGTTCGCGGGGTTCGCCCACAGTTGTGTCTTGGGGTATATCAGGTTGCAATATGTCGCTCTTGTGCTCGTGAGATCACTGGTAAATGGATATACGCTTGTACTGAGTATGGCATCGGGAAAGTTCGTTCCGGTGGCAGTGAAGATGTGGGACGTAAAACCGGCGCCGCAGCCGGGAGCGGTAGCGGAAACAGGAGCATTGCAGTTTGCTGCTGAAGTAGCGCTCCCCGTCGTGCAATACGTTACGCAGTCCGGGGGCGGGTTGGCGCAATATGAGTTGGGATCGTAGGAAGCAAAGGGCATGGCGTTATGAATGAAGTAGTTATTACTAGTGTTGCTGGGCAGTGTGTATGTCATTACTCCGACATTGGCCGTAGACTGTAGATTATTGACCACGTTTTGCAGCGCCTGTCTCGCGACCACCGACTTGCTGACCGGAGAATAGGAACCCACCGCGTTGCCATAGAAATCTTCGTCCATGCTGTTGGAGTTATCGAGAATTATTAGTATGTTGGGGAGGACGCCGCTGGCAATGAAAGGAGGAACGATCGAATTGCTGCATGGCTGGCCGGAGACATCTCCGGGCAGAAAAGCGAGTGGGAAAAAAGAAAAGAGCGCAAATATCGCAAGGGCTCGCTTCATGGGGTGCTGCTCCTCAAATTGTCACCTGCGTATCTAAATGGCCGTTTCATTTCAAAGTCACCGCCACCAGGCTGCCGTTTACGAAAACCAGTTCGGCTGTTCTCATTTTTGTTACGCGATGGCTGTTGTCGATAACCTTTAAACCGGTAATTTCAAACTTCCTTCCATCCTTGGCATAGATTGCGCCACCCTCGATCCTGTCCACGAATATATTGGCAACTTCCCCTTGCACAGAGGGTTTGGAGATATTGGACCCAGCTTTAGAGGATAATTTAGTAGCAGCCTGGGGAGGCGCACCCTTTTGAATTGGCTGATCTGCAACCGTGAACGCCATTGCGCTGGATGGATAAGACAATGACATAAGATACAAAATGACGGCGCCCAAAATTACAAGTCTAGGCATGGCTAATTCCTTCTGACATTTATTGAAATATCCACTGGAAAATGGAAAATTTCAGCGCGGTCGTATTCTGTACGATCGGCGTGTCAGTGGTCGCGCTTATTGTCAATTGGTCGGCAGCGACACCAGTATAGATTTGTCTCGTTGCCGCAACCTGGTAGTAGGCTGCGGTGGCGCCGCTCGCCGCAACATTCTGCGATACATGGAAGGTATAATGATGGACAACGGCGCTGTTGCCGCCGGAGCAGGTGTTGCCAAACGATGGCAGGCACTGTATGGTGCTTGCGTACCTTCCATTATCCGTATAAAACTCCTCCATCTCGAGCCGGGCGGTAAACAGCATGCTGGCGGCCTCACCCTGTTTCGTACGGTTCACGTAGTTGATGTAAGCCGGTGTTGCCACTACAGCCAGAATAGCCACAATGGCGGCAACCACTACCAGTTCGACCAGGGTGAAACCACCTTTGCCGCACACGTGGAAATGTCCTCGCTTCAATGCCCCTGCAAGCCTGTTTTGCCTTTTGATCACGGTATAATCCTCCCCAGTGGACGGGAAATGCACGTTTTGTGCCTGTTGATGATCAAGCGAATTGAAAACTTCTTCCAACTCGCGGACCACCATGCGTTTTGTTGGTAAGCGGTTATATGGTCTCACTTTTCTAAAGCGGCAAAACCTGAAAACTCAAGCCGGGTCCTTCTAAAACCGCCATGTCCGTAGGACCGGACTGAAAACAGTCAATATCTTGACTACAATTTTAGTTGCAGAATGGTAATTCGAATTTTGCCGAAATTCTCGATAGACCTTTGTGGGCAGGACTGCGGGGGCCGGATAAAATCAACCACTCCCGTCTTCTTACAACAATGAATTCGAAGCCGAAATGGCCCTTTAAGCCTTGAAAACGGCTGGTTTTTTAAAATCAATCTTGAGTTATCAAAATATTAGCTTGGCTAGATCCGGCCCGACTCCGACCAATGCACCAATGGGGGCGCCGGACCAGTGATCGAGTCCAGCGCGCCCCCAGATCCGGGGTGGGCCGCGCCCGCGACGAACTTTTCGAAACAGAGGAGCAGAGGACGCTGAGAAAAACGCAGTGCAAAACGGCGACTTAGCCGGATATGCTTGCCGAAATTTGAAGAATTTGCATGCTGATAGTACGGAGAAAAGTGTAAAACAAGGAGCGCGAAGCGAGAAACTTTTGCTCCTTGATCCTCGCTCCTTGATCTTGTTGAATGTTGGTTTTCTAAACGCTCTCTGCATAATAATCTGGTCAATCCGCTTACCGGCTTTAGCCCGGAGATCTGCTGTGAACGGGTACGTTCGAAACGCCGGTTCAAGGGCGAATAGAAAAAATGGAAAAAACCCTTGCTATTCCGGTCAACAACTCATTTGGTGATTTCATCTCCATTCAATTGTTTTAATTATGATAAACTGCTAATTTGGGTATTTTAGCTACC
>Ga0187875_10000827_pt1 | contig 24889 bp, 24 predicted proteins | sample June2016WEW_17_1_2_FD_132978 | JGI IMG/M metagenome (GOLD analysis project Ga0187875, IMG submission 132978) | Peatland microbial communities from SPRUCE experiment site at the Marcell Experimental Forest, Minnesota, USA - June2016WEW_17_10 | ecosystem: Environmental > Terrestrial > Soil >...
ACAGATATTTATCCGAGTTTAATTTCAGATATAACGAAAGAAAAATTGATGACGATGAACGAAGTATATTGGCTCTTCGTGGCATTGAAGGGAAAAGACTTATATATCGGGACTCATCAATGGAATAAACAAGCAACATAAAAAAGGAGGCGCTTTTGTACTGGCGCAGAAAATTACCATGGCCGAAAAAATACAGATAGTCATTGAACCTCCAGAATCTCATCCTGACTTTTTAACTCTTCAGGATGCTATGGAGCAAGTTCTAGATTACTTTCAACTCGTCTCGATAGATGAGAAACAAGATTCGCAAAACATCATTTGGAAACTTGTTTCGGTCAGTATGAAAAGTCCTTTTACAGTGACCGCTGAAGCTTTTAGCTTTGATTCTAGCGTAAACATTGACGAGCTTGCTAAAAAACAAAAAGAAAAACTAAGATATGGTACTAAGTCCATATTAAAAGGTATCACTCCTGACGAATGGACTTCTGCTCATGCCAGTAAAATTATCGAGAGAATTCTTAAAAGAAGTAATAATGGAATCGGCAAAACACGTATTATCTTGGACACTGAAATAGACTCGGTTCCCATTGAGATTACTCCTCAAATAGCTGATTCTGCAATGAGCGAAATACATAAACAGCCAGCTCGTCTTTTTTCGGAAGATTTATCCCATAAAGAACTTGGCTCTATTGATGGATACTTAGTTGCTGCTGGCTCGGATTATGATCATCCTGCGCTTCGTATCCGTGATAGGTTAACTCAAGATGAGATATGGTGTCGAGTTCCAGAAGAAATTAGAAATAACGTATCTGAATCTATGCACCTCAACGATGTTTGGGAACACATAAGGGTAATTGTTAGTGGAATGGTTTCTTATGAAAAAACCGGTAAAATTAGTAGAATTATTGATGCTCAAATAGAGCATATTGTGTCCAGAGATGTTTCTATAGATGCAATTCGTGATAGTGGTTTTACCCAAGGCATTAGTCCTTCTGAATATCTCAAAAAACTTCGTGAGGGCAATCTTGACTAAAATAAAAAGAGTATATTGGGATTCATGTAATTGGATAGAATTGATTAATGAAGAAAACGAAGATAGGCTAAAACCATTGCGCTATTTTTTTGAGTTGGCTCAGAATAAAGAAGTTGAAATTCTAACCTCAACTTTTACATTGGCAGAAGTGTTTAAATTGCGGTGTGAGAATGCGGCAAAACAACTTCCAGAAGAAAAAGATAAAATATTTGAAGATTTTTTGGGTCAACCGTTTGTGATATTAGTTCAAGTTACTAGAGAAATAGGGACTTACGCTAGAAGGCTTCTTCGGAGATTAGACGGTCTTAAGGTTCCACAAGATGCAATTCATCTTGCCACTGCTGCAATTTATAATGTTGATGAGCTTCACACATTCGATACAGATCACTTAATCTCTTTAGATAAAAAAGTAGAACGAAAGGATGGACAGAAGCTTAAAATATGTTTACCGTCAATACCCATAGGGCCTTTGTTTGATTCGGAGCAATCTAATGCGTTATGAAAATAAAAAGGGTAGAACAAAAAAAACAGTTATTGAAAAAGAGGATGTAAAAAAAATCTCAGCGGATGATTTTGATTCTATAATGAAAAAGATTTTATCTGTACCGCCAATTGAAAATAAAAAAAATAAAATGATAAAATAATATTTTTCTTCCCCAAAAGGAGACATCACAATGAAAGAAGCATACATCCGTTTAATGGCTTCCGTTGTACCACAGACAGCTGATCAACTTTTCAAAATAATCGATCAGAAGATTGCTGCAAAGTGCGAGAAGATTCATCTCATGTTGTCGTCTCCGGGTGGCTCTGTTTTTCATGGTATCTCTATTTACAATTTTCTCAAAGGGGCACCCATTGAAGTCGATACCTATAACTTTGGTAGCGTTGATTCCATCGGTGTTATCCTTTTCTGTGCAGGCAAACATCGTTGCTCTGTTCCTCATGCACGCTTCCTGATTCATGGCGTTCGTTTTAATTTTAATGGAAGTGCTTCATTCGATGAAAAGCAACTTGAGGAACACTTAAGGTCTGTTAAAATTGACCAAACGAACATTGCGCGAATCATTTCCGATACAACTGGTAAACCTCTACATAAACTTGAAGACGATATGAACAATCGTATTACTCTCAATCCAACCGACGCCAAAGATTATGGTCTTGTTCATGAAATCAAATCTGCTCTATTTCCAATTGATGCTGACTTGTCGGTAATTGGTGAAATAATGCCTCATCTACCGCATGGGATGCCACCTTTTGGTATAACATTACAACCAGCTCAAGCCTATACTCGCTCTGCTGATATGGATATACAAACGTAATACATGAACAAGTGTAATATGGAGTTGGTGCGCATTTGCCAGACCAAATTTGTGTCTCATAAATCGGTGACCCACAAATCGGGCAATTTCGAGTGTGTTTATACATCTAGTTTTATTACCTCCAATAAATAGTTGGGTTTGTGAACTATACAATTGCCTAAAAATGCCCGGAATAGCTTTCGCCATTCCGGGCACTGACAACAATCCTTTTACTTATATTATTTTACATCTTCAAAGTCGGCATCAACCACATCGTCATTTTTTTTGCCTGATGCCTGTTGTTGATTGCCTGCCTGTTGTTGCGCTCCGGCATCCGCCCCCGGTCCGCCTTGACTGCCTGCTGTTTTGGCGTACATGGCTTCTGCCAGCTTATGTGAAACATTCATAAGATCATCCTGAGCCTTTTTGATGGCATCAATATCGTCACCTTCAAGAGCCTTTTTCGCTTTAGCTATTGCTTCTTCAATTTTTGTTTTCTCAGCTGCATCTACCTTGTCGCCGAATTCCCTGACATTCTTTTCAACGGAATATACCAGAGAATCGGCCTGATTTCTGGTTTCGATGAGTTCCTTGCGACGCTTGTCTTCTTCAGCGTGCGCTTCCGCGTCACGGACAAGTTTTTCAATTTCCGCTTCAGACAGGCCGCTGGAGGCGGTAATTTTGATGCTTTGTTCTTTACCGGTACCCAGGTCTTTGGCGTTGACGTGCACGATGCCGTTGGCGTCAATATCAAAAGAAACTTCGATCTGTGGCACGCCTCGCGGAGCGGGCGGAATGCCCACCAGTTCAAAACGACCCAGCGTTCTGTTATCAGGTGCCATCTGACGTTCACCCTGCAGAACGTGGATGCTCACCGCCGGCTGATTATCGGCCGCCGTCGAGAAAATCTGGCTTTTCTTGCAGGGAATAGTAGTGTTTTTTTCGATAAGCCTTGTCATCACGCCGCCCAAAGTTTCAATACCCAGAGACAGAGGCGTAACATCCAGAAGCAGAACATCTTTGACCTCACCCGCCAGAACGCCGCCCTGAATAGCCGCGCCTACTGCAACTACTTCGTCCGGATTCACGCCCTTGTGCGGTTCTCTGCCAAAAATTTCCTTCACTTTTTGCTGCACTCGCGGCATTCTCGTCATACCGCCAACCAGAATGACTTCGTCAATATCCTTCGTTGATAAATTGGCATCTTTAATTGCTGTCTGACACGGGCCGACCACTTTATTGATTAGCTCTTCAACGAGAGATTCCAGTTTGGCACGTGTCAGCTTGATGTTCATATGCTTGGGGCCGGAGGCATCAGCGGTAACGAAAGGCAGATTGATATCTGTTTCCATTGTTGTCGAGAGCTCCATTTTCGCTTTTTCCGCCGCTTCTTTCAATCGTTGCAGTGCCATCTTGTCGCTGCGCAGGTCTATGCCCTGATCTTTTTTGAATTCGGCAACCAGATAATCCATGACGCGCTGATCGAAATCCTCCCCGCCCAGATGGGTATCGCCATTGGTGGATTTGACTTCAAATACGCCATCTCCCAGCTCCAGGATCGAAATATCAAAAGTTCCGCCGCCCAGGTCAAAGACGGCAATTTTTTCATCTTTCTTCTTGTCAAGACCGTAAGCCAGAGCGGCTGCGGTAGGTTCATTTATAATACGCAAAACATTCAGACCGGAAATCTTGCCGGCATCTTTGGTCGCCTGTCGCTGTGAATCGTTAAAATAGGCCGGTACGGTAATGACGGCGTCCGTCACTTTTTCTCCCAGATAATCTTCGGCAGTTTGTTTCATTTTTGTCAGAATCATAGCCGATATTTCAGCGGGAGAATAATTTTTCCCCCGAACGGTTACCTGGGCATCGCCATTGGATGCTTCAGTAATCTTGTAGGCGGTTATCTTCACGTCGTACTGAATTTCCTTGGAACTGTATTTTCTGCCGATCAATCTTTTAACGGCGTAAACAGTATTTTCCGAATTGGTAATCGCCTGTCTTTTGGCAACCTGACCTACAAGGCGCTCACCGTTCTCCGCAATGGCGACAATTGATGGCGTGGTACGGTTTCCTTCCTGATTGGCGATAACAACGGGATCTCCGCCTTCCATTATGGCTACGCACGAATTTGTCGTTCCTAAATCAATTCCAATAATTTTTCCCATATCTTTCCTCCTTATTCTCCTATATCCTCGATATTTTCAAATACGTCATTTTCTTTATTTGTCTTCTTACATACACAGACTCTCGATGGCCTTAAAAGCCGGCCGTTTAGCAAATAGCCTTTTTCCATTTCGCTGATGACTTTGTTGTCTTCATGCTGGTCGCTTTCCATCTGCATTAACGCTTCATGGAAATTCGGATCAAAAGTTGAGCCAGCCGCGTTAATCATTTCCACGCCGTGTTTTTTCAAACAACACAAAAGCTGTTCCTGAATCAGGGTGATGCCGTCTTTAAATGCCTGAATATCACCGGTATCGTGCTTGAGGGCTCTGTCCAAACTGTCCATAAAAGGCAGAATATCTTTGATGATATCTTCCTTGCCATACTTGATTATATCGGTTTTTTCTCTGGCAGCCCTCTTTCTGTAATTATCCAGTTCGGCAACAGCACGCAAATACTTATCGTAATTTTCCGCAGCTTCTTTTTCCTTTTCTTCCAACTTTTTCTTTAAATCCTCATTTTCCTGACTATGGTCTTCCGCGATGATTTTTTCGGTCTGTTTTTCTCCGGATTGATCATGTTTATCAGGATGTTCTTTTTTTATTTTCACTACGACCTCTGAAAAAAGTTATTGTTATTTTAAATCAGGTTTTTGGAATAATTTTATATCCACTAATTCACAAATAGCATGACCCGCTGTTATATGCGTTTCTTGAATACGCGCCGTGCTGGAGGAAGATACATGAATAGAAAAATCAACAATTTTTGCAATATCTCCTCCATCCTTACCGGTAAAGGCAACGGTTACCAGTCCCATCTTTTTGGCCATTTCCAGACCTTTCAAAACATTGACGGAATTGCCGCTAGTGCTGATGCCCCAGGCAATATCTCCGGGCTGACCTATAGCTCTTATTTGCTTGCTGAATATTTCAGAAAAATCATAGTCATTACCAATACTCGTAATAATGGAAGTATCGGTAGTTAATGCTATGGCCGGTAGTGGTGGCCGTTCTATTACAAAACGGTTGACAAATTCCGCGGCAATATGTTGCGCATCAGCAGCCGAACCGCCATTGCCAAAAAGCAAAATCTTATTGCCCACTTTAAGGGCGGCTGTCAGTGCCTCAATAACATTGACCAGCTTAGTCAGATTTTCATTAACAAATGCATCTTTTACGCGGCTGCTTTCCTTAAATGTTTTTATTATGTGATCTTCCATACTTATCTTCCCGGAGTCCTTTTTAAATTATATCGGGCGAAGCGGAATTAATATATTTACGGGTACATCTTCTGTCAAGGGCGTAAAGACGAATTTTCTTATCTTTATTAAATAGATATTTGATTTCTTCGACAGGGTAATTCCTTTGAAAGCGAAAATAAAATCAGGCAAGGCGGATGCGGGCTTTTTAAAAAGGCGTTTTGGATATTAAGATTTCCCAAAAACAGAATGTCAAGGCAAGACGGCCAAAGGTTTCATAACAACCGTTTAAAATAAAACCCGCCTCACTTGCAAAGCAAGGGCGACGGGTTTTACTAAATATAATTAAAAGGACAATGTGTGTAAAATCCTAGTTATATCCTTCATCGCAAGCAATCATATCCAGGTGCAAAGTTGCAATATCTTCAACGTCGAGATTTGGTTCTTCACTTGATTTTGGCAATTCAACAGTTTTGATGTAGCGCCGGCATTTATTACAGACATCTACCCGATAACGTTCCTCACCTTCCACTTCAAAATAAGCCAGGGAATGCTGTTCCTCATTTCCACAGAATGGACATTTGATCCGGTGAAAATACCATTTAAAACCGCACTGATGACAAAAAAGATATCGTTTCCCTTCTTCCTCATTCCTGATTTCGCCAATCTTCGGTTCTTTGCCGCAAATGGGGCAATATCCTTCCGACCACCCCGATTTCTCTACTATTTCCCCGTATTTTTGGGCAACACTTTCCAGCTCCGGCCTTAAGCTTTCTTCAGTAAAAAGATCAATCAGGTCAATATTTTCTTCAGCTTCATGACCTGCCGACAATCCTTGAGCATCAGTTACTTCAATCTTATGGTCAAAAGAAGCACGAATAATTTTTTCCCAATCAAATTGAGGACTTTTAATTATATCAATGATATTTTGCGCCACTTCGGGCATCCTTCTTTCAGCAATGGAAATTAGAGAATTAAAATATTCTTTGGGACGCGTTAAATCATATTTCTTTCCCGCAAAATCAATTAAAGGAAGTCCCCCTTCCATTTTTTGTGTGATTAAGTTTTCGTCAACATGAAAGATTCCATCTTTCATGTTGATGTGGTATTCTTCCCGCAAAATCAATATGTCTGCCATTATATCTAAAAGCTCGGTATAATAAGGATTAGCTGCCTTGTAATCCTCTATTGTTTTTAGAGACTTGCGCAGTGTTGCGACCATTTTTTACTCCTCATATCAATTATAGATTGATTTATTATCCTGAATGATAACGAAGAATCTAATTTTTATTAGGGTCAAACTAAGAAACATATATCTGCTTTACCGGGTATCTTCAAGGGATTTTTTTTATGTAAGCATTTATTATTATTAAGAATATTAATCTAATAAAATATAAAAGTAATTATAATGAATAAAACAACTAAAAAGGGGATGGAATATTTAAATATGAATCCGAAGAAACCGGGCATCTTAACGCCGGCTTCTTCGGCTATAGATTTGATCATGAAATTCGGTGCATTACCGATATAACTATTGGCTCCCATAAATACTGACCCTGCCGATATAGCAGCCAGATAGGGAATCTTTTCTTCAATTAGAAGGGCTACTGCCTGCGACTCAGGCATTCCGGGATAGAATTTCCCCAGCATGCTATTGAAAAAAGTCAAATAAGCTGGGGCATTATCCAGAAAGCTTGATAATGAACCTGATACCCAGAAATAATGAGCGGGTGTATTCACTGATTTAATCAACCATACCAGCGCGCCATGCTCGCCTGCTTTCAGAATTGCCAGAGCCGGAATAATTGTAATAAAGATCCCGGCAAAAAGATAAGCCACTTCCTGAATAGGCGCCCAACTGAAATCGTTGCTTCTGCGCACCTCCTTCCGCGTTAAAGTAAGAGATAATATGCCCATCAGTATCAAGATGAAGTCTTTAATGATGTTCTCTATTGTTTGATAAATGCCGAAAATATTAATCTCTCCCAATTTAATGATTCCGCTGAATAATACCGCGGTAATAATGCCAGACAGAAAAATAAAATTATAAGATCCTTCAATTCCTAAAGGTTCAAACTCAGCATCCGTCTGGGCAGTTTTGTTTTCTTTTTTGAAATAATAGGAATCCAGAATAAAATAGATCGCCAGCAGCAAAACGCTGGCAAACAGCATTTCCGGCAAAATATGCATAGTCCAGAAAAAAGGGACGCCATGCAAAAAGCCCAGAAACAGCGGCGGATCGCCCAGCGGCGTGAGCGCGCCGCCGATGTTGCTGACCAGAAAAATAAAGAAGACAATGGTATGGACTTTATGCATGCGCCAAGCGTTGGAACGCAATATCGGGCGGATTAAGAGCATAGAAGCGCCGGTCGTTCCGATAATGGACGCCAGAACGGTTCCTGTAAGCAGAATAACAGTATTGATGGCAGGCGATCCTTTAAAAGTTCCTTTGATATAAATGCCTCCGGAAACTGTAAATAGCGCCCAAAGCAGTAATATAAAGGGAATGTAATCTATGATTATAGTATGTACTATTTCATGAACGGCAACTTCCCGGAAAAAAAACAAAAACGGTACGGCAAAAACCAAAGCCCAAAATACCAAAATTTTCTTGAAATGATGACCCCAAAAATGGGGTGCAAATAGGGGAATCAACGCTATAGAGAGCAAAATGCCGGCAAATGGAAGAATAGACCAAATTGGCAGTAGTGAACCCAGATTCATTGAATTATCTGCAGCCCGGCATGTAGAAGGCACAATGAGCGCTAAAAACAGTACTGTATACAAAACGTAAATACTTTGTTTCATTTAGCCTGTTTTACTCCTTTGATAAGCGACGAATAATTAAAATCGTATAATCAAAAATACATGTCAATGTTTTATGATTAATCTCTAATTTTATCAGGAATATATCATCCGATAATCTAAGCAGGCAAATGATTTGTTCTTTTTTTTTATTTATCTTCAGCGGTTAATATCCGTGATTGTGCTTGACAGGTTTCATATTTTTGTTAAATAATAAAAAAAATGATTTTATGATCATTATCTAAAAAAAATCAGGAGGATAAATATGGCTTATAATAATATCACCGTTTCAACGAAGGATTTCGTAACTACAGTGACACTGAATCGTCCGCCAATGAATTCTGTAAATATTGGCATACGCGAAGAGTTGGATCAACTTGTAACTGAGATAGAGAAAAGTAAGGATACCAGAGTTGTCATTATTACCGGTTCCGGAGAAAAGGCTTTTTGCGCGGGCATGGATGTTTCAGACATCGAAAATATTGACAAAGGACCCAACGGCAACGACGTTTATAACAGAATTGAACGCTCTACCAAACCTTTCATCGCGGCTATAAACGGACACGCCCTTGGCGGCGGATGTGAACTGGCAATGGCCTGCCATTTTCGTTACATGACTGACAATCCTAAAGCCCAGATCGGATGTCCGGAACTTAATCTTGGCATTATCCCCGGTTGGGGCGGCGTACAGAGAATGCCGAAAATAATCGGTAAATCTAAAGCTTTGGATTTTATTTTTTTCAGCAAAAAAGTCAACGGAGCCGACGCGCTGGCTCTTGGCCTCGTGGATAAGGTTTGCCCGGCCGCCGATTTAATTAAAGAAGCTATAGATTACGCGATTGCTATTTCAAAGAGACCTCCTCTCGCTGTGAGCGCGGTGCTTCAGGGAATGGCTATTGGTTTAGAAAAGGGATTGGATGCAGGTCTTGAATCCGACAAGAAGTGGATTGAAAAACTAAAAATCAGTAAAGACGCCGTAGAAGGGATGACAGCTTTCTTTGAGAAACGCGAACCGAATTTCAAGGGCGAATAAATACATCAAGTTGGTTTAATTAATTTAAACCTCCGTTTCCTAAAGAAAAGGGAACGGAGGTTTTTTTATCTTGCCGGTAATTACCATCTACAAGATAGTAATTTTCAGATGACTTGATATCAGACCATGAACATTGCCAATCCCTCAGCAATGCACGCCGGTTTATCCTGCCCTTCAATTTCAATTGTATGAGTGGTTGTCATAAGAATTCGTCCTGGTTCTTTTTCCTCAACGCCGGAAATAACCATTTTGGAGCGTATTTTCGACCCTACGCGAACAGGAGCGATGAAACGCACCTTGTTCAAGCCGTAGTTTATAACCATCTTCATTCCTTCCGGCAGATATTTCCCCGAACTGCCGAAAAAGGAAGTCATGGATAGCGTTAAGAATCCGTGCGCTATAGTGCCGCCGAAAGGACCATTTTTAGCCCGTTCGACGTCCACATGAATCCACTGATGGTCATCAGTGGCATCGGCAAACCGGTTGACCCTTTCCTGATCAATGAGAACCCAATCGCTTACGCCGTTATCCTGACCAATCATTGTTTTTAATTTTTCTACGGGTACCATTTCATACATTTTTCAAAATCTCCTTTTGCAATCGAGAAATCAACATTTTTATATACTCTAATCAGTTAAAAAACCAGTCCAAAACAACAGCTTTTTAATGGAAAATTGGGAATTAATATTCTATTCCAGCGCGGTCTTTGATCCCGGCGGCATAATGATGTTTTATTTCTTTGACATCGCTTACGGTGTCGGCGAGTTTAATAATGCCTTCCGGCGCATAGCGGCCGGTTAAAATCAGGTTAACTGCTGGCGGTTTATTTTTAATCAAGTCGATCACTTCCTTTAAAGTGATAAGTTTAAAATCCAAAGCAACATTGATTTCGTCAAGAATAACCATATCATATTTGCCGCTCATGATTGCCTTTCTGGCAGTGTCCAATCCTTTTTTCGCCAATTCAATATCAACTGCCGCCGGATTATCTCGCATGACAAAGCTGTCCAGACCGGACATGCGTATGGTTAAACGGGGAAGATATTTTTCTGCGGCAATGAATTCACCATATTTTCTTCCTTTCATAAATTGCAGGACGAAAACATTGTAATTTTGTCCGATGGCTCGCAGTGCCTGACCGAATGCGGCGGTTGTTTTTCCTTTGCCGTTGCCTGTGATAACCATAACCAATCCTCTGTCCTTTGTGACGACAGGTTTTTTAGTTATTTTTGCGGACAAAGATTTCTTTTTGATAACTTTAGAGACATCTCGTTTTTTACTTTTTACAGCTTTCATGCTTTACTCCGCTTTTGAAAAAACTTATCAGTGATTTCTTCCGCCACGGAATAGGGATCAGCTTTTCTGTTTTTTATATCTTCGGAATATTTCTCCAATTCACCGCTTTTAATTACAGAATGCAAAACCGGTTCCAGAAGACATGAACTCAGTGCGTCTTTAATTTCCGCCATTGCTTTTCTGTGCATTCTTTCGTTAAATTTTCCGCTTTGTTGCAGATAAATATGATGCGCCCCTATTTTTTTTGCCAGCTGGGCGGTATCTTCGGCAAATGCAGTTGGATCAAAGGCATCTCCAATCATCACTATTGGTGGTTTCCATCCGTCAGCGGTTTTAGGCGATAAATTAAGCATTGAAGCTAATTCCATTTGTAATTGTTTAGCGCCGGTTCGATTAGCTTTATTGACGACAAAGACATCGGCTATTTCCATTAATCCGGCCTTCATCGTTTGAATTTCATCGCCCATGCCGGGAACAAGAACAACCACAACGCTGTGCGCGTGATTAACAATATCGATTTCCTGCTGGCCGATGCCTACGGTTTCCACAATAATAATATCTTTGCCCATCGCTTCCATGATGTGAATGGCATTGCCCGCAGCCCCGGAAAGACCTCCTAGCGCACCGCGGGTGGCCAGCGACCGGATAAAAACTCCGGAATCTTCAGCATGACGCTGCATGCGGATTCTATCTCCCAGAATCGCTCCTCCGGTAAAAGGACTGGTTGGATCAACTGCCAATACGCCGATGGTCTTATGTTGTTTGCGCAATTCGGTGATTAAAGCATCCGTTAAAGTGCTCTTGCCCGCGCCGGGCGCTCCGGTTATTCCGATAATGAAGGATTTGCCGGTATGGGCGTAAAGTTTTTTTATTTTTGCTTTAGCGCTTGGAAGCTTGTCTTCTATATCTCTGATGAGGCGGGAGGCCGAGCGTACATTGCCGTCGCAGATTTTTTTTATTATTGAATCCATAATTGTTTACAAAGGACGTCTATTGCGGTTTTATATTTGTTTTAATCCATTCCACAATGGAATCAAGCGAGGCGCCGGGAGTGAAAATCGCTTTGATGCCGGCATTGTAAAGTACAGGTAAATCCTGTTCGGGAATAATACCGCCGCCGATGACAGTGATATCGGAAGCGTCTTTTTCGCGCAAAAGTTCAACGACACGCGGGAAAAGTATGCGGTGAGCACCGGAAAGACAGCTCAAACCTACCACATCAACATCTTCCTGAATAGCGGCCGACACAATTTGTTCAGGTGTTTGATGACAGCCCGTGTAAACAACTTCAAATCCGGCATCACGGAAACAACGCGCGAGAATACGGGCGCCGCGATCGTGGCCATCAAGCCCCGGTTTGGCAACCATCACGCGAATTTTTCTTTCCTGCATATCTATCTCCTGAAATACTATGATAAAATTATTTATACCCGCTTGCTTTCAAAAGATAACTGGGCGGCAAGGATGATGCTCGGCATGCGCATTACTAATGAGTTTAGAAAGCCGACGACACTGCCAACAAAGTTAGCCAAAGAAAGTTGTTAATACAATCCCGGGTCTCTATACTCCCCGTAAACTTCACGGTAGATATCGCATATTTCCTGTAAAGTTGCCAAAGCTTTTACCGCCTCAATACAATGCGGCATTACGTTTTCCCCTTTTTTGCAGGAATTTTTTATATGGTCGAGAGACTTTTTGACAGCGTTATTGTTGCGTTTACGGCGTACATCATTGAGCCTTTTTATCTGTTCCTCGCTGATTCTTTCTTCGATTTCCAAAAGCGGGATGGAGTATTCATTGTTGCTTACATATTTGTTCATTCCCACCATGATTTTTTCGCCTCTTTCCAGCTGTTTCTGAAATTTATATGCTGATTCGGCAATTTCCATTTGCGGAAAACCTTTTTCTATGGCGGCAATCATTCCACCCATATCATCAATTTTACGGATGTAATCCCATGCGCCCTCTTCTATTTGATTCGTTATGGTTTCAATAAAGTAAGAGCCCGCCAAAGGATCGATTGTGTTGGCCACTCCGGTTTCTTCTGCCAGAATCTGCTGTGTGCGCAGGGCAATTTCCGCAGCATGTTCGGAAGGCAGACAAAACACTTCATCCAGCGAGTTGGTGTGCAGAGATTGAGTGCCGCCCAGGACAGCGGCCAAGGCTTCTACTGTTGTGCGGATAACGTTGTTATAAGGTTGTTGAGCTGCCAGCGAACATCCCGCTGTTTGCGTGTGAAAGCGCAACCACATGGAACGCGGATCTTTAGCATGAAAACGATCGCGCATGATTTTTGCCCATAGGCGGCGCGCGGCCCGCATTTTGCAGATTTCCTCGAAAAAATCAATGTGCGAATTGAAGAAGAAAGACAGCCTGGGAGCAAAATCATCAACGTTCATTTTTTTGCGGCGAATTACGTCTTCCACATATTCGATGCCGTCGCGGATTGTAAAAGCCAGCTCCTGAACGGCTGTGGAACCTGCTTCACGAATATGATAACCGCTAATGCTGATCGTATTCCAGTTCGGAACAAACTTTGTGCCGAATTCGACGGTATCACTGATTAGCTTTACGGAAGGTTCAGGCGGGCACATGAAAGTTTTTTGCGCGATGAATTCCTTGAGCATATCATTTTGAATAGTGCCGCCTATTTTGGTTAGAGGCACGCCTTTAATATCCGCTGCCGCGCAATACATAGCAAATAAAACTGTTGCCGGAGGGTTGATAGTCATGGAGGTGGTAACTTCATCAAGAGGAATGTCCTCCATAAGAGTCATGAAATCTTCCAGAGTGTCTATGGCAACACCGCATTTGCCAACTTCGCCTAGGGCTTTGGGCGAGTCGCTGTCGTATCCCATGAGAGTCGGAAAATCAAAAGCGGTGCTAAGTCCGGTTTGACCTTCGCGCAGGAGCATTTTCCAGCGCTTATTGGTGTCTTGCGCACTGCCCATACCGGAAAACATACGGAACGTCCAATAACGCCCCCGATAACCGGTGACTTGATTGCCGCGCAAATAAGGGAATTCACCGGGAACGCTGATGGCTTCAGAGTAATTAATATCTTTAATATCTTCCGGAGTATAGAGTCTTTTGATTTCCATATCCGATACGCTGGAGAAGCGTTCTTTTTGATCCGGATTATTTTTTAACGACTTTTGAACTTTATCTTCCCATTTCCGGCTGAGTTTCAAAGACGTTTCTTGCGTTTCCTTCGAGAAATACACAATTAACCCTCCCGTATTATTAGGAATAATTAAGAATAACCACGATTGAAACTAAAAGGCACTAACTCAAATCTTTTGATTTTGTCAAGATATATTAAAGAAAAAAATATAAGCAATTTTGGATTTGCTTTGAAGCTTTTCCCCATTAAATTTATTTAGCCTGAGAGTAATCGGAAATTCGAGTTTGATGGATGTAGACAACAAGGCGCATAGCAGTTGAGGAAGCCGACAACGACACCAACAAAGATAGCGCTTTTATCTAGAAGTGGTATAAATATAAAAACACTCCCGTTATAAATATTCGGGAGTGTTTTTTGCTGTATGCTTATTGCGGTTTTACGTTTTCCGCTTCCAGGCCTTTTTTGCCCTTCTGTATATCGAAAGATACACGTTGCCCCTCAGTCAGTGATTTAAAACCTTCTGATTGAATGGCGCTGAAATGAACGAAGACATCTCCACCCTCATCATTTTCGATAAAACCAAATCCCTTGCTTGCGTTGAACCATTTTACTTTCCCTTCCGGCATAGTTGCTCAAACTCCTTTAATAGATTTTTCCAAGTCGAATTAACACCATGACAGGATTTGAAAATCTGAAATACTTTAAAGAATATTAGATTTATCTTTACAGGATTGAAAATCCACTAAACTTTAAAGAATATAACGGATTAACTTTGTACTTCAAAATGTCTAAATTCAACTTTTCCTTTCGCAAATCACAATTATGAAAGTGTTTAAACTTAGACGCAAGGTAAAATAAAGTCAAGATGAATTTCAACTTGTTTATCGAGATCACTATTCTTATACATTGATGTATGTAATGTCAATCAGCGTCTGCCAGCGTCCGCTTTTGAAAATGCTTATCAAAGATCCGGAAAAAATTGAATTCGGTAGCGAGCGCACTCTCCGTAGTTTGCTGCGGGGTAAGCGAGCGAATATAGAATTATAATTTACTTTAAGAATCGGAGATTCTCCGCGGCTTGCCGCGGAGAGCTTCAATTAAGTAAGAAAAATAATTGAAGATTAAATATTATTGTAAGGTCTGATTTTTTCTTGACACAATACGGATATTAATTTATGCATTTACAATAAGTAAATATGGGTAAAATAATAACTTCCTGAAAAATTTTTAACGGTCTGTATCAGGAATCAATATCATGTTGAATAAAGGCGACTAAATTGAGCGTGGAAGAAAAAAGAAGAAAAAAGAAAGAAAAAGGAAAAGAAAGTCGAAGAAATACAATTTTGAAAGCAGCGCGGAGACTTTTCTTGGATCGGGGATTCAAGGCTGTAACCGTTGATAGTATTGCTGCCAAATCTGAAGTTAGCAAAGGATCAATTTACCTTTGTTTTGACAGTAAAGAAGAGATATATACTCAAATCTTAATTGCCGATAATATCGCGCTTAATGAAAGAATAAGAAATTTCTCATCCATAGAAGCTTCGGCTTCGCAACTTTTGCAGGAATTCTCCCGGATTTATGTTGATTATTTTCTAAATGATAAGGAACTTTTTAGAATACTTATGACTTTCATGATGCAAACAGGCCAGATGCATCTAACGGATAAGCAAAGTAATGAACTGATTAGATCAACAAATGAAAATATTAAGCCTATTTCTGAAATTATCCAGAAGGGTATAGATTCCGGTGAATTTTTTCCCATAAAAAACATCCGACAGATACAAAATGCAATTTGGGGTATGTTAAACGGCGTTATTTCGCTTTATCTTTTTACGGGCAATCCGATAAAGCGTATGGAAAGAATCCATTCCACAGTTCAAAATAGTTTGGATGTTATTATAAAGGGTTTAAAGGAATAATTTGTTCTTTTAAAAAGACTTTTTACGCATTATTAAAATGCACGGGAATATTTCTTCAAAGTTGTGATTATTGTAATTTGGATTTACTTTCCGCCATTTAAAACAAATTTTTAAAGTCCTTGTCAGCCTTATGTAAAACATTTTTCACGTTTTTTTCAAGTTTTCCAAATCTTTCAATGATTGCCCTTGCCTCCGATGTGAGGTGCAGGGATTTTTTCTTGACGCCGGTTTCGACCAGTTTCTTCTTCAAGTGACATTCCGAAAATTAATATGATGAACCGTTAAATCTTATTAAATTTACACCACTTTTTAAAATATGATTTTTTATTGACAGCACAACTAGTGTTGCTGTATTAACCCGTATTATATTATATCATTTATCATAAATGCTATTTACAACATATGTTCTACTGTTAAATGATATATTTTCCAAAACGAAAAAGAAACTGCTTTAAGACCACACCCAAACAATAAAAATAGTGGAAGAAGTATTAATATAGTGGAAGAAGTATTAATAAAGACCATGCACATAATTCATTAAACTGTTTTCCAAATTTAGAAATCCGATCTTGTCCCTGATACTAAAAGAAATTATCTTACAAAATAACATCAATATCCAGAGAGGAGGTATTATGAATTTACAAACTTCAGGCGTTGAAAAAAACTCAGAAGTCGTCAGAGAAATTCCTGTTTCAGGAAAAGAGATGACAGTCTGTACCAATCCAGCGACGGGCGAAGTGATTGCCAAATATCCGATAAATACGGTAGAAGATGTAATAACTGCGGTAAAAAATGCCCGGCGCATTCAGCCCGCCTGGCAGGCGCTGCCTCTCAAAAACAAAATCCGATATGTAATGAAATTTGCCGAATACATTCAGAAAAATTCGGCAAAAATAACAGAGATAATTTCGCAGGATAATGGGAAGACGCCTTGCGACGCAATGGTAGCGGAAGTGGCTCCTGCGGCGCTGGCAACAGCATATTACTGTAAAAATGCCGCGAGGTTTTTGGCAGACAGAAAAATAAAAGCAGGCAACATTATGCTGATGAACAAGCGCAGCAGCATTGCCCGGACGCCCTTTGGTGTAGTGGGTATTATTTCTCCATGGAACTATCCTTTCGCAATTCCCTTTTCCGAAGTGGTCATGGGATTGCTGGCAGGAAACGCAATTATTTTGAAGACAGCCTCGGAAACGCAGGTAGTCGGTCATGTACTCAAAGAGTGCATTGAATACGCAGGTCTTCCCGAAAATGTTTTCACTTATATTAATATACCCGGAAGCAAGGCGGGAGACGCGTTTATAGATGCCGGCGTTGATAAGCTGTTTTTTACAGGTTCTGTTCCCGTGGGAAAATATCTAATGAAAAAAGCGTCAGAGAAGTTGATTCCGGTTGTTCTGGAACTGGGCGGCAATGACGCGATGATCGTTTGCGATGATGCGGATCTGTATCGGGCCGCATGCGGAGCTGTTTGGGCAGGCATGCAGAACGCAGGCCAGTCATGCGGTGGTGTTGAGAGAATATATGTGGATAAAAAAATCTACCGTGAATTCTTGGCGATATTAAAGGAAAGAGTCGAAGGACTGCGTGTTGGAGAAGGAAAATGCCCGACGACGGACATCGGCGCCATGACTACCAGAAAACAAATGAAGACCGTTCAGGAGCATATTGACGATGCTCTGGCGAAAGGCGCGAAAATCTTCGCGCAATCCAAAGTTCCGGGAAACAGTAAAGGGAATTTTATGCCCTGCATGGTGCTGACCGATGTGAATCATACCATGCTGACAATGAAAGATGAAACATTCGGACCGATTGTCGGAGTAATGCCTTTTGAAACAATTGATGAGGCTATAGCATTAGCTAACGATTCCAATCTTGGTCTGACCGGTTCAGTCTGGTCAAAAGACAGGGGAAAAGCGAGACGGATCGGCCGCAGGATTATGGCCGGCGCAATTAGCATCAACGATCATTTAATGACGCATGGTCTTGCCGAAACGCCCTGGGGCGGCTTCAAAGAGAGTGGTATCGGCAGGACGCACGGAGATATCGGATTTGCCGAAATGACACAACCTCAGGTTATAGTGGACGACATAATGAGCACGATGCCTTTAGTTCGCAGAAACTTCTGGTGGCATCCATTTGAAAAGATTCAGTATGAAGGCATGAAAGGCCTTATAGACGCTTTCAACGGCAAAGGATTAGGGGAACGCCTTGCCGGTCTCATTAAAGTAACCAGCGCCTTCTTCGGATCATTCATGAAAAAATAAAAAGTTTAGAAAAAACTCCCCGATAGATTGTTTAAATATCGGGGAGTTTTTTATTTAATAATCGAGAAGAAAATGCAATTATCAATATACTGTATCTGTCTTCCCTCTAAGTAAAAGCAGTATGCCCGATAGCGCAAGATAGGCAGCCGCGAGCATGTAATGGGCATGCGTTGTTGTGACGCGCCAGGGCAGGTAAAGTTCACCACTGGGCATCACTGAATGAATAATGCCAAACAATGTCAATACGGCGCATACGGCACAGTATAAGGCCGCCATCCGCGCCTTGTTGTCGATGAGATATGCCAGCATACTTCCCCACAGAAGTCCCGTAAGAATAAAGCCGTTACTGAGCATCGTCAGTGTTTGATGCATAATTTGCAGACGCACAGGCAGCTTATCCGGTGTAGCATTCAGCGCACCCATGAATTGACCCAGAATGATAAGCATGAGAGAGGCGACAACAGGCAGAAAGCTTAAACTTACTGCCGGGGAATGAGCGGGCGGCGAATCATTGAATGCCTGACGGATGATTTCAAAACCGATGAAGATGAAAATCGGCGCGATGACCGCCCGCGGGATAAGACTGATAAAAAGTGAAAGCAGTCCGACGACGGAGCATACACCGATGAGCAGTCCTGTAAGCAAAGTGTACCACCAGGTCGCTCCCATTTTTTTGTATGCCGGATGGCCTATATATGGCGTAGTTTGCGCAACTCCGCCGAAGAAAGCCGCGATCAGCGATGTGAATGCCTCCGTAAGCAGGATATCCCTTGTGCGGTAATTGTCGCCTGCCAGGCGGGCGCTCTCCGTATTATTGATGCCGCCGATAATTGTCAAAATACCGAAAGGTATGGCGATGGGCAGATACTGAATGCTCTTCGGCAGTGTTTTAAGAAAATCCATTGAAAAAACGGGTAAAGAAAAATTCATCTGCAAAATCGGCGCGTTAAACTCAGGCAGGTATCCGCCATAGCCCAGAGCAAAATGAATACCGGTGCCCAGAATAACTGCGGCGAGAACACCGGGCAGGCGGCCCGGAAGATGCAATTTGGTCATGAGCGTCGTGAATATCAGCCCCAAGGCGACCATGCCGACGACAGCCTCGTTGAATATTTCGATCATCGGCAGAAATCCCAGCAGCAGAAGCCCGATTCCCGCTAGTGGTCCCAGCAGTCCCGCGGTGGGAATGATGCGCTGAACCCATCCGCCGAAAAATGATGTGAATATCTTAACGGCGCCGATCATAAAGAGAGTGGCCATGCCGATGTGCCATGTGAGTTGAGCGTCACGAGTGGCAATATAAGCGGGGCCCATGACAGCGTAGGCAATGCCGATGGTTGAAGGCGTATCTATACCCAGTGGCATCGCCGTGACATCGGTGCGTCCGGTTTTTCGTCTTAAACGGATGGCAAGCCACGTATAGACAAGATCGCCCGCACAAATTCCGACGGCCGTGCCCGGAATCATGCGCGTTAGGATAATTTCCGCCGGATAGTTGAAAGTGAAGACGAGGATCGCGCTGAAAAATATCAGCACTCCCACATTATCGAAAAAAAGAGCAAGAAAAGCGGTTGTCTCCCCCCAGAACCTGTGTTGATTGACAGCATTTTCAGCGTTCATTGCTCCCCCTCAAATTCCACTTTAATCAAAACTCATAAACTTGCACTTATATATCTAAAATCGAGCTGTTTGACAATTCGTTTCCAAGGAATATTTACAAACCGTAACGTTTATGTTTTTATTATTTCAACTCTTCCAGAGTTTTTTTTAGATTCAAGTTTCTATTTGTAAAAAGCTTTCAAGGGATTTGGGCATGATTGCATGTAAATCAGGTTAATTAACATCATAAATCAATTGTCCAAGGTTTATAGTCTTTTTGAACCGGGGCCGGTTGTCATGGTCGCGACTGCACGACATGGTTATCCAAATATCACGACCATGTCGTGACATATGATGATCGAATTTGAGCCGCCTCTGGCGGGTTGCATCATCAGTAATCGCAACTATTCCTTTGACTTATTGAAGGCAACCAACCAATGCGTGATTGATATTCTCATAGGAAGAACCGCACAAAGTTAAATCCGGTTCTGATTAGAAATTAAAAATTGGTTTATTTTATAATTTTAAAAAGTTCTTTTGCTTTCGGGTCTGCGGCGGTTCGCAGTAGTTCAAATAAAACCATTTCCGTGGAGGTGATTTTTGCGCCCGCGCTTTTCATTGCGTTAATTCCGATCCGGCGGTTTTCCGGTGTGCGCGATGAAACGGCGTCGGCAGCCAGATGAACATCATAACCATTGGAGATTAGATCCAGAGCGGTCTGATAAACGCAAACATGGGTTTCGATCCCCAGGAGGACTACATGCCGGCGGCTTAACGCTTTCAACTGCCTATGGAAATGCTCGTCTTCCCAACAACTGAAAGATTCCTTTGCTATCGGTTTAATGCCCTCAAGTTCCGCGGCTATCTGCGGTGACGTTGGTCCAAGTTTTTGCGGGATTTGTTCGGTGACAATAATCGGCAGGCTCAAGACTTTAAATCCTTTAATCAATTTTACAGTATTGGAGAAAAGATTTTCCTTGTCAAACATAGCCTGGGCAAGATTGCCCTGAATATCAATTGCAACTAAAACAGTGTTGTCACGACTGATCATATTAATTCTTCCTTCAGGATTGGTATAATCAGGAAAGATGATTGCCCAGCAGCAAGCCGCCGTCGATCAAAATTTCCGCTCCCGTGGTATAGCTTGCGGCATCCGATGCCAGATAGAGCGCGGCGCCGCATATTTCATCGGGATTGCCTATTCGACCGGAGGGCAAAGCTTTTTCTACCATTTCTTTTACTTTTTGAGCTTCTTCGGGCGGCAAGTGTCCCCAGTGAGAATTCATCATCTTGGTGTTAACCGGTCCCGGAGCGATTGTGTTTACCTGAATGTTAAAACGGAGAAGTTCACTGGCAAAGGCTTTTGTCAGCATTCTCATGCCGGCTTTGGAAATAGAATAGATGCTTAAACCCGGTTCGGGATTGTACCCGTCCACGGAAGCGATATTGATGATTTTGCCCCCGCCCTGCTTGACCATAATATTGGCTGCGGCCTGACTGACGAAGTAAGCACCTTTCAGATTTATATCCATTAGTTTATCCCAGAGGCGGTCGTCACATTCAAGGACCGAACCCATGGCGGGACTTGCGCCGGCGTTGTTGACCAGAATATCAATCCGTCCGTATTTTGCCACTACGGCATCGATCATTTTTTTAATTTCTTCCGTTTTGCCCAAATGAGCCGGAAGCGGAAAAGCTTCACCGCCGAAGGCTTTAATTTCGTTTGCCGTCGCTTCCAGGTCCTGCGCCTTGCGGCTGGTAACGACAACCTTGGCTCCGGCTTTTGCAAAAGCAAATGCTATGGCTTGGCCGATGCCGCGGCCGCCGCCGGTAATGATTGCCACTTTTCCTTTTAATGAAAATCGGGATATATCAAACATAGTAATTCTCCTTTGAGTTTTCTATATTAGGTAAAAATGATTTGGTGGAAATTTGCAACTTTTTTTTGAAAAGTTGACATCGGATGTCAGCAGTTTTACCTGCAGACACCCGATGCATGGGGAAATTACTTTTTCACTGTCTTGGGCGCCAGCGCTTCACGGTCACCGCCGCTCATGCCGGCAATATATTTCACCACCTTTTTACGGGACTCGATGTCGTACTGAGTCGTGATGGCGATTTGCTCCATGATAGGCGATCCGCCGCCGTGGTAATTGCCTATATTGTAAATACCGCCAGTCGATGAACACATCTCGTCGCCGATGTATCGCCAGAACTGTGCCTGATCCTCTGCCGATATCTTCGGATTGCGTTTGGTGTATTTCAAAAGCGCTTCACCTGTTGACGGATTTGCAAAATCTTTTTCATGCGGGAATGTAGCCGCAACACCGCCGGAGATATCACAAAGAATTTCTGCTTCGCGATAGACCGCCTCGCCGGAGAGACACCGGCCGACATTACAGTATATCGAATGGGGAATATAGGAACCGGGACCAAAAGGAACAAAACCCATACCCGGAATATAAACTTCCGGTTTGGCCAGATCGGATGCCGTATAGCCCGCGGCATAACCCAGCTCAGTGGTCATGATGATCTCAGCCAGTTTCTCGCGGACGTGTGATTCTTTATGTACGTTGTTGCATTCGGCTGCCAGTGCTGCTTTCCCCAGCAGAATATCGCCGATAGCCGGTTTGCAGCCGGAGTATGAATGGCGATGGAACAAGGCAAACAGCAGGGCTAATATGCCGCCGTGCATATGTTCGCCTGCTAAAAACACTCTCTCCCACGGCACGAAACAGTTTTCAAAAATCAGATATGAGTCGGTAAGTCCCGGGGTAAAACCGCGTTTATAATGATCGCGTTGACGGTAGTTATGAATGGTTACAACTTGTTTCATTCCATCGCAGTCTCCGGGAACGGCAAAAGCCACGGCGTAGTCTTTGTCTTCGGGCCTGAGCGCGCGGGTAGGTATAACAAGGATTTCATCAGATACGGACGCTTCGGAAATGTGCACCTTGCAGCCTTCCACAATGATGCCGTCCTTGGTTCTCTCCTTGATATACACATAAGAACCGGGATTGGGCTGCTCGGCAGGGCGCAGCATTCTGTCGCCCTTGGTGTCCGTCTGAGCGGATGCGGCGATCATGTCTTCCTTCTGGAAACGGGTCAGCCATTTCTTGAAGTTTTCGTGATAATTGGTCTCGCCCTTTTTTACTTTATCCGCTTCATACGAGACATTGTAAATGGCGTTTGTGGCATCTATGCCCATGCATCGCTGGATACAGCCACCGACTTTCTGGCACAGCATACGCGTCATATCCTGCTTACAGTGCAGGTCTTCCTTGCTCTGGTGAATATGGGTAAAACGGTTAATCTTCTCTCCGGTGAGGTGAGATGTGGCAGTCATCAGACGTTCATTTTCGGGTTTGGCCGCTTCATCGTACGTCGTTCCCATAACATTGATGCAGTCGCTTTGCAGTTCGTCCGTCCGATCGATCAGATTGCCATCAAAATAGATGTTGCGTTTCATTTTCGACAGGGCGTTTATAAAATCTTGTTTTGTTCTCATTTTAATACCCCTTTTAAAAAGTTTTTGGTTATTTGGTTTTATCTTTTGAGGATGTTCCTCCATCTTTTTTCTTTAAAATTTTCTCCAAAACGCCGGCGTCTTCCAATTTCAGGTACAGCGTCGGGCCTGATTCTTCTTTCCTTGCGCGGATGCCGTCAAAAACAATTTCGATTAAAGGATCGAGCATATCCGCGATGCTTGGCTTTCGTTTAGGCATTCCCTTCATATGCCAATGAATGAATAAGTGCTCGACAGTACCCATGAACATGGAGCGAATCAAATAAGGATTAGAATCCTTTTTGAAAGTTCCGTTGGCTATTCCCTCCTTGATGCAATCCAAAAAATTATGAGATGACCGCCGTATAGCAGCATGTGCGGGTGTATGGCGAAATCTCTTATTGGACATTAATTGCAGAAGAACCAGTGCTGAGTAGTTGGGATTGGATTGGTAAAGCTGGACATAGAAAAGCAGAATAGCTCTGATTTTTCCTTCCACTCCTTTGATATAGGGTATGACTTTTGATGATTCTTCAAAGGTTTCATTAGACACTTTTTCGGGAATGGCGAAGAGAAGGTCTTCTTTTGTGCCGAAATATTCGTATATTGTGGCTTCTGAAACCCCGGCTGCTTTACTGATTTCGGTAATCGTCGCGTTCTGGAAGCCCTTTTCGGCAAAGATGCGTAAAGCAGCATCCATAATACGGTCTTTTCTTGTTTTAGGGCGACTCTTATCCGTCATCATCATATCCTCCGTTGATGATGATTTAACATACATCATCATAGTCATACTGTCAAGTATTATTTTATTTCATAGTCATACTATGAAATAAAAATTAAATTTGAAGTACGTCAAAGTATAACTAGTTGATAAAAATGGTAGCAATCGTAATAATACCGAAGAGTATTAAATAATTACAAGACTAAAGCCATATTAGATCAAAAAGAGAGGGATAATTTCAAGAGAGAAGCTTGTTGCTTTCTAATGTTTGAGTTGAGGTTTATGCCATTGATTTATTTAATAAATTCCTCCTATAATAAATCAGCATTTTTCTGTTTTACAAAGCAGTCAATATAATTAAATCCTCTGAATTTTTAACATTGCAATTGGGAATAATAGATAAAATTGGACTTGCCATATGACGTTTTATGAAATAGATTATATACGTTATGCAAACTAATAAAATTTAAGTTAGGCATTCAACAAATCTTCTTCACTTCGTCATCAGCAAATAGACTAAGTGTTATAAGCGGGATAAGCGTGTGATTTAATATGAGTAAAAAAGAAGATAAACTATACAGGAAGTTGGCAGATGCAAGTGATGCTTCTGCTCAAAACCTGCTTGGCATGATGTACCAGCAGGGTAAAGGTGTTCCTCAAGATGATGCTGAGGCCATAAAATGGTATCTCAAGGCTGCCGGGCAGGGTCATGCTGATGCCCAGCATAACCTGGGCATGATGTACCAGCATGGTAAGGGCGTTCCTCAAGATGATGCCGAAGCCGTAAAATGGTATCTTCAGGCTGCCGGGCAGGGTCATGAGGATGCCCAGAATGAACTGGGAGTGATGTACCAGCAAGGTATTGGTGTTCCTCAAAACGATGTCGAGGCTGCAAAATGGTATCTCCAGGCTGCCGGGCAGGGTCATG
>Ga0187875_10000830_pt1 | contig 24797 bp, 32 predicted proteins | sample June2016WEW_17_1_2_FD_132978 | JGI IMG/M metagenome (GOLD analysis project Ga0187875, IMG submission 132978) | Peatland microbial communities from SPRUCE experiment site at the Marcell Experimental Forest, Minnesota, USA - June2016WEW_17_10 | ecosystem: Environmental > Terrestrial > Soil >...
GTCTCGCCGATGTCCGGGCAGCAGTAAGGATTAGACATGGCGCCTCACGCGATTCCTTTCATGCGGCCAACAACTGGGCGCCGGGTGTCCGCGGCCACAGCAGGCTCAGAATGCGCTCTTTGGAGGCCGGCGCGAGGTCGTCGGGAATCTCCTGTCCGGTTCCCAGGAACGAGATGGGCTTTGCCAGACGCACCGACAATGAGAACGCCGTTCCGAAGCATGCAGTCTCGTCCAACCTGGTAAACAGGAGGCTGGCCGGGTGGAAGATTTCAAAGCGTTCCGCCATATGGGTTAAATCGGCGGATTTCATGCTTGCCGTTAATACCAGGTGGGTCGCAATATCCGGCCGGCTATGCAGAAAGGCGGCCAGATCCGCCGCGCGGTCCATGTCGCGTGGGCCGTAACCGGGGGTGTCGATCAGAACCAGCCGGTTTCCCCGCGGCTCGTCGAGCACCTGCGCCAGCGCGCCCACGCTATCCAGCGCCTGAAAGCCGACCCCCAGTATCGTGGCATAGGATCGCAACTGGTCGGCGCCCGCCACCCGGAAATCGTCCATCGACACCAAGGTGAGGGGCCGGCGCGCCATGAGTCCCCAGGTCACTGCCAGCTTGGCGAGCATGGTCGTCTTCCCGGCGCCCGGGGGACCGGCCAGCGCTATCGTCCGGGATGTATTCCCCTCGGGCGAGGCGCCAGACACCAGAACGCGCCGTTCGATCTCCGCGAACACGGCACCTTCCAGCCCGTTCCCAGCCGGCGCGTTACGGCGCTCGGCGCTCTCCAGTATCTGATGTGCCAGCTCGCCCTCCATGTCCGTCGCCATCAGGCGGGCATGACATTCCGGCATCTCGGGGCTGGCGGACGGCCAGCGCGCCCCGCTCCAGGCCGAGCGCGTGATGGTCTTGCCCATCAGGTCCAGTTGCCTGCGCATCTCGGCCAGCTCGCGGGCCAGGCGGGCATCCTGCGGGCCGCCATCCTCGGCAGCCTGCGGCTTGGTGGGCTCCGCTTCCGGCACCAGCGCGCACACCACTTCGTACTCGCCCAAGTGGCGCGACTCGAGCGGCGCCCGGCGGGACTCCACCAGCATGGCTTCGGCCCCCATCTCCCTGCGCGCCAGGGCCACCGCCCCTTCCACTGTGCTTGCATAAAAGGATTTTATTCGCATGTCTCTCCCTTACTGAATGATTCCCAGGGACACCACCTTCACTCCGGCCGGAATCTCGTTGTGCGACAGAAAGAACAGATTCGGTACGGCCGCCTCCACCATTTGGCGCAGAAAGTAACGGGCCCCGGCAGTGGTCACCGCGGCCACCGGTCCCTCCGGGGTTCCGACTTTGCGCTGGATCCGGTCCAGAATTTCCCGTATGGTCTGCGGCGCCATGCTTAAGTGACTGTTCTGCTCGCCATGCTGCACCGCGGACTCCACGGCTTGCTCGATCGAAGCGTCCAGAAAGTAAGCCGGCAGGTTGCCGGCTGCGTCCAGGTAGCGCTTGGCGACCGTGCGGCGGACGGCCTGCCGGGCGTACTCGATGAGCAGCACCAGATTGCGCGTGGACAGGGCCGCCTCGCCTAGCGCCTCCAGAATCGAGCCGGTATCGCGGATGGAGACGCGCTCCCGCAGCAGATTCTGCAATACGCGCTGGACCACCGACAGCGGGAGCTGTTTGGGCACCAGATCCTCGACCACTTTGGGCTGATCGACGGCCGCCAGGTCCAGCACCTTCTTGGCATCCTGCCGCGAGAACAGCTCATGGGCGTGCTGCCGGGCCAACTCCGCAATGTGCGTGCCCAGCACGCTGACCGCATCGACCAGCGTGTATCCGGCCGCGCGGGCCTGCTCGGCGCGCTGGTCGGGAACCCAAAAGGCAGCCAATCCAAAGGCCGGCTCGCGCGTGGGAGTGCCTTCGAGCGCCGGTGCGTTCCGTCCGGAGGGAATCGCCAATTGGCAGCCCTGCGGCAGTTCGTAGCGGGCGATCTCCGCCCCCTTGAGCGAGATCACATATTCCCGCGCGCGTAACGCCAGATTGTCGGCGACTCGAACGGGCGGCAAAAGGTAGCCGAGGTCCCCCGCCAGTTGCCGCCTTATGCCCGAGATGCGCTTCAGCAGCGGGGAGTTCTGGGCGCCTTCCACCATCTTGACCAATCCCAACCCCACCTCAATCGCCAAGGGCTCGACCTTGAGCAGGCTTTCCAAGTTCTCGCGGGCGGGTTTGGCCGCGCCGGGCGCCTGCGCCTTGGCCGCCGGCCGGTTGTGCATCCGCCAGCCGCCCGCCCCCAGCCCCACGCCCAGCAACAGAAACGGGATCCCGGGCATGCCCGGCACGCACGCCAGGATGATCAACACGCCGCTGGCCAGGAGCAACGGTTGCGGGCTGCCGAAAATCTGCTTCCGGAAATCCGCGCCCAGCCGCGCGTCCGAGCCGGACCGGGTGATGACCAGGGCGCCCGAAACCGAGATCATGAGGGCCGGCACGACCGTCACCAGGCCGTCCCCGATGGTGAGCACCGTGTAAGTCTCCAGCGCGTGCCGCAGTTCCATGCCATGCTGCAGCACGCCGATCAGGAAGCCCGCGATAATGTTGATGCTGGTGATGAGGATGCTGGCCACGGCGTCGCGCTGGGTGAAGCGGGAGGCGCCGTCCATGGCACCATAGAACTCCGCTTCGGCGGCCAGTTGCTTGCGGCGCCGGCGCGCCTCAGTCTCGTCGATGAGCCCCGAGCTCAGGTCCGAGTCGATGGACATCTGTTTTCCGGGCAGCGCGTCGAGGGTGAAGCGCGCCGTGACTTCCGATATGCGCACCGCCCCGTGATTGATGACCACGTACTGGATGGCGATCAACACCAGGAAGATCACCGTTCCGATGATGTAGTTGCCGCCCACCACAAAGCTGCCGAAGGCTTCGATGACGTGTCCGGCGGCGGAGGTACCCGTATTGCCGTTGAGCAGGATCAGGCGCGCCGACGAAACGTTCAAAGCCAGCCGGTACAGGGTCAGCAACAGCAGGGTGGTGGGAAAGACGTTGAAGTCCGACGGGCGCGTGATGTACATGGCGACCATCATGACGATCACCGACATCATGATGTCCACCACCAGCAGCAGGTCCAGGAGGAAGGGCGGCAGGGGAGTGATGAGGGCCATCACGATGGCCAGCACGGCCACCGGCACGCCCAGTTCCGCGGCGCCTCCGCCGGAGAAAAACTCCAGCGGCTTCCAACCCGTCTTGGCCATTGCCGTAGCTTCCGCCATTACAACGATCTCCGTAGTTCCGTTCGGGCCTTGCCCTTACTCAGGTAATCGGCCGTTCATGAGTTTATAAACATAGGCCAGGATTTCGGCCACGGCTCGATACAGGTGCGCGGGGATCTCCTGGCCGACCTCCACCGAGCCGTAAAGCGCCTGCGCCAGCGGCGGGTTCTCGATGATGGGGACCTGGTGCTCCATGGCCCGCTGGCGAATGCGCAGCGCCAGATAGTTCTTCCCTTTGGCCACCACCACCGGCGTAGTCATGGAATTCAGGGCATAGCGCAGCGCCACCGCGTAATGCGTGGGATTGACGATCACGGCGGTAGCCTTGGGAACTTCTTTCATCATTTTGTGGCGCAGACGGTCCCGTTGTATGCGGCGAATGCGCGCCTTCATTTGCGGGTTGCCTTCGGTCTCCTTGACTTCGTCGCGAATCTCCTGCTTGCTCATGCGCAAGTCTTTGCGGTAACGGCGGCGCTGCCGGAACAGGTCCACCGCGCCGAAAACCAGAAAGACGCAGCAGGCTTTCCAGAGCAGAGTTCCGAACGAACCGCAGGCCTGGCCGAAGCCCGATTCGACGCTTTGATAGGGGAGCGCCATGTAAGCGAACAGGTTGTCCCGTATAATGCCGTAAACCGCCAGCCCGAACAGGGGCAGCATGATTACGGCGCGTGCCAGCGCGGGCAGATTTTGCTTGGGCAACTCGCGCAGCCGCGACAACGGGTTCAGCCGCTGCAGATCGGGCGCCAGTTTCTTCAGGCTCACGCCGAGTTGCGTGGCGGCCAGTTGCATCCCCAGCGTCACCACCAGGAGCAGGCCGGCGGCGGGCGCCAGCAGTTTCAGTGCGCTCACCAGCAGGTAGCGGCTGAGCTCTACGACCTGCGCCTCCGGCTGCGCCGCGAAGGCCGCCGTCAGCGCCTGTCGCATCAGCCGCCGCAACTCGGCGAACCAGTGCCCGCCCCAGGTTTCGAGCAGGGCCACGAACGCCAGGAATTGCATGGCCGAGACGAACTGGCGCGCGGTGGGGAACTGGCCTTCTTTGCGCGCTTTGTCCAGCCGCTTAGCGGTGGGCTGTTCCGTTTTCTGACCGTTGTTCGGCACGTTTCTACACTCAAAAGCGCAGCGCTTGGCGCAGGGTTCCGAAGACCACGCTGCCGTAGGCCGCCAGGAGCCGGGGAAGAATGACGGTGATCCACCCCAACAGCACCAGCGCCGCGGTCATCTTGATCGGAAACGCCAGAGTCAACAGTTGTAATTGAGCGTTGAGGCGGCCAAGCAATCCTAACGCGATGTCCACCAGCACCAATAGCGCGATACCCGGCAAGGCCAGGCGCACCGCCAGCGCCAGCATGTCCCCGCCCAGGCGCAGCAGCGCCTCGGCGGCGGGCCGTGTAATCCAGGCGCCCGCCGGGTGCGCTTGGAGACTGTAAGCCAGCGTCCGGATCACCTCCCGGTCGAATCCCAGAGCGAAAAAAACCATGCCGCCGGCCAACTGTGCGAACACCAGCAGCACACCCGCCTCGGCCTGGGTGGTGGGATCGATGGTCTGGGCAAAACTGAACCCCGCATTCAGGCTGAGGATTTGCGCCGCCATCAGGAAGACTTCCAGAATGAGAGCCACACCCAACCCTATGGTGACTCCAACGGCGATCTCGGGCAGCGCCCACAGCAGCAGGCGCGGGGCATCCACCCGCGCCGCGTCGATGCGCGGCCAGAGCGGGTAGAGCGCCAGCGTAAGCGATACCGACAGCACAATGCGGGCCAGCGGCGGGCTGCTTTGAAAGCCGGGCAGGGGCGCCAATGCGAAGACTCCGGAAACCCGCGCCAGCACCAGCAGAAACCCGTACAGCGTAGGGATGCCCAAGTTGAGATCGACGAGATCAACGGGCATACCGCCCCAGATCGCCCAACAAGCCCGTGGTGTAGACCACCATGCGTTGGATCATCCAGGGCATCAGCATCAGGATGGCCCCCACAAACACGACCACGCGCGGAATGGTGCTGAAAGCCGTATCCTGGATGGAGGTCACAATCTGCGCTAGGCTGATCACCACGCCGGCGGCGAAGGCGATAGCCATCAGCGGGGCCGCAATCCAAAAGGCCGCCAGCAGCGCGTGGCGCAGAATTTCGACGACGGCGTCGCTAGTCATAAAAGGTCCTCAAGTAAAGCTCTTCATGAGCGATCCGACCACCAGGTTCCAGCCGTCCACCAGCACGAACAATAGAATCTTGAAGGGTGCCGAGATCATGACGGGCGGCAACTGCACCATGCCCACGGACAGGGTGACCGAGGCCACCACCAGGTCGATGACCAGAAAGGGCAGGTAGAGCACCGCGCCAATTTGAAAGGAAGCCTTCAACTCCGACAGAATGTACGCCGGAATCAGGACTTTCAGATCCACATCGGCCGGAGTGCGGGGCGCCGGGGAATGCGACACCTCCAGGAACAAGGCGATGTCCTTCTCCCGCGCGAAGCGCAGCCAGAACTGGCGTAACGGTCGGGCGGCCTCCTGGGCCGCTTGGGGAACCGTCATCTGGCCGTTTTCCATGGGGGTCCAGGCCTGTTCGTAAATCTGGTTGGCCATCGGTGAGATCGTGAGCAGGCTCAGGAACAGCGCCAGCCCCACCAACACCTGGTTAGAGGGAGCCGTTTGGGTACCCAGCGCCTGCCGCAGAAAATGCAATACGATGATCGTCCGCAAGAAAGGCGTCACCGATACCAACGCCGCGGGCAACAGGGTCAGCGCCGTGAGCAGCAGCACGATCTGCATCGGCGCGCTCAACGAGCCGGTCTTGCCGGTGACCAACCAGGACGCCGGCGAGGCGGCGGGCGCGGCCCAGGCGGACGCGTGAAAGAGACATGCTACAACGCCAGCGCGCGCCGGAAAGCGGGACATCAACGGACCTCCGCGGACTCGGCCGAAAGCCGGGATTCCAAACTCGCCCACTCAAAACTATCCAGTACCGCGCACCCCGCGGGCGAGGTTCCCACCAGCAGTGCGCGGCCCGCCACCCGAACCAGGTGCAGTGAGTGCTGGGGTCCCAGTACCAGTCGCTCCACTGCCTGAAGGGACCGTGTACGGGAACCGCGCGACCCATAGCGGGCCAATCCTTTGCGGCGTAGCCACCAGAGGGTGGCAGCCAGCAGTAACAGCACCACGCTCACCGCCAACACTTGCCGGATCAATTCCATTGGTTCCTCTTCCCCACGTCACCTTACGCATCGCCGTAGAAATCCGTGATGCGGACTCCCAAGGTATTTTCGACTACCACGATCTCGCCGGATCCGATGAGCGTACCGCCGACGTACACGTCTATGTTTTCGCCCGCCGAGCGCTTCATGCCGATCAGACTGCCCGGCTCCATCTGCAGTATCTGCGCCACACTCATGACCCGGCGGTCCAGTTCGGCTTCGATGTCCATCGGCACATCGGCAAAGGCGGCGACCTCTTCCATGGCTGTCATATTCCGGTAGCTCTTAGGTGATCAGATTGGTGGTGGCCTGGGCCAGCGCGTCCACCGTCGTTACCACTTTGGCATTGGCCTGGTAGGCGCTCTGCAGCACGATCAAATTGGTCAGTTCCTGGGCGATATCCACGTTCGAGGATTCCAACGCGCCGCCCACTATCGCCCCGCGCCCACCGGTGCCCTCCGATCCGATGGCCGGCGCCCCCGTTTCGGCACTCACCTGAAACAAGTTGCTGCCCACCGCCACCAGCGTTTGCGGGTTGCGAATGGAAGCCAGGGCCACCTGGCCGACGACCTGCTGTTGACCGTTGGAATAGGTAGCCAGTAACTGGCCGCCGTTACTCATGGTCACTCCCGTCAACTGCGCGGCCGCGGCCCCGTCCTGGGTGGTGGCGGAAGTCGCGGAGGGCTGGTCGAACTGGGTGAGCGTCCCGGTACCGTCTGAGTTGTAGAGATTCCAGTTGATATTCAGGGGCGTAGTGGCGCCGTCCGTCATCCCCGTGATGCTGAGGGCGATAGGCGATCCCGCGGCCGGCGTGAGTAATTGCCCGTTGGGGCCAAACGTCAAGGTCCCGGTGCCGACAGTCTGGGGAGTAGGGGCGCCCACACTCGCGCCGGGTACGGTGGCCGTTACCGACCAGGTGTTGGCGGCGGTTTTGGCGAAAGCCATGGTGACCACGATGGGGGTGCCCAGTGAGTCATAGACCGTCATGGGAGCGGACCAGTCGGAGGCGGTGCTGGCGGCCGTGTCTGGCGCCACCGATGCGCTGAAATTAGCGCTCAGTGTGACGTTCTGGGTGGCCTCCGGCGGCTGTAGGGTACCCACGGGCACGATAATGTTGCCGACGGCCCCGCCGGTGTTGACTACGCCGTTGGTTGCCATCCACCCTTGGACCTGCTGCCCGGTTGGGGTAAGCAGGGTTCCGGTCAGATCTGTCTGGAAGCTGCCGGCCCGCGTGTACTCGGTCGCGCCGTTGTTGTTCACCACGAAAAAGCCGTTCCCCTGAATGGCCGCGTCCAAGGTTCCGCTGCTGGCCTGAATAGCGCCTTGGGTGAATTCCCGGATGGTCAGCGGCGGCGCCACGCCGAAGCCCAGTTGTGCCTGGCCGGCGTTCAGCGATGCGCTGACCAGATCGCTGAAGTAAGAGACGCTTTGCTTATAACCTGTGGTGTTCAAATTCGCCAGATTGTTGCCGGCCACGTCGACGGCCACCCCATTGGCATCCAAAGCGGACAAGGCGGTACTAAAGGCTGCAAACATCGAATTAATCTTCTCCTGTTGTGGTGTTGGAATTCTGGGCGCCGGTGGCGCTTCCGGATGCCAGGCTGTCCAGATCGCTGTGAATGGCGACCAGTTGTTCGAGCGAGCTGAACTGCGCCAGTTGCGTTACGAAGGCGGTGCTGTCGGTCGGATTGGTGGGATCCTGATACTGGATTTGAGCCACCAGAAGCTGCAAGAATTCGTTCTCGCTGACATCGTCCGGCGAACTCGCGGGAGTTGTAGAGGGGTCCGCGGCGGCCCTGGGGCTCTGCGGCGGTGTTGCCAAGGATTGAATCGTCATATGGAAGACTCCTGTGCCGGGTCGAGGCTGGAATTCCATTCCCCGGCCCATTGGGACTGATTTTTTTGCGGCTGTCGCTGCGGTTGCGGCTGGCGGCCATCTCTGCGGCCGCCTGGCGAATGCTCCTGAGACGGCGCGCCCTCCGAACCGCTCCGGCGGCCCGCGTCCGACTGAGTCGCGGCGGCCGGGCGCCAGGCCTCCGCCTGGAATCCGCTTTGCCGCAGCTTGCCGACCAGATCCGGCAGGTCGGCGCGTAGAGCGTCGGCCAAATCGTGATCCGGAGTATGCACCGTCACCCGGATCTCCCCGGCGCGCTCCGCCATACGGATGTCTACGCTGCTCTCGCCATCGGCCAGATGCAACGAGACATCCCGGGAGGCGGGTTGCGCCGCGGTCTGTGGAGGTTCGATTTCGGCCGGGCGTGCCACGCCGGTCTCCGGCCGCGGAGCTGCGGGCTGGGCATCCCGGTCCGCGGAAACGGGGGCGTCCGTGTTCCAGCTCTCTATGTCCATCTGTTTCCCAGCGGCATTGTCGCCCCGATCGCCCGCAGCGTGCGCAAGCTGGGACGATGCAGTCTTTGCAGAGATGGCAGGTGAGCTGGCATCCCGTTCCGGAGTGTTTCGTGCGTCATCCGCTTTGCCGGAGGTACCCAGTGCACTCCCCTGTATGGCCGTGTCCTGCCCCCCCGATGGCCCGTGGCCGAGCAGTTCGGTGTGCGCGCCGCTGGATGCTTCAAGGTCCTCCGTATTCTTCGATCGGGCTGGTTCGTCTTTGGCAGTGGCGCCGGAACGGGCAACCCCGTCCGCGGGCCCGCCGGACACCGATTCAGGAGCGAACAACCGAGTTCCGAAAGCCAGCTCCGGAATGGCGTCCTGGTTTTGGGTGGTGCTGGACGAGCCTTTGGACGGATCCACTTCAGAAGCGCTCTCGTCCTGCGGTAAGGCCGATTCCCACCGCATCGCACCTGTGGTTCCCGCCCACTGTGGGAGGACCTCGGGTTCGAAGGGGGAAGCGGAACCGCCGGAGAGATCCTGGCTGCCCCCGGCAGTGTTTTCCGGGGCCCCATCGAGCGGCGCGCCGAGACTCTCGAGTTGTGCCAGGCCCCACGCGTGCGCCAGCGGGACTGTGGCGGCCGGGGCCACCGGCAAAGCCGTAGGTGCCGCCGAGCCGTCGTTTGGATGTTTTTCGCCGGGCGTAGTGCGCTGCGCTGGCTGGTGCGCTTCGCCCCGGCCGCCGTCATCTCCGAGGCAACCATCCATAAAGGAACCAAAACCGCCGCCCGTGGGCGACGGTGTTTTAGGAGATGCTGCGGCGGTGCCCGGCCCCCTGGTAGCCAGCATCGCAGCGGGGCCGGAGGCAGCCGGTAATTGTAAGGCGGCAATCACGTTGGGAGCAAATGCACCCAGGGAACCAAAGTGCCCGCCTGGATTCCAAGCAGTTACGCGCCGGGCCCCGCCAAGATCTTGGCGGGGGCACCTTCTCCGGCAGAAACTTGGCCGGGTGCGGGACGGCAAGCCCTTCTTTTTGTATGGCCCGCCTTCGGCTCTGCGGTTGCTCAGGAGACCGGTGTGAGCGTGTCATGGATACTCTGACAATCTCGGCGGCCGGTGGAATGCAAGCGCGCATGCAATCCCTGGACATGCTGGCAAACAATCTGGCCAACACGGAAACCGGCGGCTACAAGACCGACCGCGAATTCTATAACCTTTACGTATCGGCGGAAGCCACCGGCGCCGAGGACGCAACGCCCGCCACCCTTCCAGTCGTCGATCGCCCCTGGACCGATTTCTCGCAAGGGACGCTGCGGTCGACCGGTAGCGCCCTGGATCTGGCGATTTCCGGCAAAGGGTTCTTTGCCGTGGACGGACCCTCCGGAAGCTTGTTCACGCGCAACGGGAGCTTTCGAGTTTCGCCCGACCGTTCGCTGGTTACCACGGAAGGATACCCGCTGCGGACGGTGTCCGGGGGGAGCCTGAAAATCCAGGCGTCCGGCGCGCTGGAGGTCTCGCCCGATGGCACTGTGCGCCAAAACGGCCAGACCCTGGGACGAATCGAGATCGCGGACTTCTCCGATACCGGTGCGCTGGTCAAGCAAGGCGCCAGTTATTTCCGGAGCGCGGTGGACTCCCAGCCGGCATCCGCCGCGCAAGTAGAGCAGGGCAAGCTGGAAAGCTCCAATGTCGGCGCCGCGGAATCGGCCGTGCGTCTGGTGTCGGTCATGCGTCAATTTGAAATGTTGCAGAAGGCCGCCACGCTGGGATCGCAGATGAACCGCGAGGCCGTGGAAGAGGTAGCCCGCGTGGCTTCATAAAGGCCTGTGGGGAAGATAAGGAAATCGATTATGATGCGAGCACTTTTCAGCGCCGCCAGCGGTATGACGGCGCAACAGATGAGCGTAGACAACATCGCCAACAACCTGGCGAACGCCAATACCAACGGGTACAAGTCTCGGGCCGTCCAGTTTCAGGATCTGCTCTACCAGAACATCATGCAGCCGGGAGCTTCCGCCAGTCAGCAGACCCTGGTACCCGCGGGGTTGCAACTGGGGCTGGGCACGCGGCCTTCGGGCAACGAGATCGTCTTCACGCAGGGCAGTTTCTCGGAGACCGACAACCCGCTGGATGTGGCGATCCAGGGGCGCGGCTTCTTCCAGGTGCTGCAACCCAATGGACAGTTGGCCTACACGCGGGATGGACAGTTTCAACTCGACAAGAATGGAAATATGGTGACCGCCAGCGGCAATCCGCTGCAGCCCCAGATCACCATTCCGGCGGATGCGCAATCCATCACCGTCGCCGGCGACGGCACGGTGAGCTACACCCAGCCGAACCAGTCGGCGGCCCAAGTGGCCGGGCAGATCCAGCTTGCCAACTTCCAGAATCCGGCTGGTTTGAGCACTATTGGCGGCAACCTCTACACGCCCACCGAGGCTTCCGGCGACCCGACGCTGGGCAACCCGGGCGGAGCCGAGGGACTGGGCGCGTTACAGCAGGGATACGTCGAACAATCCAACGTCAGCGTGGTCCAGGAAATGGTCAACCTGATCGTCAGCCAGAGGGCCTACGAAGCCAATTCCAAGGTGGTCACGGCGGCCAACGAGATGTACCAAGAGGCCAACGGTCTCGTGACGCAATGACCCCGGGGATGTTGCTTATCCCGCTGGCCGCGCTGGCGTCCTGCGGCGCCCAGTGCCTGCCGGTCTCCGGCCAGCGGATCCTGGCGGGAGACATGGCGCGGGCCGTGCCGGCCTTCGCGGGGCTGGCGCCAGAGCTGGCGCTGGGCTACGCACCCGCGCCCGGCGCCCGCCGTACTTACGGAGCCGCGGAGTTGGCGCGTTTAGCGGGGCGTTATGGATTGGTGGTAGAGCCCGGAGTGGGAGCCTGCTTCGCGCGGCCGTTGGAAACGCTCTCCGGCGAGCGCGTCGCGGCGGCCCTCCGCGCGGCCATGCCCGAGGCGCGTATCGAGGTGGTAGAATTCAGCCGGCAGCCCATCCCGTCCGGCGAACTGCGCTTTCCAGTCTCCGGACTGCGAGCGGAGCCGGCCACTCTGTCTCCGCTAATGTGGCGTGGCGTGGTATCGGTTTCCGGACAGGAAGATTTTCCGGTTTGGGCCAAGGTGCGCATCCAGGTTTCGGGAAAGCGCTGGATCTCGACCGAGACGCTCGCGCCGGGCCGCCCCATCGAGCGGGCCCAACTTCGCGAGGAACCCTATGAAGGACCGCCCGGTCTGCCGGACCTTCCCCAAATCGTGGGCCGGGCGCCCCGGAGTCCGATTCCCGCGGGCACCGCGATCGAGCGGCAGTGTCTGGATGTGCCGGCCGACGTGCTGCGCGGCGAGCGCGTGTGCCTGGAGATCCGGAGCGGTCGGGCGCGGGTGCTCCTGGAAGGGGAGGCGCAGTCTTCCGGAAGGCGCGGTGAGGTCGTCGGGGTACGCAATCCCGCCAATGGAAAGATCCTGCGCGCTACAGTCGCAGGCCGTGGACTGGTGGTGGTCGCGACGGGGCGGGGTGAAAGGGCCCCGGCGGAAGAAGGGAACCGATGAAGCCAAAACCAGTTCTGGCGCTGCTGGCCTTGGGCTCGCTGTGGCTCCCGGCCTGGGGGGCGGCGAAGAAAAAGCCGAAACCTCCGGAGCCCTCCGCGCTGGAGCGCTACGTGGCGGAGGCCACCGCCGCGGCGCGCGCCAACAACGACGCGTCGCCCGGCTCGCTGTGGTCGTCCGCGGCCCTGTTCACCGACTTGGCGCGCGACCTGCGCGCCAGCCGGATAAACGACATGGTCACCGTGCTGGTGGCGGAGAATGCTTCGGCGGTGAGTACAGGCGATGTGCAAACCTCGCGTGTTTCGAGCGCCAAAGCCTCGATAACGGCCCTCGGCGGCGTGACCAAGGCCACCGGCGCCCTGGCTAACCTGCTGGGTACGGCCGGCGACCAGGAGTTAAAGGGATCCGGCACCATCGGCCGCACGACGGTGATTTCCACCACACTGGGCACCCGCGTGGTGCACGTATTGCCGAACGGTTATCTGGTGGTGGAAGGAGTCAAGGAGATCCGCGTGAGCTCCGAACAGCAAGTCATCACGGTGCGTGGCGTGGTACGTCCGGCGGACCTGAGTCCGAACAATGTGGTGCAATCGGACCTGATCGCGCAACTGGAAGTCTCCGTCAACGGAAAGGGTGTGGTGGGAGACGCCATCAAGCGTCCGTTCATACTGTATCGGCTGCTGATGGGACTGCTTCCGTTTTAGGGTGGGAGGAGACGATGCGATGGAGAACTTTCGGTCTGGTGGCGGTGTTGGCGGTTCCCGCACTGTGCGCCACGCGGTTGAAAGATCTGGCGGGCATAGAAGGCGTGCGCGACAACCAGCTCATTGGCTATGGGCTGGTGGTGGGGTTGGCCGGGAAGGGGGACACGCAGCAGACCGTGTTCTCTCCGCAGAGTCTGGCCAACCTGCTGGAGCGCATGGGCATTTCGGTTCCGGGAGCCACTATTCGGGTCAAGGACACCGCGGCCGTCATGATCACGGCCACTCTGCCTCCCTTCGCGCAACCGGGTGTACACCTGGATGTGACCGCGGCCGCCATCGGGGACGCCACTACTCTGCAGGGGGGGATACTGCTGCTCACGCCCTTGAAAGCCGCCGACGGCCAAGTCTACGCGGCGGCCCAGGGTCCCATGGTCATGGGAGGGTTCATGGCCGGACAGGGCGGCAATAGCCAGACCGTAAACCATCCCACGGTGGGCCGCGTGCCTGGTGGCGGCATTGTCGAACGGCCGGCGCCTTCGCTGGCATTTAAGGGAGTCCTGCATCTGCAACTCCGGTACGCGGACTTTACCACCGCGTCCCGCATTGCCGCGGTGCTGAACGCCAAGTACGGCGCCGCGGGCGTCTTGCCCGCGCGCGCCGAAAACTCGGCCCTGGTCAGCATGCTGGTTCCCCCGGCTTATGCCGCCCGTCCGATCGATTTCATCGCCGAGATGGAAACGCTCACGGTGGACGCCGACCGGCCCGCCCGGGTGGTGATCAACGAGCGCACCGGCACCATCGTCATGGGCCGCGACGTGCACATATCTCCGGTGGCCATCCTGCATGGCAATCTGACCGTTGAGATCCAAACCAGTCAGGACGTCTCTCAGCCGCCGCCGTTGTCGGCGGGAACCACTGCCACAGGGGCTAAAGTGGGCCTGGAAGCCAAGGAAGAGCGCACCCGCAACGTGGTGCTCAAGCAAGGCGCCACCGTGGAGGAGTTGGTGAGCGCGCTGGCAGCTATCGGCTCGACACCGCGGGACGTAATCGCCATCCTGCAAAACCTGCGCGCGGCCGGCGCGCTGGAAGCCGAGCTGGAGGTGATCTGATGAGTGGTCCGGCCAGTCCGGGGGCCACCGCGGGGACGATGGTGGAACCCGCCCCGCGTCCGCCGCAAACCGTGGAGGCCGCGGCGAAGCAGTTCGAAGCCCTCATGATCGGGCAGCTACTCAAGGAAGCCCGCGGCGACGAGGGTGGCTGGCTGGGAAGCGGCGAGGACACCGGAAATGCGACCGCCGCTGCCCTGGCTGAAGAGCAGTTTGCGCAGGCGTTGGCACAAAGCGGGGGACTTGGCTTGAGCGCCCGGCTCGTCTCCAGCCTGTCCTCGCGCGCTAAGTAAGACCTGCGGGCCGGCGCTGCGCGGAGCCTATGTATCGCTCGCCGGCTGGGCCTACACTCAACTCAGAAGCTCCAGCTCTCGGAGGCATGCTCTACGGCGGCGCCTGGAAGATACGCCGCGGAATAACCGCCGTATTCACCGGACTGGTCTCCGCCTGCCGGTGGACGCGCGCTTCCTTGCACGGGGGCGTGGTCGTGTACGCGGATCTGCTCCCAGCCCTCCAACAGGGTGGCCAGCAAGCTTTCCACTTCCACCAGCGGCTCGGCCTTCTGGCGCAGATTTGCCTCCAGCAGGCGGCGTTGCAGATAATCGTACAACTCCGCCAGGCTGCGGCTCAAGGTGCCGCCGCAGGTGTGGTCGAGCGAAACGGACAATTGCGACAGAATGGCATGCGCCTTCATTATCTGGTGGGAACGCTCGGCGATACGCCCGGCTGCCAGGTGGGCGCTGGCACTGCGTGTGGCGTCACCCGCGGCGCGATAAAGCAGCCGTACCAGCTCCAGCGGATCGGCGGTCAGAACCTGGCTTTCGAGATAAGCATCTTGCGGTGGCATCGGATCTCCTCACCCTGCATATCGGGACAATATGCCCGGACTTGCGCGGCGGCAGACGGGTAAGTTAGCCATCGTGTTGGCCCATAGTCTGCGCCAATCGCAGAATGTACTCCGGCGGGGACTGCCAAAGGACCTCGCCGGTCTGCGGGTTGACCACCCGCACCACCGGCCGCTTGGTGTCCCGGTCCAGAGCGAAACTCAGCTCACTGCCCTCGCCGAATAGTTCGGACGCATTAATGCTTTTGACGCTGCGGATCATCTCCCGGTTTTCCGCCAGCCACTTGGGGTTGGACGTGTCGGGTACGGCCGAGATGGCCTGTACCGAATTGCCGACGGGCGCGACATCCATAAAACGCTCCCGGGGGACCGCCTGCTCCCCCACCATCTCATCGGCGGCCGGCACACGAACCTGCGCGTTCCCGGACTAAAGTTGCGCCCCTACCGGCCGATAGAGTATTCGGACGGACTAGCTTGAATCGCACCTTATCGCAACAGGAAATCGACGCATTGTTCGACAATGCGGCCGGCGGACACGTGCAGGAGTCCGCCGTCAAGAAAGTAGTGCCTTTCGATTTCCGCCGCCCGGATCGCATCGCCAAGTCCCAACTGCGGGCCATTCATCAGCTTCACGAGAACTTCGTCCATAATCTGGTTTCCAGCCTCTCGGCCTATCTGCGCACCTATCTCTTAGTGAACCTGGTGAGCGTCGAGCAGCTCTCCTGCGAGGAGTTTCTGAACGGTCTTCCCTCGCCCACCTGCATGCTTTCGCTGGGGCTGAAGCCCTATGACGGTTACGGGCTGCTGGAGCTGAGCCCCACGCTCGTCTTTCCCATACTGGAAGTGCTGCTGGGAGGCGACGGCAAGTCCGCTACGGCGCTGCGGCGGGAGATCACCGAAATCGAGCAGAAACTGCTCGACAGTCTTTTCCGGATCATTTTGAACGATCTTAAAGAAGCTTGGCAGGCGGTCGCGCCGATCGAGTTCACTATCCACACGGTGGAGACCGAGCCCCAGTTTCTGCGCGTGTTGGCGCCGACCGAAGCGGTCGTGGCGGTAGGCATTGAAATCCGCATTGGGGATAACGTGGGGATGATGAACATTGCGGTCCCGTCCATCATCGCCAAGATGATGCGCCAGAAGTTCGACCAGCAGTGGTCCATGCGCCGCACCCAGTCGACCGACGCCGAGAAGGCGGCCATGCTGGCACGCATCCGGCCGTCCCGGCTCGCCCTGGACGTACGCCTGCGCGGCCCCCAACTGCTGGCCCGGGACCTGCTGCGCCTGGCCGAGGGAGACGTGCTGACCTTCGACTTCCCGGTGGGCCGGCCATTGGACGGTCTGCTGAACGGCAAACTGCGGTTCGGCGGACGGATCGTCGAAGCCGGCCGCAAGCGCGCCTTTGTGGTCGAGACCGGGCCGGCTTCCGCGGATGCGGCCAATCCGATGAGGATTCCGGGCGCATGATTCATCTCACGCGCCTCAACCGTCTGCCGCTGGTGCTCAATGCGGACCTCATCGAAACGATCGAGGTCACGCCCGACACGGTGATCAGCCTGACCACCGGGCAGAAGCTGGTCGTGCGGGAACCCGCCGAAGAGGTGGTCCGCCGGGTAGTGGAGTTCCGCCGGGCCATCTACGGCGGCAGTTTACTCGGTCCTTCCCTGGCCGTTCCAAGCGCACCTCCCGGCGGGCCCATGGACGCCGACGATAATCGAACAGAACATGTCACAATCAACCGTGCCGACTCCTGATTCAGCGAAAAAACCGTCCGGGCGCCGACCAGATCTGGCTTCGTTGGGCGGATTGGTCCTGGCGCTGGCCGGCATCCTGGGAGGATTGGTGCTCGAGGACGGCAAGGTCAAAGATGTTGCGCAACTCACCGCCGCCATCATCGTCCTGGGAGGCACCCTGGGAGCCGTGATGGTGACCACGCCGCTGGATCTACTGCGCAGCGCCGCCGGCAAGCTTGCCATGGTTTTCTTCGAGACCAGCCACACTCCGGGAGCCATCATCGATCAGATCATCGCTTACGCCACGAAAGCCCGCAAGAACGGCATCGTCTCACTGGAAGACGAAACCAGCTCCATTGGAGATCCTTTTCTGCGCAAGGCGCTGAACCTGGCGGTGGACGGTACCGATCTGCAGGAGTTGCGCCGCATGATGGAACTGGAGATCGCCCTGGAGGAGCATCGCGGGGAAGCCGAAGCCAAGGTTTACGAGGCGGCCGGCGGCTACGCGCCCACCATCGGGATCATCGGCGCGGTCCTGGGGCTGATTCAGGTCATGAAGCATCTGGCCAATATTGACGAAGTGGGCAAAGGGATAGCGGTAGCCTTCGTGGCGACAGTATACGGGGTGGCCTCGGCGAACATATTTTTTCTTCCGGCCGGCAGTAAACTCAGGTCGCGCGTGCACGCCGCCGTTCAAATGCGCGAGTTGATGCTCGAAGGCGTGTTGGGGATCGCGGAGGGTTTGAATCCCAAGCTGATCCGGATCAAGCTGGAAGCCTATGCGCCCCAGTCGGCCTCCACGAAAGCGCGCAAGGAGAGGCGGGCGCCGGCCGGTGCCGGCCACCCCGTGGAAGCCGCCGCTGGGGACTGAGAAAGGGAGCCCATGGCGCGCCGTCGAAAACCCGAAGAACGTGCCAACCACGAACGTTGGCTGGTTTCCTATGCCGACTTCATCACTCTGCTCTTCGCCTTTTTCGTGGTGATGTTCGCCACAGCACAGGCGGATCACGGTAAGGCCTCACGGGTCTCCGAGTCTGTCCGGAAGGCGCTCGAAGAGGGCCAGGTGAAGGCCGTGGTCGCCGCAATTCTGGGCGGCACCCGGGACGACAAAGGCAAGGGAAACGCCATGCTGAAGGGTCCCGGAGGGGCCAGACCCACCGCCGAGGAGAAGGCGCCGGCCGCGGACTTAGCCGGTTCCATGGAAGCCTTGCGCGCCGCGCTGAAGCTGGAGATCGAAAAGGGCCAACTCCAGATCACCCTGGAACAGCGTGGACTGGTGATCAGTTTACGCGAAGCCGGCTTCTTCGCCTCCGGCGACGATGCCGTGTACCCGGGAACCTACTCCAGTATCGCAAAGATTGCGCGGGGAATCGCCGCGTTACCGAGTCAGGTACGGCTGGAGGGACACACCGATGCCGTGCCCATTCATAACTCCCGCTTCCGCAGCAACTGGGAACTCTCTGCCGCGCGCAGTATTGCCATGCTCGAGTTGCTGGTATCCCGCTTCGATATCCCGCCGTCCCGTCTGGCCGTGGCGGGCTACGCCGATACGGTGCCCCTGGAATCCAACGATACCGAGCAGGGACGTGCGCATAACCGCCGTGTGGATATCGTCATATTGAACGAGAAGGGCCTCAGCCCCGAACCGAAACCGGCTGGCGCGGGCCGCCTTTGACCGGTGTGGCTCGCCGGCCGCCTACATGCCGGCTTCAGCCAGCCGTTACGCCCGCAGGTAAACCGGTGTACATTGTCTTGCCCCACCCGTCGCCGCCGCCGCTGGCGCCGGTTTCAAGAACAACTTAACCTCCAGGCGCTGATCTTCGCAGTCGAACAAAACCACGGTCCAGGTTTCATCGCCGAAGCTTTTGGCCAGAAAGTTCTTGCCAAAGATAGCCGTCGGGATGCTCATCCCCATGGTTCCCAGCGACTTCTCCATGGCGGTCTTCACATTGCCCAGAACCATGTTGGCAATTTCCGCTACAGCGTCCAGGACTTCGGCGTCTACCGTCGCATATTCGGCCATCAGCATCCGGGAGGCAATCCGGCAGGCGAATTCAGCCGAGCAGGATAAGGTGCCGGTGCCGGTCCACTCGCCAGCCATTCCAATCAGGCAGATTACACCGTCCAAGGGGTGTGAAGGGCCTTTATCGCAGTAAGACTCCGCGAAATGGAGTGGAGTCTCCAACATCGTCGAAAAGACCTCTTCGGCGGCGGCGCGAATCTCGCTCACAATCAGATCAGAGTCTATCATTGGCATGTCCCAAGTATTTATCGGCGGAATACGGCCGATCTTTAGGTTGATACGCGGAACATTTGGGACAGCCGGCCCGCGGCCCCCGCAGCGCGCTGCCGTAAAGGAAAGCCGGCCCCTGACCGATAGTAAGAAGGGAGTATGGCATTGAACATTCTAGTCGTAGACGATTCCACCGCTATCCGGAAAATCCTGATCCGCGTGCTGCGGCAAACCGCCCTGGCGATCGGCGAAATCTTTGAGGCCCGCGACGGCCTCGAAGCTCTAGAGATCGTCAAGAACCATCCTCTTAATCTTGTCCTGTCCGACATCAATATGCCGAACCTGGACGGGCTGGGGTTGCTGGCGGAATTGAAGGGCGCCGAACAATGGCGCAACCTTCCCGTGGTGATGATCACCACCGAGGGCAGCGAAGAAAAGGTCGGCCAGGCGATCCGGCTGGGTTCCGCCGCGTATATCCGGAAGCCCTTCACTGCCGAACAGATCCAGGAAAAGATCGGGTCCCTTCTTTGACCCGGTGCGGCTTCAACGGACGGGCCACCCTGTCCCGTCTATGCCCGCCTTTGTCGTTCCCGCTCTGTCGTTTTGCGCCGCCGGGAGCGCCGACACTCTGCGCGCCATTGCCCGGCGACGGGCGCCAAGATCTCTGCGCCAGTGACGAGATCTTGGCGGCGCGCGGGTCTCGGGCTCTCATTTCAAGACATTTAGGTATGGAACTCCGGGTGCTTCCGGGAAAGTGGCATGCTGAGCCGTTTGTCGGACACCTTGGAACGCTATATGGATCTGCTGAGCGCCCGCCAGAAGGTGGTGGCGTCCAACATCGCCAATGCGGATACCCCCGGCTATAAAACCAGGGACATCGACTTTCAGTCGGAGCTCCGGTCGGCCATCGGCGCACCCCAATCCTTCGAAGTCGGCGGATTGCCGGTAAAGAACGATGGCAACAACGTCAGCCTGGACCGGGAGTCCCGGCTATTAGCGGAGAACGATATGCGTTTCAACCTGGCATCCAACCTGGTGCGCAGCGAGGTGCAGTCTATCCGGGCGGCGCTGCAGACCGGGAGCAATACATGAGCCTGTTTTCCGCCATGACGGTCAGCGCGTCCGGAATGGCGGCGGAGCGCACGCGCGCGGAGTTGCTGGTCGAGAACCTGGCGAATGCCGAAACCACGCGCACGCCGGAAGGCGGTCCCTACCGCCGCAAGGATGCGGTCTTCGCCGCCCAGCCCATGTCCACATCCTTCGCTTCATTGTTCGAATCGCATCTCCAGGAAGGGGTAGCGGTCCAGGAGATCAGCGTGGACATGCGCGATCCGGAGCGGCGTTATCTGCCGGGCCATCCGGACGCCGGCGCGGACGGATACGTGTCGTTTCCGCGGATCAACCCGGCTGAAGACATGGTCGACCTGACGGGCGCGGCGCGCGGCTTCGAGGCCAATGTGGCGGCCATCTCCGCCGTCAAGGACATGATTATGCGGTCTATCGACCTCTTCAAGTAAAAGCCGGGAATCAGCATGTCTTCACCGATTTCACCCATTCGCGCCGTACCGCTGCCGGACCTGGGAACGCCCCACACCGGCGGCGCAGCAGGTGTTGCCGGCGATTTTCAATCGTTGCTGTCCAATGCCATCGGCGGCGTCGAGCGTCTGCGCGGCGACGCGGGCAAGACGGTGGAACGCTTTCTGGCCGGAGACGGCGGCGAGGTGCACACCGTGGCGCTGGCCACGCAACGCGCGGAGCTGGCCTTTGAAACGTTCCTGCAGGTCCGCAACAAAGTGGTCTCGGCTTATCAGTCGGTCATGCAGATGCAGGTCTAGCGTAGCCTGTCATGGAACAGATAAAGAAGCTTCTGGCGCGCCTCTCGATTTCGCAGAAGATCAGCATCGCGGCCGCCGCGGTGTTGGTGGCCGCTGCGCTGATCGGATTTACACAATGGCGCCACGAGGGAGACTTCCGCCCGCTCTATACGGGATTGGCCGCCGAAGATGCCGGCGCCGTGGTACAGAAGCTGAAAGAAACCGGCACGGAATACCGGCTTTCCGAGAGCGGCACGACGGTTCTGGCGCCTTCGGCGAAGCTGGCTGAACTGCGCCTGCAACTGGCCGCCAGCGGCTTGCCCAAAAGTGGCCGCATGGGCTTTGAACTATTCGACAAGACCAGCTTCGGGATGACCGACTTCGCCGAACACGTCAATTACCGGCGGGCACTGGAGGGCGAGTTGGAGCGCTCCATCGTCTCGCTGGCGGAAGTGCAACGCGCCCGCGTACACCTGACCTTCCCCAAGGAATCCGTCTACCTGGAAACCCGCCAGCCGGCCAAAGCCAGCGTGGTGTTGGGGCTTCGTCCGGGCGCGCAGCTTTCCCCCCAGAACGTGATGGCGGTTTGCAATCTGCTGGCCAGCGCCGTGGAAGGACTGGCGCCCGAAGCCGTCTCGGTGGTGGACACGCGCGGCAACCTGCTCAACCGCCCGCGCAAGTCCGGCAGCGAAGGTCTGGAGGGATCGGAAGCCAGTCTCGAATACCGGGAGATGGTCGAGAAGAGCCTGTTGGCCAAGATTCAGTCCACGCTGGAGCCGGTGCTGGGCGCGGACCGGTTCCGGGCCTCCGTTTCGGCGGAGTGCGATTTTTCGAGCGGCGAGCAGAGCGAAGAAAGCTTCGATCCGGCCCGCTCGGTGATGGTCAGCTCGCAGAAGAGCGAGGACGTCGCTCCGGGTGGGCAGCAGACCGCGGGTGTGCCGGGCACGGCGTCCAATCTGCCGCGGCCTCCGGCTCGCCCGGCCGGCGCGGTGTCGGGGGCCTCGCGCCGGACCGAGGAGATCAATTACCAGTCCAGCCGCTCGGTCCGCCACGTGACCCTTCCGCAGGGTGAATTGAAGCGGGTTTCGGTCTCGTTGCTGCTGGACCAGGACGTGCGCTGGGAAGGCAAAGCTCCGCATCTGCAACAGGTCCTGATTCCACCTTCCCCGGAAAAGCTGAAGACCATCCGCGATCTGGTGGCCGGGGTGATCAGCTTCAAAGCCGAACGCGGCGACCAGTTGATCGTGGAGACTCTGCCTTTTGAAGCCACGCTGCACACTGAGCCTCCGCCTTCTGCGGCGCCGGCCCCTGCGCCCGCGGCACCCGGGACGATCCGGCTGCCGGTATGGCTGCGCACTCCGAAGGCAATGGGCGCCGCGGCCGGCGGTGCGATTCTTCTCCTGGTGCTCGTGGTGTTGGGATTCCGCCGGCTCCGGCGCCGGCCGCGGGGCTCCGCCTCCGGGCAGCCGGCCTTGCCCGCGGGCAGTCAGGGCGCGCCCGCCCTGGACGATGACGATTCCGTGGAAAAGAAGATACAGGCGCAACTGGGGGGACAGGCCGACGCGCAGGCGCGCCTGGAAGCCGAGGCTCTGGATGCCATCAAGACGCCCGCTCCCACCACCAACAAAAAGGACGTGCTGAGCAAGTATCTGCGGGAGAGCCTGAAGAAAGACTCGGTGGTCCAGGTACAGACGCTGCGGACATGGCTGCATGAAAAAAACTAGCGGCAAAGAAACCGGAATGAAACGCGATGATCGCCAACATTAAGCGCAACGAACTAATCTCGGGTGTGCGCAAAGCGGCCATGCTCCTGGTGCTGCTGGGCGAAGAGGCCAGCGGGCAGCTCATGCGGGAGCTGTCCGAAGACGAGGTCCAAACCGTTTCCCGCGAGGTGGCCCGGCTCACGACGATTTCGAACGAGGAAGGCGAGGCGGTACTCGAAGAGTTCTACCAAATGTGCATGGCGCGGGAATACGTTTCCCGCGGCGGCATCGATTACGCCCGCAAACTGCTCCTGAGCGCTTTTGGCCCGGAAACCGCGCGCAAACTGGTGGACCGGCTGGTGAAGACCTTGGGCAACGATACGGCGGCCTTCGACGCGCTGCAGAAGGCCGACCCGCAACAACTGGCGAAATTCATCCACAGCGAGCATCCCCAGACTATCGCTTTCATCCTCTCGCACCTCAGCCCGTCGCAAGCCGCCGCGCTGTTGATCTCGCTGCCGGCTCAAATTCGCGCGGATGTGGCGCTGCGCATGGCGCACCTGGACCAGATCTCGCCCGAGATCATCCACAAGATCGCCGCCGTGATCGGGCAAAAGCTGTCGGCACTGGGCGAGTTCAGCCGGGAATCCTATGGCGGCGTGCGGGCCGTCTCGGAGATGTTCAACCGGCTGGAATCGGGCGCCAGCAAGGAGATCCTGGAATCCATTGAAAAAGAGAATGGCACGCTGGCCGACACCATCCGGCACCTGATGTTCGTGTTCGAGGACATGCTGCTGCTCGACAGCAACAGTCTCAAGGAGGTGCTGACCAAGGTGGACCGCAAGATACTGACACTGGCGCTCAAGGGGACCAGCGAACAGGTCCGCAAACATTTCGTCGAGTGCCTCTCACAGCGCGGCGCCGAGATGATGCTGGAAGACATGGAGGCGCTGGGGCCGGTGAAGATCAAGGAAGTCGAGTCCGCGCAGCAGCAGATTATAGGCGTGGTGCGTCAGTTGGAGAGCGACGGCACCATCAACCTGAAGGGCGCCGGCGGCGAACAATATGTTGTCTAAAATTCTGAGCGGCGCGGCGGGATCCGAGGTGCCCCGCTGGAGTTGGCCCATGGCGGGCGCTCCGGCGCAGGCGCGTCCGGCGCCCTCCGGCAAGGCGGACGACGCGGGCGGCCAAGCTGCGCGGGATGCTCGCCGCATCGCCGAGTTGGAGCAGCAGATCGAGCGGCGCGCGCGCGAGGCCCGCGAGGCCGGCTATCGTGAGGGTGAAGCCGCCGGGCGCGTGCAGGCGGCCACCGAACTGCAGCCGGCCATCGAGAGGCTGGCGCGGGGCATCCAGGAAATCGCCGGGCTGCGCCCCCAAGTCATGCGCGAGGCCGCCGCGGACCTGGTGAATTTGTCGTTGGGGATCGCCCGCCGTATCCTGCACCGCGAGTTATCGGTCGATCCCGCCGCGTTGGACGGCCTGGTGGGCGGCGCCCTGCAAAAACTGCCCGCGCAGGAGATTTGCAGAATTCGCATCCATCCTGAACTGGAGCCGGGCGTTCGCCAGGTGCTCGCGCGCGAGGGTCGCGGCGGCCTGCCGCTGATTGCCGATGGAACCCTGGAGCGTGGCGCGGTTGTGGTCGAGACGGCCCGTGGCAAGCTGGACGCATCGCTCGAAACCCAGCTCGCCGAAATCGGGCGCGGGTTGGCCGACCGCCTGCCGCAGAAATGACATGCCTGGCATCCTCAGTCCATTTCTGACGGCTCTCGACGATCTCGAATCCATGCTGCACGTGGGCGAAGTGGTAGAGATGGCCGGCTTGTTGATCGAATCCGCGGGCCCCTCGGCAGCCATCGGCGACTTTTGCGAAATCTCCATCTCCGGCGGACGCACGGTGCGCAGCCAGGTAATCGGCTTCCGCAACGGCCGCGTGCTGTCGATGCCCTTGGAAGAAACCGGTGGCATTGAGTTGGGGAACCGCGTGGTGGCCCGCCGGGACGCCGCGCGCGTGGCCGTGGGTCCCGGATTGATAGGACGGGTGCTCGATGGATTCGGACATCCCATCGACCGCGGTGCCCGGATCGAGGTCCAGGGAGCTTACGATCTTTACAGCGCCCCGCCGGGTCCGCTCGAGCGGGAGCACATCACCGCGCCGCTCGATACCGGCGTGCGCGCCGTAGATAGCCTGCTGCCGGTGGGCCAGGGGCAGCGCATCGGCATTTTCGGCGGCAGCGGAGTGGGCAAGAGCACGCTATTGGGGTGCCTGGCCCGCAACAACTCGGCGGATGTAACCGTGATCGCGCTGGTAGGGGAGCGCAATCGCGAAGTGCGCGCCTTCCTGGAGCACGAGA